>Ga0070735_10000666_pt1 | contig 35672 bp, 33 predicted proteins | sample Coa_R1_FD_66443 | JGI IMG/M metagenome (GOLD analysis project Ga0070735, IMG submission 66443) | Surface soil microbial communities from Centralia Pennsylvania, which are recovering from an underground coalmine fire - Coalmine... | ecosystem: Environmental > Terrestrial > Soil > Unclassified ...
CCGCCGGCGACGTCCATCCACACGGCCGCCCAGTCCATGACGAAGTATTGGCTCATCGCGGTCAGGCCGTCGACCGAGATGGCCCGGACCAGGATCGGGCGGGCGTCGACCACCGCCATGTCCATCTCGGCGTGGCCTTCCATGCGGCCCCGGCGACCACGTCCGGCTTGCGCCCGTGCCGCGGCGACGCGGGCGCGCGTGAGCGTGCGCCGGAAGATCAGCCACAGCAGGACGATCATGAACGGGCCGCCGAGGAACTCCGCCGCGGTGAACTGCCAACCCAGCAGCACCGCCATGATGATTCCGAGTTCGATCACGAGGTTCGTGGAGGCGAACTGAAACACGATCGCCGCGGTAAAGTGGGCGCCTTTGACAAACAGGGACCGCGCCAGCGCTACGGCCGCGTACGAGCAGGAGGAGGACGCGAAGCCGAACAGGCTCGCGAGCGCGATCGACCGCCCGGAGTCGTCGCCGAGGAGCCTCGCCATGTCTCTCTTGGAGACAAACGCCTGCACGGCCGCCGACAGGGCGAACCCGAGGATCAGCGGCCACAGGATCTCCCAGAACATGGCGAAACTCAGGTCCAAGGCGCGGATCACGGGTTCCACGTCATCGCTCCTGGCCCCCAGTGTACCATCGAAACCGAGGGCCGCGCGCCAGCGTTCGTCGGCGCTGAGTGCGTGCACGCCGCTGGGTCCCATCGTGTCGGGCGATGGTGCTCGCCGGGCTCTCGGGGAACCTCTCTTGCCGACGCGGGCGCTTGGGGGGGTGGAGGTGTTGTCAATGAGATGGAGTTCAGGCAGGCGCGCGCGTGCCGGCGGATGGTTCGCCGTCGTGCTGGTGATGACCCTGGTCACTAGCGCCGCGGCGCAGGCGATCGTCCCGGCACCCTACGTGAGAGTGTACGTCGACGGCCGGCTCGCGAGCCTCGACGTGCCCCCGGTGATCGCCGCGGGGCGGGTGCTCGTGCCTTTGCGGGGACTGTTCGAACAGATGGGGGCCGTCGTCGCCTGGGACGGCGGTACGCAGACCGTGCTGGCACAACGCGGGAATACCAGTGTGGCGCTTCAGATCGGATCCTCCCAGGCGACGGTCAACGGAGCGGCGCGGACACTGGACACGCCGCCGGTGCTCGTGGACGGGCGGACGATGATTCCGTTGCGCTTCGTCAGCGAGGCACTGGGGGTGCGCGTCGATTGGAACGCGGCAACGACGACGGTCACGATCAGCCAGACCTCCGCCCTGCCGCCGTCGGTGCGCTACGGTCCGTCTACCCCGGCGCCGCCTCCGCCCCGACCGGCTGCGATCGCGCCGCCTCCCCAGATCGTTGAGGTCGTTGTCCCTCCACCGGTTGTGGAGGTGGTCGTGGCTCCACCGCCGCCGCCCCGGCGCGAACCGCCACCGCCGTCCCGTCCGGGGTTTGTTTGGATCGCGGGCCACTGGCGGTACGCCGGCGGGTGGGTGTGGACGTCCGGTTGGTGGGACGCGGTGCCGTTTCCCGGTGCGGTCTGGGTTTCGAGCCGTTGGGAGCATCGCTCCGCGGGATGGACATGGATCGGAGGCTACTGGGGGGGATATGCCGTCACGCAAAACCCTCCGCCGCCCCCTCGCGTCGAGGTGATCGGTCGGCAGCCGGGTCCAGATGCCATTTGGATCAAAGGGGACTGGCGGTGGGACGCGAGGCAGTGGGTGTGGACGCCGGGTCGCTGGCAGCGGACGCCGTGGCGGACGGCGCACTGGGTGCCTGGATACTGGACCCGCCGGACGGTCGGTTGGGTGCGGGTGGCCGGCTACTGGCGGTAGCCGAACATTCTGCGCGACGCCTCACGTAACGGAGCCGCGTCCCCGCGACGCGGCTCCGCGTCTACGTCGATGCGCCATCGGGCAAGCAGTATACAGGTGCCCGATCGATTCGGTTCATGGAGGGGTGTGCATGCCTGTTCCTGTGATCCTGCCGACCCAGGCGCGCGACGAGACGTTCGGAGGCGTGACGTATCACATCGAAGGTGAGCTCGTTCCGGTGCTGCATGTAGAGCTGGGCAGCATGCCGGTCTATTTCGAGCATCACATCCTGTTGTGGAAGGACCCGGCCGTGAACATCGCGATCAAGCCTCTTCGGGGTGCGGTCAAACGCGTCCTCGCCGGCATGCCGGTGTTCGTGACGCAGACGCAGGGCGCCGGCCGCATCGCGTTCAGCCGGGACGGCGCCGGGCACGTCTTCGCCCTCCACATGAAGCCGGGCGAGGCCGTGGACGTTCGGGAACATCAGTTCCTCGCGGCCACGGACGCCATGGACTACACGTTCAACCGGGTCAAAGGGGCCGCGAACGTCCTCTTCGGGGGAACGGGGTTCTTCATCGACACCTTCACGTGTACAAAATCCGATGGCATTCTCTGGCTCCACGGATACGGCAACGTGTTTTCCCTGACGCTCGGCGCCGGAGAACAGATCGACATCGAGCCCGGGGGGTGGATCTACAAGGACCGTACCGTGCAGATGCAGACCATTTTTCAGAAGGTCTCGACCGGGTTGTTCGCGAGCGCCGGCAACCTCTTTTGGAACCGCTTCACCGGCCCGGGGCGAGTCGCGCTGCAGTCCATGTACCTGCACATGCCGACAGACGGTTAGACGCTACGGGGGTGCGTGTTGACATCATGATGCTGCTATATTAGCATCATGATGTGCGAACAACAATCACATTAGACGAGGACGTTGCCGCGAGGCTCAAGGACGAAGTGCGACGATCGGGACGATCGTTCAAGGAGGTCGTGAACGAGTTTATCCGTCTTGGTCTGACGGCGCGCCGCGTGAATAGGCCTGCGCAACGATTCACCGTGAAGGCACGCTCGCTCGGGCTGCGGCCGGGCCTCGACTACGACAAGACGAGTGAACTGGTGGAGCAATTGGAAGGTCCGCTTCACAAGTGATCCTCGTCGACGTCAACCTCTTGTTGTACGCGTACAACCCCGCGTTCGAACACCATGTGCGCGCGCGGGACTGGCTGGAGGAGGTGCTCTCCCATACGGATCCAGTGTGTCTCGCGTGGGCGACGATCCTTGCGTTTCTGCGCATTGCGACGAACCCGCGGGCATTCGAACATCCGCTGACGATCCGCGAGGCCGTCCCAATCGTTTCCGACTGGTTGGCGCAGCCGATGGTGACGATTGTGGAGCCGGGAGAGCGACACTGGACGATTTTGCAGGACCTTCTCACTCGCGTGCACGCGAGAGGCCCCGCGGTGACTGACGCTCATCTCGCCGCTCTGGCGATCGAACACGGGGCGACGCTCTGCTCGAGCGACCGAGACTTCGAGCGCTTTCCGGGTCTCCGGGTTCTCAATCCACTCGCGGCGCAGACCTGACGAGCGTGCGTCGAAGTCGAAACGCTTCGAGCCCGGTCAGGTGTCCTGTCCGCTGGCTTGGGCGTTCACCCCGTACGCAGCGGGTCTGACCTTCCGATACCCGCCACAGCCGCAGTCGTCGGTCAGCTCGGCATGCGCGATCGTGCGCAGGCTGATGCGCGCCGCGGTCGCGCCCAGCTCCTCGTGGATCGTGTCCAACGCACCCCACTCTTCCGGGATGACGCCGTCGACGTAGTTGGTCACGTACGACGCGCTGACGAAGCACGCGCCGATCTCGCGCGCGTTGGTGGCCTCCGGAGCGATGCTCTGGTTGACTGCGTCGGCGCCGAGCGACTGGAGCGCGCGGGCTTCGGCGGGGGTCTCGAAGCGCGGCCCCCATGTATGCGCCATCACCAGCCGGTTGGCCATGCCGTACACGCGGTCGGGGGCGGGCCATAGCCGCCGGGCTGTGCGTTCCAGCGTGCGGCCCAGGCTGGGGCACACGAGCTGATTCCCGCGGCACGCGTACGCGAATCGCCCCGGCAGCGTCGAGTACGTGGTTTGGCCCAGGTCCAGCACGTCGCTGGTGACCACGAAGTCCCGAGGTTGCAGCGCCCGGTTGATCGAGCCGCAGGTGCTGTCGGCCAGCACCTTGCGCACGCCCGCCTGCGCCAGAGTCCAGAAGACTCGACGATGCGCCGAGTGGTCGACGGCGTCGAGCGGCCAGCCGTGCGAGAACACGTTCAGCGCGAGACGGGTGCGGCCGTCTTCGGTCACGCCGCCGTCGAACTCGATGAGCTGCCACCGCTCGGTGCGTCCCCACGGCGTATCGAAGCTGAGGCCGCGCTCGACCACGCGCACGCCCGGCTCGCGGAGATCGTCCGGAAACCTGAGCCCCCAGCTGGCGCTGCCCGAGATCAGCGCCAACGCGGCTTTCGGGATTTTCTCGCCGCCCATCGTCCTCGCTACGCCGTTTGGAGCGCCTTGGCCGGGTCGAGCTTCTGAAAGTCCTTCGCGAAGGCCACGATGTGGTCGACGATGCGCGCGAGCGACTCCTCGCCCCTCCGCTTCAGCGCCTCGAGCGCCGCCTTGTCGACCTCCGGCGCGCTCTCCACGTCTACGTCCCAGGAATCCACCGGAATGATCACCGGGGCGCTCTGATACTCGAAGTTGCTGAAGCCGAGCGGCTTGATCTTGTCTCCAAACAGCTGGCGCATCGGCGGGTTCACGCCCCACTCGCCCTTGTACCCGCCGGGCCTCACATCCGCGATGTGCGCGCCGCTGACCGCCAGCGCCACGGCGAGCTCCCAGATGTGGGTGCCTTCGGGGAACGCGTTCGGCGCGATCTTCTTGCCGATGTTCCACCATTCCAAGACCGCGATCAGCATGCCGAGTTCCCGCACGTTGCGGCCCGTCCGGATGAGCGGCTCCCGGTTGCCGCCGTGGCCGTTGAGGAAGATCACCTTGCGGACGCCGTTGTCGTAGAGGCTCTCGCAAATGTCGGTGTAGACCGCCTCGATTACGTCCTGGCTGATGGTGATCGAACCGGGGTAGTGTGCCATCTTGTCGTTCTCGCCGTACGGGACCGCCGGCAGCGTTACCAGCCCGGTCCGCTTACCGACCTCGTCGGCGATCCACGCCACCGAGCTCGTGTCGATGCCGATCGGCGTCGGGCCGTGCGAATGCAGAGTGCCCACGGCCATGATCGCGGTGTCGGACCTCTTGAACGCCTCTTCGGCTTCTTTCCAGGACATCTCATCCAGCCGGTGCTTGGCCACTGTCCACCTCCTTGACTCGCCCGGAGTGACCCGGCCGTGCCGCACGTCCCCGCCGGCCGCGGCGTCATCCGAAGCGTTCCCCAGATAGATCCTTCGATCAGGGATGTCGATCTTCCCTGGCCGTCCGCCGTGGGGCGCCGCGGCAAGGAGTCGACCTCGCAGTCCGCCTTCCTTTGGAGTCGCGTCCTGCCGAAAAGAGGCGACGGCGCCTCGGGCAAGTCGGTGGCACGAGGGTCCAAAGCGCGCGAAGGCCAATATTGAAGTCTTTGTGGAGAGCGCAGATGAATTGATAACGTAGTGCGACGAGATCCCCGAACCGTTGCGCGCGGTTCTCGAAGGGACCGGTCGTACATCGGAGGGAGAAGATGGAATTCGCCGGCAAGGTTGTGTGGCTGACGGGCGGGGGCGGACGTATCGGGCGGGCGATCGCCGCGGCGTTCGCTCGAGAGGGAGCCTCCGTCGGGATCTGCGATCTGAACGGGGACGCCGCGACGCAGTCGCTCGAGGCCATGCGGGCTGGGGGAGGTCGCGGTGTCGCGCTCCGCGGGGATGTGAGCGTCGAGGCGGACGTGGACCGCATGCTCGCGGAGATCACAACGTCGCTTGGGCCAGTGGACATCTTGGTGACGAGTCACGGGAACTCCCCGAACATGCCGGTGCTGGAGATGGACCTGGCCACATGGCAGTCGGCGTTCACCGTCAACACCCAGGGGTGTTTCCTGGCGTGCCGGGCCGCGGCGCGTCAGATGGTCGCGCGTCGGGCACGGGGTGTCATCATCAACTTGTCCTCGGGGGCCGCGACGTCCGGCCGGCCGGGCTCGTCCGCCTATTGCGGCTCGAAGGCGGCGATCAACATGCTGAACCACGTGCTCGCGACGGAACTGGGCCCCCACGGTATCCGCGTCAACGCCATCTCGCCCGGGCTGGTTACCCCAACGGCGCTGCGGCACGGCGAGGCAGGGCACCCATATCTGAACCTGATGATCGACATGACCCCGCTCGGCCGGACCGGCGTGCCGACCGACGTCGCGGAGGCGGTGCTTGCGCTCGCGTCCGACCGCCTCGGATGGGTGACCGGTGCCAATCTCGAGGTCAGCGGCGGCTCGCACTGCGGCCGCACGAACGCCCCGTACACGCCGAGGTTGACGCCGCCGGGCGCCACGCCCCCGCCGCGTGCCTAGTGGACGTGCCGCGGGGCCTCGGTGTCCGCGAGACCTGACGCCACGTTCGACTCCCGGCAGGCTTTGCTAGACTGATATCTGGGCCACCGATCGACGAGGGTGCCGGGCGTGGGCCTCGTCGGGATGGATGCAGGGTGGCGATTCGGAGGTGCGTTCCGTGGCCGATAGCCCATCGCCGTCGAACACACGAACGAAGCTGAGCGATGTCGTCGTTGTCGACGTCGACATCCACGCGGACGACCCACCCGGAGCGCTCGCTCCGTACTGTGACATGCCGTGGCGGCGGTCTCTGGAACTGCAGGCGACCCTTCCGTCGCGCTACCTGAGTTACGGCGGGTACTCGCCGAGCCTGGGCCTCGACCCGCCGTTTCCGGGCGGCCTGCACGGACGGACCACCCCGACCGCGGCGAAGATGCGCGAGGAGCTCGACGCGATCTCGGTGGACATCGGGATCTTGTTCCCCGACCATCTGCTGCTCATGGCGCAGTTGCCGAACGCCGACTACGCGGCCGCCCTCGGCCGTGCGTACAACCGCTGGCTCCTCGAGAAGTGGCTTGCGGTGGAGCCCTCGCTCTACGGCGCGCTCGTCGCGGCTCCCCAGGATCCCGTCGACGCGGCGCGGGAGATCGACAAGTACGGTGCGGATCCCAAGGTCGTGGCGGTCTATCTGCCGACGTCCGCGGTGTACCCGCTGTGGGGCCACCGGAAGTACGACCCGATCTACGCCGCGGCCGAGGCCGCGGGCCTGCCCGTGATGCTGCACAGCGTGTCTGCCGTGTTCCCGGTGTTCCCGTTCAACGTGGAGCAGTTCGACACGGCGCTCGCCCGGCACACCGTCGGGCATACGTTCGCGATGATGGCGAACCTGATCAGCATGGTGACGACCGGGGTGCCGGTGCGATTCCCGAAGCTCAAGGTGTGCTTCACCGAGGCCGGGATCTCGTGGGTGCCGTTCATCATGTGGCGGCTGGACAAGGAATACAACGAGAGCCGCCGCGAGGTGCCGTTCCTCGAGGACCGGCCGAGCGCGTACGTCAAACAGATGTACTTCGCCACGCAGCCTGTCGAGGAGCCGGAGAACCCGCGCCACCTCGCGGCGACGATTGAGGTCATCGGGGACGATCACATCCTGTTCGCCTCCGATTGGCCGCACCACGACTTCGACCACCCGCGTCACGTGTTCGACCTGCCGCTCGCGCCCGAGACGAAACGCCGGATCATGGGCGAGAACGCCCTCCGGCTGTTCGGGATCCCGGCCCCCGCCAAGTCCCCGAAGACGGGCGCGTGATGGCCGACGTGACGGTCGCCCGGGTCAGCGAGTTCCCTTCCGGTGCGCGCCGCGTCGTCCGCAGCGGGCGCATCGAGATCGGTGTCTTCAACGTGGACGGCCGGTACTACGCGCTGCCGAACGTGTGCGCCCACCAGTTCGGACCCCTGTGCGAGGGGCGCGTAACCGGGACCCTGATCGCGAACGCCGAGACGGAGTGGAGGCGGGCGTGGGTGCGCGAGGGCGCGATCCTGACGTGCCCCTGGCATTCGCTCGAATACGACATCACGACTGGCCGCTGCCTGGCCTACCCCGGTATCAAGCTGCGACAGTATCCGGTGCGCGTCGAAGGAGAGTACGTCGTCGTCTCGGTGTAGAGGAGCGTGACGTGATCTATCTCGTGCGCTGCGCCGAGTGCGATCAGGCGTTCTGGTTGGACGTCCGAGACGCGCGGACGCCGGCGCACAACCGGTGGGACCGACGCGCGTCCGCGCTTCCTGCCGCCGAACGGGGCGACGGCAGCGGACGCACCGGGCACTGGGTCATGGAGAGTCTCCGGCCGCTGCCGGCGATCACCCGTCCCGACCAACCCTGGACTCGGCGGTCGGACGGTTTCTGAAACACACCGCGAACTGGAGACCAACATCCAGATTCAGAGGCCGTCGGCTGTGGCGAGTCCTGGATTCCGCGCGTGTCACCCGACGGTCGGGAACGTGCGAAGGGGGACTGCGGGCCGGCGGCGAACGCTCGAATCGACTCGACTTCAATCATCGATGGGAATCTCGGGTAGAATGGCGGGCAACGACCTCCGATCAGGACACGCGCCCCGAGTCGACGAATTCGTGCGCTCATCCGATGGAACGCGGGTTGGCTTCACCCGGCTCGGATCGGGACCGGCATTGGTAGTGGTTCATGGCAGCCTGTCGACGCGTGAAGATTGGCTCACCGTGGCGAGTCTGCTGGCCGATCACTTCACCTGCTATGTGATGGATCGGCGCGGGCGAGGGTTGAGCGGTGACGCGCCGGATTACGCGATCGAGCGAGAGTGTGACGACATCACCGCGGTGCTCGTGGCCGCGGGGCGCGCAGCAAATCTCCTCGCACACTCGTTCGGTGCGATCTGTGCCCTCGAAACGGCGATGCGCGTCGTGGTGCCGCACCTTATCTTGTACGAACCTCCGCTTCCCGTCGGTGGGCGGGTCGCGGGTGAACATCTTGGCGAATATCGGGCCGCCGTCGCCACGGGCCGCTTGGATGAGGCTCTTGAAATCGGCCTGACGCGCTTCGTCGGATTGTCGGCCGGGCAAATCGCGGGAATGCGCACGGCGCCAATTTGGCCGCAGTTGCGGTCGCGTACTCCCACATGGACTCGTGAAGTGGAAGCCATCGACGGCCTCAGCTCGAGCGTCGACCGTTACAGTGCGCTGACGTCCTCCACCCTCCTGCTGGTCGGGAGTGAAAGTGCGAAGCACCTCAGGGATGCCACAGCGGCGCTCAGTCAAGTACTTCAGCATGGCCATGTGACGACGCTCGTCGGGCAAGGGCATATGGCGGGTCGGCTCGCGCCCGAGCTCGTCGCACGAGCCGTCACTGCATTCCTGCGACAGTGAATCGTGTCGAACGAGGAGTGCCACCGCCCGGTCGAGCAGTGCTCTAGACAGTTCAGACGTCAAGGTCGTCTGGTTCGAGGAGAGTCGACTACTCACACCACCGCGCAATGAGCATACCGGGTGGCGCGCTCCGCGGGGGGCCCCGACGGTCGAGAACGCGCCAAGGGTGCGATGAATCGACGGCGAACACTCGCTTCGGCTTGATCTCGAAGCGGCACTCTCGCCCTTGGGAACTCGCCGGCGCGACGGAAGGGACTGACAGATGGAGAGACGCACCCCCTGCGAGATTGCCGTTCGCGCGCATCGCTTGGGCGCCGCGAGATGGAGGCTCCTCGCGTGAGCGCCGGCGGCGCGGAACGGGCGGGACACGCCACCCCGCAACCGGTGGTGGCGCCGCTCACGCGCGACGCGATCTTTCTGGTGGTGACCGTGAACCCGGGGGTCGAGAGCTGCGCGGCGGTGCGGGCGCTCTGCGGAGATCTCGGCGCGCTCCTGCGCGCGGTCGGATTCCGTGACATCGAAGGCGACCTGTCCTGCGTGGTGGGGTTTAGCTCCGACGCGTGGGACCGGCTCTTCGGGCAACCGCGGCCGGCGGAGCTCCATCCGTTCCGGGAAGTCACCGGCCGGCCGCACCGCGCGGTCTCCACGCCCGGCGATATCCTCTTTCATATCCGCGCGAAGCGCATGGACCTCTGCTTCGAGTTGGCGACGCAGATCACGGCGCGCCTCGGCGATGCGGTGGCCCCTGTGGACGAGACGCACGGCTTCCGTTATTTCGACGACCGCGATCTGATCGGGTTCGTCGATGGGACGGAGAACCCCAGGGATCAGGCGGCGATCGACGCCACCATCATCGGCGACGAGGACGCGGCGTTCGCCGGCGGCAGCTACGTGATCGTGCAGAAGTATCTCCACGACCTCCGCGGGTGGAACGCGCTGTCGACCGAGGCGCAGGAGCGCATCATCGGCCGGACGAAGCTCTCCGACATCGAGCTCGACGACGCCGTCAAGCCCACCGCGGCGCACAACGCGCTCACGACGATCGTGGAAGACGGGGTCCAGCTCGAGATCCTCCGCGACAACATGCCATTCGGCGAGGCGGCGAAGGGCGAATTCGGTACGTATTTCATCGGGTACGCGCGCTCGCCTCACCGGATCGAGCAGATGCTGGTGAACATGTTCGTCGGCCGTCCACCGGGCAACTACGACCGGCTGTTGGACTTCAGTCGCGCCGTCACCGGGACGCTGTTCTTCGTCCCGTCCGTGACGTTCCTGGAGAACGTGTCCGGCGGCGAGCCTGCCGTCGCGGCGCCGCCACCAGGTCCGTCCTCGCCGTCTGCGCCCGAGTCGGCACCGCCATCGCGCGACGGATCGCTCGGCATCGGTTCCCTCAAAGGAGACTCCCGAGATGAATAACCTGCACCGCGAACTTGCCCCGATCTCCGACGCCGCGTGGGCTCAGATCGAGCAGGAAGCGTCGCGCACGCTCAAGCGCCACCTTGCGGCACGACGGGTGGTCGACGTGCACGGGCCTAACGGCGTCGCCTTTTCCGCCGTCGGCACCGGCCATCTTCGGCCTGTCGAAGCTCCGGGGGAGGGTATCCACGCCTGGCAGCGCGACGCGACGGCGCTCGTGGAGCTGCGTGTCCCGTTCGAACTGGATCGCCGGGCGATCGATGACGTGGAACGCGGCGCCAACGACTCGGATTGGCAGCCGCTCAAGGATGCTGCGCGCACGATGGCCTTTGCGGAGGACCGGGCCGTCTTCGAAGGCTACGCTCCCGTCGGCATCGGAGGCATCCGACGGGGCACCAGCCACCCGGTGATGCCCCTCCCCGCTGATGCGCGCGAATATCCGAGCGCGATCGCTCGGGCGGTAACCCAGCTGCGTCTCGCCGGCGTCAACGGCCCGTACTCTGTGCTGCTGAGCGCCGACGCCTACACCGGCGTCAGCCAGGCCAGTGACCACGGCTACCCCGTGCTGCAGCACGTCAAACGTCTCCTAGACGGCGAGATCATCTGGGCCCCGGCGATTGCCGGAGCGTTTGTCTTGACCACCCGCGGCGGCGACTTCGATCTGCACATCGGCCAGGATATGTCGATCGGCTACGCCAGCCATGCGGACGCCGTCGTGCGCCTGTACCTGCAGGAGACCTTCACCTTCCTACTATTGACCGCAGAAGCCGCTGTGGCGCTGACGCCCCCCGGGTAGGAGCCGGCGCCGAGGGACTGATCACCTCGCCCAGCGGAGCCCCCGCAGCCGGCTCACGGCGGCGCGCGCCGTTCGGACGGTGCGTCTCGGCAACCTGCGCATTGGCATCCATGCGACATCGGCGACGTCATCGCCCGCGGTGAGATCGGCAGTCCCGTCGGCGATCCGGGCAATGTAGCACACGTCCAGCGTGGCGATTCCTCCGGACCCGTACGTTCCGGCAAAGGTGCCAAGCGTCCCCTGCAGTTCCACCTCGACGCCCAGTTCTTCCCGTGCCTCACGCCGTGCCGCGTCTTCCGCCGTTTCTCCCGGCTCCACGAACCCGCCGACGAGGTCCCAGTGCCCCTGCAACGGAGGGATCGCTCGTTTCGCGAGCAGAACGCGCGCCCCGTCCACAATCACGAGCGAGGCCGTAGGTTTGGGATTGTTCCAGTATGTCCATCCGCACCGGCGGCAGGTCTTTACGCCGCGGCCGCCGACCGGCGTCAGCGGCGCGGCGCACTGCATGCAGAAGCGCGCTCGCATGGCGATCCTCCAGGAGAAAGCGCCGTCCGGCCCCCAAAGAGGCAGGTTCGTCCTGCAGGAAGAACCGTACCACAGCGCAGCGTCGGTCGAGCATGCGCCGGAGTGACTCCATGGACAGCACCGCCCCCCGTGTCCCACGCTTGGCCGGCGCCCTGGTGACCGTGCCGGGCGCCGGGGTGGTGCTGAGTGGATGGCTGTTTCCTCCCGCGGCGCCGGGTCGAGCCGCGTCGGCCGCGGTGATCGTGCTGCACGGGTGGAGGCCGCCTGGCGTCTGGGCTGCCCTGGACGTGGCGGGCGTCGCTCGCGAACTTGCGACGGAGGGATACGCCGCGCTCGCGCTGTCCCTGCGCGGATGGCCGGGGTCCGGCGGCGAGGACGACGGCGGGTTGCGCCAGCCCGACGACATCGCCGCGGCCCTCGACTGGCTCGCGTCGCGACCCGGTGTGGATCCTGCCCGTCTTGGGCTCCTGGGGTTCTCCCAGGGGGGGCAGGTGGCGCTGTTGACTGCGGCGCGGTCGGCGTCGGTGAAGGCGGTGGTCGCGTACTATCCGGTGACCGACATCGATGCGTGGCGCGAGACGACGTCCTTTCCGGCGATCCGGGACGTCTACGTGCCGCGTGTCTGCACCCCCGGCGGGACGCGGGTGCGATCGCCCGTCGACCGCGCCGCTTCCATCACCGCCGCGGTGATGCTGATCCACGGCGATCGAGATACCCGCGTGCCGACGGCGCAGAGCGTGGCGATGGCCGATGCGCTCGCCGCCGCCCGCCGTCGTGTGGAACTCGTGCTCGTGCCGGAAGCGGACCACGGGTTTGCCCGGCGCGAGCACCCCGGCGTGTGGCGGCGGGCGCTCGCGTTCTTCGAGGAACACCTGCGCGGCGAGACCGGCAGCGCGCGACCGGTGGTCCCGTGAGCGACGAGACGTCGAGGCGGGCGCTACGGCCTGTCGTCACCGCTCATCTCTTCCCTGAACTCCTGACTGGGCTCCTGGAGCTCTTGACCGGGCTGGACACCGGGGAGTGGGCCGCGCCCGTCCCGCGGAAATCCTGGTCGGTGAGAGAGGTGGCGTTGCACCTGCTCGGAGTGGACGTGGGGCTCCTCTCGCGCCAGCGGGACGGTCACGCGGCGGCCGGGGCTCGCATCGACGACTACGAGGGACTCGTGCGGTTTCTCAAGACGCACAACGACACGTGGGTTGACGCCGCGCGACGGATCAGTCCGCGCCTGCTCTGCGATCTCCTCCGCTTCACCGGGGACCAAGTCAGCGACTACGTCCAATCGTTGGACCCCGACGCGCCGACGGAGCCGGTCAGCTGGGCGGGGCCGGACCCGGCCCCCACGTGGCTGCACGTGGCTCGTGAGTACACCGAACGGTGGCATCATCAGCAGCACATCCGCGATGCGGTGGCGAAGCCGGGCTACGGCAGCGTCCGCTATCTCAGGCCCGCGCTGGAGACGTTTGTGCGGGCGCTCCCCCGCGCCTATCGCAAGGTGGAGGCTCCGGAGCACACGGTGATCGAGATGGCGATTTCAGGAGCGGCGGGAGACAAGTGGCTGCTCGTGCGGGAGTCAGAAGCCTGGAGACTCTATCTGGGACATACGCCCGCTCCGGACGCGCTCGTCGTTCTTCCGCAGGAGATCGCGTGGCGGCTCTTCACGAGGTGGATCGCCAGGCAGGACGCGCTGCGCGAGTCTCGGGTGCGCGGAGATCCGTCGCTGGCATCTGTGGTGTTTGATACGGTCGCCGTCATCGCGTAGCGGCAGGTGTGCGGCCTGCGACCCGGCGCGGTCGCCACGCGCGAGGGAGCCGGCCCGAAGACCGGCTCCCTCGCGGCGCGTTGGGGTCGATGGGGTGCGGCTCAGGCCGTCACTGCGTGTATCGCCACTGCTCGATGTTCCACCCGTCCCCGGCGTTGCTGGGGTTGCCGGTGAGGCCGGCGAGCTTGCTGCTCGTCGCGGTGGCGGAGACCATGTAGTACACGGGGATCGTCGGCACGTCCCGCCCGAGCATCTCCTGCGCCTTCCAGAACAGCGGCTTGGCTTTTGCGGGATCGATTTCCTGTTCGGCCTGGTTGATGACGTCCGTCACGTCCTTGTTCACGTAGAAGTCTTCGTTCAGGCCGTTCGGCGGCAGCGCGTCGGCCGAGTAGAAGATCGACAGCGCCGGCGGCGCGCCGATCTTCCAGCGGTGGAACAGGGTGTCGCACTTGCCGGTGACCCGGATCTCCCCGTACACGGTCGAGGAGTAGTTGTGGATCTGCATATCCATGCCGACCGCGCGCAGTTCGGCCTGGATGACCTGTTGGACCCGGTCCTGGGTCGCGTCCCCGGTCGCATTGCAGTTCTCGAACGTCAGCGCGTGACCGCCCTTCTGGAGCACGCCGTTCGCGCCCGGCGTCCAGCCCGCCGCGGCGAGGAGCTGCTTCGCCTTGGCCGGATTGTACGTGTACTGACTGTACGCCTTCGCGTCGTACGCCCACGTCAGCGGGGTCATCGGCGGCCCCGCGGCCGTGCCGAGGCCGCCGAGGACGCTCGACACGATCCCGCGCTTGTCGATCGCATACGCGACGGCCTGCCGCACGCGGACGTCCTGCCACATCGGCCGCTTGAGGTTGAAGTCGAAGTGCATCCACGCGTTGAGCGGGTAGACGACGACCTTCACGTTCGGCGTGGCCTGCAGCGCTTTGATCTGGTCGAACGGCACGAGCCACGCGACCTGCGCCTCACCCGTCTTCACCATGTTGATCCGCGTGTTCGGGTCCTGGACAAACCGCCACACGATCCGCTTGATGTGCGGGAGCCCCTGCGCGGCGCCGCGGTAGTACGGGTTCGCGACCTCGACGAGCGACTGCCCGGGCTGCCACGACTCGACCTTGTAGGGACCGGTGAGCACGGGGCTCCGGTTGTAGGCGGTGTAGGTGTTCAGGTCGTGGCCCTCGAGGATGTGCTTCGGCATCAGGTACCGGAACGTGTTCACGATGTAGCCCGAGTACGGGGTCTTGAACGTCGCGACGACGGTCAGGTCGTCCGGCGTGTCCACCGACTCGATCAGGTTCCAGCCCGGGCGCGTGTCAACGCGGAACGTCGTGTCGATCATCGCCTTGTACGTGAACAGGGCGTCCGCCGATGTCACCGGCTGGCCGTCGCTCCACTTGAGCCCCGGCTTGAGCTTCCACGTCACGATCATCTTCTGGCCGACCAGCTTCACGCCGCCGTTGGACAGGAGCGGGACCTGTCGGGCCAGCAGCGGGATGTACCGCATCTTGTCATCGTTCGTGACGAACCCCTCCGCCAAGCCCATGTCTCCGACCGCAGGAATGTGCGTGGCGTAGGGGTTCAGCGTGTCGGGTTCCAGGGGATACGCGACCGTGAGCGTGTCCGGTGTCGCCGCAGCGCCCGCCGGCGGCCCAGGGATCGCGATCAGGCCCGCGACCAGAACCAGCCATGCGATCGTACAGATCGTCCCCGTCATCGTGCGCGCGCGTGTCCTCATCGTTGTCCCTCCCCTGGGGTCTCGTACCGTGATTCCCGTGCTACACGGCTCCCGATGCGGGGCCGTCGAGCAACGTCTTGTAGACGCGACCGTCCTTCATGACCAGCGCGAGGCGGCCGGGGTCCGCAACGGCGGCGATGTCGTCGAGTGGATCGCCGGCGACGAGCAGCAGGTCGGCCCGGCGCCCGGGCCTGAGCGTGCCGACGCGGTCGTCCATCGAGAGCAGCCGGGCGGCGTCCCCGGTGGACGCCACGATCGACTGCATCGGGGTCATCCCCGCCTCGACCATGTAGACGAGCTCCCGCGCGTTCTCGGCGTGTCCGAGCGCGCCTGCGTCGGTGCCCATCGCCATCGGCACGCCGAGCGCGAGCGCCCGGCGGAACACCTTGCGCTTTTCCTCGAGCATCGCCGGCACCCGCGCGGCGGTGTAGGCCGGAACGGACGTCGGGTCGCGCCGGATCCGTTCCACCATCCGCTGCGTGACGCTGAGGGTGGGGACCAGCCAGATCCGGCGGCGGGCCATCTCCTCAAGCTGGCGGTCGCTGGCGAGCCCCCCGTGCTCGACCGTGTCCACGCCCGCGGCGAGGCACATGTCGAGGCTCTCGCCGCCGTGCGCGTGCGCCATGACGCGGACGTCCTTGCTGTGCGCTTCGTCGACGATGACCCGCACCTCGTCGAGACAGAACTGGCGGGTCGTGTACCCTCCGCGCGGCGACCCGCCGCCGCCGTTCGTCGCGATCTTGATCCAGTCCGCACCGAGCTTCAGCACCTCCCGGACCTTGCGGCGCACGCCATCCGTGCCGTCGGCGATGCCGTCCGGAATCCCAGGAAGCCTCGGCAGATCCGAGGAGAGCCCGGACGGCTGCGTGAGATCGCCGTGGCCGCCGGTCTGGGAAATGATCACCAGGCTGATGAGGAGCCGGGGCCCGTCGATCACGCCCTGGTCGACCGCCATCTTGACGCCGAGGTCGACCCCGGCGGCGTCGCGCAGGGTCGTGACCCCGGCCCGCAGCGTGTCGTCCAGCCACCGGCCCACCTGCAGCACCGCCAGGCTCGGCGCCAGTTGGAAGCGGCGCGTCAGGTCGAGCCCGAAGTGCGCGACGTGGTCGTGGCAGTCGATGATCCCCGGCATCGCCGTGCACCGCGACCCGTCATACACGTGGGCGCCCGCCGGAAGCGCGCCCAGCCGGTCGAGCGGGCGCACGTCGGCGATCAGCCCGTCCTCGATGATCACGGCGGTCGCCCCCGTCGCCGCGGCCCCGGTGCCTTCGATCAGCCGGCCGGCTTTGACGACGTGGGTCACGGCTGCGGTCACGCCCGCGCCGACCCCGCGGCCCGGCGGCGCTGGGCCTCCTGGCTGAGGCGCAGGAAGGCCGGCACGAACTCGCGCGCGTACGCGACCATGCGGTCCAGGATCTGCCGGCCACGCGCTTCCGAGGCGACGCTCCAGTCGCCGCTTGCGCCGCTCGGCAGCACGTCCGACGCCTCGTTGAAGAGGCCGATCTCGAACCCCTGGAACTTCCCGGTCCGGTACGACGCGACCGAGATCGGCCCGTCGCTCGCTACGTACCCGCGAGTCTCGGCGTGCCCCTCGAGCGCCACGGCGTCCGGCGCGAGCGCCATCATGACGGAGATCGTGGGCTCGCCCCCGTGCCCGAAGACCTGGTCGGCGTTCGGGGTGATGTCGCGGGCGACGTGGTTCGCGAGGCGCCACGGGTACAGGATGGCCAGGAGCACGCCGTGCCGCTGCCGCATCTTCGCGGCGACCGGCTCGATCGCGGCTTCGTTCGGGCCGTGGTTGTTCACGATGACGACGTGGCGGAACCCGTGCGCGATGTATCCCCCGACGACGTCCTGGACGACCGCGCGCAGCGTATCGAGCCGCAGGCTCACCGTTCCGGGAAACGCCGTGTACGGCGTGTACCCAAACCACAGCGGCGGCGCGACGTAGACATCGTCGAGACCCTCCGCGGTCCGCCGGCAGACGTACTCGGCGAGGATCGTGTCCGCGCCGGTGAAGCCGGCGGGGCCGTGCTGCTCCACGCACCCGATCGGCACGAGCAGCACCGACCCGTCCTTCGGGATTGCGCCGATCTCCTTGTAGCTCATCAGCGCGAGGCTCCACTTCCGCATTCTACATCCTCCCGGTCCGCGTCCCGGCCCACGCGGGCGCCGGGGATTTGTAGACGATCCCGTCCTTCATCACGAGCGCGATGCGGTGCGGATCCGCGACGACGGCGATGTTCGCGAGCGGGTCGCCATCCACCAGGATGAGGTCGGCGAGCATCCCGGGCGCCACCGCACCGAGCGAGTCGGCCATGCCGAGCAGTGCCGCGGCCATGCTCGTCGACGCCACGATCGACTGCATCGGCGTCATGCCGCTCTCCGTCATGTAGACGAGCTCCTTCGCGTTCTGGGCGTGGCCGAGCGCGCCCGCGTCGGTGCCCATCGCGATCTTGACGCCGCAGTCCAGCGCCCGCTTGAAGTTGCGTCGCTGCGTGTCGAACACCAGCGGCAGCTTCGCCGCCGTATACCACGGCAGGGACTGCGGGTCGGCGTCGAGCCGCTCTTTCATCCTCGCCGTCACGCTCAGCGTCGGGACGAGCCAGATGCCGAGGCGGGCCATCCGCTCGATGTCGGCCTCCTCGGCGACCGCGGCGTGTTCGATCGAGTCCACGCCGGCCTCGAGGCAGAGCTTGATCCCGTCGCCACCGTGGGCGTGCACCATGACACCCTTGCCCGCGGCGTGGGCCTCGTCCACCATGGCGCGGAGCTCCTCGAGCGTGAACTGGCGCGTGGCCGGTCCGCCGCGCGGCGAGCCGACCCCGCCGGTGGTCGCGATCTTGATCCAGTCGGCGCCGAGCCGGATGACCTCGCGCACCTTCTTGCGGCACTCGTCGGGCCCGTCGGCGATCCCGTCGGGGACGCCGGGCAGCCGGGGAAAGTCCGAGGCGAGGCCGCACGGCTGGGTCAGGTCGCCGTGCCCGCCCGTCTGCGTGATGATGACGAGGCTGATGAACAGCCGCGGCCCGGCGATGACGCCCTGCTCGATCGCCAGCTTCACGCCGAGGTCCGCGCCCGCCGCGTCGCGGAACGACGTGATGCCCGCCATCAGCGTCTCCGTGGCCCACCGCCCCGTCTGCAGCACCGCGAGGCTGGGCGCGGTGTTCATGCGCCGCCGGAGGTCCATGCCGAGGTGGGCGATGTGGTCGTGCGCGTCGATCAGCCCGGGCAGCAGGGTGAGCGACGGATGATCGTACACCGCGACGCGGTCGCCCACCGGTCCGAGCGTGGCCGCGGGGCGCACGTCCGTGATGCGGTTACCCTCGACGACAACCGCGATGTCGCGTTGCGGGAGACCGCCCGTCCCGTCGATCAGGCGTCCGGCTTTGATGATGCTCGTGGATCCTGCCACCGTGTGCTCCTCCTCGGCTCCCGGCCGGCGCGCCCCGCGTCCCTACGGCAGCGCCTTGCCGAGCCGGCGGATCAGCTCGTACAGCTCGTCGAAGTTGTGCCAGCCGAGCTCCCGCTCGTGGTCCTCGATCTCGTAGATCATCCGGTGCAGCTTCGTGTTGAGAGGGACCGGGACGCCGATCTGCGCGGCCTTCTCCTCGAGCGGGCCGTGTCCCCAGCGGACCTCGGACTTGCGCTTGCGGTAGACGATGTCCCAGTGGATGCCCGAGCCCTGCTTCACATAGGTGTGGGTGCCCTGCCGCTGGTGTTCGATCGCGAACCGGGCCTGCGTCTCCACGGTGGCGCGGATCCACGCAAACAGCCGCGCGGTGTCCTCGTGGGTCGTCGGAAAGTAGAGCGGCGGCTCGAAGAACGGTCCGCTCGGGACGTCGATCCCGTGGGCGCGGGCGACCTCGAGCGCCTCGCGGACCAGGGGGCCCGTGACGCGCTGGGCGCGGACGTCCGAGAGCACGACGTGGTACGGGAGATCGATCAGGGCGCTCGCCACGGTCTGCGACCCGAAGCACTTCTTCGCCCAGATGCGGGCCCGGATGTCGGTCAACAGGTGACACTCCGCGACCTCGGAGAGGAGGCGGTGGACCTCGCGCACGCGAGGGGTGAGGCGGCCGTCGAGCTCGCCGACGTAGACCGGGCCCTCGATGACGAACTCGAGGTGACCGGGCTCGACGTAGGCGCCGCCGTAGTCGGGGAGGGCGCCGATCGTGCGCTCCGCGCCCACGATCGACGCGATCTGGTCTTCGTTCACGAGGCCGTTTTGGAGGGAGACGACGAACCCGTCCGAACGCAGCAGGGGCTTGATGGCCGCGACGGCGTCCTGCGTGTGCTGGGACTTCACCGACAGGAGGACGCATTCGAGCGGGTCCCGGAGCTCGTCCGGGGTGAACGCCCGCTGCGGCGGCAGCCGGTGGTCGCCGCGGCCGCCGTCGACGAAGAGCCCCTTCGTGCGCAGGTGCTCGACGTGCTCGCGGTTCGTGTCCACGAACGTGACGTCCTCGCCCGCGAGCGCGAGCCACGCCCCGGTCAGCCCTCCAATGGCTCCCGCGCCCACGATCGTGATCTGCATCGGCCGCCCCATGTGATCCGAATGACCGCTACGGGTAGTCTTTGCCGAGCGACTGAATCAGCGCGCGCAGCTCATCGAAGTTGTGCCAGCCGAGCTCGCGTTGGTGATCCTCGATCTCGTAGATCATCTGGTGGAGCCGGCCGTTGAGCGGCACCGGGACGCCGGCGTCCCTGGCCTTGTCCTCGAGCGGCGCGTGGCTCCAGCGAACCTCGGACTTACGCTTGCGGTAGACGATGTCCCAGTGGATGCCCGACCCCTTCTTGATGTACGTGTGGCCGCCGGGCCGCTGCTCTTGCCGCCGGTACGCGCTCTGCTTGGCCTGGGCCTCGTCCATGAACGCGAACAACCGCCGCGTATCCTCGGCCGTCTTGGGGAAGTACAGCGCGGGCTCGAAGAACGGCCCGCCGGGGACGTCGACGCCGTGCGCGTACGCCACCTCGAGCGCTTCGCGGACGAGCGGACCGACGACGCGCCGGGCGCGCTCCTCGCCCACCACTAGGTACGAGGGGGCGTCGACCAGCGCGCTCGCGACGATCTGCGCGCCGAAGCACGTCTTCGCCCAGATCCGCGCCTTGATGTCGGTGAGGAGCTCCGCCTCCGCCACGTGCGAGAGGAGGCGGTGCACCTCCCTGACGCGCGGGGTGATCCGACCGTCGAGCTCGCCGACGTAGACCGGGCCCTCGATCACGAACTCGAGGTGGCCGGGGTCGACGTACGCGCCGCCGTAATCCGGCAGCGCGCCGATCGTGCGCGCGGCGCCCACGATCGAGGCGATCTCGTCCTCGTTGGCGAGGCCGTTCTGCAGCGAGACGACGAACCCGTCCGGACGGAGCAGCGGCTTGATCGTCTCGACGGCGGCTCGAGTGTGCTGGGACTTCACGGAAAGGAAGACGCACTCGAGGGGGTCCCGGAGCTCGTCCGGCGTGAGCGCCCGCTGCGGCGGCAGCCGGTGGTCCCCGCGGCCGCCGTCGATGACGAGCCCCCGGGTGCGCAGGTGTTCGACGTGCTCCCGATTCGCGTCCACGAACGTGACGTCTTCGCCGGCCATCGACATCCACGCGCCCGCGATCCCGCCGATCGCGCCCGATCCGACGATCGTGACCCGCATCGCTCGTCCTCCTCGATCTCCGTCGATCGTCACTCAGCCGAGCAGGTTGGCGGGCACGCCCTGTCCGTAGGGGCTCGTGACGTCCAGCGTCTCGAGGTACCCGTGCACCGTCCGCGCCACCTCGGCGATGAACTGCTCGGAGACGTTCCGATCCGGCGGGCCGTACTTGGTCATGACGCAGATCGCGTACGGCCGGCGCTTCTGGTAGATGATCGCGCCGTCGCACCGGACCCGCTCCATCCCGCCCGGCTTGTTGGCGATCACGATGTCCTGCGGCAGGCCCGGAGCGAGGTAGCCGCGCTTGGGCTTTTTCAAGATGGCGAGCGTCTCGGTGCACACGAAGCGGCTGAGCCGCTCGCCGCGGTGCAGGATCTCGAGGAACTGCACGACCTCCAGCGGGCTCGCGACGTTCTCGTCGCCGCGGATCACCGACGCCTGGTCCTGCATCTTCCGGCGCAGCGTCGTCTGCGACAGGCCGAGCCCGCGCAGCATCGCGTTCGTGCCGTCGATCGTCGCCCAGTCGATGCACAGATTGGTCGCCGTGTTGTCGGAGACGATGATCATCAGCACCGCGACGTCGCGCACGGTCAGCTCCTCGGCGTCGTCCAGGTACGTGAGCACGCCGCTCCCCGGGACGCGCACGGCGTCGTCGATCACCACCTTGCGGGCCAGGTCGATCTCCCCGCCCTCGGCGCGCTGCATCAGCCGGGCCAGGATGTGGATCTTGATGGTGGATGCGGTCGGGAACACCTCCTGCTCGTGCACCGCGACCTGCCGGCCGGTCGCAAGATCGCGGACACACAGGCCCGCGGCGCCGGGGAACGCGGCGACGAGCCCCTCCAGGTCCGCGGACAACCGCTGCCACACCAGCTGCTCAGACATACGCCACGCGCCCCCTTTGCGTCGCCGTCACTTCACAAACACGTCGAGGTCCCGGAACGCGCGCCGGATCCGCCAGTACCGGGCCCGCCGCGCGGTCGTCAGGCGGGTCCAGATCGCCGCGACCAGGCCGTACACGATCGACAGGCTGGCGGTCACGGACTGGAAGAACAGCATCCCCTCGGTCGGCACGATGACCTTGAGCTTCGCGTGCCGGGCGAGCGGCGACACCGAGCTGTCGGCGATCACCGCGGTGGGAATGCCGTGCTCGCTCGCCCACTGCACGGCGGCGACCACGTCGCGGTCGCACTGCCAGAAGCCGATGCCGATGACGAGGTCGCGCGACGTGAGGCCGGTGAGCTGCGTGGCCCAGTGCACGCGGCTGCGCGCCTCCGCACGGACGTTGATGTCGAGCGCGGCGCACAGATGCGCGAGCGCCACCGCGGGCGCAGCGTAGCTGCCGAACGCGACGATCAGCACCTGGTTCGCCGACAGCATCTGCGAGGCGAGCCGATCGAGCACGCGGGTGTCGATCGTCTCGAGGAGGCCCTGCAGGTTCTGGACGTCGCGCAGGATCGCCGCGCGGTACACGTTTCGGGACGGCGTCCGCTGCCGCTCGATCAACTCGAGCGGTTCGAGGCGGCCGAGGTAGGTGTGGCGCAACTCCTGACGGAGCTGGTGGAACCCCGTAAACCCGACCGCCTTCGCGAATCGGGAGATCGTCGCGGCGTCCACGCCGGCCTTCTCGGCGAGCTGCCGCGTGCTGGCCAGCGACGCGAACTGGGGGTTGTTGGCGACGAAGTGGGCGACGCGCTGGTGGGTGGGGCTGAGCCGCGGCAGGGACTCCGCCAGCAGGTCGGCGAGCACGACGCGCTTGACCGCGGGCGACTCCGTGTGCGGGGTCATGGGCGGCGTATTACAACAAATGGTGCAGAAACTCCTTTTGGCAGGTTTCCGTTGCAGCCACGGGCAGGAGATCGCGCGCAGCGGCCAGAAGCACGGCAGCCAATCCCGCGGCGGAAGCCGCACGGGAAGGCGGGGGCGGGAGTGAGCGGACGGGCGGACGCGGGACCTCCCGCGCCGGGCGGCGCGGCCGCAGCCGAGCGGCGGGGCCTGGGGGAGGGCCCGCGATGACCAGGTTCGTGCTGCGGCGCCTGCTCGGGGCCGTGCCGCTCGTGATCGGCGTCTCGATGATCGTGTTCGGGATCTTGCAGGCGATGCCGGGCGGCCCGCTCGCGGTCTACCTCGACAATCCCTACATCACGGCCAGGGACATCGCGCTGATCAAGCACCAGCTCGGCCTCGACCAGCCGCTGTACGTCCAGTACGCGCGATGGTTTGGGGCGTACGCGCTCGGGCACTGGGGGATCAGTTACTCTTCCGGGGAGCCGGTGGCGTGGCTGATCTTCGCCCGGCTCCCCGCAACGCTCTTGCTCATGGGGACGTCGTTCCTGCTCGCGATGCTCTTCGCGCTCACGACGGGAGTCTACAGCGCGGTGCACCAGCACTCGGCGTTCGACTACGCCGCGACGGTCTTCTCGTTCCTCGGGATCTCGATGCCGGTGTTCTGGTTCGGGTTGATGCTGCAGCTCCTGGTCGCGGTGCGCCTCGGCTGGCTCCCGGTCGCCGGCTACGGCGCCGGCGGGTGGCTCCCGGTCGCCCAACATCTCGTGCTCCCGAGCATCGTGCTGGCGATGTTCACCGCCGGCCGGTGGAGCCGATTCACCCGCGCCGGCGTGCTCGAGGTGCTGCGCCAGGACTACATTCGCACGGCGCGGGCCAAGGGGCTGGCGGAACGGCGCGTCGTATTCCGCCACGCGCTCCGCAACAGCCTGATCCCGGTCGTTACGGTCGTCGCGCTCGACCTCGCCGGCCTGCTATCGGGCGCCGTGGTGACCGAGACGGTGTTCGCGTGGCCGGGCATGGGCAGCCTCTTGATCCAGTCGATCTCCAACGTGGACTACCCCACGCTGCTCGCGATTCTGATGCTCAGCTCGTTTGCGATCATCCTGTCGAACCTGCTGGCCGACGTGCTGTACAGCCTGCTCGATCCGCGGATCGTGTACCGATGAGCGCGCGGGCGGTCGCGTTGCCGCGGCGATCGAGCCTGCTGCGTGACGCGTGGCGCCGCTTCGAGCGGGACCGGCTTGCGGCCGCGGGCGCGGTCGCGCTCCTCGTCCTCGCGACCGGCGCGGCCGCCGCCCCGCTGTTCACGTGGTACGCCCCAAATCAGGTAGACCTCGCGCGGCTCGACGCGGCGCCGTCCGCTGTGCACTGGTTCGGCACGGACGATCTGGGCCGGGACGCGTTCAGCCGCGCGTTGTACGCGGGGCGGGTGTCGCTGTCGATCGGCGTCGGGGCCGCGGTGGTGTCGGCGCTCGTGGGGACCGCCGTCGGCGCGTGCGCTGGGTACTTCGGCGGCGTCGTGGACAGCGTGCTGATGCGGGCGACGGACGTGGTCCTGTCGATCCCGCCGCTGCCGCTCGTCATCGTGCTCTCGGCGATCGTGAAGCCGTCGCCGCAGATCCTCATCCTGATCATCGCCGGGATCGGGTGGATGGGCACCGCGAGGCTCGTGCGCGGCGCGTTTCTCTCGATCCGGGAGACGGAGTACATCGAGGCGGCCCGCGCCGCGGGGTGCGGCAGCGCGCGCATCATCCTCAGGCACGCCCTGCCGAACAGCCTGGCGCCGATCATCGTCGCGGCGACGCTGGCGGTCGGCAACGCGATCATCACGGAGTCGGTGCTGTCGTTTCTCGGGGTGGGGATCCAGCCCCCGACGGCGTCGTGGGGCAACATGCTGCAGAACGCCGAGTCGACGATGACGACGAAGCCGTGGCTCTCGGTGTTCCCGGGCGTGTTCATCCTGGTGAGCGTGCTCGGGGTCAACGCGCTCGGGGACGGTCTGCGCGACGCGCTCGACGTCCGCATGAAGGAGTGACCCCGCGGGCAGACGAGGAACCGGCGGCGAAGTCATGGGACGGCGGCGCGAGCGGCGCGCCCGCCGGCGTGCACGGCATTCGAGAAGAGCATCGGGGAGGCGGGGATGGCGAAGATCGCAATCGTGGGGTGCGGGGCGATCGGCGGATTGGCAGGATTCTACATGGCGCGGGCGGGCGAGGACGTGCTGTTCATCGACCAGAACGCGGATCACGTCCGGGCGATCCGCGAGCGCGGGATCGCGGTCAACGGGGTGTACGGCTCGATGTCGATCCCGCCGCAGCGCGCCTGTACGCCGGCCGAGATCGCCGAACCGCTCGACGGCCTGGTGTTCCTGGCGTGCAAGTCGCAGGCGACCGACGCGGCGATTCGGGCCATCGCGCCGCGCCTGGCGCCCTCGGCGTGTGTGGTCTCGCTGCAGAACGGCATGAACGAGGACACGATCGCCGACGTCGTGGGCCGCGCGCGCACGATGGGCGCGCTGCCCGACTACGGCGGGGCATATCTCGATCCCGGCGTGCTTGAGGCCGTCCACGAGGGGACGGTGTACGTCGGCGAGCTCGACGGCAGCCTGACCCCGCGCGTCCGCGAAGCGGCCCGGCTGCTCGGGATCGGCCCGAACGCGTGCGAGCTGCTGACCGACATCGTCGGGCGGCTGTGGACGAAGCACGTGTACAATTCGCAGATCGTCGTGACCGCGCTCGTGAACGGAACGGTCGTGGAGGTACTCGGCAACCGAGACGTCCAGCGTCTGGCCGCCGCCGCCGTGCGCGAGGCGATGCAGGTCTCGGACGCCGCCGGCGTCCGAGTGCACGGCGACCGGTGGTTCGATCCTGGGCTCTACCACCCCGAGACGCCCGCGGACACCGCCCGGCTGCTCGCCTCGTACGACCGGCTCGTGGAACACCTGGGCGGCCATCAGGTCGGCGACGGACCGGGCGGCTACAAGTACGTCAAGAAGGCGAGCGGCATCCACTGGGACCTCGTGTACCGCAAGCGGAAGAGCGAGGCGTCGCACCTCACGGTCTGCACCCACGCGGCCCGCTACGGGGTGGCCGTGCCGCTCAATGCCAAGATCGTCTCGATGATCGAGGAAGTCGAGGCCGGGAAACGCGAGCTCGGCTGGCACAACATCGCGGAGGGCACCGCGTACGCGAAGCAGATCGGCGCGACGCTCCCCTGACCGACCACGAATGCGCTGGCGGCCCCGCGGCGCGGTCTAGCCGGCGTCGCGATACCGCGATCCCATTCCAGGGCCCCCGGGCCGTGTTCGTCGGCCGGAAACATTCCGTCGAGCAGCGCTGACAGCGTACTCGCTGCGGTCGCGGCCAACGCCGCCGCCGAGGCGTCGATCGGGCCTCGCCGAGGGGATCGCGCGGCCGAGTCGAAATCGTGCGTCACGGTCTCACACCCCCGAGGACCGGTCTCACGTAGACGCCGCACCGAGGGCTCGAAGGCGGCGAGGCGGAGTGCCGCCGCACCTTGACGAGACAACCTCGCTCGTGCCATCGGCGGCGTCATGATAGAGAATTCGAAAGCTGAGATCGAGCGTGAGGGAGCGAGTCTGATGACACGCTACGGTTCCGATCTCGTGGTCGACCTGCTTCGCGGGTTCGGGATAGAATACGCTGCGCTCAATCCGGGCGCAACGTTCCGGGGGCTTCATGACTCGCTCGTCAACTACGGCGGAAACGAACGCCCCGAGATCATCCTGTGCTGTCACGAGGAAATCAGCGTCGCGATCGCCCACGGATACGCGAAGGCCGCGGGCAAGCCGATGGCGGTTGGGCTGCACGACCTCGTCGGGCTGCAGCACGCCAGCATGGCGATTTTCAACGCGTGGTGCGACAGGGTGCCCGTGCTCCTGCTCGGTGGTGCCGGGCCGATGGCGATCGAACACCGGCGTCCGTGGATCGACTGGATTCACACGGGGCTCGTTCAGGGGCAGCTGGTCCGCGATTACGTGAAGTGGGACGATCAACCCAGCAGCATTCCCTCGATGACAGAAGCCCTGCTCCGTGCACATCGGATCGCCGTGACCGAGCCGCAGGGCCCGGTGTACGTCGCGCTCGACGCGGCACTTCAAGAGGGCGTGGTGCCGGCAGACACGCCGCTTCCCGAGATCGCCCGGTACGCACGGCCGGAGCGTCTGCAGGGGAGTCCGGCCGCGCTGGACGCGGCCGCCGAACTGCTGGCGCGCGCCGAGCGTCCGGTGGTCCTGGCCGAGCGTCTGGGCCGGCACGCGGGAGCGTTCGACGCGCTGCGGGAGTTGGCGGAACTCCTGGCAGCCCCCGTGGTCGATCTGTACAGTCACGGGCGCCCGAATCTGGCCAACACCCATCCGCTGGACCTCACCGCCGCCAAGAACGACCTCCTTCGTGAGGCGGACGTGATCCTCTCCCTCGATGTGATCGATCTCTACGGCGCCTTCGCCGAAACCAACCCGGCGACCCGCGAGCCGTCGATGATCGTTGGGGCGGGCGCGAGGGTGATTCACATCACCCTCGACGATCTCGCAGCCCGATCTTGGGTGGCGGACTACCAGCGGCTTGTGCCCGTGGAGATCCACATCATCGCCGACACCGCGCTCGCGGTTCCCGCGCTGGTGGAACGGCTGAGATCGCGCGCGGGCTCCGAGGGCGAGCGGACGGCTCGCTTTCACCGGCTCAAAGCGGCGCACGAAGCGTCGCGCGAGGAAGGATGGCGGCAGGCTCGCTCGCGATGGGACGATGTGCCCATTTCTCCGGCACGCCTCGCCGCCGAAGTCTGGGAGCGCATCAAGACCGAGTCCTGGGTCCTCGCAAACGGGGCGTTGGGCGGATGGCCGCGCCGGCTGTGGGAGTGGACGCGTCACGATGCGTATTTGGGCTTCAGCGGCGGCGCGGGACTGGGCTACGGGCTCGGCGCGTCTATCGGAGCCGCGCTGGCCCATCGGGGAAGCGGCAGGATTGTCGTGGATCTGCAATCGGACGGCGACTTCTTGTACACTCCGAGCGCGTTGTGGACGGCGGCCCACCACCACATCCCACTGCTCGTGGTGATGTGCAACAACCGATCCTACGGAAACGACGAGGTCCACCAAGAACTCGTGGCCCGCGCACGGAACAGGCCGGTGGAGAACAAAGTCGTTGGCATCCGCCTCGAGAAACCTCCGGTGGACTTTGCGGGGCTGGCTCGGTCCCTGGGCGTGCACGGCGAAGGGCCCGTCGACGTCCCCGGCGAGATCGGTCCGGCGCTGAGACGCGCGCTGCGGGTTATCAAGGATCAGGGACGGCCGGCGCTCGTCGACGTCGTCATGCGATAGGTGAATGCGCCGCTGGCCCCTCTGTCGAGGCGACGAGCCGGCGCGCGCCCCCGCCCGGTGAACGGTTACGGTCGGTGGTCGCCGGCTGGGCCGACCGCGCCCGAGGATGCCCCGAGCTTCGCCAAGACAAGCCTGCCGGCTTTGAGCACGTGGGTTTCCATCAGCGTACCTGCGTCCGCCGCGTCCCGCCGCCGGAGAGCGTCGATGATCGCCGGGTGATCGGCGAGAGTGGTCTCGACCCATCCCGGGATCGCTTCGTAAAAGTGGCGGGGGACGTACCGGGAGGCGGTACGCAGGAACCAGCGCAGGCGATTGGCGTCGGGCACGTTGTTGATCGTGCGGTGGAACTGGAAATTCAGCGTCTCGATGGTTGACGTGCGCTCATCCAACGGCTTATGCGTGCTGACCGTCACGATCTCGTTCTGGATCGCCTCCAGCCTCTCCAGAACGGTCGTCTCGATCGTGGTCGCCGCGCTCGCGGCGAGCTGCCCGGCGACAAATGCGTGAACCCTGAATACATCTGCGATGTCCTGACGTCGCACAACCGCGACGCGAAACCCACGCCGGGGCAGCACTTCGATGAGCCCTTCGCCGACGAGCGTGACCAGTGCCTCTCTGACAGGCATCGTGCTCACTCCCAGCCGCTCCGCGATCGCCAGTGGTGCCATCCGCAGGTTCGCCGGGAAGATGCCGCCGATGATGCCGTCGCGGATGTACCGGGCGATTTCATCGCTGAGCCGGCGGTTGGGGAGCAGCGGGAAGCTGAGAAAGGCGTCTACGGGCGTGTGCGCGGCGGGGATGGCATCCGCGCCGGGTTGCGTTCCTGCAGCCAGTTTCGTGATCGGACGGGCCTCCTCGCTGGTAGGGAAATGCAATGGCTCCACCGAATTTCATGATAATTGATCCTCGATCTAAGATCAAGTATCCTACGTTTCGACGAGGGGGACAAACGTGGAGAATCGCTCAGCCCGTTGGCACTTGGACTTCTGCGCAAACGGCGTGAGGGTGGTGGCGCTCGCGCTCGGCCTGGCGGTGGCACTCGCAGTGTCCGCAACGGCAGCCGCGCCGAGCGGCGACTACAACCTGAGCGTGCTGGAGACGACGCCGGGCTTCTTCGACCTGCCGCTCTACGTCGTGATGCATGACGGCTACGCCAAGACCAACCACCTCAATCTGACCCTCGCCCAGTTTCAGACGGGGGGCGGCACAACCTCCCAGGTGTTTGCCGGAGGCACGGGCGACATCATGATGGGAGGCATGGATCTTCCGGTCCGGCTGATGCAGTCGAAGACGCTTGATGTGACCGTGTTGGCCGACATGCTGCAACGCGGCGTGTTCGTGCTGGTGTCGAAGGCTGGCTCCCAGTATCACACGTTGCAGAGTCTGAAGGGCCAGATTGTGGGCATCAGCGGACCGGGCGCGTTCAGCGAGTTCGCGCTCCACGTTGCGCTCAAGAAGGCCGGCATGGATCCGAACGATGTGCAGATCGCCGCGCTCGGCGGCACGCCGGCACAGTACGCCGCCGTGCTCTCGGGCAAGGCCACGGCCGTGCAGCTCCAGTCCCCGATCCTCGAGAACGCGCTCGCACAGCACACCGTGCAGCCGATCTACGACTTCCGGACGGAACAAGGGCTGCAGGCCGGGTTGGTGTTCACCGGGCGCACCGCGGCGATCAGGGCCAATCCGGCTCCCTACATCGCGTTCATGCGTGCCTACCGTCAGGCGCTGCAAAAGATTCGAACCGATCCGGTCTATGCGATGAAGTGGGCGACCGAGGAATGGGGGTCGACGACGCCCGCCGCGAATCTCCAAATCCAGCTGGATTCGTACCTGCGCAACCCCGGAATTTGGTCGCTCGACGGCATCTTCACCGTCGTGATGTACAACAACACGCGCGAGTTGCTGCTGGGCTCGGGGCTGTTCACCGAGCCGGGCTTTCCGACCTACAAGCAGCTCACACAGTACGCGCCGCCGTTGCAGTGACACCGGCGGTTCCGAATCGCCTAGAGCGCGGGAGTGACGCCAACGGCCTTGGGGCGCGATAGAACCGGCGGCGACGCGGGCGGCGGGCCGGTGGCACCGGGCGGGGCCGAGGTCGTCTCCTCGTCCGACACCCGGGGGGCCTCAATCGAGGTGTCGGGCGTCACGGTCCGCTACGCCGCGGCCGCGAGCGCGGGAGGGCGGCACCAGGGCACGCTGGCGATCGACGATATCTCGTTCCGCGTGAGGCCTCAAGAGATCGTGGTCATCGTGGGCCCCAGCGGCTGCGGAAAGTCGACGTTGCTCAAAGCGGTGGCGGGGTTGTTACGGCCCTCCCGAGGCTCGGTGCGGGTGATTCAACCGCAGGCGGCGGCGCCGCGCGTCGGATTCATGTTCCAATCCGACGCGTTGCTGCCGTGGCGGACGGCGGTGCAAAACGTCGAGTTGGCCGTGCGGCTGGCGGGCGAGAGCAGCCGGGTCGCGGCGGCGCGGGCCGTGCACCTCATGCGAGAACTGGGACTCGGCGACTCGTGCGACAAGTACCCGGCCCAACTCTCGGGCGGGATGCGGAAGCGCGTGGCGCTGGCGCGGGCGTTGGCCTACGAGCCGGCGGTCTTCCTGATGGACGAACCGTTCAGCGCGCTGGACGCGAATACGCGCATCCACGTCGGAAACTTCTTTCTTCGGATCGTGGAACGGTTCGGCCAAAGCGTGGTGTTCGTCACGCATGATATCGACGAGGCGGTCGCGTTGGGGGATCGCATCCTGGTGCTGTCTCGCGGACCGGGGCGCCTGGTGGGAACGTTCGACGTCGCACTGCCGCGGCCGCGCGACTACTACAAGAGCCGGTTCGAGGACGGCTTCCGGGAGCTGCAGAAGCGCGTGTTCGATCTGATCGGATAGGCGAGTCGATTCAAGCACAAGGGAGGAGACGCTGTGGCAAAGACGCTCGAGGGTTCGGTCGCGATCGTAACGGGTGCCGCTGGCGGCATCGGGCAAGCCTACGCGAAGGGGCTTGCGGAGCAAGGCGCGGCCGTCGTCGTGGCCGACCTGAACGGAGACGGCGTAGAGAAATTTGCTTCGCAGCTCACCTCGGAGGGCTTTTCCGCGTTCGCCACGACCCTGGACGTGACCGACCCGGCGTCCGCTCAGGCCATGGTGGACCGCACCCTCTCGAAGTTTGGAACGGTCGACATCCTCGTGAACAATGCCGCGGTCATGGCCGAGATCCCGCACGGCGGTCTCAGCGAGATCCCTCTTGATTGGTGGGAGCGGGTGATGCGCGTCAACGGCACCGGGATCCTGATCTGCGCGCGCGCGGTCATCCCCACGATGAAGGCGAAGCGCAGCGGCAAGATCATCAATCAATCGTCCGCGGCGGCGTTCTTGCCCGGCAGCGTGTATCGAATCAGCAAGCACCTCGTGGTGGCGATCACCGCCGGATTGGCCGTCGAGCTCGGCCCCCACAACATCAACGTGAACGCCATTGCGCCGGGGTTGATCGCGAGCGAGGCCGGGTTCCGAGCCGCCGGACCGATCGGCTCACCGCAGCGGACGGCCCGGTACAAGACGATCCCGCACGCCCGTCCGGATCGTCCGCCCACGGATCTGGTGGGCACGCTCCTCCTGTTGGCGTCTCCCGCCGGAGACTTCATCAACGGACAGACCATCAACGTCGACGGCGGGTGGGTCATCCGCCTGTGACGGCGACCGGCCTGCATCGCGGGAACGCGGCGGGCCGCGGCGACGCGTCTCGCGGGTGGAGGGGCGCGCGATGAACCTGCACGTGGGCCTCGGCCTCTTCACCGGGCAGGTGCCCCCCGGCGACGCTCGGTCTGTCGCCGACGAGTATGAGGATATCCTGGCGCTCGCCGGGGTCGCCGAGGAGATCGGGTTCGATTCGTTCTGGGTGTCCGAGCACCACGGCGCGGCCGATTCCTACCTGCCGTCGCTCACGGTGATGCTGGCCGCGGTCGCGGCGGTGACGAAACGCCTGCTGCTGGGGACCGCGGTCGTGCTCGGCCCGTTTCAGCATCCGCTTCGGTTTGCGGAAGATTGTGCCGTGGTGGACCAACTGTCTCGCGGGCGGCTCATCATCGGCATCGGCTCCGGGTGGCGACAGGAAGAGTTCAACGCGTTTGGGATCCCGCTCGCCGAGCGGGCCGGTCGCACCACGGAACTCGTGAAGATCTGCCGGGCGGCATGGGAGCAGGAGCGGTTCTCGTTCCAGGGGCGATACTTCTCGTACGACAACGTGCGCGTCACCCCAAAGCCGTTCGCGCATCTCAAACTGATGCTCGGCGGTCGGGCGCCGGCGGCGCTCGCGCGCGCCGGACGTCTCGCCGACGGGTACATGGGGACGCCGCAGAATCGGATCGCGGAGTTTCGCGCGGACGTCGGTGCCTTCGACGCCGCGGCACGCGGCGCGGGACGGGTTGCGGAACGTCTGTCGGTCGGCTTTCACGTGAACGCGTGGGTGTCCCCCGATGGGGCGATCCCTGAGTCCGTGCGGACGGCGATGTGGCACCAGATCGGAACGTACATGGCGTGGCACGCGGCCGAAGAGAGCGGCAATCCCTCGTCCCCGCTGCCGCCGATCGACGACGGCGTCGTCCGGGCGCGTACGTTCGCGGGCACCCCGGACGACGTGGTGCGTCAGGCCCGTCCGTGGGTCGAGGAATTCGGGCAGCGCGAGCTCCACGTCATCGTTCGACTGCACTACCCCGGCATGCGACGCCAGGATGCGGAGCGGGCGATGCGGCTGTTCGCCGCGGACGTCATCCCCGCGCTCAAGCGGCTTGCCGGCGGCACCCTCCCCTCGCGCTCCGGGGACGATGCCTGAGCCGCGGCCGCGCGTCCGCGGCGGCCGGCGGCATTCCCCGCGGGCGCGGCGGAGCCCGTCGGTCATGCAACCGGTGTGATCGTCAACGTCGTGGACGGATTCGTGCAGCGGTTGCGCGGCACATTCTGAGGGCGGGAGACGCGAGCGTGCACCTTGGAGAGCAGCTGGTCGATCGGTTGATTGCGTACGGGGTCCGGCACGTGTTCGGCTGTCCGGGCGGACAAACGCTCCCGCTCTACAACGGGATCGCCAAGCGGCCCGGGCGAATCGACCACGTGCTCATGCGCGATGAGCGGAGCGCCGCGTACGCCGCGGATGCCTACGCGCGCGCCACCGGCACGCTCGGCGTCTGCGACGCGACCGTGGGACCGGGCGCCAGTAACCTGGTCTCCGGGCTAGTGGAGGCCTACGCGTCGTCGGTTCCGGTGCTCGCCATCGTTTCAGACATCCCGCGCCGCTGGGAGCACCGTCGCCACCTCGGATCGGCGTCGCAGGGCTTTGAGCAGCGGCGGTTCCTCGAACCGTGTGTGCGTTGGTACGGGCGCGTCGAGACGAGCGACAACCTGCCCGACATCCTCCACGCGGCCGTCCGCATCGCCACCTCCGGGCGCCCCGGACCCGTCGTGCTCGAGATCCCCGCCGACGTCTTCTACGGACCGGCCGGCGCCGAGGAGTTTCCCGCCGCGCCGCAGTGGGCGGCGTTTCCCCGGCTCGGGCCTGCTCCAGACCCGGCGGCGGTGGAGCAGGCAACCGCCCGACTGCGGGCCAGCACGACGCCGATCATCGTCGCCGGGGGCGGCGCGCTGCGGGCCGGCGCCGGGCCGGATCTTCAGGCGCTGGCGGAGACGCTGCGGTGTCCGATCGCCACCACGGTCACCGGGAAGGGGGTCATCCCGGAAACCCACCCTCTGTCCGTCGGCGTGACCGGGTCGTTTGGTATTCCGATGGCCAACGCGCTGCTCGCGGAGAGCGATTGCGTGGTGTTCGTCGGCACCAAGGTGGGACAGTCCGCGACGCTCTCCTGGACGCTCCCCGCGCCGGGCACGCCGGTGATTCACCTCGACATCGACCCCGAGGAGATCGGCAGGAACTATCGAGACTCGATCGGGATCGTGGCGGATGCGCGGCTCGGGGCCCGCGGTCTCGTCGACGCGCTCCGCCACGCGCAGGTGAACAGCGCGTGGGACCGTGAGCGCATCGGCGCCATGCGCCGCGAGTGGTGGGAGGGTCCGATCGTCTACAAAGAAGCCCCGAAACCCGGCATTCTGAAACCGCAGGACGTGGTGCGGGTCGTCGGGGCGCTCATGTCAGACCGCGACGTGCTGGTGACGGACGCGAGCCTCGCGTCCGGTTGGGGAGCCAGCCGCTGGCAGGCCAAGACCAGCGGCCGCCGGTTCTTCGCTCCGCGCGGCCTGGCCGGCCTGGGGTGGGGTCTCCCCGCGGCGATCGGCGTCGCTGCGGCCATGCGAGACCTCGAGACCCACGGCCGGGTCGTCTGCCTCGCCGGCGACGGCGGGTGGGCGTACTCGATGGCGGAGGTGGAACCGGCGGCGCGCATGGGCCTGCCGATCGTCTCGGTGGTGCTCAATAACAGCAGCCTCGGCTGGATCAAACACGTCGCGGCCAGTCGATTCGCCCAGGAGATGGTGTCGGAGGGCTTTCTCGACGTCAAGTTCGCGGACGCTGCCGGGGCGCTCGGCGCCACCGCGGAGCGGGTCGACGCCCTGGACCGCTTCGAGGCCGCGTTTCGCGCCGCCGTGCGGGACGAGACGTCCCGTCCGTGGGTGATCGAGGCGCGGTCGTGCGACGTTGAGACGCCGGTGCTCCAACCTCCGGCGGGCACCGCGCGGGGCGGATATTGAACGGATCCGCCCGATGTGCGAGATCGGCCTCGGGCGCGCGCCGCGGTGTGCGCGCGGCACGCACCTGCGCGTTCGCGGCCCAGGCGGGCGGTCGGCCGGCGACGTTCACACGAAAAAGGAGTCGACGATGTCGCTGAGGACGGAACCCGAGAGCGTGCCGAACGAGCCGCCGGTCGAGGGGAACGCGAGCCCCGCCGGGACGCCGCTGGTATGGAGACTGTGGTCTCGGGACGCCGCGCTCCGGGTCGGCATCCTCGCCGTCGTGCTCGCGACGTGGCAGTGGTTTGGGGAGTACCTGATCGGTGTCAACTGGGTCAGCAGCCCCTCGCTCGTGTTTCAGCGACTGGTCAGCATGACGCGGGACGGATCGCTGGCGCGCAATACGGGCGCGACGTTGCAGGAAACGCTGCTCGGGTTGATCGCCGGGATCCTGCTCGGGGTCGTAGGCGGGATTCTCATCGCGCGCGCACCGACGGCGGTCGCCAAGGCCATCGACCCGTATCTGATCGGAGTCTACAGCCTGCCGCGGGTGGCGCTCGCGCCGTTCTTCATCCTCTGGTTCGGCATCGGGTTGGTGTCGAAGGTGGTGCTGGTCGTCTCCGTCGTGGGGTTCGTCGTCCTCTTCAATGTGCGGACGGGGATGGAGTCGGTCGACGTCGACATCATGGATGCGCTGCGGAGCATGCGCGCGAACCGATGGGAGATGATCCGCTACGTCATCATCCCGTCGTTGGTGCCATGGATCCTGTCGTCGGTCAAAATCGCCGTGGGGATCGGGTTCGTGTCCGCCGTGGTCGGTGAGATGGTCGGGT
>Ga0070735_10000668_pt1 | contig 35565 bp, 14 predicted proteins | sample Coa_R1_FD_66443 | JGI IMG/M metagenome (GOLD analysis project Ga0070735, IMG submission 66443) | Surface soil microbial communities from Centralia Pennsylvania, which are recovering from an underground coalmine fire - Coalmine... | ecosystem: Environmental > Terrestrial > Soil > Unclassified ...
GAAAACCGCAAGCTCCGCGACTATCCGACGCTCGCGCATGTAATTCGCTTTGTTTACGAACAGCGTCCGGATCTTTTGGCTCATCGCGCGGAGAAACCCGCCCGCATTCCGGAAAGCAAAACGGAAATTTCTCCGGAGCTGACAAAGAGGGGTGCGACGAGCGTGCCCGGGCCAATAGCAACACAAGCACGCACCGAGGCGGTTTCTGCTGACGCTGATGCGATCAGAGAAAAAGTCCTCGATATCGTCGCCGAAAAAACGGGATATCCGAAAGAGATGCTTGACTCCGATCTCGATCTTGAGGCGGATCTCGGCATCGACACTGTCAAACAAGCGGAGATGTTCGCAGCCATCCGCACCGTATACAACATCCCACGCGATGAGAACCTCAAGCTGCGCGACTTTCCGACATTGGCTCACGTCATCAAATTTGCGCAGGACCGCTCCTCGTTGGCCATCGCTGCCGCTCGGCCACAACCCGCCCGAACCGTTGGCGCACAAGAGATGGCATCTGCTACTAAACCGCGACTGCTTACCTTCGACGCTGCGAAGGAGATTCCACGGCGCGTTCCCATCGCTGTGCTGCGTCCGCCTCTGGATCTCTGCAAGCCAACGGGTGCGACTTTGGAGCGCGGTCAGCGCGTCATTCTCATGCCGGACAAAGCCGGTGTTGCCGATTCGCTTATGCAAATCCTGAATGACAAGAGAATCGAGGTATTGCGCATCGATCCATCCATCTCCTCAGACGCGCTGGTCGACGTTCTCAAGACCTGGGCCGCCGCTGGCCCGATACATGGTGTGTACTGGCTCCCGGCTCTCGATATCGAAGGCGATCTAAGAGAGATGAACGTCAACTCGTGGCGTGAGGCGGTTCGCGTACGAATCAAACTGCTCTACACCACCATGCGAGCTCTGTACGGGCAGATCGCTGTTGCAGGCAGTTTCCTGATCTCCGCAAGCCGACTCGGGGGAAATCATGGCTACGACGATCCTGGAGCCATCGCGCCACTTGGCGGAGCAGTTGTCGGATTCACCAAGACCTATAAACGAGAACGCCCAGAGGCTACGGTCAAAGCAGTGGATTTCGAAGCAGTCGCTGGTAGATCCGAAATTGCGAAGACTCTAATCAATGAAACGCTGACGGATCCCGGCGCGATCGAGATCGGTATCAAGAATGGATTGCGCTGGTCCATCGGCATGGAAGAACAGCCCGCAAGCGATGGGAATCCAGGGCTCACTCTCGATCACAAGACGGTATTCCTGATCACCGGTGCGGCTGGCAGCATTGTCTCCGCGATCACGGGTGACCTTGCCGCTGCATCAAGCGGAATTTTTTATTTGCTCGACAGAGTCCCCGAACCTGATCCCAAGAATCCGGACCTCAAGCGCTTTGTTACAGACAAGGAGGGGCTGAAGCGGGAACTATTTGCGCGCATCCAGGCGAGTGGGGAGCGCGCCACCCCGGCGCTTGTGGAAAAAGAAATCGCCGCCCTCGAGCGGGCGCAGGCTGCTCAGGCTGCGATTGACGCCGTACGCAACGCCGGAGGCAGCGCACATTATTGCTGTGTCGATCTCACGGATCCCCAAGCGGTTGCTGGAGTCGTTAACCAGATACGCAAGAATAGTGGCCGTATTGATGTTCTCCTCCACGCCGCCGGACTCGACCGCAGCCGCTCTCTCGTCGAAAAAGAGCCGCGCGAATTCGATCTCGTCTTCGATGTCAAGGCTGATGGATTCTTCAACGTGCTGCGTGCAATCGGAGAAATGCCGGTTTCAGCCGTCATTGCCTTCAGTTCCATCGCAGGCCGGTTCGGCAATCCCGGACAGACCGACTACAGTTCGGCCAACGATTTGCTGTGCAAGATCATTTCGAGCTTCCGCACGACGCGTCCAGCGACTCGCGGAATTGCAATCGACTGGACTGCATGGGGAGGAATCGGCATGGCCACGCGCGGTTCCATCCCCAAGATTATGGAGATGGCCGGAATCGACATGCTTTCACCCGAAGCCGGGGTTCCGCTCATTCGCCGGGAACTCACTACAGGTGGAACCCGCGGGGAAGTCGTCATTGGCCAGAGATTAGGCGTCCTGCTGAAAGAATGGGACGAAGCCGGGGGCGTCGATGTAACCAAGTTGCCAGCAGAAGGTCCGATGCTCGGCAAGATTGTTCGCGCCGGCCTGTACAGTCCGCTGACAATAGAGACCACACTCGATCCCAAGGTCCAGCCGTTCCTCTACGACCATCAGATCGATGGCACCCCGGTGCTTCCGGGCGTCATGGGAATTGAGGCGTTCGCCGAGACCGCATTGGCGCTTGTTCCCGGATGGCACATCGAGGCCATCGAGGACGTCAGCTTCCTTGCGCCATTCAAGTTCTATCGTCACGAACCTCGAACGGTTACGGTCGAAGCGTTGGTCCAAGCGCACGGCGATGGCTTGATATTCAAGTGTCGGCTGATTGGACAGAGAACACTGCCGAACCAAGCAGACCCGCAATTGACGACTCACTTCACGGGACGCGTACTGCTCACAAAGCAAATTCCTGAGCCGATCTCTGCGAACCCGGTGAAACCCGAAGGAAGCGTGATCAACGCGAGCGATGTTTACAAGATCTATTTCCATGGTCCGGCCTACCGGGTCGTGCAGAACGCCTGGTGGAACGGGCAGCACATGATCGGTCTGATGGCCGAGCATTTACCCGCAAATCACCATCCTCCCGAGCTTCGAACGTCTATCTCGCCGCGGCTCGTAGAACTCTGTTTCCAGACCGCGGGTATTTGGGAGATGGGCATGGAGAGCCGTATGGGGCTGCCTTTACACATCGATCATCTGACGATTTTTCCTCAGCCGGAGGACTCAGCCAGTGGCGCGCTGCACGCTCTGGTAACCCGCAAACCGGAAGAAGGCGGCTTTGACGCAGAAGTCATTGACTCCCGCGGAAATCGGTTGCTGCGGCTAAGTGGCTATCACACGATCGCCATCCCCGATGCGATCGATGCAAAGAAAGTAAATGCTCTTCGCACCGCCATGTCGCCGAGCCAAGTCGCGGCATGATTTCGTTGCGCCATCTCGTGCATTCTGCGAGACGAGCGAAGCGAAGATTCCGGTTCGATTGAGGTGTTATGAACTATGAATTCCAGCGCGTCGCCATTGTGAACCGCGGCGAGGCTGCGATGCGATTCATTCACGCAGCCCGCGAGTTTAATCAGGAGCGCGGCACATCTCTCTGCACAATTGCCCTGTACACCGATTGCGAGCGCCATGCGATGTTTGTCCGGGAGGCAGATGAAGCCTTTTGCCTGGGAGCAGCCCGCGTTCTGGACCCCGGCGCCCAACAGTGCAAGAGCAGTTATCTCGATTACTCATGCCTTCAACGTGCTCTCACGGCCACTCGAGCCGAAGCAGTATGGGTGGGCTGGGGATTCGTAGCCGAGCAGGCGGCCTTTGCCGATCTCTGCCGCGAGTTGGATATTGTTTTCATTGGCCCCGACGGCGACATAATGCGCCGGGTGGGAGACAAGATTGCCTCGAAGCTCCTGGCCGAGAAGGCAAATGTTCCTGTTGCCCCCTGGAGCGGTGGGCCAGTCGAAACCGCTGGCCAAGCACTCGCGCAAGCGCAGCGGCTTGGGTATCCGCTGCTCATCAAAGCCACAGCCGGCGGCGGTGGACACGGCATTCGCAAAGTCACTGGCGAACATCAGCTTCTGGAGGCCTTCGAATCGGCTCGTAGCGAGGCTTTCAAAGCTTTTGGCGATCCTACCGTCTTCTTCGAAAAATTAATCGCCAATGCGCGCCACGTCGAGGTCCAGATCCTGGCGGATAATTTCGGAACTATCTGGGCGGCGGGAGTGCGGGACTGCACGCTCCAGCGCCGCCACCAGAAGATTCTTGAAGAAGCTCCGTCTCCGGTACTCTCTGCCGCTCAGGATGCGGAACTACGGAACGCCGCCGTCCACCTGTGTCAGCTCGCCGGATACCGCAATGCGGGAACTGTCGAATTTCTCTATGAGACGGACGCCCAAACCTTCTCCTTTATGGAGATTAATACCCGTCTGCAAGTCGAGCATCCTGTTACTGAGTGCACTACGGGGTTGGATCTTGTGAAATTGCAGATTCACGTCGCCCGAGGCGGACACCTGCTCGGAGATCCGCCAAAAACCGCCGGGCATGCAATCGAAGTTCGCCTCAATGCAGAAGATCCGTATAACAACTTTGCGCCGTCACCCGGTCTCATTGACCGTTTCAAGGTCCCAACTGGTCCGGGCATTCGTATCGAGACCGGCGTCGCCGAAGGGGACACAGTGCCCGGCGAATTTGATTCCATGATCGCCAAGGTCATCGGCTTTGGACGAGACCGCAACGAAGCGATGTCTCGCCTTCAGCGTGCTCTCCGCGAAACCGTCATCGTGATTAAGGGCGGATGCAGCAATAAATCCTTTTTGCAGAATTTGATCAGCCGCGAGGAGGTACAGCGCAGCGCAGTCCACGTAGGCTGGCTCGATCGCATCGCAGCGTCCGGCGATCATCTCTCGCGGGAATATGCGAATATCGCCCTCCTGCATGCCGCGATAGAAGCGCACGAGGCGCAACTCCTGGTCGAGAAGGCGCAGTTCTACGCCGCAGCCGTGCGCGGCCGTCCGCAGGTCCACGGCGAATTCGGGAGAACCGCCGAACTGCGCTACCGGGGACAGATTTACTCTCCCATAGTTTTCCGAACCGGACCGCAGAGTTACCGCATTCATTTGGATGCCGTCCGCATTGATGCGGAACTCGATCGCCTCGGGCGTTTCGAATACTGGCTCACCGTATTTGGACGGAGATTTCACGTCGTCTCTGCCATTCAAGGATCGAGTTATCGGATTGAGGTTGATGGCGTCTCTCACAGAATCGATCGCGATGATGGAGGCGTCGTCCATGCACCCTCGCCCTCTGTTGTCATCTCCATCGCGGTGAAGCCCGGTGAAACGGTTAGTGCGGGGGACCGGTTGCTCGTGCTGGAAGCCATGAAGATGGAGATGCAGGTGATTGCTCCCTTTGCGGGGAGAGTCCGCCAGATTTTCACCATGCGGAACGTTCAGGTGGATGCCGGTGCGCCGCTCCTGCAGATCGATCCCAGCGGCGAAGAGAACGCGGGATCAGCAGCGGAACGCATTGTGTTTGCCGCTTCTGCCGCGGAGCCGAAACCGCTTGCCTTCGACTCTCGCAGAACTCTGGAACAACTCTGTCAATTGGTGCTGGGTTTTGATGTAGATCCTAAGGAAAGCGCTCAACTCGTCGCGGGTTTGAAAAACACGTCTGACGCCAACGAATTGCGCGAACTGGAAGACCAGGTATTGAACATATTCGTTGATATTTGTTCGCTTTTCCGGCGCAGCCCGGAACTGGGTCTGCAGGCCGGTGGAGAGGAGCCTAGCGCCGAAGCATACCTGTTCTCGTACCTGCGCATGCTCGACACCGGCGGAGAGGGGTTGCCACCTGAGTTCGTAAAGGCATTGCGTCGTGCTCTCTCTTATTACGGGGTGCACACCCTCGACCGCTCTCAGCAACTCGAGGAGAGCCTGTTGTGGATTTACAAATCGCACCAGCGCGTGGATTCGCAAGTTGCACCCGTGCTTGCTGTGCTGGAACGCCGCCTGCGTTGGGTCGAGCCGCTTGCTGCACCAGCGCAGCGCTCATTCCGCCACCTACTGGATCGTCTTATTGAAGTCAGCAATGGACACTTTCCAGCCATCTCGGACCTTGCGAGGGAGGTCCGATACCGCTATTTCGATCAGCCATTCTTTGAAGAGGCTCGCAAGCAGATCTATGACGAGGTCGAAGAGCAGCTTGCATATCTTTCAGCTTATCCCGACGCTTATGACCGGCATGAACGCGTGCGCGACTTGGTGGAGTGTCCGCAGCCTCTTGTGCGCCTTCTTTCCAGTCGTTTTCCTGGAGCTTCCGACGCCATGCGCAAGTTGACGCTCGAAGCCATTACCTTGCGCTACTACCGCATTCGAGCGCTGAGGAACTTGCGCTCGTTGGAGCACGGCGGGCACTGCTATGCGGCCACGGAATACGAATACGAGGGAAGGCAGATTCACGTCTTCGCCACCCATTCCGAATATTCGCAGCTGGCCGAATCAGCATCCGCAATCTGTCACCTGATCGATCAGGTCCCTCCCGATCATGACGTCGTGATCGATCTTTACTCCTGGAACTCCGGCGCAGCGACCGAACCTGAACTTGCGCAGCAAGAGCTCTGTGCTCTTTTGAACAACACCGGTTTCCCTCGCCCGCTGCGTCGGATCGTCGTCGGAGTTGGCAGTCCAGGTCACAGTGAAGGTGTTGGCGGAATGCAGCACTTCACTTATCGATACGGTGAGGGTGGCTATGCCGAAGAGAAGATCTATCGGGGAACCCATCCGATGATGGCGAAGCGCCTGCATCTCTGGCGTCTCAGCAACTTCAATATCGAGCGTTTGCCCTCAAAAGATGACGTGTACTTGCTGCGTGCGGTCGCTAAGGAAAATCCAAAAGACGAACGATTGTTCGCCGTTGCAGAGGTGCGGGACATCACTCCACGCCGCGATGATTCCGGACGAGTGGTGGCGCTACCGCACCTGGAGAGAATGCTCTCAGAAGCGATCGCCGCCATTCGGATGTTCCAATCGCGAAGGCCGGTGAAACAACGCCTGCAGTGGAATCGCATTTTCCTCTACATCTGGCAGCCGCTCACTTTGGAACGCGATGAGTTTCGTGACATCGTGCATCGGCTTGCGCCATCAGTAGAGGGACTGGGTCTTGAGCAGGTGGTGATTCGGGCCCGAATCCCGAGTCCCGCAACAGGCGAACTGCGCGACATGACGATACGGATCTCTGTCCCGGCAGGGAGGGGCATGCTGATTACCTTCCGTCCGGCTGACAAAATGCAGCCGATGCGTCCGCTCGGGGAATACGAGCAGAAGGTCGTCAGCATGCGGCAACGTGACATGACCTATCCGTACGAGATCATCCGCATGCTGACGCCTCCTGAGAAGCACGCCCGTGCCGAATTTCCGCACGGCGATTTCGTTGAATTTGATTTAAATCCGCAAGGCGAACTGACGCCCGTCGATCGCCCGTATGGAAAAAACAAATCGAACATCATTCTCGGAGTGATTCGGAATTTCACTTCCAAATATCCTGAGGGCATGACGCGTGTCATGCTGCTCGGCGATCCGAGCAAAGACCTGGGAGCCCTGGCCGAACCCGAGTGTTGCCGCATTATGGCCGCTGTAGATCTTGCCAAAAAGATGCGCGTACCTCTGGAGTGGTTTCCGATTTCGGCAGGCGCAAAAATCTCAATGAGCAGCGGCGTCGAGAACATGGATTGGATCGCACGGGTGTTGCGGAGTCTAGTCGAGTTCACGCAAGCAGGCGGCGAAATCAATCTAATCATCGATGGAATTAACGTCGGCGCGCAACCTTATTGGAATGCCGAGGCCACCATGCTGATGCACACCCGCGGCATTCTGGTCATGACCCCAAAAGCAGCAATGGTACTCACAGGAAAACGCGCTCTGGATTATTCCGGGGGCATTTCGGCCGAGGACAACCAGGGAATCGGCGGCTACGACCGCATCATGGGCATCAACGGCCAGGCACAGTACTGGGCCCATGACATCGACGAAGCCTGTCACATCCTTTTTCGCCATTACGATCACACCTATGTTGTGCCTGGTGAGCGCTTCCCGCGCCGTGCCAGGACTACGGACCTTGTTGAACGTGACGTGCAGGATTATCCGCATTCAGGAGATGGGTTCTCGCGGGTGGGCGATATCTTCAATGACGAGACGAATCCTGGCCGGAAAAAGTCATTCGACATCCGCAGTGTCATGATGGCCGCTGTCGACCAGGACCATGCTCCCCTGGAACGCTGGGCCGGAATGCGCGGCGCCGAAACCGCCGTGATCTGGGACGTGCATCTCGGCGGCTATCCCGTTTGCCTTATCGGCATGGAATCGCGTCAGCTTCCGAGGTTGGGATTTGTTCCTGCCGATGGCCCGGACCAGTGGACCTCCGGAACTCTATTCCCGCAATCATCTAAGAAAGTAGCTCGCGCGATCAATGCTGCCAGTAACAATCGTCCAGTTGTTCTTCTGGCAAATCTGTCGGGTTTCGACGGCTCGCCGGAATCCATGCGCCGTCTCCAACTCGAGTACGGTGCAGAGATCGGGCGCGCCATCGTGAACTTCAAGGGGCCAGCCGTCTTCTGCGTAATCTCGCGTTACCACGGCGGCGCGTACGTCGTGTTCTCGCGAGCGTTGAACGAGCAACTCGAAGTGGCAGCTCTGGAGGGAACGTACGCTTCCGTGATTGGGGGCGCTCCAGCCGCGGCCGTCGTTTTCGCTGGAGAGCTCGAGTCTCGGGCGCGCAAAGATCCACGCCTTCAGGAACTCAGCGACACAATTGCGAAAGCTGAGGGCACCGAGAAGGGGCGTTTGCGCCTGTACTGGGACAAGCTGTTCAAAGAAATTCATTCCGAGAAACTCGGAGAGCTGGCGGCGGAATTCGACCGAATTCATAGCGTTCAGCGGGCGCTGACAGCCGGTGCGCTCAACTGCATTATTCCGCCTCACAGGCTCCGCCCGTACCTAATCGATGCCATCGCGCGAGGAATCGCAAAGGAGGAATCAAGGCTCAGCGACAAAACAGCAGTTCTCGAGGAAGCAGCATAGTACGAGCTTGGGGGGTATATGGATATCTATGTGCTCGAACAGCGGGAAGAAGATGTGCCGGAGTCGAACGATTGGCTTGGCGCGCGCGAACGAAACCATGTCCGCACTCTCAATTTCCTGAAGCGTCGCATTGAGTGGCGTCTGGGCCGCTGGACCGCAAAGTGCGCCATTGCGGCAGTGAAGGAGATTCCACTCGATCCGGATCTGCTGGCGAGCATTGAGATTTGCCGCGCACCATCAGGGGCTCCGCGCGTTTTTGTTCAGGGAGTGCCGGCCAATGTGACGATCTCGCTCAGTCACCGAGCGGGTTTGGCCGTCTGTGCCCTGGCATGTGCTTGCGTACGGCTCGGGTGCGATATCGAAGTCATCGAGCCGCACAGTCCCGCGTTTATTGCCGATTACTTCACTTCGGAGGAGCAGGATTTGATCGAACGAGTCGGGTCCATCGAGCGCTCCCGTCTGGTGGCCATGCTTTGGAGCGCGAAGGAGAGCGCGCTCAAAGCCCTGGAAGAAGGATTGCGGCGAGATACGCGTTCAGTCGCGGTCCGACCCGGGGCCCTTTCGTTCGGAGAAGGATGGGGTTCGTTGCAGGTCAAGTTGGTGGAAGGAGATGTTTTCCACGGCTGGTGGTGTCACGCAGACGGAATTGTGCAAACCGTAGTTGGGGAGCATCCTTTTTCTCTGCCCATTCGAAAGCAGGCGCCGGGTTCTAAACCTGATCAATCTTCGGTCCATGCCGCCTGACTTTCATCGACGTTCCGGTGCCATAGGAAGGCAGCAGCGTCTCTATTGGTAGCGCAGGTTCTTGCTCTCGCTGCGGCGGAGTCGTTCGCGGCCAAACTCGGGCCCCGCCTTCGATACGGGGGAATGACAGAATAGAATCTCTGCCATAAGAGAGATCACTTTACGCCGGCCGCGAAAAAATCAGACATATCGGCCGCCGCGGCCGATGCTCCGGGATAAGCTTTCACGCCCAAAGCATCGAGGATAGTGCGCAGCGTGTTCTCATGTTTATACGCGGTGTTCGAGACGGTGTGCGGGATCACCTGCGGCCCAATGACCGCCATGTACACGGACGAGTTGCAGCCATCATCTGTTCCGCCACCACACTCGTCGAAGGTCACAAACACCAGGCCTTTTCCGCCCGTCTGAAAGGCTGGCGCGTCAAGGACGGGCCCGAGATTCTGCTGGAGAAACTGATCCGCTGCTCCGAGGGTCTGCGCGGTTGTGCACGTCGACATTCCCACTGGACAGTTGTGAGCGTCGTGGTCACCGTCCGGCGCAATGATCATGAAGTTCGGCAGGCTGTTGTTCGCGAGATCGAGGTTGAGCTCAGATAGATCGACGATGTTTTTGGCAGAGTTGTCGACGTTGTCGAGAATGTCGCTATACCAGACCGCGCCATTGTGGCGACGGTAATAAGCAGTACCGTTCCCTCCGTCGGGAGTTGTCGGCGTACCGCCGGCGGCCGTGTAAGACTGCACGTACACCTTCCACGTCAGGCCCGCTTTGTTCAAGTCGCGGAAAATGTTGTCATCGGTGATTGGCTGTGCGCAGGAGTTGCCGTTACAGCCGAAGTCGTGGGTGCCGGAAGGCAACGCGCAGTTTGCACTCGACTCGCAACTGCCCGACGCGAGCCACAAGTAGTCGAGCAGAGATCCACCACTATCCGAATGGTAGTTCATTGCGTAGCCGTTAGCGTCTCCCTGGGACACGAGCCAGGGCATATCTGCAAGCACGTCACTGAGTTGGTGATTCTCATCGATCACCAGAACAACCGTCATCGGCTGCGGTGGCGCTGCGGAGGGGGGCGATGGAGGTGTCGGCTGCGTCGGTGGAGTGGGACCCAGCACGGCGGTCATTTTTCTTTGTGCAGTTTGGCCGCATCCAACCGATATGGACGCAAGCAGAAGGATGGGGAATAACTTCTTCACCACTGGATCTCCTTTGACAGTCGACTGGGACGTGCAGGTGAGTACGACGCGCCTAGAGAGTCACACGTCAGGTTCTTGGAGCCAAGATATCGGAGGTACCGGAACCCGCAGCTGCAGGGAAGTACGCAAGGCTGCAGATTCAGGAAGACTCAGGCGAATACTTGAAGCAAGGCGGATTTCGGGGATGTGGAGCGTGCCGGCGGACAGTGCGAGGCTATTTCGGAGCCGTGCGATTAGTATTGGAGATTCGGGGGCTGGGGAGTTCTCGCTTTCAGAGCTCCTATGAATTAGTTCAATCAATGTTACGCATTCTGATTGTCTCGTGAGGAGTCAACGTATGAGCCGGATTCTTTCTGTCTTGATCACGTCTCTTTTGGTTGCGAGTGCACCCTCCATTTCGTGGGCGGCTGCTTCAAGCTACGATCTTCGTTCGCCGGACGGTCGAGTCGAGATCAGGATTCGCACGACAGGTCAACTCCGGTATGACGTCGTTTTGGAAGGGCGGGCAGTCCTCGAGAATTGCACGCTTTCCCTCGATGTTGAGCATACGAAACTTGGAACCCAGGCACAAGTGAAGGATGCAAGGCCGAGTTCTCACGATGAAATGATCGTGCCGGTGGTGCGCCAGAAATTTGCAAAGATTCGCGACCACTACAACGAACTGCGTCTGACCATGGATGGAGGATACGCGGTGGTTTTCCGGGCATACAACGAGGGTGCAGCGTACCGGTTCGAGACGTTATTTCCGCAGGAGAAGGTGAAGATTTATGGGGAGGAGGCAACCTTTAACTTCCCCCGTGATGAGATTGTCTATTATCCGCAGGAAGACAGTTTCTACTCGCACAACGAACGCAAGTATCTGCCGCAACGATTGAGTGAAATTGCTCCAGCTTTCATTGCGACGCTTCCCGCAGTTGTCGATGTGGGGGAGGGCGCGAAAGTGGCGATCGCGGAATCTGATCTGGAAGATTATCCGGGGTTGTGGCTGCGGGGCACGGGAGGTTCGGCGCTGGCTGCAACATTTCCTCCGTATCCGACCAAACTCGTACAGACGAGCGATCGCGATTACAAACCAGTGGAAACTGCCGATTACATCGCGACCACCTCGGGGACTCGGACCTTTCCATGGAGAGTGATCGGGATCGCTGATCATGACGGAGACCTGCTTACGAACGAGATTGTTTACTTGCTGGAGCGTCCATCACAGTTCCCGGATACGTCATGGATCAAGGCGGGCAAAGTTGCCTGGGACTGGTGGAACGACTGGAATGTCTATGGCGTGGATTTCCGGGCGGGGATCAATACGAAGACGTACGAATACTATGTCGATTTCGCCGCGAAATACGGGATTCCGTACATCATTCTTGACGACGGTTGGTACAAGCTGGGGAATCTGCTGGAGGTGGCGCCCGATCTCAATATGGAGGAACTGCTCGCATACGCGAAGCAGAAGAATGTCGGAATTATTCTCTGGGCTTCGTGGAAGACGCTGGATGATCAGCTGATTCCGGCGCTTGACCAGTTTGAGAAGTGGGGCGTGAAGGGAATCAAGGTGGACTTCATGCAACGCAGCGATCAGATCATGATCGACTACTTCTACCGCGTCTGCCGGGAGGCCGCGAAACGGCACATGCTGGTGGATTTCCACGGCGATCAAAAGCCGGCGACGATGATGCGTACGTGGCCGAATCTGATCAACACGGAAGGAGTACGCGGGCTTGAGTGGAGCAAATGGAGCGCCGATGCGGAACCGAAGCACAACGTGACTCTTCCATTTACGCGGATGTTCCTGGGGCCGATGGATTACACGCCGGGCGCGATGCGGAACGCAACGCAGAAGACTTTTACGCCGATTTTCAGCCAGCCCATGGCGCTTGGCACACGTTGTCAGCAACTCGCAATGTATGTAGTGTATGACGCGCCGCTGCAGATGTTATCGGACAGCCCGTCGAATTATCTGCGCGAGCCTGAGATTATGGATTTCCTCGGCCCGGTGCCGACGGAGTGGGATGAAACGAAAGTGCTCGACGCCAAGATTGCGGAGTATGTCGTAGTCGCAAGGAGGAATGGGCGCGATTGGTACGTTGGCGCGATGACGGATTGGACGGCGAGGAATCTTGAAATCAATCTCTCCTTCCTTCCCGAAGGGAAGTTCACGATGGAGGCATATCAGGACGGTGTGAATGCCGATCGCAATGCGAGCGACTACAAGAAAATCACGATGCAGGTGGATCGAACGACCAAGCTGACGCTTCCGCTGGCAAGCGGAGGTGGGTGGGCGGCCAGGATTCATCAGTAGCGCTTCGGATTCATCGCGCTACCTTTGACTGCCACTCGAGGGGAGAGACGATTCCACTTCCTTCGCGGATTGTAAGGATCTGGTTCGCCTTTACTCTTTCGAAACGCTCGATCTTTTGCGTCGTTGGCCATTTTACTTCGATCAGGTCGACTACATCTGAATTCCCTAAGCCGAAATGCAGACGGAGATCGTTCTGCGACATGACGCTCGATCCGCTGCGAACCTCGTCTATTTGTGAGTGGTGACCGACAATGGCGCGAGCCCTTGCGCCAATTGCCGTACGGTTACACTTGGTGCCAATCAACTTGAGTTTGATCCAGTTCTGCTTATTTCCGCCATCGTTGCGCAGAAGTGAAGGCAGGTCGCTCATGTTGAGGACCAAGGCATCGATATCGCCATCGTTGTCGTAGTCGCCGAACGCCGCACCACGGCTGGAAAAATGTTCGGTAATGCCGGGTCCCATGATTGGGGAGACATCTTTGAATTGCCCGTTGCCCATGTTTTTGTACACGAGTCGGGGATTCTTGAAGGTCTGTCCGATTTCGTGGCCCCCGATTTCCGGATAGACGTGACCGTTGACCTGAATGATGTCAGGCCAGCCGTCGTTGTCGTAATCTACGAAACCACAGCCCCAGGCGACGTACTGATTGTTGATTCCGAGGCCCGATGCAAAGGTTACATCGCTGAAAGATCCATCTCCGTTGTTGCGGTAGAGGTTGCAGGTGTCATCGGCAAAGTTCGTTTTGAAAATATCGAGCCATCCGTCGCAATCGTAGTCGCCGACTGCAACTCCCATGCCCGCTTGCTCGTGGCCATTCTCGCTGTAAGCGCAGCCGGCCATTACGGCAATATCAGTGAAAGTACCATCGTGGTTGTTATGAAACAGAATGCTTGGTTCCGAATCGACCGCGATATAGATGTCGGGCCAGCCATCATTGTCGAAGTCTGAAGATACGGCGGTGATTGAGTATCGCGGTCCCGTTTTGAGGATGCCGGATTTTTCTGAGACGTCAGTGAATGTTCCGTCGCCATTGTTGTGGAACAAAACGTTCGTGTCGCCGGTCAGGCCGCGCGGACCGCACATCACGGGAATCCCTTTCCATTGGCACGACGGCGGATCGTGCGGAGCGGGTGTCTGTGCAGGATCAAGCCGTATGTAGTTGCAGACGAAGAGATCGAGATGACCGTCACGGTCGTAGTCGAGAAATGTGCAACCCGCACCCCAGCGAACCTTGTCGTCGTAAACACCAGCTTTTCGAGTCACGTCAGTGAACGTCCCGTCACCGTTGTTGTGGAAGAGGATGTTATGTCCCCAGAAGCAGCAGAAGAGATCGTCCCAGCCGTCATTATCGTAATCGCCAACACAGACGCCTGTTTGCCAACCCGTGCGGGCCAGTCCGGATTTCTCGGTGACGTCGGTGAAAGTTCCATCGCCATTATTTTTGTAAAGATGGGAGGTTGGCGCTTGTCCGGCCGGCCAGGATTTTCCAAGCTGGGTGCCGTTCGTCAGGTAAATGTCGAGCCAGCCGTCCTGGTCATAGTCAAAGAAAGCAATGCCGCTCCCTTTGGCCTCGATGATGTACCGCTTGTGATTCGGATCGCCCCAGACATTTGGAATGTGGAGTCCGGCTTCACGGGCCACGTCGACAAACTGCACAGGCGAACTCGCAGTCGGTGTAGTGGAGTGGATCGCGAGAGGACATTTCCATCTCGAGAGCGGCGTCGTTAGAGAGTCGACGAGGGTACTGCCAAGCATGACCAGAGAAGAACCGAGAAATCGCCGCCTGGGAAAGTTCATAACCGAAGATCGTGGCTCAGACCGCTGCCAGAGTGCAGCCGAAACAGGAATTTACAATCTATCATTTCGAACTCTTGAGCTGCGGAAAACGCCGCGGAATAATGCCGCTTCCTTCTTTAATCGTAATAATTTGATCGGCCGGCACGTTCGTGAGCTGATCGATCTGACCGCTCGGCCAGGTGATTTCGAGAGATTCGATTTTTGGGCGCTTGCCCAGGCCGAAATGAATCCGAGGATCGCTGGCCGACATATAACTGCCGCCGCCTTTGGCTTGCTCGAACTGGACGAATCCTTCAGACGTTAATTTCAGAGAAGCACCTGTTCCATCTCGATTCGACTTCGTACCCACCAGCTGAATGGTGAGCCAGTGATTCGCATTCCCTCCGTCGTTTCGAAGAAGTGATGGGTAGTCTCCTCGGTTGTTGGTGACTATGTCGATGTCGCCGTCGTTATCGTAGTCGGCAGTCGCCAAGCCGCGACCGACGATTGGGCGAACGAAGTCAGGACCCAACGAATCCGATACTTTCTCGAAATGGCCGCCGCCGGTGTTGCGAAACATCAGCATCGGCTCTTTATACGTTACTTCCTCGTGATAGAGGGCGACATTGTCGAGCATGGAGCCGTTGAGCTGAAGGATGTCATTCCAACCATCGTTGTCATAATCGAGGAATTTCATTGCAACACCGCTCAACAGTACGGCCTTGTTTCCTAAGCCAGAGCGAAACGTCTCGTCTGTGAATGTGCCATCGTGACTGTTGCGATAGAGGCGATTTAATTCGAAATCAAGATGAGTGATGTACACATCCTGCCAGCCGTCGCCATCGACATCGGCGGCATCGATACCCATACCGGCCTCATATTTCCCATCTTCACTCGCGGCGATGCCGGAGATCAGCGACACATCGTCGAAAGTTCCATTGTGCTTGTTAATGAAAAGGAAATTCGGCCAAGAATCATTCGCAATGGCGATGTCGGGCCAGCCGTCGTTGTTGAAGTCGGCGAGTACGACGCCCATTCCTTTGGCTTCCGGCTTGCCAACTCCCGAGGCTTCGCTCACGTCGGTGAAGGTTCCATCGTGGTTATTGTGATAAAGCTTGATGTGCTGGCCTTTGTAATTTCCCGGATGACAGTAGGAACGGTATCCAGGACGGCGTTCGCCACACCATAAGTTATTTTTCGGCGACCAGTCGATGTAGTTGGTGACGACGAGATCGAGCCATCCGTCTTTATCGTAGTCGAACCATCCTGCGCTCGTGGACCATCCGCCTTCGTCGGCCACTCCGGCCTTGGCGGTTACGTCGGTGAATGTTCCGTCCCCGTTGTTGTGGTAGAGAATTGCACGGCCGTAACCGGTGACATAGAGATCCGGATAACCATCGTTATCGAAGTCACCCACCGCAACGCCTTGCCCGTAGTGACCTTCACCTCCAAGCCCGGCCTTCTCTGTGACGTCGGTGAATGTGCCATCGCCATTGTTGTGATACAGGGCACATCGCAGAGGATGAGGCGGCTTGTAGAGATCCGTGGCAGCCGACTGGACAAAGAACAGATCCATCAAGCCATCCTGGTCGTAGTCGATCCAGGCAACGCCAGTGCCCATGGTTTCGAGGTAATACTTTTGGTCCGTTTGAGTGGAGTCCTGCTGAAAAGTGATCTTGGCTTGCTCGCGAACGTTGGTGAAGTGAACAGGAATCGATGAGTCGGAAGGGGAGTGATTCGCAAATACTCGGTCGCCTACGCCGGCGAGTGTCGCGAGGCTAAGCGCAAGAATCCCGCTGCACACGAGGCAGCGGATGAATCTCAGTCTGCGTGTGAACCCGATTTTCCCCATGCTCGAACTGCTGCAACCCACGAGCGGCCTTCAATTGCTCAGTTCTGGAGCGCCATGCTCTTGAGACGATCCCATGGAACTACAAACTGCGATCAGCAATCATTAACGCCAGTTGAAATACCTGTTGTCGTGCTGCGATAGGAATAGGACCCTCTCGGAGGGAAGCTCTATCCCCAGCTTTTTCCAGCACCTGTTCGATTCGATTTACATCGAGACCGCCGGCGCTGCTGCCTTTAAAACGATCAAGCACCTCGCGAGCTTTATCGATCTCCCCGATCTGATAATAGAAAACTCCGAGAGTGGAATAACTGCCAGCCCACTCGGGCAATAATTCTACCGCGCGCTCGAGGCGTTGCGCGGCCTCGGAGGCATTTCCGCGCAATACCGCGACTAGCCCTGTGCCCCAAATAAGCTTGCCTGATCCCGGAATTCGCGCCAGCCCCCGCTGAAGCGTTTGATCGGCCCCGTTCAGATCATTTTCGCGAAGCTGAAGCAGAGCGAGGGAGAGATAGTATTGATCGTTATCTGGATTTCGATGGATTGCATCACGAAAGATTTCGTCTGCCTTCGCGGCGTCCCCGACATGGGCTTCAATATCTCCGAGCAGCGACAGGAAACTATCATCTTGCTGACCGGCCGTTGATACCATTTGTGCGGTCTGCAAGGCGTCCGGATATTGCCCTTTGCGGAGGTAAGCGTCCGCCAAGTCGAACTTGACATCATCAGAATCCGGATTGACCTTCATGGCAGTCCGAAAATGCTGGATTGCGTCGTCATAGAGATGGTAACGCGCTAACAAAACGCCAATGCCGGTCTGGGTGCGGTAATCGCTGGCGCTGATCTGGTCGAGTTGCGCGATGGTCTGCTGAGCCGCATCGAGTTCTCCGAGTTTCAGGTAGGCCTCACTGAGCAGATAGAGGTTCTGCGGCTGGTCCGGATGTTTTTTGATCTCGTCTGTCAGTTCTGAGACATCCAGCTGCGCTCGCTGCTTCGAAGTCAGCGTCGAACGATTATCAAGATAGTCAAACAGATGTTGATAGGGATACGTTCCATTTGTCGAATTCTTCGAAAGCGTTTGAAATATGCTCAAGTCGCGTTGAGCGGCTGCGACCTGATGCAGGCTTCGCTCCGCCATCGCCAATTTGTAATAGCCGTCAGCGGGATTGGGACTTACTTTCACGAACCTGCGGAGATAATCGACGGCTTCCGCATATTTCTTGTCTTTGACTCGCAGATTGGCGAGTTCGAGGAGCGCATCGGGGAAATCGGGGTTCGAATGTAAGACTTGCTGAAAGAGTTCCTCTGCGCGACCGTAATTTCCCTGGCGTTCCTCGATGTAGCCGACATTGTAGAGGCATGAAGTATTGTGCGGATCGAGTTTCAGTCCTTCATTGAAATACTTGAGGGCTTCGTCAAAGCGTCCCAGGTGCCGGTACGACAATCCCATAAAAGCGTAAGAAGCGGCAGCTGGATTGAGTTCGATCAGCTTCTGAAACTCGGAGACCGCGTTATCAACTTTTCCTGCCATAAAGTAGCTTTCACCAAGAGCGGCGTGCAGGTCCGGCCGATTTGGAGCGAGCTTTAAACCAGACTGGAGCAGGGGAATCGCGTCCTCGAAATAGTTCTGAGTCATACTGACGCGCGCCATAAGAAAGATTACGTCGGTGTTGTCGGGCGCCAGTTTGTGAGCGCGCACCAGAAGGTCGAGCGCATCCACAGGCCTCGACTGATCGAAATAAACCTGAGCCAGGAGATATAAAGTGTCCGGAGATTCCGGTTTGAGCTTGAGCGCTCGGTTCAGAGTGAGATCCGCTTTGGCGAAGTCGTGTTCGCGTAGATATGTCTGTCCGAGATTGTGAAGAATCTCAAAAGTTTCAGGCTGCAGGGCGTTTGCCTGTTCCAGTTCGAACTGAGCGGCCTTGTACTGCCGGGCCTCGGCAAGTAGAACACCAAGCGTGAATTGCAGTTGGACGTCCGATTTGTGCGCTGCAGAGAGTTCGCGAGCGGCATTGAGCGCATCGGTGGTTCTGCGTGCCTGAAGATATGCGCGGATCAGATTGAACTGCGTTTCGGCGTTGCGAGGGCGAACGCGCTGAAAATAGGGAATTGATTCGGCCGGAATTCCCTTTGCGAGGAAAAGCAAGCCAAGGTTATAGTTGGCGTCACGGTTTGCAGGACTCGTTCGTAAAACATCTTTGAATTCTTTTTCGGCCAGATCAAGCTTCTGCTCCGCCACAAAAAGATTGCCGAGATTGATGCGGGTCTTTGACGAGTTGGGTGACAGCTTGAGCGCTTTGTCGAACGCGTCGTTGGCGTGCTCGTAATCTTTTTCATTCGTGCGAGCAATCCCGAGCAGGTTATAGGCTTCGATGCTGGAAGGATGCAAAGCGACTTGTGCTTCGAGGATTTCGATCGCCTGCTGAAAATTACCTTGATGGATGAGTTCCTGGGCTTCTTGGATTTGCGGCGAATCCGCAGATGGATTGCGGTGTGGCTGAGCTGCTGTTTGTTGCCGGGGCTGGCCCGCTGCGGGAACGCTTATCAGAGCCAGAGCGAGAATGGCAGGCGCAGACCAGCGACGATCATGCTTCTTTACAGGAATCGAGTGGCAACCCCACATCTGCCAATGCTGCTCCGAAGGCCTCAATATAGCATCTGCAGCATCTGCTGAGCTATTTTGTGTTGCGGTTGTTTCTGCAACAATGCTTGCAAATCGTTTCGGGCCTTTTCCTTTTCGTTCAACCTCACATGAAGACGAGCAAGGTTGAGGTAAGCCTGGTCGAAATCGGGAGCCTGCTGAATGCAGGCTTCGAATTCCCGCTCCGCCTCTGAATATTGGCGTGTCTGAATAAAAAGCACGCCGAGGTTGTTGAGCGCGTCGGCGTAGTTAGGGCGAAGCTGGATTGCTTTCTCCAAATATTGACGAGCCTCTTCTTTCCGACCTTGCCGCGCATAGGACATCCCCAGCGCATAGTTGACTTCAGGGCTTTCCGGTTCGGCAGCGAGGGCGCTCTGAAATATCTTCTGTGCATCTTCAAGGTTTCCCGTGCGACGATAGACATTCCCCAGATTGAGCAGCGCAGTTGCGTAAGAAGGACGCAGCTGCAGCGAACGCCGGAAGTTAGCAATGGCCAGGTCATCGCTGCCTTGTTGAGCGGCGATCATGCCCAGGTTATTCCAGGCCTCCGGATAGTTCTCACGCAACTTCAGTGCGTGCTCGAGGTATTGCTGAGCCTCCGGAAGAGAGTTACTGCGAAGATAGACGGTTCCAAGATTGTAATAGGCCTCAGCATCCTCGGGTTTTTCCGCGATGACCTGTTTGAACGATTCTGCCGCTTGCTTGAGGAATCCGCGCTGAAAAAAGGCAATACCATAGGTGAAAGAGTTGCGCTCAAAGGCGTCTTGTACCAATGTTCCCTGAAACGGAAGCGCCTTGCCCATGCGTTCTTGTGCCGTCTTCGGGACCGCGTTTACGTCTTGTAGGAACTGGTCGGACGCGAAAAAGCCCCGATAGACCTTGACGATATTTCCGTTTTTGTCGAGCAGGAGCGAGGTCGGCAAGGGGAGATCGGTGTGACGCGAAAACATGTATCGATACAGAATGTCGTAAAGTGCGGCCGTATCGGGATCGGCGAGGAGAATGGGAAACGGAAAGCTTACCTGTGTGGCGATGGCCTTGATTGCCTTGGGATCCGACGGATCATCCAGGTTCATGGCTGCGACAGCGAGACCGGTTGATGTCACGTGGGGCGCAATTTTTGCGAGTTGGCGCAACTGCTCATGGCAAAGATTCGAGTTGGTTGTCCACAGATTGAGCAAAAGAGAACGTCCGAGAAGCGAATGCAGATCGCGCAAATTACCGTCCAGATCCGGCAAAGAAAAGTCGGGCGCTTTCACCGGTTCAATAAGCCAGGTGTGTATCGAAGAGGGAGGCGCGTCTTCCCCTCGAAGCGCGACAGTCCGTCGCCACGTTTCCGGTGGTTTTACAAACGCCGAGGCCCGGAAATCCGGAGTTCCTTCAACAATTTCGATCCGACTATTGACGGGCAGGGAATCGAACTTCTGAGTCAGACCGCTCGGCCATCGGATGCTGGCTCGCACAGGTCCTTGAGCTCTCGCCAAGCCAAAAAACAATTCCTTCGTGTGTTGCGAGAGAAATCCTGAGCCAGCCTGAAGATATTTCGTTTGCCGGAGAGCGCCCGCTTCGACCGTGACCGCCGCTCCGATCGCGTCGCGATTGCTTTTCTCTCCACGCAGGCGGAAAGATATCGAATCTCCGATCTGCTCGGCCGCGAGCCTCAGGATTCGGAGTTGGGGCCCCGTGCGATTCTTCAAGATGAGTTCGAGCCTTCCATTGCCATCCAGATCGGCGAGCGCGAAGGCGCGGCTGTCATCTCGGAAATCAAGTCCAACCACGCCGGAGACGTCGGAGAATGTGCCATCGCGATTGTTGGCGAGAAACACGTTTCTTTCGTGCCCATTCCATGTGGCCCCGGAACGAATCAGTTCATTGATGGCTCCCCAGCCGCGCTCATAACTGGGCGATGGAGTCGCATCCAAGGGGGACTTTGCCACGACCTGCCGCCAGAAAAAACTCGATACATCTTCGCGCTTCGCATCGGAGATGTAGCCATTCGCGACATAGAGATCCGAGTGACCATCGTGGTCGAAATCCCAGGAGTCCGCGGACCAGGACCAGCGTCCCATGTCAACTCCAGAATGGGCGGCCACGTTTGCAAAAGTGCCATCTCCGCGATTTTGGTAAAACGAGTTTCCGGCCATGTGCCGCCGATAAAGATCACGAATACTTTGTGGCTCGCCGGGATGAAACTGTGAATCTTCGAATACGCGCATGCCGGCGGCCACCCACATGCCGGCAGCGTAGATGTCTTGCTTGCCGTCGTTATCAAAGTCCGCCCAACAAGCACTCATTCCGGCGCCGGCATCGTTCACGTGCGCCTGGTCTGAAATTGCGGTGAATGTCCCGTCGCCATTGTTGCGATAAAGATTGTTGCGGCCGAAATCATTGACCACGTAGAGATCCGGCCAGCCGTTTCCATTGACGTCGCCCCAGCAGCAGGCAAAGCTGTAGCGGTCGTTTTCGGCGTTCAGGCCGGCTGCCTCGGTCCGATCCTCGAAGAATCCGTTACCCTCATTGTGGAAGAGATAATTAGGGGGACCATTGCGCGCATCAAAATAGGGCACAGGATAGCGGTATTGGTCGAGTCCCTGATAATAGTTATAGAGACAGAAGTAGATATCGAGGCGCCCGTCACGGTCGTAGTCCGCCGCGGCGGCGTGGGTGAACGCTCCTTGCGGAAGATGGCGAAAACGAAATGCATCCCGCTTGAGAGAAAATTTTCCGCGACCATCGTTCAAGAAGAGCAGAGGGCCTGTGGCGCAGACGACGAGAAGATCTTGAGTCCCTCGATTCTGGAAGTCGGCGAATAGCGCGCAAGCAGTGAAATCGAGGATGCCGACTCCTGAGTCCTCCGTTAGATCTTCAAAGGTGCCGTCACCGCGATTGCGGTAAAGACAATTGGGCAACCCGGCAGGCTGGCAGACGTAAAAATCGTCGCGCCCGTCGTTGTCAAAGTCGCCGACGGCGAGACCGTTGTTGCCGTAGACGTCGATGCCGACAGCACCGTCGAGGACAGTTTGCCAATAGTCGACCCCATGCGAGAGTTGCTGGCCGTAGGACGGGGTATGCCCCAGAGTCTGAGATGTGATGTCGACGAACAGCGGATCTGCCGCGCGGCTGACGTTTTCGGCGACTGCATTCCATTTCAGAATTTTCCATGAACCCGATCTTCGCGTCCATTGAATCTGCCACGACCCGATCCGCTGCTCGCGTGATCGATCCTGGAGCGTTCCTACAAATTCATACCGGAGCTTGGTATCGAGGGTGAGCGGTGAATCGGATGCCTTGATGCAGCTGAAGATCTCGAAATCCGCAGCTTCTATCACTTTCAGCGCGTTGAAATACTTTTTCATCTGCTCCAGAAAGTGATCCTTGCCGGCGAAAATCTCGGAGCTGAATTCGCGGCGGGCGACATGGATCGGATCGTGCTCACGCAGCACCGTATCCCGTATTGCGGCGAGCGAAGATGCCTGCATCTCTGGGTCGACGAGACTGTTAAGTGCGGCCATGGTTCGAGGCGCGCTCCGGAGTTCTTTGCTCCATCCAGCCAGCAGCGCTGCGATTTCAGCGGCGTAGCCTTCCACGATGTATTCGTCGGTGCCGGGGACTGCGAAGCGAATAATCTCGTCCAGTGGAGTCTGCGTCGGATAATGCGGATGGAATCGGAGATCATCAAAAGCGTCGGCTGCAGCTTGTGGTGAGCGGATGCCCGGGAATACGGAACGGACGAATGGACTCCGAATAGGGGATGGAAGAAACAAAATTGGCGCCCAACTCAACTGCTTCAGAAATATTCGGCGCGAGTTGGAGTGCTTGTCGTTATTTCGATCTGACATGCTGGAACAGCCCGGTGGGAGTCTCAGCCAGTCTATCAAGAGGGGGTACGCTAGGGGAGAACCGGTCCTGAAGATCCTCCAACAACAAGTTCAGCGCTGATCTGGTACTCGCGGCCGTGAGGGTCGTCGGAACCCGACAATTCGTGGAGAGCATCGGCGGCCATGTGTCCAAGCATGCCGCGATGAACATCAACGGTGGTGATCGAAGGGTTGCTGTATTCCGCTAATCGAGTGTTATCGAAACCTGTAACCGATATGTCTTGTGGTACACGACAGCCGGAATTCAAGAGACCCTTGACCACGCCAACAGCGGTCAGGTCATTGATAGCAACGACCGCCGTAGGGCGCGAAGCCAGTTTTGCAATCGCGATTCCGGCAGCGAGACCTCCTTCAAATCGCAGGTCGCCCGCCAAGACCAGGCCCGGGTCGAGGCCTAACTCCCGCATCGATTTCTCATACGCATGGAGCCGGACTACGTTGGATTTCAGCGTCGGACGACCGGCGACAAACGCGATTTTCCGATGACCTTGGGAGTGCAAGTGTTGGACAATCTGGCGGATTCCAGAAGAATAATCGATGCGCAGATTACTCATGTATTTCCGGGCTGGAGCAAGATCGAGAAATGTAACCGCAATCCTTCTTCGCGCGAGCTCGTGAATCAGCTTGATGCTGATTTCGGAAGTCATGACAGCGACACCGCGGACCTTGTGCTCCATCATGCGGTCGGCAGCTTCGCGAGTCCTCCGTGGATCGTAGTTGGTGTCGCTCAGTATGACGTCATATCCGAGCTGTCGTGCACGGGTTTCAAAACCCTTCACCACCTCCGGAAAGAATGGATTTTCAATATCAGAAACGATGATTCCAAGCGTACGGCGATGTCCGGACGCCAGATGACGAGCGTGAACGTCGGGGATGTATCCCATTCGTTTGACGGCAGCGATGACGATCCGACGTGTACGCGCGCCGACTTTTCCGGTTTTGTTGAGAACGTTGGAAACAGTCGCTGTCGAGACGCCAGTCGCCTGAGCAACATCACGAATCGTTACACTCATGGGCCGTACTCACTAGGGCAGAGCTGCTGAAAATTCGGTGCGCTAACTTGCCACGATTCGAGCAAGATGAGCAAGCGCGGAGTGTAAATCAAGAAAAAAATCTTGACAATGCAATCCTCACCGTGATATTTCCGACGAACTAGTATTTTTAGGTTAAGCGGTTAATCAGGATCTGTGGGACGGGGCCGAACGCTATCAAGCGTTCAAATTTGGGGTTTTCCGTTTCGGCGATCTTAAAGTTTTTTCATGGACGCGTGGTTTGCCTGGTTAGCGGGCCCGCAAGCTCGAAGGAGAGCTCATGAAGCAATACGCGTTTCGTTGCATCCTCCGCACTCTGCTTCTCGCTGTAGTGTCTGCCACCTTTACCGTCACCTACCTGCAAGCTCAGGTCGATACGGGTTCCATTACCGGTACCGTTACGGATTCCAGCGGGGCCGTCGTGAGCGGTGCGAAGGTAACCCTCACCAATGAGGGAACCGGCACGATGCTGTCAACTACGACCGGAGGGAACGGTGTTTTCGAGTTCAGCCCGGTGAGGATTGGCACTTACAAGCTCGAGGTTGCCGCTCCTGGTTTTAAGACAGCGGTTCAGACCCACGTCGTCGTGGACGTGAGCGCTAGAGTCCTGCAGAATTTCCAGCTTCAGCCTGGTGCTGTGACCCAGACGGTGGAAGTTACTTCGGGGGCTCCCGTCTTGCAGAGCCAGGACGCTTCCGTCGGACAAGTTGTGGATCAGCGGAGCGTGAATGATCTTCCCCTGAATGGGCGGAATTTTACATTTCTGGCGCAGCTTGCCGCCGGTGTGAATACTCCGCAGGCTGATACGCGCGGAAACGCCGCGAGTGGCGCCTTTACGGCGAACGGAAACCGTCCGGCACAAAACAACTACATGCTGGATGGCATTGATAACAATTCCGACACCGTGGACTTCCTGAACGGGACGAACTACGTGGTGCTTCCGCCGGTCGATGCCATCCAGGAATTCAAAGTGGCGACATCGGACTTCAGCGCAGAGTATGGCCGTTCCGGCGCGGCTGTGCTCAACGCCACAGTTAAATCCGGTACCAATCAATTTCACGGAGACGTCTGGGAATTTTTCCGTAATGACAAGCTGGACGCCGCTGATTATTTCGAAGACGCGAATGGTATTCCGAAGGGCGAACTTCGCCAGAATCAGTTTGGTGGGACCATCGGTGGTCCGGTTATCAAGAACAAAATTTTCTTCTTCGCCGATTACGAAGGACTGCGCAGGATCCAGGGAACGGTCTTGACCGGTGGCGTGCCGACCCTGGCAGAAAGAAACAGCGGCTACACCGATATGTCGGATCTGATTGCCTTGCAGTCCAGTTCCGGAAACTTGACTGACCAACTCGGGCGAACCATGCCCTACGGGACGATTCTGGATCCTGCGACCACGCGTGTCGTTACTGCAGGAGTGACGGATCCAGTTTCGGGCATTACGCCGACCACAGCGATGCTGAATGGGGCGAGTACGGCGTACGTCCGCGATCCATTCGGCACGTGTTCGGCAAGCACTACGAGCTATACCTTGGCAGGATGCGGACTGAACCAGCTTCCTTCCGGCCGACTAGACGCGAATGCGATTAAGTTATTGAATTTGTACCCCACGCCGACCAACTCTGCGTTGTTCTCGAACTTTGCAACATCTCCGAAGCTTGATGAACATCGGAACTCGTTCGACACGCGGCTCGACGTGAACTTCAGCCAGAAGGATCAAGCCTTCTTCCGATTCAGTTATGTCGACGATCCGCAGTTTATCCCTGGAATATTTGGCGGTGTGGCAGACGGCGGCGCGTTCCAGCAAGGCAATCAAACGGCTCTCGCGCAGCAGAGCGCGCTGGCGTACACACACGTGTTCTCGCCGACTCTGGTCAACGTTGCGCGTATCGGTTTCAACTATCTGCACACGACTCGCGCGGGTCCGGTTGCCAACCAACTGACCGATATCCCAAGCCAATTCGGTATTCAGGATATTCCTCAGACACAGGAGAACGGCGGACTTCCGGCATTTGGAATCAACGGGCTGTCGACATTGGGAAGCAACGCGTTCTTGCCTTCGGATGAAGTCAGCTCGACCTTCCAGCTGACCGATGACCTCACCAAGATTTATGGCAAGCATACTTTCAAAATGGGCTTTGAGTGGCAGCACGTAAAGTTCTCCACGCTCCAACCACCATGGTCGCATGGAGAATTCGACTACAACGGCAACTTCACAGAAATCCCAGGCGGTCTGGCGGGAAGCAACAGCGACCAGGGCAATACTGGCCGCGCGGCGTTCCTGCTTACGCCAGTTGCATCGACGGTCGCGAACGGCGTTCCGTTCGACGTGGGCGGAGCGACGAATATTTACGCCTCGAACATATCGCTGACGGACAACGGCAAGAACTACTACGGAACCTACTTCAACGACGACTGGAAGTTAACTCCGAAGTTGACCGTCAACCTTGGATTGCGGTGGGACTTCTTCGGCCTCGTGTATGAGCATCATGGCGCACAGGCCAACTTCGTCCCAGGAGGCGCGCCGACTGGTGCGCCAATGTACATACTTCCGGGAGGAGCAAATCCCGCTCAGCTTTCGACAAGCTTCACAGACCTGTTGACGGCTGATGGCATTAACCTCGCCATAACGAACAAGTATGGGAAGGGACTCGGCAATTCGCAGAAGGCAAACTTCGCTCCGCGTGTTGGTTTTGCATACCAAGTGACCCCGAGATTTGTCGCGCGTGGCGGATTTGGAATTTTTTACAACGGATTCGAGAACCGCGGATATTCTCCGAACCTCGGGGAGAACTATCCGTTCCAATTCAACTTCAACTACACGCCTCCCAATGACGGCACGCCGCATACATTCCCCGGGTGCGCGGGGGCAGGGCCCGGCGGGACTGCGACGTTCGAAACCGGATTTGCTTGCACGCCTCTGGATCCGACTGCAGTCCTAGCGAACGGCTTAGGTTTGCGTGGAATTCAATTTAATTATCAAACCCCGTACACAATGAGCGGGAACTTCACGCTCCAATATCAACTCACGCCCACTATGTCGATCCAAGCGGCCTATGTGACATCTTTGGCGCGACATCTGGAGGTGTTCCCCAATTCCAACAATCCGACGGCGATTTTGCCGACGAATACTCCGCTCACGAATACGGCCGGCCCAAATGGTGGTCCTGGAACTGGCGCTTGGCCTGCCTCCCAGGGCGGTCTGCCATTTCCGGATTTTGGTCAGGGGAGCAGCTACGCCATCACCTCAGGGAATAGCTACTACCACGGATTGCAGACAACCGCCGAGAAGCGCTTCGGCCATGGCCTGAACTTCCTGGCAACTTACACGTACTCAAAAACTCGTACGGATGCGGTCGACTTACTGAACGGTGGCAGCAATGCCGGGTACCGCGCTCCCGATGTGCCTGGCGTTGGCATCCACTACGACTACGGACTAGCCGACTTTGATATCCGCAACGTGTTCCACTTGAGTGGCGGATATGAGCTTCCTTTCGGCACTGGGAAGCCGTATCTCGCCAATGGCGGGGTGGCAAACAAAATACTCGGTGGATGGCAGGTGAACACATCAATCGTGCTAGAGGGAGGACAGCCGATTACTCTGTCATGCCCATCCGGCACAGGCTCGGGAATCGGGTGTTACGACTTCATCGTGCCCGGACAACCGCTGAAGCGCGGATTGCACATCGACTCCAACGGAAAGCTTAGCTTCTTCGGCAATCCGGCAGCGTTTTCGCAGCCTTCCTCTTGTACGGCATTGCCTTGTCCGCTATCGACATTGGGCGGCCCCCCCGATCAAATCGCCGGGCCTCCATTCAAGCGACTGGATTTCTCGCTGTTCAGGGAGATAAAGCTCACGGAACGCTTCCGATTGGAGTTCCGCTCCGAGTTCTTCAACATCCTGAATCATCCGAATTTCAACGCTCCGAACTTCGGCGGAAATGGGGTGGTTGCAGTACCGGGATCGGGCAACTTCACCAGTTCCAGCTTCGGTGAAATCGGATCGACTCGCGATGCACCATATGATCCGCGCCAAATCCAGTTCGCTTTGAAGCTTTACTACTGAACGGAAACACCGCTCGGCGGAAGGATGCAGTGACGGGCATCCTTCCGCGATTTGTTTGGACAACCGAAGCTTTTCCGCCCTCAGGGTGGTAGCATGCGAATTACGTGACTTGGATTTCTTGGCGGAATGCTATTTTTCTGATTGCATTGGCCTACGTGCCGATGGCAGCATCCGGTCAGCAACGGCGGCCTGATCTCGACCGGGCATTTCAGGCCGCTGTGGCCCATTACAACGAGGGCAAACTCTCAGAAGCCGCTAACGAACTCGAACATCTTGCTGGCGAAGTCCCGGATAGCTTTGAGGTTCATGAGCTGCTGGGGATGGTCTATTCCGGAGAGTCGCGGGACGATCTTGCGAATCAGCAATTGCAGAAGGCTGTCCAGCTGAAACCGAATTCCGCTGCGGCTCGAACCAACCTGGCCACAAATCTTATTCGGCTCGGCAGATTTGATGCTGCCGAAGAGCAGCTAAGAAAATCCGTCGCTCTCGAGCCGCGAAGCTTCGACGCCAATCATAATCTCGGAGAGTTGTACGTCCGAACAGGAAAACTTTCAGATGCAGTCCCGTTTCTCCGGCGGGCACAGCTGACCACTCCTTCCTCGTACGACAATGGATACGACCTTGCGCAGGCTTACCTTCTGACGGGGCGCACAGATTCCGCCCGCAAAGTTGTCAATGAGCTTCTAAAAGAAAAGAACACGGCGGAGTTACACAATCTGCTTGGACAAATTGAGGAGAAAGACGGCAACTTTGTAGTTGCCGCCAATGAATTCGAGATCGCCGCCCACCGGGATCCGAGCGAGAGCAATCTGTTCGATTGGGCCAGCGAGTTGCTGATACACCGCACGCTCGAGCCCGCCATTCAGGTGTTTAAAGAGTCGGCACAGCGCTATCCCAACTCCGCGCGAATGGCGATCGGCCTGGGGATCGCTCTTTATTCTCGTGGCAATTACGATGAAGCAATTAAAGCCCTGCTCCGCGCGTCAGATTTGAGTCCGGATGATCCACGCTGCTATTTCTTTCTGGCGAAGGCGTACGACAGTTCGCCGAAAGAGGCGAATGAAGTTATCGATCGATTCCGGCGCTTCTCGGAAGAGCAACCAACAAATGCAAACGCCTACTACTACTATGCGATGAGCTTGTGGAAAGGGAAGCGCGCCCAGGATCCGAATCTTGATCCGCATCAAATTGAAGCGTTACTGCGGAAGGCTGTGACGCTCGACCCCAAACTCTCCGATGCATATTTGCAGTTGGGAAATTTGTTTTCCGACCAGTCTAAGTACGCGGAATCGATTCCTGAATACGAGAAGGCTTTAGAGGGAGACTCGAAACTGGCGGACGCGCACTATCGTCTGGCGCAAGCTTACGTGCATACGGGGCAAAAAGAGAAAGCGAAGGAGCAATTCCAGGTTTATCAGCAGTTGCGCGCACAGCACCTTGCGGACTTAGACAGGCAAATCGGGGATATTCGTCAGTTTGTCTATGCCGAAAAAGGGGAATCCTCCGCTAAGCAGTGAATGCTCAGCTCTCACATTGATCATGGCGTTTTCAGCTCAAGATCGACGAGAACAGGAAGATAGGGGCTGGGCCCGCGCGGTTGGAAGCAACTTGGCCCGCACACGCCGGGACTTTCTTCGCAGCGCAGCGGGACTGACGTTAGGAAGTACGTTGGCGCGTTCGTCGTGGGCCAAAGCGCTGCATGCGACTCCGAAAAAGAAGGTTGTCGTTGTTACCTTCGGTGGTGGCGCGCGCGATCAGGAAACTTTTGCGCCAGAGGGACAGGAGAACCTTCCCCACATGATGCGGGAACTGATTCCGCAGTCCAGCTTCTTTACTCAAGTGATAAATCGCGGAATCCTCGGACATTATGTTGCTACGGCGAGTCTCGCCACCGGCGTCTATGAGACGATCAATAATTTCGCCTCCCTTCCGCCGCAATCTCCGACGGTGTTCGAGTATTTTCGAAAAGATCTGAAGCGTCCGTCCTCGGACGCGTGGGTTGTTGCTCCCAGCAACGGGTTCAACCGCATCGGAGAGAGTGACCATCGATCGTACGGTTCCGGACTGGGAGCTCGCGTGATTCTGCCGAAGCATCTGTTGACGGCAGCCACTTCCGGGCGCACCACGGATTATGAACATTTGCTTCGCGATAATTACGAGACGCCTTATTACACGCCCGAAGTCAGCGGACACGAATTCGAGTTGCAGCAATTGGAATCGATCCTCAAACTGTCGGTCGACAATTTCAGAAGCCACGCGCAGACCTTGTCGAGCCCCGACGAGCTCTCTGTCTATATCGTGCAGCAGTTGATGCGGCAGGTCGCTCCGAGTCTGCTGTGGGTAACGCTCCACGACATCGATGTCGCGCACGCGGGGGCATATTCACTCTATATCGAAGGGATCCAGCGCACGGACCGGCTCTGCTCCGATTTGTGGAAGACAATTCAGAGTGAGCCGGAGTATGCAGACAAGACTACGCTCTTTATTCTTCCCGATTTTGGCAGAGACTCCGATCAGGATGCCGGAGGGAACGGTTTTCAACATCACCGCACGGGTGATGTCCTTTCTCGAACCACGTGGATGCTGGTTGCTGGCCCAGGGATTCGAGAGGGAGTTGTTTATGACCGGGCAATGGAATCGACCGACCTCGTCCCGACCCTGGGAGTGATGATGGGTTTTACGCCGATGTTTGCCCACGGCAAACCGATCACTGAACTGTTGTAGCTACCATGCTGCCGCGTGACCTTAAGCCGGAACAGTTTGCGGGTTATCCACCCGAAGCGCGCAAGTTCGTCACAAATTATCTGGGAACGCTGCAGAAGTTGCCGTTGACTTTTCTGCCCGGCCTGTTAAGAGAACTAGTTGAATATGACTACAAATTTCCTGCCGAGCGCACCGCTCACGAGAAAGAACTGGCCAAGCTGAGTTCGCTTTCGGACGCCCAGCTTCGAGAATGGTTTCAGGAATTCGCAGTGATTCGGCTGTCGCGACAATTAGAAGACTTCGATTGGGTCCGAGAGCCCGCGCAATTTGTTGAGGAACTCTCGGCGCACCTGTGGAGTACGCATCAACTTGACGCGTTTCGCAAAGCGTCCAACGATTACAGTGATCGCCTGAGCGCATCCATGCCGACGGAACGCCCGGTGATCTCGAGGTTAGGCATCGCAGTGATCGGTCAGGGTATCTCTTCGTACAACGAGCCGTTGTTTCGCAAGTTGAGAGCGCATGGTGCCTACTACAGCAGCATCAAACCGGATGATGGTTTGAGATTGCTGTTGGATGCCGTGGCGGCTCGCGCAAAAGCGCATCCTTTGTCTTATGGACATTGGTACGTCGACGGCGGCGAGGCGGAGGATCATTCTCCCGACCTCACATGCGTATCCTACAAAGCTCTCGAAGCCACTCGGACCGTACTGCTGCGAAAAATCCAAAGCGAAATAGATCGGCCGGGGATGGGGCCGGAGGCTTTGCGAACCTATCTTGCTGAGTTGCGGCCGGAAGACCTCGGAATGACGAGGCCGGGAAACGGTCAGGACAAGGATGAGGTGCTCAAGCGGTTTGAAGTTAAGCTCCTGACAGAGGGGTCGGGCACGCAGATTTTCAGCACAGTTTTTGTGCAGTGGGCGGCGCGGGAGGCCTTGCGACGGGCGCAGCCTCTTACATTGCTCGTGCGGTTTGCCCCGCGGCAGCGGCAGAAGCCGATGAACGAATTACTGTCTGTGAATTCCGGGACTCCGGAACTCGACCTTGTCGGATCGCTCATCGATGCCGATATCGGCGCCTACTACAACTGGATCAACCAGCAGCGCCTTCCCGGAGCCGAGCAGTCGTCATTTCTAGTTTGGTTTGAAGGACACCGCCAAGCTGTCATCATCGGGCCGGCGATGCCGCGCGGAACCGAATCGACATCGCCAGCCGATCTTTCGCAATTGTTGGCTTGGGCATCGTAGAAAAGGCTGCGGTCGTCAGGGCTTTGAATACTAAACGGGGGAACCACTCTACATGGATCGACGCGGATTCATAAAGCAGACAGGGACCATTCTCGCAGGTGCCGCTCTTGCGCCCTACGCGCTTCCTGAAAAGACCACACACGACGAAACGCCGGGAATTTCCGGGCGAATCGTTCTGCCTGTCAACCGAAACTGGAGGTACAGCCGCAAGTTCGTCGAAGGTGGACACTCGAGGGACTTCGACGACTCGAAGTTTGACAGAGTCGTGGTTCCCCACACCAACGTGCCTTTGCCTTGGCACGGCTTCGACGAGAAGACGTATGAGTTCGTGTCTCTCTACCGGCGCCGCTTCAAACTTCCGCCAGAAGCCCGCGGCAAGCATGTCTTCGTAGACTTCGAAGGCGTGATGACGGCTTCGACGGTCTGGATTAACGGTCAAAGCCTCGGAGAATACAAGGGAGGCTATACGCCATTCTCATTCGAGTTGACGCCGCACGTCGATTTTGTCGGAGAGAACGTTCTCGCGGTCGATGTGGATTCGACTGAGCGCCTCGATATTCCTCCATTTGGATACGAGATCGACTATCTTACTTTCGGCGGGATCTACCGCGAGGTTTCACTTCGCGTAGTGCCCGCTACCTTCATCGAAAACATTTTTGCTCGCCCAAAGGATGTGCTGAGTTCGAATCCAAGCCTTGACGTCGACTGTTTCATTCAGCATCTGGAAGCAACACACGAACCATTGACCCTCGAAGCCGAATTATTGGATGGAGATCGCGTGGTGGGCAAGGGATCGCAGGAAGTACGGCCGTCAGGCGCCGCTACAGAACCTGCCCCACATACGATTCGTCTCGAACATTTGGCTGGCATTAAGCTTTGGTCGCTGGAAGAGCGCAACCTTTACTCAATTCGAGTGCGCCTGCTTCATCGCGAGCAAGTGCTGGATGAGGACTCGCGACGGTTTGGGTTTCGCGAAGCGCGGTTCACCGATCATGGGTTCGAACTGAACGGCAAGATCGAAAAATTGCGTGGCCTGGACCGTCATCAGACTTTTCCGTGGGTCGGCCAAGCCATGCCGGGGCGTGTTCAGCGGCGCGACGCGCAAATTCTTCGCGACAAACTGCACTGCAATATCGTTCGCACCTCACATTACCCGCAGTCGCGGCACTTTCTCGATGCTTGCGACGAACTGGGACTTCTGGTTCTTGAAGAAATTCCCGGTTGGCAACATATCGGAGACGAAGCATGGAAGGAAATATCCATTGACAATGTGCGCCGTATGATTCGGCGCGACTGGAATCGCCCGTCGATCATTCTGTGGGGAGTACGGATCAACGAATCCAAAGATGACCACGACTTCTATACTCGAACGAACGCCGTGGCACATGAACTTGATCCTACGCGTCAGACAGGCGGGATACGGTATTTTCAGGAGTCGGAATTTCTTGAAGACGTCTTCACGATGAACGATTTTGGATGGCCGCTCAAACCTCCGAATCACCCGCGTTACTTGAATACGGAATTTGTGGGCCATACTTATCCAACCAAGACCATTGATCAGGTAGAACGGCTGACCGAGCACACCATCCGCCATGCCCGAGTGCATGATCAACTCGCGTCTAACCCGCAATACGCCGGCGGTATCGGATGGTGCGCTTTCGACTACAACACGCATGGAAATTTTGGATCGGGGGACCGCATCTGTTATCACGGAGTGACCGATATCTTCCGCGAACCCAAGCCGGCCGCGGGGTTCTATAAGTCGCAGTGCGAGCCGAGCGAAGAGATCGTACTCGAGCCTGCATTTCACTGGGCTCGCGGCGACGCTTCAGTGGGATTCTCGAGGGCGGTCGTGTGCTCCAACTGTGATCAACTGAAGTTCTATATCGATAACAAACTTGTGGCTGAAGTCGATCCGGATCGCAAGCAATTTGCGCATCTTCGCTATGCGCCATTTGTGGTCGAACTCGGCGAATTGTTTCACAAATGGGGAGACTTGCGGATCGAAGGATACATTGAAGGCAAGCAAGTCATCGTGAAGAACATGTCCGGAAGAGGAGTGGACACGAAATTCATGCTCCTTCCGGACGACACGCAGCTGCTTGCTGATGGAGCGGACTCTACGCGAGTCGTGATCCGTGTGACGGATGAGTTCGGCGCAGTTCGTCCTTTTGCGAATGATGCCATCAAGTTTGAACTGCGAGGTCCGGCAGTGATCATTGGGGATAATCCATTTTCGCTAATCGGGGGAACTGGCGCGGTCTGGATCCGGGCCCAAGAAACGCCAGGAGTGGCTTTGCTGAGAGCGATACACCCAACTCTCGGGATTCAAGACTCCAAAATCGAGATTGTCTCCGCTCCGAAAGAAAGAGCGTAGTCCGCCATGTTTCGTGACTTGATGACGACTAGGGTCTAAAGATCCGAGCAGCCTTCCAGAGAGGGTTTCCGCATGACCTGCACCCCGTTCAGAAACAAAACGGCCACCAGTCGTGACTGGTGGCCAAGTGTACTTACGGCAATTCTAGAAGGTCAGGTGCATACCGAATTCCAGCACGCGAGGTGAGGCCATGCCGAACACGCCGGTTCCTGCGCCGACGCGGAAGGTTTGAGCGCTCTGACTGCCTGCCGGAATGCTGTTAATCGAACCGGCACCTTCGTTGAGGAATCCGGTCATCGCGCCCGGGGGCTGGTTGAAGTTGGAGAAGTTGGCCACATTATAGAAGCCAATACTCGGTTCAATCGTGAACGTTTCGCCGAAGTGGTGCAGCCAACTGGCCCTCAAATCCAAGGCTCTCACCCACGGGAACAGCAACTGGTTTGGGGGAGCCGGGTTGAGAACGGGAGCGACGGCGCCGATCTGTTGCAGCTGTGCAACCGTAAACAATCCGCTGGTGACAAGCTTTTGGCCCGCAGGCGTGGGCTCGTTGCCTTGTGTCACGTTGTAGTTGTCGATGGCATTGTTCAGTCCAGTCAGTCCAAACTGGCGCATGAAGGAGCCGTTGGTGGTGCCGGGCATGGGCTGGCTCTCCAGACCAGTTCCGGTAAAGTCGGTTTGGTAGATCTGGCCCGGAGACCCGGTGTTTCCCACAAATGTTGCCATCGAGAGTGGGCTGTAAAAGTGGCCAATAATTCCAAGGCGGATGCCGTGAGCAAAATCAAAATTGCCGCCGAAGGAGAGTTGTTGTGTCCGGTCGAGCAGCGACGGTCCCATGTATCGTAGCGGCTGGTCGCTATCGACAGCAGTCAGGACGAAGTCCTGATCGTTACCGGCAACAGGGTTCGAGGGCGGAGTGACGCCAGCGAACGCCAAGGGGTTTACAAACTTGGAGAGGGAGTAGCCGATCTGGAAGTTCGCCGCCTTGACCCCGGGAGCCGGGCTGGCAACGTTCTGGGTCAACTTCATCTGCAGTGCGTTGTAGACCGAACGGCTGATGGGCTCCA
>Ga0070735_10000669_pt1 | contig 35534 bp, 29 predicted proteins | sample Coa_R1_FD_66443 | JGI IMG/M metagenome (GOLD analysis project Ga0070735, IMG submission 66443) | Surface soil microbial communities from Centralia Pennsylvania, which are recovering from an underground coalmine fire - Coalmine... | ecosystem: Environmental > Terrestrial > Soil > Unclassified ...
GGGCTGGACGGCGTCAAGATGTCGAAGTCGCTCGGCAACCTCGTGTTCGTCGCCGACCTCCTAAAGGACTGGGAGCCGATGGTGGTCCGCCTGGCGCTCCTGGCGCACCACTACCGGTCCGACTGGGAATGGACGGCGAGCGGACTGGAAGAGGCCGCGGCCCGCCTCGACCGCTGGCGCGCCACCAGCACCTCCAGCACGAGCAGCACGAGCGCCGCCAGCGCATCGAGCACCGCCGCGCGCCAGGACTCGCCGGGCCTGACGGCCGTGCGCACCCTCCTGGACGACGACCTGGACGCCCCCGCCGCGCTCGCCGCGCTGGACGAAGAGGCAGACGCCGGACGCGACGTCGCCGCCGGGGCGGCCCTCCTGGGGGTGGCCCTGTGAGGGTCACCCTGCCGGACGGCGCGTCCGTCGACCTCCCCGACGGTGCCACCGCGCGCCGCCTCGCGGAGGCGATCGGCCCGCGTCTGGCCAAGGCCGCGGTGGCGGCCGTCGTCGACGGAGACGACAGAGACCTCTCCTTCGTCCTCCACGACACCGCCGTCGTGTCGATCGTCACCGCCGATTCCGAGGCGGGACGGCACGTCCTGCGCCACTCCACCGCCCACGTGCTCGCACAGGCGGTGCTCGAGCTGTGGCCCGGCGCGCACTACGCCATCGGCCCGGCCATCGCCGACGGCTTCTACTACGACTTCGAGCTGCTTGGCGGCGCCACCTTCTCCGACGACGACCTGGCGCGCATCGAAGAGGTCATGCGCCGCATCGTGGCCGACGACCAGCCGTTCGTGCGCGAGGAGCACACCGTCGCCGAGGGCCTGGCGCTGTTCGCCGACCAGCCCTTCAAGCGCGAGATCATCGAGGGCGTCGGCGACGACGCCGAGCTGCGCTCCGAAGCGTCCGGCGACATCGCCCCCGGCGGGTCGGTGAGCACCTACCGCAACCCGCCGTCGTTGTTCGTCGACCTGTGCCGGGGCCCGCACGTGGGCTCGACCGGGCGCCTCGGTCACTTCAAGCTGCTGCGCGTGGCCGGCGCGTACTGGCGCGGCGACGAGCGCAAGGCCCAGCTGCAGCGCATCTACGGCACCGCGTGGGAGTCCGAGCGCGCCCTGGCCGACTACCTGCACCGACTGGAGGAGGCGGAGCGGCGCGACCATCGCAAGCTGGGGGCGGACCTCGACCTCTTCTCCTTCCCGCCCGAGATCGGGTCCGGCCTCCCCGTCTTCCACCCGAAGGGCGGGCTCATCCGGATGCTCATGGAGGACTACTCGCGCCGGCGTCACGCGGAGGGCGGCTACCAGTTCGTCTCCACCCCGCACCTCACGAAGGCCGAGCTGTTCGAGACGTCGGGGCACCTGGAGTGGTTCGCGGAGTCGATGTTCCCGCCCATGGAGCTCGACGAGGGCCACCGCTACTACGTGAAGCCGATGAACTGCCCGTTCCACATTCTCGTGTACCGGAGCAGGCAGCGCTCCTACCGCGAGCTCCCCATGCGCCTGTACGAGCTCGGCACGGTCTACCGCTTCGAGAAGTCGGGTGTCGTGCACGGTCTCACGCGCGTGCGCGGCATGACCATGGACGACTCCCACATCTTCTGCACGCGTGAGCAGATGGGCGACGAGCTGCGGTCGCTCTTGACGTTCGTGCTCGGCGTGCTGCGCGACTTCGGGCTCTCGGACTTCTACCTCGAGCTGTCGACGAGGCCCGAGGGCAAGGCCGTCGGCAGCGACGACGAGTGGGAGGAGGCCACCGAGGTCCTGCGGTCGGTGGCCGAGGGCGAGGGACTGCACCTCGTGCTGGACGAGGGGGGCGGCGCCTTCTACGGCCCCAAGATCTCCGTCCAGGCGAACGACGCCATCGGACGGCACTGGCAGGTGTCCACCATCCAGCTCGACTTCCAGGAGCCGCAGCGCTTCGGGCTCGAGTACGTGGGCGCCGACAACGCCCGCCACCCGCCGATCATGATCCACCGCGCGCTGTTCGGCTCGGTCGAGCGGTTCTTCGGCATCCTCCTCGAGCACTACGCGGGGGCGCTGCCCACCTGGCTCATGCCCGTCCAGGTCGTCGTGCTGCCGGTGCGCAGCGACCACGACGCCTACGCGCGCCAGGTCGCCGACCGTCTGCGAGACGCGGCGCTGCGTGCCGAGGTCGACGTCGGCGACGAGCCCATCGGCACGCGCATCCGTCGCGCCAAGCTCGAGAAGGTCCCCTATGTGCTCGTCGTGGGGGACGACGACGCGGCCAACGGGACCGTGGGCGTGAACGGTCGGGGCTGGGCCCACCCCGAGCGCGGCGTCACGGTCGACGCGTTCGTCGCCACCGTCACCGACGAGGTGGCCTCGAAGGGTTCTCCCGAACGCCCCGTCGTCGCGCCACGCGTGTCGAGCGACGGAGACGACGGGGGAGGGGCCACGTCGTGACAGCGTCGGTGAGTGGATGCCCGTCGGTGAGTGGATGAGCCTCGAGCACCTGTGGGCCGGGTGGCGCCACCAATACGTCTCGTCGGCGTCCGAGGCGGAGCGACGCGGTGGCGGTGACGACGACGAGTGCGTGTTCTGCCGCCTGGCCGCGTCGGGCGAGCCGAGCGCCGAGAACGGCGTCGTGTGGCGCGGCGAACTGACGTTCGCGGTGCTGAACGCCTACCCGTACGCGAGCGGCCACCTTCTCGTCATGCCGTTGCGCCACGTCCGCGCGCTCGACGCGCTGACCGACGACGAGTCGGCCGAGCTGTGGCGCGCCACGCTCCAGGCGGTCGCGGCCATCACGACGGCATACGACCCCGACGCGCTCAACATGGGTGCGAACCTGGGGCGCGCCGCCGGCGCGGGGATCCCCGGGCACGTGCACCTGCACGTGCTGCCCCGCTGGTCGGGCGACACCAACTTCATGACCTCCGTCAGCGGGGTGCGGGTCATGCCCGAGTGGCTCGACGACGCCTGGAAGCGCCTGAACCCCGCCTGGCCCGATTCCCCGGCCTGACGGAGCGCCCGCACCAGGGGGTTTCCGCAAGCCGAAGGCCTCGCCGTCGTTCCGCGCTCATGGCCACGACCGAGCCGGTCACTTCGTCCGCCGCCGACGAAGTCCTTCCCGACAGCGTCCGCGTGCACGTGGCGAGCGCCAACACCAAGCCCGTCACCGAGCTGTGCGTGCGCAGCATCCACCGCACGGCCGGCCATCCCTTCGGCCTCGTGGTGGGTGACGTGGGGTCGGGCGACGGCTCCCTGCCGATGCTGCGACGCCTCGAAACCGACGGGTGGTTGCGCCTCGAGGTCGCACCGTCGTGGCGCCAGCATCACGAGTGGCTCGATCGGTGGGTGGCGCAGTGCCCTGCCCGCTACGCCGTGTTCGTCGACTCCGACGTCTGCTTCGTGACCGAGGGCTGGCTCTCGGAGCTCGTCGCCGCGGCTCGCTCGACCAATGCCGCCCTCGTCTGCGCGCAGCTCCATCAGGAAGAGACGGGCTTCGTCCACCCCGGCAGCGGTGAGGTCATGCGCCTTGCCGCCCGCCCCTGCGCCCATCTCCTGCTGGTGGACACGGCCCAGGTGGCCGGCATCGACGCCAGCTTCGCGCCCGTCGTGGTGCCCTCTTCCGACGTGCCCGAGGGCTACGTCTCCTACGACGTGGCCGCGCTGTTCTTCGGCGAGCTCGACCGCGCCGGCCTCGGGTGGATCGAGATGCCCGCCGGCTTCAGCGCCACCTTCCGGCACTTCGGCGGGATGTCCTGGCGGACCCGGAAGCTGTGGCCCGACCTGTGGCCGGGCTGGTCGCAGGCCCGAACCCTGACGAAGATCCGGGCCGCCGTCGCCTGGCACCGCCTGAGGTGGGGGTCCCCCTCGCCGTGGTATTCCCCCCCGGCGGGCGCTTCGAGCGTGCCTGGCGTGGTGGGGAGCCGCTCTTCGTGATATCCGGCCTCGAACGGCGTTTCCGAGGCAACTGGGAAGTTGGAGCGAGGCGGGAAGGGTGAAGGACGACCACGAAACGGTCGCGGGCGGCGGACTCGCGTCAGCGGGCGCCGCGCCGTTCTCGAGACGGCACCTCATGGGCCGCTTCGGCAAGGGCGCCGTCGCGGTCGGCGTGGTGGCGTGGATCACCCCCGAGATCCTCATCGCCACCCCCACCGCCGCGGGAGCGGTCTCCCAATGCCCGGACAAGGACAACGACGGTGACGACTGCGACCCCGACAAGAACGGTGGTGGCGGGGACGGCGGCGACAACGGTGGCGACGGTGGCGACAATGGCGGAAACGGCGGGAACAACGGCGACCAGAACGCGCCGCCCCAAAGCAGCCCGAGCGGCGGGTCGAATGGCGGCACCGGAGGGTCCACCGGGTCCGGCAGTTCGACCGGCGGCGCCGGCGTGATCAATTCGACGTCGCCTGCCGTGGATGCCTCGGGCTCGTCCACGAATCCCGCGGCGCCCGCATTCGCGGCCTCGCAGGGGTCGTCGAGCGGGGGATCGCTTCCCTTTACGGGGGGGAACCTGGCGCGCGACACCGAGCTCGCCGGAGCGCTCATCGGCGGTGGCTGGTTGCTCACCCGGTGGGCCGCCCGGCGCAACCGGGCCGCGGTCGAAGGCGAGCCGGGCCCCGAGCCCGACGCGTAGAGAACCCGCGACCCGTATGGGCGCCGTCCTTCTCGAGTCGGCGACACCGGTGGGCGGACACGACCACCAGATCGACAGAGCCGTCGAAGCCGCGCCGGTGTACGCGGGACTGTCGTTCTGTTTCGGTGTCCGGTGCGCACAGGACGACCTGGCCCGAGAGCTCGACGGCGCGCTGGCGCCGTTGCGCACCGACGCGGAGCCGTCGCACTGGTACACGCTCGTCCGCACCGCCAACGGCGAGGTCGAGGTCCGGCTCGACGGCGTGGCGGTCGTGCGGGCGCGTGATGGGTGGTGGGCTTCGCGCTGGCTCATGTGGCACGTCAACCGCGCCGTCGTGGACGCCACGTGCGAGCACCTCCTCCTCCATGCCGGTGCGGTGGTGACGCGCGGCGCCGGCGTGCTCATCCCCGGCGCCCCGGGAGCAGGCAAGTCGACGCTCGTGGCCGGTCTCGTGCAGCGAGGCTGCGGGTACCTGACCGACGAGGTCGTCGCCCTCGCCGGAGACCCTCCCGTCGTCCTTCCCTATCCGAAGGCGCTGGCCCTCAGCGCGCGGTCGATGGACGCCGTGAACGCCGAACCGGCGGGCACCGTGCCACTGAAGGGGAAGGGCAAGCGGCAGGTCGTCGCCGACCGGCTCCGGCGCGGTGCCGTTGCCGGTCCTGCGCCGGTGCGCGTGGTGATCGTGCCGCGCTACTGCGCCGGAGCCACGACCGAGCTCGAAGCGATGGACCCCACCGAGGCCCTCGTCTCCCTGGTCACCAATGCCGTGAACCTCGAGCACCACGGCGTCGGTGGCATCGCGACCCTTGCGGTTCTCGCCGAGAGCGGCGCGTGCTTCCGGCTCGACTACGCCGACCTCGACGACGCCTGGCGCGTGCTCGATGCGACGTTCGAGCGCACGTGAAGGAAGGTGGCCGTATGAGACCCGGCGACGTGAACCCCGTGCTCGTTGCCGACGCCCCTGATGTCGGGTTCGTCCCCGAGGCGCTGTCGCACGCCTCCACGCTGGAGGTGGACGGCAGGACCGTCATCTACGACGAACGCGCCCACTGCATGTTGGTGCTCAACTCGAGCGCGGGGGAGCTGTGGAGACGGTGCGACGGGACGCACACCGTCGACAGCATCGCCGATGCTTTGGCCTTGTCTCACGACATCGGTCGCGACCTCGTGCTCGGCGACGTCTGGAGCACGGTGTGCAAGCTCGCCGAGCTCGGGCTCGTCGCCGACGCAAGGGCGCACACGCCGGCGGCGTGACCCCGGTGCGCGGGCGTCCCGAGGGCCCTAGACGCTCGGTCGGCGACTCAGTCGGACTTGGCGGCCTTCACCATGCGATCGACGAGATTGGCCGGCACCACGTCGTAATGGTCGTGCTCCGCCCGGAAGCGCCCCCGGCCCCCCGTCATGGAGCGGAGGTCGACGGCATAGCGCTGGATCTCCGCGGTGGGCACGAGGCCGGTGATCTGCTGGACGCCACCCTCGAGGGTGTCGGTGCCCTGCACCCGGCCGCGCCGTGAGTTGAGGTCGCCCAGGATGTCGCCCTGCATGCTGGCGGGCACCGTGACCTCCAAGCGGGAGATGGGCTCCAAGAGGACCGGACCGGCATTGGCCATGGCCTCTTTGAAGGCGAGGGAGCCCGCCATCTTGAAGCTCATCTCCGAGGAGTCGACCGGGTGGTACTTGCCGTCGTAACAGGTCACCTGGACGTCGACGACCGGGTAGCCGTGCATCCCCCCCTGGGCCATCGCCTCGATGACGCCCTTCTCGACCGCGGGGATGTACTGCTTGGGGATGGCGCCCCCCACGACCTGGTCCGCGAAGTGGAATCCCTCGCCCCGCTCCAGCGGTTCGATGCGGATGAACGCCACACCGAATTGGCCGTGACCGCCGGTCTGCTTCTTGTACTTGCCCTCGGCCTCTGACTGCTTGGTGATCGTCTCGCGGTAGGGGACGAGCACCTCTTCGGTGGCGACCTCCACGCCGAACTTGCGCGCCAGCCGCTCGGCCGCCACGGCCAGGTGGGTCTCGCCCGTGCCCCGCAGGATCGTCTGGTGCGTCTCGTCGACGCGCTCGACGACGAGCGCGGGGTCCTCCTCCTGGAGGCGGTGGAGGCCGGTCATCAGCTTGTCCTCGTCGCCCTTCGACTTGGGCCGGATGGCGATCGACAGCGTCACCGACTCGGGCGCCGGGCCGGGGACGACGACGGGCGTCCCCTTCGGCGCCAGGGTGTCGCCGGTGGCGGTGTCGGAGAGCTTGGGGACCGCCACGATGTCGCCCGCCTGCGCCTCGTTCGTGGGCTGCGCCTCCTTGCCCCGCAAGAGCTGCAGGACGTGCAGCCGCTCGTCGTTGTGGGTGCGCGGGTTGTGCAGCACGCTGTCGGGGCGGATCGTGCCGGACAGGATGCGCAGCAGCGAGATCTTGCCGACGTACGGGTCCGAAATCGTCTTGAACACCCGCGCGAGCGGCTGGCCGGCCGGGTCCGGCTTCACCTCCTGTTCGACGTCGCCGGCCCGGACGGTCACCGGCGGACGGGCGTCGGGTGGCGGGGCGAGCTCGGCGAGGAGCGACGCCAGGCGGTCGATGCCCACGCCCGTGGTCGCCGACCCGCAGACCACCGGGAACACGACGCCCTGGGTCATGCCCGTGGCCAGCGTGGCCTCGAGCTCGGCGGTCGAAGGGACCTCTCCCTCGAGGTACCGCTCCATGAGCGCGTCGTCGCCGACCACGATGCCCTCCACGAGCTGCTCGCGCACTTCGTGCTCGGTGGCGGCGAGGTCATCGGGGATCGGGCCCGTCTGCGGCTTCCCGCCGTCGTAGACGATGGCCGTGTCCGACAGGAGGTCGGCGATGCCGTTGAAGCTGTGCTCCTCGCCGAGCGGGAGCTCGAGCGGCGCCACCCCGGCCCCGAAGTGCTCACGCAAGCCCGACAAGGTCCGGTCGAAGCTGGCGCGCTCACGGTCGAGCTTGTTCACGAACACGAGGCGGGGCAGGTCGAGCTCGGCGCCGAGGGCCCACACCGCTTCGGTCTGGGCCTCGATCCCCTCGACCGCGCTCACCACCACCACGAGCAGATCGGCGACCGACGCCGCGGCGCGCACCTCACCGAAGAAGTCCGCGTAACCGGGCGTGTCGATGATGTTGAGCTTGATGTCGCCCACCGTGCACGGCGCCAGGGCGAGCGACATCGACATGTGGCGCTTGGTTTCCTCGGGCTCGAAGTCGCTGACCGTCGTGCCGTCTTCGATCTTGCCCATGCGCGTGATGGCGCCGGTGGCGAAGAGGAGCGCCTCCGCGAGCGTCGACTTGCCCGCCCCGTTGTGGCCGACCAGGGCGACGTTGCGGATGCGGGACGGTGCGTAGCTCGGCACGCGCGGGTACCTCCATGTCGACAGTCGTCGGGGCCTCCCCCCGGGAGCGTCAGCCTACCGGCATGCCTTTGCGCTGGCCGGGGCCTCGTGGGGGCCGGGCGGAGCCGAATGACCGGGCGCAGCCGGGCGCGCTTCCCGGGGCACGCGGAGCGCCGCGGTAAGCTTGGAGGCCAAACCCCCTGGAAGGAAACGCGCGAGACATGTTCGACGGTCGCTGGCGCGGCGCCGTGGACCGCACGACCAAGCCTGTCGGTACCGCACTCGTCCGGGTCGGGGTGACGGCGGACTTCCTCACCATCTTCGGTCTGGCCATGTCGGTGGTCACCGCGTTCGTGGTGGGCACCGGTCATCTCTTCCTCGGCGTCGTGCTGCTCTTCCCGACCGGCCTCCCCGACCTGTTCGACGGCCCCGTGGCGAAGGCGTCGGGGTCGGCGTCGGTACGCGGCGCGTTCTTCGACTCGGTGGCCGACCGCATCTCCGACGCCGTGCTGTTCGGCGGGGTGGCGTGGTACCTCGCGGCGCGCCATCACGGCGAGATGGTCCTGCTGCCCTTCGCCATCGTGGCGGTGACGTCGCTCGTGTCGTACCAGCGGGCCAAGGCCGAGCTGCTCGGGCTGTCCGCCCGGGGCGGCCTCATGGAGCGCGCCGAACGCTTTATCTTGCTCGGCGTCTGCTTCCTGGCCGGCGGCGTCTCCGCCTCGGCGTTCGTGCCCGCGTTGTGGGTGTTTTTCGGTCTGGTGACCGCGACCGCCCTCGGACGGTTCGTCACCGTGTGGCGCGAGGCGGAAGGCCCGCCGCGGGTGGAAGCCCGGTGGCGCGAAGGCCGGGTGGACTCGCGTTGGCGGGCGTGGCGTGAGGCGCGTGCCCGACGGGACGTCTTCGGTGAGCGGCCGCTGTTGCGTCGCTACGCGGAGCAGCCGGTCGGTCGCTGGCGGGCGAGGCGCGCCGGGGTCACCTCGAGCCGGACCGGCCGGGTGTGGCGCGACCGCCGGAACGCGCGCTCGGGCCAGCGGGTCGCCCGGCGCACCGGCACACGCGGCGTCTGACCGTCTGACCCACGGGCGCGAGCGTGCAGGAGACGCCTGTTTCCGGCGACGCACGCCCACCGGCCCCAGCACCGGCCCGTGCACGGGCGTGGTTTGCGTACCTCACCTATCGCTCGCTCGGCACGGCCATGGCGTGGCTTCCCGAATCCGTCGCGGTGGCGGCCAGCACGGCGGTGGGCCTGGTTCTGACGTTGTTCCGTCGCGAGGCGCGCGCCATGTACGCGCGCCACGTCCAACGGGTCGCCGGCCCGGGCTTGAGCGAGGCCGAGGTGCGCCAGTGCACGCGGCGCGCCTTTTTGAACTACGCGCGCTACTGGTTGGAGGCGGCCCGTCTGCCCACCGTGCCGCCGGAGGTCGTCGCCGACCGCTTCATCGTGGAGAGCGGTTACGAGCACCTCGTGGAGGGCATGGCCGCCGGATCCGGCGTGATCATGGCGCTTCCCCACGTCGGCAGCTGGGAGTGGGGTGGCGCCTGGCTCGCCCTGCAGGGGTATCCGATGACGAGCGTGGCCGAGCCCCTCGACCCGCCGGAGATGTACGACTGGTTCGTCTCTCAGCGCGCCGCGATGGGACTCACCATCGTGCCGCTCGGGGCCGACGCCAGCCCTGCGCTCTTGCGGGCGTTGCGCGCCGGCAAGCTCGTGGGGCTCCTGTGCGACCGTGACCTCACCGGGACCGGGGTGGAGGTCGAGTTCTTCGGCGAGCGCATGACGATGCCCGGCGGGCCCGCGCTGCTCGCGCTTCGCACGGGTGCGCCCATCCTCCCCACCGCGGTGTACAGCGGCCCCGGCCGGGACCACGTGGCGGTCATCATGCCGCCGGTGGAGGTCGTGCGGACCGGCAAGCTGCGTGACGACGTGGCCCGCGTCACCCAGCTGATCGCCGACGACCTCGCCCGCCTCATCCGGCGCGCGCCCGACCAGTGGCATCTCTTCCAGCCCAACTGGCCGAGCGACTTCGCCCCGGCCGCGGACCGGTCCGCCGACCCGGGCCCCGCCGTTGCGATGCCCGGATCGAACGCGGCGGGCAACGGCTCCGCCGCCTGAGCCTCCGGCCGCGATGCGTGTCGCGCTGCTCTGCCCGTACAGCCTTTCGAAGCCGGGGGGCGTCCAGGGCCAGGTCCTGGGGCTCGCCCGCGCCTTGCGGGCGGGTGGCCACGAGGCCGCCGTGCTCGCTCCGGTGGACGGCGACGTCGAGCTCGACGGCCTCCCCGCCGACGCCCTCATCCGGCTGGGACGGTCGCTGCCGGTGCCGTCCAACGGCTCGGTGGCGCCGATCGCGCTGGGGCCGGGACCGGCGGTGCGCGCCGTGCACGAAGTGCGGCGCGGCCGGTTCGACGTGCTCCACATGCACGAGCCGCTCGCACCGGGACCGTCCTACGCCTGCCTGGTGGCGTGCCGTGAGCCGAAGGTCGGGACGTTCCACCGGGCCGGGCCGAGCGCGGCGTACCGGCTGCTCGCCCCGTTGGCACGCTGGGGGGCGGGACGCCTGGCGGCCCGGTGCGCGGTGTCCGACGAAGCCCGCGCCACCGCCGCGCACGCGCTCGGCGGCACCTACGACGTCATCGGCAACGGCGTGGAGCTCGAGCGCTTCTCGTCGGCCCCGCCGTGGCAGACGCGGGTGCCGACGGCGCTGTTCGTCGGGCGGCACGAGGAGCGCAAGGGTCTCGAGGTTCTGCTCACGGCCACGACCCGCGTCGACCCCGACATGCCGTTCCAGCTCTGGGTGGTGGGAGAGGGGCCCGAGACGGCTCGTCTGCGCCGCCGGTTCCCCCCGAGCAGCCGCGTGACGTGGCTGGGGCGCGTCGACGACGACGAGCTGGCGGCGCGGCTGGCGGGGGCGGACGTGCTGTGCGCTCCCTCGTTGCGGGGGGAGTCGTTCGGGGTCGTGCTCCTGGAGGCGATGGCCGCCCGGGCCTGCGTCGTGGCGAGCGATCTGCCCGGCTACCGCTCGGTGGTGGCCGGGCACGGCCTGCTCGTCCCCCCCGGCGACCCGGCCGCGTGGGCTGCCGCGCTGGGCACGGTGCTCGCCGATGCCTCGCGGGGGGCGGGCCGGTGCGCCGTCGACGCGCTCGACGCGGCGGCCCGCCATGCCGAGCAGTGGGACATGCGGACCGTGGCGGCGCGCTACGTCGAGGTGTACGACCGGGTCCGCCCGCAGAACCGCACGGCCTGACCCGCTGCCGCGTCGAGCCGGACCGGCGTCCGGGGGTGACGCCCGGCCGTAGGATTCGAAGCCGTGGCACGCTCGGGCGGGTCGTCCTCGAATCCCGCGTCAGGCGAGGGCCCGGCGAAGCGGCCGGCGGCCGACGCGTCCCGCACCGGGTCCCGCCCGGGAGCGGCGCGACGTCGTGGCGGACGGGGTGGACGCGGTGGACGAGGAAGCGGGTCTTCCCGCTCGGGCGGGTCGAGCGGTAGCGCTCCGACCGGCACGCGGGGGGCAGGAGGCGCGGGACCCCGCGGATCACGTGCGGGCGCGCCCTCGGGAGCGAATCGGCCAGCGTCGGGCGCAGGGGGGGCAGGGCGCGGCGGCGGTGGTCGCGGCAGTGGTCGCAGCGGTGGGCGAGGCCGGGGCCGCGGCGGTGGCCGGGGGACGCGTCGGGGCGCACCTCCGGCGATCGGCACCGAGGCGATCGCCGTGCTCGCTCCGGTCGCCGAGCCCGACCGGCCCGTCGACGTCCCGGGCACGAGGAACGACGGCCAGGAGGCGCGCCACAACCGCCGCCGCGCAGAACTCATCGCCGCGGTGCCCGCCGTCCTTCTTGCCATCGTCGTCCTCGGCGTGGCCTCGGGGGTGGGCGCCTACCTCCCGGGGGCGATCGCCGCCGTCGTGGTCGGGATCGTCGTCTGGCTCGTGCTGTGGCGGGGCGCGACACGCTTCGTGCTGGGGGCACTCGGTGCGCAGGTGGTCGACGACAACGAGGTGACTCGGACCGAGGTCGCCCGGGCCGAGAACATCGTCGACGGCCTCTGTGCATCCATGGGCGTGGCCCTGCCCGACATCGCCGTGGTCGATGACCCCACGCGTGGCGCGCTGGCGATCGGGTGCGACCCCGACGCCGCGGTGCTCGTCCTGACGTCGGGTCTGTTGCACGTCCTCGACCCGGTGATGCTCGAGGCGGTGCTGGCACACGAGCTCGTCCATGTGAAGCGCGCCGACATCGCCTCGGCGACGGTCGCCGCCGCTGTGCTCGGCCCGCTGGGCCGGGTCCTCCCGAGAGCGCCGGACCTCGTGCACAAGGTGGCCGGCCGGGGACGGGAGTTCCGGACAGACAGGCTCGCGGTGAGCGTGACCCGCTACCCGCCAGGCTTGCGCGACGCCCTGGTGCTGATGGCAGAAGGGCCCCGCCCGGCGCTCGACTCGACGCTGAGCGGCCGCGGCGTGGCACGCGCCACGCGTTGGCTCTGGACCGTGGCGATGCCAGAGCCGGGCGACGACACCCCTCAGGACGTCGAGGTCATCGAAGACGAGCTGGACGTGGCCGGCGTGCGCATCGCCGCGCTCGACGAGTGGTGAACGACCAGCGGTGCAACGAGCCGGGCGTACACCAAAAGGGCGGCTGACAGCCCGACGGTAGACTGGGGCCATGGCCGAGGCCCCTTCACCGTCGTCCGCTGAGCGCGCCGCCTCGTCGGTCTCTCCGGTTGGCGCCCCCGACGCTGACGGCGCGCGTCGGGATGCCGACGCCGGGCGACGGACCGGCACCCACACCGTGAAGCGCGGACTGGCCGACATGTTGCGCGGCGGGGTGATCATGGACGTGGTCACCGCCGACCAGGCGCGCATCGCCGAGGACGCGGGCGCCGTGTCGGTAATGGCCCTCGAGCGTGTGCCGGCCGACATCCGGGCACAGGGGGGCGTCGCTCGTATGAGCGACCCCGCCCTGATCGAGGAGATCCAGCGGGCCGTCACGATCCCCGTGATGGCCAAGGCTCGCATCGGCCACTTCGCGGAGGCCCAGGTGCTCGAGGCACTGAGCGTCGACTACGTCGACGAAAGCGAGGTGCTGACGCCGGCGGACGAGGCGCACCACATCGACAAGTGGAGCTTCCGCGTCCCGTTCGTGTGCGGGGCGACCAACCTGGGGGAGGCGCTGCGGCGTATCTCGGAAGGCGCCGCCCTGATCCGCTCGAAGGGTGAGGCGGGCACCGGCAACATCGTGGAGGCGGTGCGGCACCTGCGCTCCATCCTCGGCGACATCCGGAAGCTCACCCAGGCGGACGGCGCGGAGCGCTATGCGTGGGCGAAGAGCCTCGCGGCACCGATCGATCTCGTCCGCGAGGTGGCGGAGACCGGCGCTCTTCCCGTGCCGCTCTTCTGCGCCGGGGGCATCGCCACCCCGAGCGACGCTGCCCTCGTGATGCAGCTGGGCGCCCAGGCGGTGTTCGTCGGCTCCGGCATCTTCAAGAGCGAGGACCCGCCGCGCCGGGCGCGCGCCATCGTGGAGGCGACCACCCACTTCGACGACCCGACCATCGTGGCCAAGGTGAGCCGCGGGCTCGGCACACCCATGGCCGGCCTCGAAGTCGGCCAGCTCGACCAGCGCATGGCCGAGCGCGGCTGGTAGGCGCACGGTTGGCCGGAACAACGCCGATGGTCCTTCGACCGTGACCCCCGAGGTGCCTCCAGGTGGAGATCGGCATCCTCGCCCTGCAAGGCGACGTCGCCGAGCACCGCGCCGCGCTCACTGATCTCGGCGTCACCGCCCGTCGCGTCCGAACCCCTGCCGAGCTGCCGGGGCTGGACGGCATCGTCATGCCCGGGGGTGAGTCCACGACCATGTCGATGCTGCTCGAGTCGTCGGGACTCGAGCAGCCCCTCGGCGACGCCCTCCGTGCAGGGCTGCCGGCCTTCGGCACCTGCGCGGGGATGATCCTGCTGGGCTCGGGGATCACGGGCGGTCGCCCCGATCAGCGCTGCTACGGCATGGTCGACATCGTGGTGCGGCGCAACGGGTTCGGTCGCCAGCTCGAGTCCTTCGAGTGCGACCTGTCGGTGCCCGCGCTCGGCGACGCCGCGCTGCACGCGGTGTTCATCCGTGCCCCAGTGGTCGAGCGCCTCGGTGACGACGTCGAAGTCCTCGCCTCGCTGCCGGCTCGCCCTGCGGAGGTTTGGGCGGCCTCGGGCGGCGACGCGGACGCCGGTGAGGCGAGCCCGGTGCTGTGCCGGCAGGGAAACGCGCTCGTCGCCGCCTTCCACCCTGAGTTGAGCCAGGACCGCCGCGTGCACGAGCTCTTCGTGTCGATGGTGGCGGCAGCGGGGCAGACGCGACCGCTTCACGCGGTCGATCGCCGGGCGGCCGGGCTCCGGCAGGCCACGGGCGGGTGAGCCGGCGATGGTCGAGGCGATCACTCGGGCGCAAGAACTGGAAGAAACAAGAACTGGAAGAAACAGCCAAGCGGGCACGGAAGAGAGAAGGCGGTAGCAGATGTCGGGTCATTCGAAGTGGGCGACCACCAAGCACCGCAAGGCGGCGGTCGACAAGGCGCGTGCCAAGGTCTTCGCCAAGGTGATCAGGCAGCTGGAGGTGGCCGCCCGTGAAGGCGGCGGTGACGTCAATTCCAATGCCACGCTCCGCACGATGTTCGAGAAGGCGCGTGCCGCCTCGGTGCCGCTCGACACGATCGAGCGCGCCATCAAGCGAGGCACGGGCGAGCTCGAGGGAGTGCACTACGAGGAGGTCTCGTACGAGGGCTACGCCCCGGGCGGCGTGGCCGTCATCGTCGAGTGCCTCACCGACAACCGCAACCGCACGGGGGCCGAGGTACGCAACATCTTCGTCCGCAACGGCGGCAACATGGCCGAGCCGGGCTCGGTCGGCTGGCAGTTCGCCCGCAAGGGGGTCATCGGCCTCCCGCGCTCGCTCGACGAGGACGAGATCATGGAGGTCGCCGCGGACGCGGGCGCCGAGGACCTTGCCGACGAGGACGACCGCTGGGTGGTGACGAGCGCGCCGCACGATCTGGCGGCGGTACGCGACGCGCTCGAGGCGTCGGGTATCGAGCCCGAATCCGCGGAGCTCGCCATGGTCCCGTCCACGACCGTCCCCGTCAACGACGAGGCCGAAGTGCGCAGGATCCTGCGCCTCATCGAGGCCTTGGAGGACCACGACGACGTACAGAACGTGTGGTCCAACTTCGACATCCCGGACGAACTGCTCGTCGCCGTGGCCGGCTGAGTCGCCCTCGCGAGAGCGTGGGTCGCGGCCCCGTCGCGAGGCCGCTCGACGCCCGGTGGATCCACCCGGCCGTGCGCGACCGTTGGTAGCTTCGAACGCGTGTTCGTCCTGGGCGTCGACCCCGGCCTGTCGCGTTGCGGGTACGGCGTGGTGCGCCGGTACGGAAGCAACCTGAGCGCGACCGCGGGCGGGTTCATCACCACCGACCCGGACCTCCCGCTTCAGCACCGCCTCTTCGTGCTGGCGAAGGAATTGCGGGCGCTCATGGCCGAGACGCAGCCCCAGGCCGTGGTGGTGGAGCGCGTGTTCTTCCAGACCAACGCCAATACCGCCATGGCCACCGGCCAGGCCGCCGGGGTGGCCCTGTTGGCCGCAGCCGAGGCCGGGTGCGAAGTAGCCCAGTACACCGCCAACGAGGTGAAGCTCGCCGTGGCGGGCTTCGGCGGCGCCACCAAGGAGCAGGTGCAGCACATGGTGGCCGCGCTGCTGGACCTCCCCGAGCCGCCCCGGCCCGCCGACCTCGCCGACGCGCTCGCGCTGGCGGTGTGCCACTTGACCGCCCAGCCGCTGCGGCGCGCCATCGAAGCGGCGACGGCGGCGGGCGCCGCCGCCGAGGCCGGTTGACGAGGAGCTCGCGGTGATCGGATGGCTGCGCGGCGAGGTGCTCGCTCGCACGACCGCAGGGGAGGTGCTGCTCGACGTCGGCGGGGTCGGCTACCGGGTGAGCGTTCCCGGGCCGTTGCTGGCTGGGTTGCCCGAGCGCGGCACGCCTGTCGAGATGCACGTCCACACCCACGTGCGCGAGGACGCCATCGTCCTCTACGGCTTCGGTTCCGATCACGAACGGCGGTGCTTCGAGGCCTTGCTGGGGGCTCACGGCGTCGGGCCGGCACTGGCGCTGGCGGTGCTGAGCACGCTCGGCCCTTCAGATCTGGTGCGCGCCGTCCTGGACGAGGACCTGGCGTCGCTGTGCGCCGTCCCCGGGATCGGGCGCAAGACCGCGGCCCGGCTCGTGCTCGACCTGCGCAGCCGGCTGGACCTGCCCGACACGACGAGCGCCGTCCCCGGTAGCGACGGCGCCACATCGGGCGTGCGCGGGGATGTCCGCGCCGCTCTGACCGAGCTCGGCTACGGCAGCGACGAGATCCGGCGCGCCCTCGAGGGCGTGCCCGCCGAGGGCTCGGTCGAGGAGCTGCTGCGCGGGGCCTTGCGCGAGCTCGCGGGCGTCCGGTGAGCGCGCGGCGCGAAGTGCTCGCTCCGGAGCGGGCGCCCGCCGCGGCCGACGACGGCAATGACACGGATGCGGGCTCCGAGGTGACCGCCTCCGATGCGACCGCCAATACCGACGGCGGCGAGCGCGCCGGGGACCCGGTCTTGGCGCGGCCCGTGGAGCCGGCGGTGAATCCCGCGGATCTGGCCGACGAGGTACGGCTGCGCCCGCGGCGGCTGGCGGAGTTCCTCGGGCAGCCGCAATTGACGGACCACCTCGACATCGTTCTCGAGGCGGCGCGGCGGCGGCAGCAGCCCGTGGACCACCTGCTGTTCGCCGGGCCTCCCGGTCTCGGCAAGACCTCGCTCGCCGGCATCGTGGCGGCCGAAATGGGGGTCGGGCTGCGCGTCACGTCGGGGCCCGCGCTGGCACGGCCGGGCGATCTCGCCGCCCTGATCACCGACCTGCAAGCGGGTGACGTGCTGTTCATCGACGAGGTGCACCGACTCCCGCGCGCCGTCGAAGAGGTCCTCTACCCGGCGATGGAGGACTTCCAGCTCGACATCCTGATCGGCAAGGGCCCGACCGCGCGTTCGATCCGCCTGGACCTCCCGCGCTTCACCTTGGTCGGCGCCACCACGCGTACCGGGCTGCTCACCGGACCCCTGCGGGACCGCTTCGGGTTCCTCGGGCGGCTGGACCTCTACGCACCTGAGGATCTCACCGGCATCGTGTTGCGGTCGGCGCGCATCCTGGGCATCGAGATCGAGCCGGTGGCGGCCGCGCTGATCGCGGCCCGGGCGCGGGGGACACCGCGCATCGCCAATCGCCTGTTGCGGCGGGTGCGCGACTTCGTCGAAGTGCGTGCCGAGGGCTCGATCACCGCCGCGCTCGCCACCCATGGGATGGAGCTCTTCGGAGTGGACGAGCTCGGCCTCGACAAGATCGACCGAGCCATCCTCGACGCGCTGTGCCGTCGATTCGACGGGCGCGCCGTGGGCCTCGTCACGCTGGCGCAGTGCGTGGGCGAGGAGCCGGACACGGTCGAAGACGCCTACGAGCCGTACCTGCTCCAGCAGGGACTGTTGCAGCGAACGCCGCGCGGGCGGGTGGCGACGCCGCGCGCGTTCACCCACCTCGGCATGGAGGGCTCCGCGGCGGTGCCCGGCCACGAGGAGCCCGCAGCGACGCTCTGGTGAGCTTCCGGCCCGGGGCGCTGCATGGGGCTCGAGCGTCACCTGTCTGACGAAGTCCTGGTGACCGGGTGTCTTCGGTCGCCTGGAGTAAGGTCTGACGCTCGGACCGCACGCCGGAGACACGGACCTCATGCTCATCGCTCACGCCGTCACCACCGCCCTCCTGGCGGCATCGAGCTCCTCCTCCAAGACCAGCGGTGGCAGCAGCGCCTTGTCGCTGGTGTTCCTGGTCGTCATCTTCGCGGTCGCCTATTTCGCCTTCCTGCGGCCCCGGTCCCAGGCGGCACGCCGCCAGCGCGAGACGCTCACCGAGCTCAACGCGGGGGACGAGGTGCTCACCGGCGCGGGCATCTTCGGGCGGGTCCTCGACGTCGAGGCCGACCGGGTGACGATCGAGACCGCCCCGGGAACGCGCATCACGGTCCTGCGCTCGACGATCGCCCGCAAGCTCAACGAGCCCGAGGAGACGCTCCACGACGAAGAGCGCGAGGGCGTGGCGTGGGAGGGCGACGAGCACGACGCCGAGCACGACGAGTACGAGCACGATCACGGGTACGAGCACGACGCCGAGCACGACGAGCACGACGCGCACGACGGTGAGCCCCTCGCCGACGGGTCACCCGCCGACGAGGCCTCCCACAGCGACGACGAGCCCGGAACGGGCCGGGGGAGTGGAGGGAACCGCTCTTGAAGCGCTCGCTCGTGGTCAGCCTGGTCGTGACCGTGGTGATCGCGGTGATCTTCCTGGCGGCGACACTGGGCGGCGGCTGGTCCCCCAAGCTCGGCCTCGATCTGGCGGGTGGGTCCGAGGTGGTCTACAAGCCGGCGCGCGCCATCTCGCCCGGCCAGATGAACACCACCATCAACATCATCCGCAACCGCGTGGACGCGGCCGGGGCGTCGGGCGCGACGGTGGCCTCCCAGGGCGGCAACGTCGTGGTGCAGTTCCCCGGCATCAACGACCCGCAGCGCCTCATCAACCTGATCGGCGAGACCGCCCAGCTGTACTTCCGGCCGGTGCTGTGCGGCGCCCCCGCCTACGCCAAGCCGCCGAAGGGGACCACGCCCCCGACGCAGCTCGCGTGCAACCCGCAGTACTCGACCTCCGCGGCCAACCTGAGCGTGAACACGAGCACGGGCAGCCCGAGCAACCAGATACCGCCCGACCCCACCTTCACCAACGTCCCGACCACGCCACCGTCGAGCGACAACAAGGACCAGCCGGTGGTCCTGCCCGCCGGCGCCGGCGGCGGCATCTACGCCCGCTACGTCCTCGGGCCCTCGCAGCTGAACGGCACCGCCATCGCCAACGCCCAGGCGCAGTTCGACACGAACTCGAGCCAGTGGGTCGTCTCCTACAACCTGACCGGGTCGGGCTCGCCCGCGTGGGACAGGGTGGCGCAGGCGAACTTCCACGCGTACCTCGCCATCGACCTCGACGGCGTGGTCGAGTCGGCGCCGCTCATCCAGCCGAACCAGGCGTCGTTCACGTCGTTCCAGGGCAAGGGGCAGATCAGCGGCAGCTTCACGCAGAGCTCGGCGCAGACCCTCGCGCTCGAGCTCAACTACGGCGCGCTGCCCGTACCCTTGAAGCTGCTCACCAGGACCACGGTGTCGCCCACCCTGGGGAAGTCCTCGCTCAAGGCGGGGCTGGCGGCGGGGATCGGGGGGCTCGCCCTGGTCCTCTTCTACACGATCCTCTACTACCGCGTGCTCGGGGTGGTGGTCGTCGCCGGGCTCCTGACCACCGCCGCGCTCCTCTGGGCCATCGTGTCCGCGCTCGGGCATACGTCGATGAACCTCACGCTCGACTTGGCCGGCGTGACCGGGGTGATCGTGTCGGTGGGGATCACCGTCGACTCCTACATCGTCTACTTCGAACGGTTGAAGGACGAGGTGCGTTCGGGCAGATCCGTGCGCACCAGCGTCGACCGCAGCTTCAAGGGCGCGTTCCGCACCGTGCTGGCTGCGGACCTGGTCTCGCTGGCGGCCGCGGTCGTGCTGTGGCTGCTGGCCGTGGGCACGGTGCGCGGGTTCGCCTTCTTCCTCGGGCTCTCCACCCTGCTCGACGTGTTCACCACGTTCTTCTTCACGAGACCGCTCGTCATCCTGCTGGGACGCAACGAGCGGATCACGCACGCCCGTGGCTTCGGCGTGGCACGGGGGCTCGCCATCGGGGGTGAGACGGCGGCATGAGCGACACCAGCGTGACGGAGGTGACCGAGGAGGCGACGGGCCCCCGGCCCAACGCGTTCGTGCGCCTCTACCGGGGCGAGACCTCGTTCGACTTCGTCGGCCGCCGCTGGTGGTGGTACTCCATCTCGGCGCTCATCATCGTGGCGGGCCTGGCCTCGTTCTCGGTGCGGGGCTTCAACTGGGGCATCGAGTTCAAGGGCGGGACCTCGTGGCAGGTGCCGGCGCGCGGCCACAGCGTGACCGACGTCCAGAATGCGCTCAACTCGACCGGCGTCACCGGCCCCATCATCCAGATCCTCGGGCGCGGCACGAGCGCCACCGTGCAGGTGCAGGCCGATCTCAACAGCCTCCCGGCCGCCCGTCAGACGACCATCAAGCAGAACGTGGAGTCCGCCCTGGGACGCATCGGGGGGGTCCCCGCGGCCCAGGTCTCGGTCACCGACGTGGGACCGACCTGGGGCGGCGAGATCAGCCAGAAGGCGATCATCGCCGTGCTCGTGTTCTTCGTGGTGGTGGTGGTGTACATCTCGTTCCGCTTCGAGTGGAAGATGGCCATCGCGGCATTGATCGCGGTGATCCACGACCTCCTCGTGGTGGCCGGCATCTACTCGTTGGCGGGCTTCCAGGTCGAACCGTCCACGGTCATCGCGGTGCTCACCATCCTGGGCTACTCGTTGTACGACACGGTCGTCGTCTTCGACCGCGTCAAGGAGAACAGCCGCGGGCTCGGCGCCACCGGGCGCATGACCTACGAGGACGTCGTCAACCTGTCGATGAACCAGACGCTGGCGCGTTCGATCAACACGTCGCTCGTCGCCATCCTGCCGGTGCTCGCCGTGCTCGTGATCGGGGCGCAGCTGCTGGGCGCCACGACACTGCAGTACTTCGGGCTGGCGCTCGTCATCGGGCTCACGTCAGGGGCGTACTCGTCGATCTTCATCGCCTCCCCGGTGCTGTCGCAGATGAAAGAGCGCGAGCCCCGCTACGTGAGCATCCGCCAGAAGCTGGCCAACCGGGCCGACCGCGCCGGCATCTTGACCCCTCGTGCGGCCGCCGCGATGGCGATGGCGGGCGGCGGAGGCGGGGGGCGCCCCGCCTCGGCGCGCGCCGGGCGCGACGGGGCGGGCACCAAGCGCCCGGGCGGCGTGTTGAAGCCGGGAAGCGCCCGGATGCGCGAAGCGGCGGGTAACGGGCAGGGTGACGTGGACGCCGAAGAAGCCGGGGCCGCCGCCACCGCGGGGGCGACGGCCGGAGCGGCGCGCCGTCCGGGAGGCGGGGGCGCATCGGGGACTCGCCGACCCCCGCCGCGGCCGCGCAAGGGCAAGGGCGGAAAGCGCGGCGGGCGCCGTCGCTAGTCCAGTCCGCACGACCGGGTCGGCAGGTACGGTGAAGGAATGGTGACCGTCGACCGTCTCGCGGCGCCGTTCCGCCGGCCGGCGGTGGGCGACGACCTGGTCGCCGGGGTCACGACCGCCTACGAAGCCAAACGGCCCAAGGCGCTCGCCACCGAGCGCAAGCTCATCGTCAAGGCGGGCCGGCTGGCCGAGGAGGCCCATCGCGGCCAGCTGCGCCAGACGGGCGAGCCCTACATCACCCACCCGCTGGCGGTGGCCACGATCGTGGCCGAGCTCGGCTTGGACGCCCGCTCCGTGGTGGCCGCGTTGCTCCACGACGCTGTCGAGGACACGAGCCTCACCGTCGACCACGTGGCGGCCGAGTTCGGTCCCGAGGTGGCGGCCATCGTCGACGGGGTGACCAAGCTCGACCGCCTCCAGTTCGACTCGAAAGAGGCCCAACAGGCGGCCACGGTCCGCAAGATGCTCGTGGCGATGGCGAGCGACTGGCGGGTGCTCGTCATCAAGCTCGCCGACCGGCTGCACAACATGCGGACCATCGCGGTGATGCCCGAATGGAAGCAGCGCCGGACGGCGCAGGAGACGCTCGACATCTACGCCCCGCTCGCCCACCGACTCGGCATCCAGGAGCTCAAGTGGCAGCTGGAGGACCTCGCCTTCGCCACGCTCCACCCCAAGCGCTACGCGGAGATCGAGCAGATGGTGGCGACGCGCGCTCCCGAGCGCGACGAGCACCTGGCGCGCGTCGTCGTGGCGGTACGCGAACGGCTGGCGGCCTCGGGCATCAAAGCGGACGTCACCGGGCGCCCCAAGCACCTGTGGAGCATCTACGAGAAGATGGTGGTGCGCGGCAAGGAATTCGCCGAGATCCACGACCTCGTGGGCATCCGGGTGATCGTCGACTCGGAGAAGGACTGCTGGGCCGCGCTGGGGTCGATCCACGCCATCTGGAGCCCCGTCCAGGGCCGCTTCAAGGACTACATCAACAGCCCGAAGTTCAACCTCTACCAGTCCCTGCACACGACGGTCATCGGCCTCGAGGGCAAGCCCATCGAGGTGCAGATCCGCACGAGCGAGATGCACCGGCGCGCGGAGTACGGCATCGCCGCGCACTGGGGGTACAAGGAGCAGCCGCGCGACGGCGGCGCCACCACGGCCGAGATGGCATGGCTGCAGCGGATCGTGGACTGGCAGCAGGAGACCATCGACCCGCTCGAGTTCCTGGAGACCCTGAAGCTCGACCTCGAGCAGGACGAGGTCTACGTCTTCACCCCGAAGGGGAAGGTGATCGCGCTGGCGGCGGGGTCGACGCCCATCGACTTCGCCTATTCCATCCACACCGAGGTCGGCCACCGCTGCATCGGCGCCAAGGTGAACGGCCGGCTCGTCCCGCTGGACACCAAGCTGCAGTCGGCCGACACGGTGGAGATCATCACCTCCAAGGTGCCGTCGGCCGGCCCGTCGCGCGACTGGCTGCAGATCGTCGCCTCTCCCCGGGCGCGCAACAAGATCCGCCAGTGGTTCAGCCGCGAGCGGCGCGAGGACGCCATCGAGACCGGCCGCGAGGAGCTGATCAAGGCGCTGCGGCGCGAGGGCCTGCCCGTGCAGAAGCTGGCCGCCTCCAACGCGTTGGAGCGCCTCGCGGCGGCCATGAATTACGCAGACCTCGAGGCGCTGCACGCCGCCATCGGCGACAACCACGTGTCGGCGCGTCCCATCGCCCAGCGCCTGGCGCGCGACCTGCGCGGCGGGGGCGGGGAGGAGCAGCTGCCGACGGCCGTCGGCCAAGGGCTGCGCACCCGCAGCCGCCCCGGCTCGCCCGCGGGGGTCTACGTCGAGGGCCTCGACGACGTCATGGTGCGGCTGTCGCGGTGCTGCACGCCCGTCCCCGGTGACCAGATCGTGGGGTTCGTGACGCGCGGCCGCGGTGTGAGCGTGCACCGGTCGGATTGCGCCAACGCCACCGCGCTGGCCGCGGGCGAGCACGAGCGGCTGATCGAGGTGGAGTGGGACCGCGAGGGGTCGACGGTGTTCGTGGCGTCGGTGGAGGTGCTGGCCTTCGACCGGTCGCGCCTGTTGGCCGACGTGACCCGGGTGGTGTCCGAGCACCACCTCAACATCGTGTCGTCCACGTCGCAGACCGCCCCCGACCGGGTGAGCCGCATGCGCTTCGATGTGGAGCTGGCCGACCCCGGCCATCTGGAGTCGTTGCTCAGCTCCTTGAAGCACCTTGACGGCGTCTTCGACGCCTTCCGGACCCTGCCTGGCCGGAAGGGCTGACGCCCCGGTGACCGCGGTGGGCGAAGAGACGACGGCGCTGCGCGCCCCGGTGGGGACGAAGGACGTGCTCGCCCCGGAGTCGGCGCGCTGGGAGGCCCTCGTGGCCGAGTTCGCCCGGCGGGCCGAGCTGGCCGGCTTCGGGCTGGCGCTCACGCCGGTGTTCGAGGACGCGCGCCTGTTCCACCGTGGCATCGGCGACGAGAGCGAGGTCGTGGGCAAGGAGATGTACGAGTTCGCCGACCGGGGCGGTCGGGCGATGGCGCTGCGCCCCGAGGGCACCGCCCCCCTCGTGCGCGCCTTCGTCCAGCACCACCCGCCGGTGCCGTGGAAGGCGTGGTACGTCACACCCGCGTTCCGCTACGAGCGTCCCCAGGCGGGCCGGTACCGCCAGCACCACCAGCTCGGCGTGGAGGTGCTCGGCACCGACGACCCCGACATGGACGTGGAGGTCATCGCGCTGGCGTCGGATCTCTACGCCGGTCTGGGGCTGCGCCGCGTCGAGCTGTCGATCAACTCCATGGGGTGCGCGACGTGCCGGGGAGCGTATGTGGACGCGCTGCGGGCGTTCTTCCACGAGCACCGCAACGAGCTCTGCGACGAGCACCGCGAACGCTTCGCCTCGAACCCGCTCCGGGTGCTCGACTGCAAGCGTCCCGCGTGCGTGGCCGTGACCGAAGGCGCGCCGCGCATCGTCGACTTCCTGGACGAGCCGTGCCGCGCGCACCTGGCGCGGGTGCGCGCCGGGCTCGACGCACTCGGCATCGCCCACCGGCTCGAGCCTCGGCTCGTCAGGGGGCTCGACTACTACACGCGCACGACCTTCGAGTTCGCGGCACTGGCCCTCGACGCCGCCCAGAACGCCGTCGGGGGTGGCGGGCGCTACGACGGGCTCGCCGAGGACATCGGTGGGGACCCCACGCCGGGCATCGGCTTCGGCATCGGCATCGAGCGCCTGCTCCTGGCGTGCGACGCCGAGGGGTGCTTCGAGGTCCGCCCGATCGACCCGGCGGTGTTCGTGGTGGACGTGAGCGGGGGGGAGGCGGCGCGCGACCTGGTGCACGAGCTGCGCGTGGCGGGCATCGCGGCGGTGCGGGCCTACGACGACCGCTCCATGAAGGCGCAGCTCCGACTGGCGGACCGCTCGGGCGCGGCGTACGCGTTGATCGTGGGGCCCGAGGAGACCGCCGCCGGCGCGGTGACCGTCCGGGCGCTGCGGGGCGAAGGAGAGCAGCGGTCGGTGGCGCGCGCCGATGTGGTGGCCTACCTGCGGGAGGCTTCGGGAGCGGGGGTGGCGTCGTGACGGCGACCGGCATGCGCACCCACATGTGCGGCGAGCTGCGTCCCGCCCACGCCGGGGAGCGGGTCCGCCTGTGCGCGTGGGTGGCCCGCCGGCGCGAGCACGGCGAGCACCTCGCCTTCGTGGACCTGCGCGACCACACGGGCGTGGTGCAGTGCGTCGTCGACGGCGGCGTCGAGGCGCGCAGCGAGTGGGTGGTGGCCGTCGAGGGGACGGTGCGCCTGCGTCCGGAGGGGACGGTCAACGCGGACCTGGCCACGGGCGAGGTCGAGGTGGCCGACTGTGTCGTGGAGGTCCTCGCCACCGCCGAGCCGCCGCCGCTGCCGGTGGACGACCGGGCCGAACCGGACGAGTCGGTCCGGCTGCGCTTCCGCTTCGTCGACCTGCGCCGGCCGCGCATGCAGGACAACCTTCGCCTCCGGGCGCGCGTGCTCGGCGCACTGCGGGCCGCCATGGTGCGCCGGGGTTTCGCCGAGGTCGAGACCCCGCTGTTGTGGACGCCGACCCCGGAGGGGGCGCGCGAGTTCGCCGTGCCCGCGCGCCAGCAACCCGGCCGTTTCTACGTGCTGCCCCAGAGCCCGCAGATCGCCAAGCAGCTGCTCATGGTGGGCGGCCTGGACCGCTACTTCCAGCTGGCGCGGTGCCTGCGCGACGAGGACCTGCGCGCCGACCGCCAGTTCGAGTTCACCCAGCTCGACCTGGAGGCGTCGTTCGTCACCGAGCACGACGTGCAGGAGGTCGTGAGCGAGGCCGTGCTCGACGCCACCGAGGCGGCGGTGGGGGCGCGCCCGGACTCGGTGGCGCGCATGACGTGGCACGAGGCGATGGACCGCTTCGGGGTGGACAAGCCCGACCTGCGCTTCGGGATGGAGCTCGTCGACCTGACCGGGTTGTTCGCGGCCACCGAGGCGCGCGCCCTGCAGGCCCCCTGCGTGAAGGCGCTCGCCGTGCCGGGCGGGGGCGAGCTCGGCCGGGCGCGCCTCGACGCGCTCGTCGACCGGGCGAAGGCACTGGGGGCGGCGGGGCTGGCGTGGTTCCGGGTCAGCCGCGCGGATTCTGACGGCGGCGGTGGTGTCGTCGAGCTGCAGTCGCCGCTCGACAAGGTGTTGTCACCGGCCGAGCGCGCCGGGCTGGTGGAGTCGACGGGAGCGGGGGCGGGCGACCTCGTGCTGGTGGTGGCGAGCGAGTGGCGCACCGCCTGCGACGTGCTCGGCCAGCTGCGCCTCGACATCGGGCGCCCGCCGGTGGGCGAGGGGGAGCTCCGGTTCCTCTGGGTGACCGAGTTCCCGCTGTTCGACGGCACCGACGACGAAGGTCGTCCGCTCGCCGCGCACCACCCCTTCACGATGCCCAACCCGGACGACATCGCCCTTCTCGGTTCCGACCCCTGGCGCGTGCGGTCCCAGGCGTACGACCTCGTCTTGAACGGGTGGGAGCTCGGTTCGGGATCGATCCGTATCCACCGGGAGGACGTCCAGCGCAAGGTGTTCGACGCCCTCGGGATCGCGAAGGACGAGGCCGAGGCCCGCTTCGGGTTCCTGCTCGGCGCGTTCCGCTACGGCGCGCCGCCGCACGGCGGGTTCGCCGTGGGCGTGGACCGGTTCGTGGCCGTGCTGGCGGGGGAGGAGAACATCCGCGAGGTGATCGCCTTCCCGAAGACCCAGTCGGGGACCGACCCGATGACGGGTGCGCCCAAGACGCTCCCCGACGCCACGTTGCGCGAGCTCGGCCTGCGGCTCGCGCCCGGCCGCTGAGGCGCCGGAGCGGGACGCCTCGTGCCGGCGCGCTCGACCAGGCGGCCACCGCGGGCGGCGTCGGGTGCGTCGGGCGACCTGTTCGACCAGGCGGCCACCGATCGCCTGCACGAGCGGGCCCCGCTCGCGGCGCGCCTGCGGCCTCGCACGCTCGACGACATCGTCGGCCAGCGCCACCTCGTCGCGCCTGACGCGCCGCTGCGCGTCCTCATCGAGCAGGACCGCCTGACCTCGGCGATCTTCTGGGGACCGGCGGGAACCGGCAAGACCACGCTCGCGCAGGTCGTGGCCAGCGCGACGGCCAAGGCCTTCGTTCCGCTGTCGGCCGTCAACGCGGGAGTCGCCGACGTGCGGCGCGTGATCGAGGAGGCCCGCCACCGCCTCGGCGAGCAGGGCCAGGGGACGATCCTGTTCATCGACGAGGTGCACCGCTTCAACAAGGCGCAGCAGGACGCGCTCCTGCCGGCGGTCGAGGACGGCCTCGTGGTGCTGATCGGCGCCACCACGGAGAACCCTTTCTTCTCCGTGAACTCGCCGCTTCTGAGCCGTGCCACCCTGTGGCGACTCGAGCCCCTGGCCGACGAGGACGTCGCCGAGCTCGTGCGCCGCGGCCTCGACACCGAGGGTGCCGCGGCCAGCCCCGACGCCGTCGACGCGCTCGTGTCGTTGGCCGACGGGGACGCACGGGTGGCGCTCGGCACGCTGGAGGTCGCCGTCATCCTGTCCGGGGGCCGCACCGTCGAGGGGGCGGACGTCGAGCGGGCGCGCGCCGGGCGGCTCCTGCACCAGGGCGCCGATGCCCACTACGACCAGACGAGCGCGCTCATCAAGTCGATCCGGGGCAGCGATCCCGACGCCGGGCTGTACTGGCTGGCCCGCATGCTGGACGCCGGAGAGGACGCCCGGTTCATCGCCCGGCGGCTCGTCATCCTGGCGAGCGAGGACGTGGGCCTCGCCGACCCGCTCGCCCTCGTCGTCGCCGACGCCGCGGCCCGGGCCGTGGAGTTCGTCGGGCTTCCCGAGGCCCAGCTCAACCTGGCCGAGGCCGTCGTCTACCTGGCGAGCGCGCCCAAGTCGAACCGGGTCACGACCGCGCTCGGCCGGGCGAAAGAGGACGTGCGGGCGGGCCCCCGTGGGGACGTGCCCGCCCACCTGCGCGACGCCAGCTACTACGGCGCCCGGGCGCTCGGCCACGGCGAGGGCTACGTCTACCTGCACGACGACGAGCGGGGCTGGGTGGAACAGGACTACCGTCCACCGGAGATCGCCGACCACGTCTATTACGAGCCGAGCGAGCACGGAGCCGAGGCGGAGTTGGGGCAGAACCTGCGTCGGCTGAGGGGCCCGGACGCCGAGAAACCGAAAGGACGCAGCTGAGCCCCGAGACGCGGAGCCGTTTCCGTGCCGCCGCCTGGGTCGTCGTGGCGACGCTCAGCGCGGGGTTGGCGGCGCCCGTGGGCGCGGCCGTGGCGGGTGGCCACCAGGGACCGACCGGCCGGCTGGTGCGCGCTGCCAGCAGCGCTCCGCTTCCCCCGGGAAGCCGCGCCCTGGGACCGGTGGCACCCGACACGCTCGTGCACGTGGACGTCGTGCTCAAGCCACGCGATCGGTCGGCCCTGGTGGCGTTCGACTCGGCCGTCTCCACCCCGGGGTCAGCGTCGTTCCGCCACTACCTCACGCCCGCGGCGTTCGGCGCGCGCTACGGCCCGGCGCCATCGACCATCGCCGCCACCCGGAGGTGGCTGGCCGGGCTGGGCGTGACGCTCGGCGAGTCGGCGCCCGGGGGCTTCGTCATCCCGGTGTCGGGGACCGCGGCGCGCATCGGCAGCGCGTTCGGCGTGGCCATCGACGACTACCGGTTGCCGAGTGGCCGCATCGCTTACGCGCCCACCGAGAGGGCGCTCGTGCCCGCCTCGCTGGCGAGCTCGCTCGACGGCCTCGTGGGTCTCGACGACCTGTCGCTCCCCGCGCCCCAGCACGTGCGGAGCGCGGACCGAGCGGGTGCGTCGCCGAGCACGTCGGCAAACAGTAAGGCGAGCGCTTCGGCGGCCTCGGCCGCGCCCGCTCCCCGCACGTCGGGACCAGTCCCGCACGTGGCCGGGCCCACCCCCGTTCCCGCCGGGGGCAACGCCAGCTGCTCCTCCCCGATGACGATCGCCAGCGCGGGGCTCAGCTCGGGCACGAAGACCGCCGACCAGCTGGCGCAGGCGTATTCCTTCTCCTCGGTCTACGGGGCCGGCAACGAAGGCCAGGGGATCACGGTCGGTGTGTATGAGCTCGAGCCCTTTCTTCCCAGTGACGTCACGCAATTCGAGAACTGCTACAGCCCGGCGATCACGGCGCCGGTGAACCCGTTGGGCGTGGACGGTTCGGACCCCACCCTGAACGCGGGCGAAGGCGAGGCGGCCCTCGACATCGAGACGCTCGTCGGCCTCGCGCCGCAGGTCACTGCGGACGTCTATGTCGGCCCGAACGCCGGGGTGGGCCCGCTCGACACGTACGTTGCCATGATCAATCCCGCGGGCGGGTCGGGTTTCCCGGCGCCGCCGCCGGTGATCACCACCAGTTGGGGCCAGTGCGAGGCGCAGACAGGGATCGCCGTCATCGAGGCCGAGTCGAGCCTGTTCGAAGAGGCGGTCGCCCAGGGGCAGTCCGTGGTGGCGGCGGGCGGCGACGAGGGCTCCGAGGACTGCTTCATCTTCCCGACGTCCAACGACACGAGTCTGTCGGTCGACGACCCGGCCAGCCAGCCGTGGGTGACCGGCGTCGGGGGGACGGCGGTCAACGCGCTGGGCCCGCCACCGGGCGAAACGGTCTGGAACTCCGGTCTCTTCGGAGGAACGGGCGGGGGCGGGATCTCCTCGGTCTGGACGATGCCCGCGTGGCAGCGCGGCCCCGGCGTGCAGAACGGTTTCACCAAGCCTCGCGACAACTTCACCGGCGCGGCGCCGTGTCCGCTCAGTTCGGGCGGAGGAACGGTGTCGTGCCGGCAGGTGCCGGACGTGGCGGCCGACGGCGACCCGTCGACGGGGTACGCCGTGCTCTGTTCGTGCAACGGGGGCGGCGCGCGCTGGCAGACCATCGGCGGTACGAGCATGGGATCGCCGTTGTGGGCGGCGGTCGCCGCGCTCGCCGACGAGCCCAACCCCTCATCACCGGTCGGCTTCCTCGATCCCGCGCTCTACCAATTGGGCTGCGCTCCGTCCCCGACGGCGTTCAACGACGTGACGTCCGGCGACAACCAGCCGTCGGGGTCGCCGCCCAGTGACCCGCCGTATCGTCCGAGTGGTCCCGACTATCCGGCGACCGCCCACTACGACCTGGCGTCGGGGCTGGGATCCCCCGTCACGAGCGTGCTGGTGAGCCGCCTGCGCTCACCCCCCGACGCCTGCCCGGTGGTGACCTCCATGTCGACCTCGTCGGGCCCGGCCGCGGGCGGCACGACGGTCACGTTCACGGGATCGAACCTGGGTGGCGTGAGCGAGGTGGATTTCGGCGCCGGTGACGCCGCGCCCGTGCAGGCCAACTCGAGCACGCTGATCACGGTCACCTCTCCGGTGTCGCCCACGCGGGGGTGGGCCGACGTGAACGTGACGGCGCGCTGGGGGAGCGACGTGGTGGGTCTCGACGGCACCCTTCCCTTCCGGTACATCGGACCGTCGGGCTACTGGACCGTCGCCACCGACGGGGGGATCTTCTCGTTCGGCCAGCTCGGCTTCTACGGCTCGACCGGCGCGATCCACCTCAACCAACCGGTGGTCGGCATGGCCCCCACGCCGTCGGCGCACGGCTACTGGACCGTGGCATCCGACGGCGGGATCTTCGCCTTCGGCGACGCCGGCTTCCACGGCTCGATGGGCTCGGTCCGTCTCAACCGGCCGGTGGTCGGGATGGCCGCCACGCCCGACGGGGGCGGCTACTGGCTCGTGGCGTCCGACGGCGGGATCTTCGCCTTCGGCGACGCCGCCTTCTTCGGCTCGACGGGCGGGGTCCACCTGAACAAGCCGGTCGTGGCCATGGCCGCGACGCCCGACGGAGGCGGCTACTGGCTCGTCGCCTCGGACGGCGGCGTGTTCGCGTTCGGCGACGCGGGCTTCTTCGGGTCGATGGGCGGCACGCGTCTCAACCAACCCGTCGTCGGCATGGCCACCACCCCCGACGGTGGTGGCTACTGGATGGTGGCCACCGACGGGGGGATCTTCGCCTTCGGCGACGCCGCGTTCCACGGGTCGATGGGCGGCACGCGCCTCAACCAGCCGGTGGTGGGCATGGCGCCCACCCCCGACGGCGGTGGCTACTGGTTGGTGGCCTCCGACGGGGGGATCTTCGCCTTCGGCGGCCAAGACGGCGGCTTCTTCGGGTCGATGGGGGGCACCCACCTGAACCAGCCCATGGTGGGGATCGGCGCGCCCTGACCACCACCCGGTCATAGGATTCCGGGGCCGTGTCCGCCGACCACGCCGCCGTGCTCGCCGCCAGCATCACCTCCGCCGTCGTGACGGTCGTCCTGCTGGGGGTGGTGTTCGTCCTCGTCCGGCGGGTGCGCGACCTGCGCGCTGCCGTCGACGAGCTCCGGGGCGAAGCGGTCCCGCTGGTGCGCGACGCCCGGGTCATCGCCGACCAGGCCGCCACCGAGCTCGTGCGGGTGGGCGACGTCCTCGACTCCGCCGAGGCGGTGTCGACCACGGTCGACTCGGCGTCCCGCCTCGCCTACCGGGTGTTCTCCAACCCCGTGGTGAAGGTGCTGGCGTACGGCACGGGCATGGGCAGCGCCCTTCGCCGCCTCGTCGGGCGGGGAACGAGGCGGTCGCCGGCGCCCGTTCGCTCCAACGGCCAGGCCCCGGGCCAGCCCGGGCGCGGCCCGGGACATCCGGTGCGCCCCGGGGCCCGCCGTCGTGGCGGCGCAGGTGGGCGCCGCGCCCGGGAACGGGCCGGACGGCCCGTCGAGGCGTCGCGGTGATCCGCCGCCCGTTGTGGTTGGCCGCCGGCGTGGCGCTCGGGGCCGGGGGCACACTGTGGACGCGCCGACGGCTCGAGGGGCTGTCACGCCGTATCGAGAGCGGCACGGTCGGCGCGGACCTGGCGTCACTGGCTGATCGCTCGGCGCACGCTGCCGCGCATCGGGTGCGCGCCGCGGTGGACGCCGGACGGAAGGCGGCTCGCCGACGTGAGGACGATCTCCGACGGGAGCTCGAGGACCGCGCGTTCCACCCCAACGGTCGCGTGGCGCGCTGAGCGCATCGCACGCATCAGAGCTCAGGGCGGTCCGGCGCGCCCCACGTGTCAGCCATGAGCGGTGAAAGCGCAGCTCAGACGGGCCGGGGCGGCCCGTCGTGGATCCGGGGCGCGCGAGGCGGCCGGTAGCATCTCGCAGCAATGGACGCGCACCAGCTCCGTTCGACCTTCACCGACTTCTACGCCGAACGCGGCCACGCCGTCGTGCCGTCGGCCAGCCTCATTCCGCACGACCCCACCGTGCTGTTCACCATCGCCGGCATGGTGCCGTTCAAGCCGTATTTCCTCGGCGAGGAGCCGGCTCCGTGGCCGCGGGCGACATCGGTGCAGAAGTGCTTTCGCACCAACGACATCGAGATCATCGGGACCACCCAACGGCACTGCACGTTCTTCGAGATGCTCGGGAACTTCAGCTTCGGCGACTACTTCAAGCCCGATGCGATCGGGTCCGCCTGGGAGCTCATGACCGAGACCTTGGGCGTGGACCCCGACCGCCTGTGGGTGACGGTGCACCACACCGACGACGAGGCGAACGACCTGTGGCTGGAGGTGGCGGGGCTGTCGCCCGATCGCGTCCAGCGCTGCGGCGACGACAACTGGTGGGGGATGGGCGACACCGGCCCGTGCGGACCGTGCTCGGAGCTGTTCTTCGACCGGGGCGAGGCCTACGGGGAAGGCGGCGGCCCCGCGCGCGGCGGCGAAGAGCGCTACGTCGAGATCTACAACCTCGTCTTCATGCAGCACAATCGGCTGGCGGACGGCACCCTCGTCGACCTGCCCCGCAAGAACATCGACACCGGCGCGGGCCTCGAGCGCAACCTGTCCATGCTCGAAGGGGTGGACTCGCTGTTCGAGACCGACGTTTTCCGTCCCGTGCTCGCCGAGGCGGAGGAGATCACCGCCACCCGCTACGGCGCCGATCCCCATACCGACGTCTCGCTGCGGGTGCTCGCCGACCACGGCCGGGCCATGACCATGGTCGTGGCCGACGGCGTCGTGCCCTCGAACGAGGGCCGCGGCTACGTGCTGCGCCGTGTCATCCGGCGCGCAGTGCGGCGCGCCTTCCAACTGGGCGTGCTGGAGACGGTCACCCCGCGCCTGGTGGCGGCGGCCGCCCAGGTGCTCGGCCCCGCGTACCCCAACGTCACCGAAGAGCTCGACCGGATCCAGGCCACGGTCGAACGCGAGGAGGGGAGCTTCCGGCGGACGCTCGACGCCGGCTCGGTGATCCTCGAGCAAGAGCTGCGCAAGGGGACGGGCCGGGTCCCCGGTGACGTGGCCTTCAAACTGCACGACACCCACGGCTTTCCGATCGAGCTGACCATGGAGATGGCTGCCGAGGCCGGCGCCGAGGTCGACGTCGAGGAATTCGAGCGCGAGATGGCGACCCAGCGCGAACGGGCGCGTGCCGACGCACGCGCCCGACGCGCCGCGCTGGGCGACGAGGCGACGTACCGCGAGCTGCTCGACACCTCCGGCCCGACGCGCTTCACCGGCTACGAGCACTACGAAGAGCCCGCCACGGTCGTCGCCGTGCTCGCCGGCGCCGAGCCCGGCACCGCCGAGATCGTCCTCGACCGCACGCCGTTCTACGCCGAAGGCGGAGGACAGCTGGGCGACATCGGGGTCATCACGACCGAGACCGGCCGGGCCAGGGTGTTCGACACCCAGAGCGTGTTGCCGGGGCTGATCGTCCACCGGGCTCGTATCGAGGACGAGGTGTTCCCCGGCCAGGACGCGCTGGCCGTCATCGACGCGCCGCGCCGCGAAGCGACCCGGCGTCACCACACCGGTACCCACCTGCTGCACAGTGCGCTGCGCCAGGTGCTGGGGGACCACGTCCGCCAGCAGGGCTCACTCGTGGCGTACGACCGTCTCCACTTCGACTTCTCCCACCCCAAGGCCCTGCGACCGGAGGAGCTCGCCGAGGTGGCCGACGCCGCCAACAGCGACGTGCTCAGCAACGCCCACGTGCAGGTGTTCGAGACGTCGAAGGCCGAGGCGGAGGCGCTCGGCGCACTGGCGTTCTTCGGCGACAAGTACGGGGACGTGGTGCGGGTGGTGCGCGCCGGGGCGCACTCCACCGAGCTGTGCGGGGGCACGCACGTCGACGCGCTCGGGATGATCGGCCCGATCACCGTGGTCTCCGAAGGATCGATCGGCTCGAACACCCGGCGCATCGAGGCCGTGACCGGCGAAGGGTCGATCGCCCTGCTGGCCAGCCGTCAGCGCACCCTGGACGATGCCGCCCGCTTGCTGAACGTGGGTCCCGAGGGTGTCGTCGAAGCCCTGGAGCGCGTCATCGAACGCCAACGGCAGGCCGAGCGCGAGCTCCAGCGGATGCGAGGAGCGCGCCTCGAGGAAAGAGCCGCGCAGCTCGCGCAGGGCGACGTCGACGGTGTCGTCGTGCACCGCGAGGACGGGTTGGCCGGCGAGCAGCTCCGTGACCTGGCGCGTGCCGTGCACCGCCGAGGTCCGCGCGCCGTCGTCGTGGCGGGCACGCCCGACGGCGTCAAGGTGGCCGTGGCCGTCGCCACCGGGGGCACGCCCGACGCGGGGGCCACCGTCAAGGAGCTGGCGCAGCTGGTGGGGGGCGGCGGCGGGGGGAGCCCGGAGCTGGCCGTGGCCGGGGGGCGCGACGTGGGCAGGATCGACGACATGCTGGCCGAGGCGCGGCGGCGGCTCGAGGTCGCCTGAGCCCGTGCGGGTCGTCGGAGTCGACCTGGGCGGGCGGCGTATCGGCGTGGCGGTCTCCGACCCGGGCCGCACCCTCGCATCGCCCTGGGGCACGATCGAGCGCGGTCCGGACCCTGACGCGGCCCACGAAGCCCTCGCGGAGCTGGCGGTGCAGCTCGGCGCCGACGTGGTCGTGGTGGGCCTCCCCATCAGCATGGACGGTCGGCGCCGCCGGGCGGCGCGGGCCGCCCAGGCCGAGGCCGACGCGCTCGGCGCTCGGCTGGCATCGAGCGGGGTCGCCGTGGAGACCTTCGACGAGCGGCTCACCACGGTGAGCGCGGCACGTGCCCTGTCGGGAGCCGGCGTCCGGCGACAGGAGCGGCGCGCTCGCATCGACCCCGCCGCCGCCGCCGTCATGCTGCAGGCCTGGCTCGACGGCCGGGGGCGCACCCGTGGCTGACGAGCCAGGGCGCGCGCCCCAGGGCCCCGCCCACGCTCGGCCGCCCGCCCCCGCCCGGGGTTCCGAGAACGGGCGGAGCCTGCGTGCCGTGGTGCAACGCCACCCGTGGCGTTCGCTCGTCGTCGGGGTGGTCGCGGTGATCGTGGGGCTCCTCGCCTGGACGGTGGTCTGGTACGAGGGACAGGTCAACCCGGGACCGCAGGGCCCCGCCACCGTCGTGGTCGTGAAGAGCGGGTCGTCGGTCGGCGCGGTCACCGCCACCCTCGTGCGCCAGCGCGTGGTGGCGAGCGGCCTCGCGTTCCGCGCCTACCTCGTGTTCCACGGAACCCCGACCGTTCGACCGGGCGGCTACCTCCTGCACCGGAGCGAGGCGTTCGCCTCGGTACGCGGCCACCTCGTGCGCGGTCCTGACGTCTTCCCCGTGACCGTGCTACCGGGCTTCACCGTGAGCGAAGTGGCCCAACGCGTCGGGGAAGTGCCCGGGCACGACGCGGCGCGGTTCTCGGCGCTCGCGACGTCCGGCGCCGTCACATCTCCGTACCAGGCGCCGGGGTCGAAGAGCCTCGAGGGCCTGCTGGGCACGGGGACGTATCTGGTGCTGCCCTGGGAATCCGACACGACGCTTCTCACCCAGATGGCGGCGCGCTTCGACACCGTGGCGAGCTCGGTGGGGCTCACCAATGG
>Ga0070735_10000671_pt1 | contig 35503 bp, 35 predicted proteins | sample Coa_R1_FD_66443 | JGI IMG/M metagenome (GOLD analysis project Ga0070735, IMG submission 66443) | Surface soil microbial communities from Centralia Pennsylvania, which are recovering from an underground coalmine fire - Coalmine... | ecosystem: Environmental > Terrestrial > Soil > Unclassified ...
CATGCCCTTGTAGACGATGGTGCTGGCGGACAGGCTCGGCACGTAGAACGCGGGGTCGGCCTCGAGGGCCTTCTCCGCGAGACGCCGCGCCATGAAGAGGCGGCGGTTGAAGGCGGCCTCGTCGATCGCCGGGTGGCAGTTGACGAAGAGCTGCTCGATCTTTGGCAGGGTCTTCAGCGCCTCCGCGCCGCAAGCTTCCCGGTTGATCCGCACCCGCCGCCAGCCGGCGACTTCGAGCCCCTGGCGCTTGAGCTCGGTCGCGAGCACCACGCGCGCCTCACCTGCCGCCTGCGCATCGGGCGAGAGGAAGATGAGGCCCGAGGCAAAGCGGGGGGTGAGATGAATTCCGGTCTCGGCGGCGATGGCGCGCAGGAATGCCTCCGGCTTCTTGAGGAGCAGCCCGCAGCCATCGCCTGTCTTGCCATCCTCGGCGATCGCCCCGCGGTGAGTGAGGCGATTGAGCGAGGTGATGGCGGTGCGCACCAGGGCGTGGCTTGGGGCATCGTCCAGGCTCGCGATCAGGCCGAAGCCGCAGCTGTCGCGCTCATACGAGCTCTTGCAGAGAGAAGGAGACGGCGCATCCATAGTGAGGTTCCCGCAGGCTTCAACCGAGACAGGCGAGCCCCTTGCGCGGACCCCCGGGGAGGTCCGCGGCGGCAGGGCACGCCGGCAAATCTTGCGTCGAGGGAGAGCAGCCGGAGCCGGACGGCGGGATTTCAGGCCGCGTGCCGTCGGTCGACTGTCTTACACCATCACTATGCGTTCGATAATACCGGCCTCGAAGGCTCTTGCAAGCACCGATGACGACCCTCAAGACCGAGCGGCTCGAGCTGCGGCACTGGCGGCCGCCAAGGAGCTCGTCTCGCGGAGCTGGGGTCTCTGGGCGCTCGAGCTGCGCGCCGGCGCGCAGTTCCTCGGCTGCGTGGGACTCGCGGAGGTCAGCTTCGCGGCCAGCTTTACTCCCTCTACCGGATCGAAGCGACCGCTGCGCCTCGCTGAGCGGTCGGCGGCGATTGCGATCTGCCACGCATCGCGCGAAATCTTCTCTTGCATCGCGACTCGCGCTGCTCCAACATTCGCGCCGCCGTGATTTCACACGGCGAGCGAGGTGTTGGCACCGCAATGAAGCAGCGCAAAGTGTCGACTGACAGCGACCGAAGAGCCCCGCTTCAACGTCTCAACGACTACGTCGAGAGGAATTTCCCCGACTTTTTTGCGGAAGCCCGCTTTCAGGTCGGGGACGACGCCTACTTTCTCTACGCCCGCTTCGGGCAGTATCTGGCACGCATCATCGAGCAGAACCGCGCACCCGGTCGGGTGATAAACCGCGGCTTCACCGTGCTGAACCGCATGGCACGCGCCTCGGCGCGCTCGCCGAGCATCCGCCAGATCCTGGTGTCGGGTCCTCTCGAATACATCGTCGATGCGCCGAAGGCGCGGGCGCTGGCGCGCAAGCGCCTTTCGCCGGAAGCCCAGGGGTATCTCGAGAGCCTCTGCGAGTAGGACCGCCTGCTATGTAGCGGGCAAGAGCCAGGAATGGCCGCAGGCCATTCCCGCCAATCTAACCAGTCTCGCGCGCCGTCAGCGTGACTTTCACGATGCGCGTCCGGCGAACGATCGTGAGCTCGAGCTGCGTCCCCGGCGGCACCTGCGAGAGCTGCCGGTGCAGGGCGTCGACGCCGTCGACCGCCTTGCCGTCCACGGCGACGATCAGATCGCCCGGGTGAAGGTCCGAGAGGTAGGCCGGGCCATCGCTCTCCCGGCTGAGTATCTCGACCGCCCGCGAGGCGCCCAGGTCCAGGGCCCGAACCAGGCGCAGATCGAGCGGCCGGTCACGCGCGGCGATGCCGAGCCAGGCGCGCCGCACCCTCCCCTGAGTGAGGATCTCCGTCAGCACCCACTGGGCGGTCGCAGCCGGGATCGCAAAGCCGATCCCCTGCGCCTGAGGAATGATCGCGGTGTTGATGCCGGTGACGGCCCCGTGCGCGTCCACCAGCGGACCTCCTGAATTTCCGGGATTGAGGGCAGCGGTGTGCTGCACGATGCCCTCGATGAGCCGCCCCTGGCGGCTGCGGAGCGAGCGCCCGAGCGCACTCACCACCCCCGCCGACACCGTGGACTCGAAGCCGTAGGGGTTTCCGACCGCCACGACGAGCTGCCCGGGCCGCAGCCGCTGCGAGGGAGCGAGCTGCGCGTAAGGAAGTGCGGCGGCCTGCGCGCGCAGCACCGCAAGATCGGTCGCGGGATCGCGTCCGGCGACCACCGCCGGCACGGTGCGCCCATCGACGAAAGAGACGCGCGCGTGCGAGACGCGCTGCACGACGTGCTCATTGGTCAGGAGATAGCCGTCCGGGGTGACGACCACTCCGGAGCCCGCACCGCCGCGGGCGCGCGCGGCCTCCTCGGCGCCGCCGGTGTAGACGCTCACCACCGCCGCTCCCACCTGGTCCACCGCGCCGACCACGGCCGCGGAATAGGCATCGAGCGGCTCGGAGTGCCCAGCCGGGTCCGCCTGCGGGTGCTCATCGAGCATGAGCCGAGGCATGGGGACCTGCCGCGGCAAACTCAAGCCCGGCCCCGGGGGATTCCTGCGAGAATCGGCCGCTCCATGATCTCCCTCGCCGAAACGGCCACCCTGCTCGCGGCCGCCGTGATCGCGGTCGCCCTGTTCCGCTTCCTGCGCCTCTCCTCGATCTTGGGTTACGTCGCGGCCGGGCTCGTCATCGGCCCCTGGGGCCTGGATCTCATCGGCGGCGACGTCGACCGCATCACCAAGGTCTCCGAGTTCGGCGTGGTGCTGCTGCTCTTCATCATCGGGCTCGAGCTGCAGCCGACACGGCTCTGGGTCATGCGGCGCACCGTCTTCGGGCTGGGAGCCGCTCAGGTGCTTGCCTGCGCGGTGCTCTTAGGAACCGCGGCCTTCGCTCTCGGACTCCCGCCGATCGCCGCCGGCATCGTCGGCTTTGGACTCTCGCTCTCCTCGACTCCGCTCGTGCTGCAGGTGCTCGCCGAGCGCGGCCAGCTTCGCACCCAACACGGGCGCGCCGCCTTCGGAATTCTTCTCTTCCAGGACCTCGCGGTGCTGCCGCTGCTCGCGGTCCTGCCGCTCCTCTCGGGCGGCGCGGCGCATGCGGCGGGCGGTCCCTGGTGGGAGGGGCTCCTCAAGCTCCTCGTAGTGCTGGTCGCCGTCATCGTCGGCGGTGGCCGGCTGCTGCTGCGGCCGGCGCTGCGCATCGTGGCGCGGGTGCAGGTGACGGAGGTCTTCACCGCCGCCGCGCTCCTCACCGTCATCGCGACCACGCTGATCGCCAACCGGGTGGGACTCTCGGCTTCGCTCGGCGCATTCCTCGCCGGGATGCTGCTCGCCGACAGCGAGTTCCGCCACGAGCTCGAAGCGGACCTCGAGCCCTTCAAGGGACTGCTGCTCGGGCTCTTCTTCGTCTGCGTCGGGATGTCGGCGAATCTGGGGCTCTTGAAGTCCGAGCCCCTGACGCTGCTCGGTGTCACGGGAGGCTTCGTCCTCGTCAAGATCCTCGCCGTCAGTGCCCTCGCCCGCCTCGCCCGCTGCCGCGGCGGAGAGGCCTGGCGGCTCGGCTTTACGCTCCCCGCGGGCGGGGAGTTCGCCTTCGTGCTGTTCACGCTCGCGGCACGCCAGCGCATCATCAGCGCGGCGACCGCGGACCTGCTGATCCTCGCGGTGACGCTCTCGATGATGCTCGGCCCCCTGCTGCTGATTGCGCAGGAAAAGATCAGCGAACGCTGGTTGAAAGGCCCGGCGGCTCCCTTCGATGCGATCGAGGAGCACGAGAATGCGGTCATCATCGCCGGCTTCGGCCGCTTCGGACAGATCGTGGCGCGCGTGCTGAGGCTGCGAAAAGTGCGCTTCACCGCCCTCGACAACAGCCAGACGCATGTCGACTTCGTGCGCCGCTTCGGCAACCGGGTGTACTACGGGGATGCCTCGCGGCTCGACCTGCTGCGCGCCGCGGGCGCGGCCGAGGCACGCGTCCTGGTGCTCGCCCTCGACGACGTCGAGGCCTCGGTGCGCACGGCGGTGCTGGCGCGCGAGCAGTTCCCGCACCTCAAGGTGTACGCCCGGGCCCGCAACCGCCAGCATGCCTTCGCGCTCATGGACGCGGGCGTCACCGTGATCGTGCGCGAGACCTACGCCTCGAGCCTGGAGATGGCGGGGCGCGTGCTCGAGGCGCTCGGCACGGCGACCACGGCGGCGCGAGAGACCGTGCGCCGCTTCCGTGAGCACGATGAGGTGACGCTCGCGGCGCAGTACCGGGTGAAGGAGGATGAGAGCAAATTCCTCGCCACCACGCGCGAGGCAGCGCAGCAGCTCGAGAAGCTGTTCGAGGCCGACGAGAGCCGGTCGGGCTGATGGACGAGGCACGCGCGGTGCGCGAGTTCTGGTTCGGCGAGGGGCCGGCGACGGCGGAGGCCCTCGCTGGCCGCGCCAGGCTCTGGTTCGGGAGTGACGCGAGCCAGGATGAGGAGATCCGCCAACGCTTCGGAGCGCTCTACGAGCGCGCCGCGGCGGGAGAGCTCGCGAGCTGGGGCGACGGCCCGCGCCGCAGGCTGAGCCTGATCCTCGTGCTCGATCAGTTCCCGCGCAACATGTTCCGCGGGAGCGCCCGCGCCTTCGCCACCGACAGCCAGGCGCTCGCGCTCGCCCTCAGCGGCATGCAGTCCGCCGCCGACGGCGCGCTCGATCCGGTGGAGCGCCTCTTCTTCTACATGCCGCTGCAGCATGCCGAGAGCCGTGAGGCCCAGGATGAGTCCCTCGCCGCCTATCGCCGGCTACTGGCGGAAGCGCCGCCGCCGGCGAGGGACCTGTGCGCGCAGGCGCTGAGCTCGGCGGAAACGCATCGCGCGATCATCGAGCGCTTCGGCCGCTTCCCGCACCGCAACCGCGCGCTCGGGCGCCCGAGCTCCGCGGAGGAGGAGCGCTGGCTGGAGGAGAACGGAGAACGCTTCGGCCAGTGACTGGGCGCGCAAGCCGTCGCGGGCGCTAGCCGTCGGAGCGCTGGCCGTCGCGAGTTTGCCTGAGCGCGGTCAGTTCGATCTCGATGCGCATCCGCGGATCGAGAAGCTGCGCGGAAATCATGGTCGCCGCCGGCCGCACCTCGCCGAAGAACCGGCGCAGCACGGGCCAGCACGCAGGGAAATCCTTCGCGTCAGGCAGGATGTAGGTGACCCGCACGGCGTCCGCGAGGCTCGCCCCGGCCTGCCGCAGCGCCACCTCGATGTTCTTCAGGCACTGCTCCACCTGGGCCTCGATGCCCTCGGCGATGGTCATGGTCGAGTAGTCGAAGCCGGTGGTGCCTGAGACGAATATCCAGTCCCCCTGCACCACGGCGCGCGAATAGCCGATCTCGCGCTCGAACGCGGAGCCGGAGCTGATGAGGGTACGCTTCACGGGAGCCTCAACGGGTCTCGCCGAGCAGCCGCTCGAGCCGGCGGATCTGCCGCTCGAGCTCGCGCTGTGATTCGAGGAGCTCCGCGGCGAGCGCCGCCCCGCTCACATTGACGCCGAGATCGCGCATCAGCCGGCCGACGACCCGCAGCCGCGGGAGCGCGGCGGCCGGAAACTCCCACTCGCCCGCCGGGCTGCCGCGCGGATCCACGACCCCGAGCTCGGCGAGCTCGCGTACCGCCGTGACATCGATCCGGCAGAGGCGGCAGATCTCGGTGACGGTGATCCAGTCCCTCTCACCGATCAGCTCGCCGCTCAGAAGATGGGTCATCTCGCTCATATCTCACCCCGGGAAATCCGCGCGCGGATTGAAGCCGAGCTCTCCGCGCATCTGCTCGTAGAGCGACTTCGCCTGCGGCGAGCTCGCCGGCGGCAGCACCACTTTCAGCTGCACGTACTCATCACCCGGCGGCTGCCCCGGGAGCCCGCGGCCCCGCAGCCGCAGCGTCTGACCCGACTGGGCGCCTGCGGGAATGTGCATGTCGACGGCACCGCCGAGCGTGGGCACCGTGACCGAGGCTCCGAGAGCCGCCTCCCAGGGCGCCACCGGGAGCGTGAGAGTGACGTCGCGACCGTCGAGCTGGTAAAGCGCATGCGGCAGGATGTGCGCCTCGAGATAGAGGTCGCCGGCGCGTCCCCCCTCCGTGCCCGGCTCCCCCTGCCCGGCGAGGCGAATCAACTGGCCATCGCTCATCCCCGCGGGGATCGTGACCCGCACGGTCCGCGTCCTCATCTCGACCGTTCCGTCGGGCTTGAGCTCGGGACGCTTGAGCTCGAGGGTCGAGGTCGCGCCGTGGAAGGCCTGCTCGAGCGTCAGGTCCATGCGGGCGTGATGATCCCGGCCGCCACGGCGGCCGGCGGTGCGAAACGGCGAGCCCCCGCCAAAGAGCGAGGAAAAAAAGTCGCTGAAGCCTTCTTCCTCGAAAGCCCCGTCGTCCATGGCAGCACCGGTGCGCCCCGAGCCCCCGCGGCGGCGGGCACCACCGGGCGGCGCGCCGCCGAACTCGAAGCCGCTGCCCCAATCCGGCGGCGGCCGAAACTGCTGGCCCGACTTCCACTCGCTCCCGAGCTGATCGTAGGCGGCGCGCTTCTCGGGGTCCTTCAGCACCTCGTACGCCTCCTGCACTTCCTTGAAGCGCGCTTCGGCGTTGGGCTCCTTGCTCACGTCCGGGTGGAATTTGCGCGCCAGCCGCCGGTAGGCGGTCTTGATCTGCTCGGCCGCCGCGCTGCGCTCGACGCCCAGAATCTTGTAGTAATCCCGGAACTCCATGAGGCGACTTTAATGGCGTCGGCCGCGATGCGTCTCAACTCGTAGGGAAAAAAAAGGCGCCGCGAGCGGGGGAAGTCGCATCGCGGCGCGCAGAAGCGAACACGGGGAAGTTGTTCGCAACTCAGGTCACGGCCACGCACAAAGGGCGCGCCCGTCGAACCTTGCGGCGATCATCCGATTCGCCGCAGGGTGATAGGAGCAAAGCTCGTGCCAGAGTATGGATTCTTTTAAAAACAGTAAGTTACGCGACCCGGTCGCCCGGGCCTCGGGTGACGAAAATTGTCACTTTGGACAGGCCCGAGCAGAGTCTGTCAGCGAGGTGCCACCGGAACGCAGGGTTGTGACTGTGCCTTGAGCGAGTCGCAGATGGCGCGCGCCTGCTGCTCTCCCGAGGCGCCGGCCTGCAGCCGGTAGAGCTGCCCGGCCGAGGTGCCGGCAGGGACCACCTGGGGCGAGAGACCGGAAAGCTGCGAGCTGAAGCGGCTTTGCAGCCGCTGCCATTCCTTGTCGGCACTCGCCTGCGTGCCAAAGGCGCCGAGCTGCACGGCATAGCGGCCGCCCATCGCCCCCGGGCTGGGGAAGGCGCGGACATTTGCCGCGGGAGGCGGGGCCGCATTCGCGTGTGGCGCGCTCGCGAGCCGCAGGATGTTGACACCGGTTGGGCGCGAGGCGGTCTGGCCGGGCGTCGAGGGCTGCATGCGGGGAATCGAGCCGAGCGCGAAACTCTCGATGCGGATGCGCGCTTCCTGCGCCCAGCGGCCCGCCGGGTGCGCGGAGAGGAATCCCCGGTAAGCGTCCGAGGTGGCCAGCCGGGTCGCCTGGGTCCAGTCCCGCTCTTCGGCGAATTCCCCGACCCGCTCGCGGGCCTTGGCGGCGAGCTCGCTCGCGGGGTGCTGATCGAGGAAATGCTGGTAGGCCTCGCTCGTGCCGGCAGCCTCCGCCGAGCGCCAGTCCTGCTGTTCGGCGCTACAGGCCACAAGTCCCGCCAATACCAGGCAGAGCGCGGTTCTCCCTGCACGGAATGTGATCATGGTCGGCATCCTTCCCTTCACCCCGCCCTATTATGACCCTGTTGTGACGCCTGGGAGCACTGCATGGGGGACGACACACAACGGCGCCGGATGCTCGATCAGCTCGGCGATTCGCCGACCTTCGTAGCGCCGGGGACCCGTTTCACAGGCGACCTCGAGACCTTGGGTCCCCTGGTGGTCTGCGGTGCGGTGCGTGGCGACGGGCGCATCGGCGGCGCGCTCAGCATGTCGGCAGGCTCCGAATGGCACGGCGAGGTGCACGCGCAGGCCGCGGTCATCGCCGGACGCGTTTCGGGCCGGCTGGTGGTCGATGAGCGGCTGGAGGTCGGCGCCACGGCGGTGATCCAGGCCGACGTCGTCGCCCGCACCATTGCCATCGCCCGCGGCGCGGTCATCGAGGGAGCCATCACCGTGACGAGCGGCCAGCCCGTGGTGCGCTTCGAGGAAAAGCGCCTCGCGCGAAGCGCTTAAGGGGCCGCGAGCTCCGCGAGAATCCGCCGCTCGGCCCAGGTCAGCCCGTCGATGCGCTCGATGAAGCCGCAGTGCCCGCCATAACGGGTCACGGTCACCAAGAGTGACTTCGGCCGCGCGAGGCGCGCCAGGGCGCCCGCCGGGATCATCGGATCATCGAGCGAGGTGATGATGTGCGCGGGCACCTCGAGGGCGGCAAGCCGCTGACCGGTGATTGCGTAGCCGTCGAGGTACTCCTCGAGACTTCCGAACTCCGAATGCCGGATCACGAGCGCTGCCGTCATCCCCCGCAATCCGCCGAGCTGCCCCACGTCGCCGAAATCGTAGTGCTCGGGCCAGGCCGCCTGTTTCTTGCGCAACGAGCGCGTCCACTTGCGCACGAAGTAGTACTGATAGCCGGCGATGGCGCTCTCGAGCGCGAGCAGCGTCTCGGAGGGCTCGAGGACCGGCGAGATCGCGATGACGCGCCGGATGTGAAGCGCGGCTTCGCGGGCGCGCGCGGCGACCCGCAGCATGAAGTTGCCGCCGAGCGAGAAGCCCATCAGCTCGAGCGGCTTCCCCGGGAACTCCCGGTTCAAAGCGGCGACCGCGCCCACCACCTCGGGAAGCCGGCAGCTGTGGAAGAGCTCGCGGTTGAGATGATGGGTCTCGCCGTGGTCGCGCAGGTTCAGTCGCGCCACGTCGAACCCCCGCGAGAAGAGCAGCTGCGCGAGCGACAGCACGTAGAGCGATTCGGCGCTCCCCTCCCAGCCGTGGAGCACGACCGCCACGCGGCCGTTGCTCACCGCCGGGGTCGAGACGAAACACTGCAGCCGCACGCCCTCGCCGCACTCGAGCAGTACCTCGCGCTGCGCGGCAAGGAGCGGCGCCGCGCGCCGCACGATCGGGCCCCGCCGCACGAACGTGCTGGCGAGAATCGACTGCAGGTGCGGGCTGCGCAGCCAGAGCGGCGGCCGGAATTCGTCCGTGACCGGATCTTCCATCGACGGCTCGCCCGTCAGGCCGCCGCGCGGGCGTCGGCGGGCGCGGTGCGCAGCCGCGCGTAAAGCTCGGCGAGGCGCCCCGCCATCACCGCCGAGGACCAGGTGCGGGCGTAGGTGCGGCCGCGCCGCGCGAGCTCCGCGCGCAGGCCCGCATCGCCCAGCACCCGCACCACGGCGGCCGCGAACGCTTGCCCTTCCTCGGGCACCACCAGCGCCCCGCTCTCGGGCAGGAGAATCGAGCGGGTGCCGAGCTCGGCGGTGGAGACGACCGGGGCGCCCTGCGCCATCGCCTCGAGCAGGACCAGGCCCTGCGTCTCGGTGCGCGAGGCGAACACGAACACATCCGCCGCGGCGTAGCAGTCGAGGAGCGCGGTATTGCGGTCGAGATAGCCGACGAACCGCACCCGCTCGCTCAAGCCCAGCGCTGCGACCTGCGCCTCGAGAGCGGGCCGCGCCGGGCCCTCCCCGGCAATGACGAGGACCGCGCGCGGGACCTTGCGGCCGACCTCGCGGAACATCTCGATGAGAAAGCCGATGTTCTTCTCGTGCGCGACGCGACCGATGTAGAGGGCGAGCGGCCGGTCGCCCTCGAGCCCGACGCGCGCGCGGAAAGCCGCGCCGTCGCCCTCGCGGAAGCGGTCGGCGGGCAGCCCCGTGGGCAGCACGTGGATGGGCGTCGTCACACCGTACTCGAGGAGCACCGCTCGCATCGGCTCGGACGGTGCGATCAGCGCCTGCACGTCGCGGCATTGCGAGCGGGTGAAGCGGCGGGCGAGCGAGCGCCCGATCCGCCGCGGCAGCACCGGCAGGTAGTGATGCAGGTACTCCTCGAAGAAGGTGTGATAGGTCGCGATGCAGGGGAGATTCGCGCGGCGCGCGAAACGCACCCCGGCATAGTGGGCGATGAAAGGGGTGTGGATGTGCACCAGATCGAAGGCGGCGGCCCCGTACCGCTCGAGCACACGGCTGAGCGCGCGCCAGCGCATGCGACGGTCTTCCGGGTCCCCCGGCACGCCCGCGGCGGCTACCCGCAGTACCCCGGGCTCCTCGGCCGTCTCCTCGGGCTCGGCCGCTGAATAGCGCGGCGCGACCAGCTGCGTCTCGACCCCGTGAGTCGCGAGGTCCTCGCGGAAAGTGCGGATGGAAGTCGAGACGCCGTTGACGCGCGGGAAGTAGACGTCCGAGACGAAGAGGACGCGCAAGGCGTTAGCGAGCCGCGCGCCGTGGGCGCGCCACCTCTGTCGGGGTCATCCTCGGGATTCTAAGCCAGGGACGTGCCGAGTTCCGCGAGCGCAGCCCCGATCGCGGCCCCAGCGAGAACGTCGGAGGGGTAGTGGAGCCCGAGCACCACGCGCGAGGCGGCGATGAGAGCGGCGAGCGGCACCACCACCCAGCCAAGCTCGGGGAAGTGCGCGGTCAGCTGCCAGGCAAAGGAAACGGCATGCAGTGTATGGCCGGAGGGGAAGCTGTAACGATCGAGCGGCGCGCCCCGCAGATCGATTGCGGCGTGGGTGATGAAGGGTCGCTCACGCACGAACACGCGCTTGAGCAGCGTGTAGAGCACCACGCCGAGCGCTCCGGTGAGCGCCATCACGATGGCAGGCCTCAACGCCGCCGCGCCGTACATGAACGGCAGGAGCACGATCAGCACGTACCAGACGACCCCGTCGCCCAGACGGCTGGCGATCCGGAAAACATGCCGCGGAAGGGCGAGCGAGGAGCCGCGATTGAGCGTGCGGCAGAGGCCGTACTCCGCCGCATCGATTCGGGCCATGAAGGCCATGAGGCCAGGCGCTTTCATACGCCGTACAGCCTCACGCTGCGATGCGTCAAAGCCGTGACGAGCGTGTGAAAGTTTTGTTGCTACAAGGACTTATGTCGCCTGCAGGCGCTCGAGCAGGGCCGCCGTGAAGCGCTCGGCGGATCCGGCCGCCCAGGAGAAGAAGAACGAGGGCTCGGCGAGCTCGAGCTCCAGTAGCCGCGGCGCCCCGTCCCGGTCGCGCAGCAGGTCGACACGCGCATAGAGGAGCTTTTCGAAAGGCACCGCGGCGAGAATCCGCTCGGCCGCCTCGAGCTCATCGGCACCCGGTGAGCGCGACTCGATGGTCTCGGTCGCAAAGAGCGCGGCGGTGGAGGGCGCCCCCGAGGGCAGGAGCGCCCCCTTGCGGATCGCGTGGCTGTAGCGACCGTCGATGTACATGAGGGCGGTCTCGCCGTCGCGGTCGACGCGCTCGAGGTAGGGCTGCAGCATGACGCTGCGTCGGGCGGCGAGCAGGGGATCGATGTGATCGAGAATCTCCCCGCGATCGGCGCGCGCGTGACGCCGCGCATCGCGCGAGCCCGCGCCGATCGCGGGCTTGACCACGATCTCGCGGCAGGGGTCCTGCGCAAGGAGCGCATCGAGCCCTGCGGCGGCATCGGCCCCCGGCTCGAGGTAGCGGGTCGGCACCACGGGCGCCCCGGCGCGTGCGAGCTCTCCCAGATAGTGCTTGTCCAGTGACCAGCGCACGACCTCCAGTGGGTTGAAGAGAGTCGTCGCGGCCGCCACCCGCTCGAGCCAGGCGAGGAATTGCGGCAGCCGCGCGTGGTAATCCCAGGCCGAACGCAGCACGACGGCATCGAAGCGCGCCCAGTCGATGGCCCGGTCATCCCAGTCGGTGATCTCAGCTCGCGCGCCGACGGCGGCGAGCGCCGCAGTGAGCGGCCCCATGTCCTCATCCAGACCGCGCGCGGCCGGCGCGGTCACGAGCGCGATGCGCATCGTCAATCGCGGATTCCCGCGCCGCGCTCGAGCAGGATCACCGCGGCCGCGAACAGCGCCACGGCGGCGAGCACCATGAGGCCGAAGGCGACGCCGAGATTGACGTCCGAGGTGCCGAGGAATCCGTAGCGGAAGGCATTCACCATCTGCAGGATCGGGTTGCCGTAGCTCAGGCGGCGCGCCCAGTCGGGGAGCGAGTTGATGGAATAAAAAATGCCGCCGAAATAGGTGAGCGGCGTCAACACGAAGGTCGGGATCCAGTTCACCTGGTCGAAATTCTTGGCGAACAGCGCGTTGAGGAATCCGCACACCGAGAAGATGAGCGAGGTCAGGAACCCCGCGGCGAGAATCACGGCCAGGTGGTGCACGGTGAGGTGCGCGAAGAGGAGCGAGACGATCGTCACCGCGATTCCGACCAGGAGCCCACGCACCATGCCGCCGGCGGCGTAGCCGGCCACGATCACCCAGCTCGGAAGCGGCGAGACCAGCATCTCCTCGACGTGCTTGCCGAACTTGGCGCCGAAGAAGGAGGCCACCACGTTGCCGTAGGAGTTGGTGATCACCTGCATCATGATCAGCCCCGGAGCGATGTACTGGCGGTAGTCGAACCCGTCCATGGCGCCGACGCGCCGGCCGATGAGGTTGCCGAAGATGACGAAGTAGAGTGTGGCGGTCACCACCGGCGGCACGATGGTCTGGCCCCAGATGCGGATGATCCGTCCGTACTCGCGGATGACGATGGTCTTGAAGCCGATCCAGCGCACCACGCCGAGTCGGATCGGCGGGGCCTCGGGTAGCGCAACGCTGCTCATCAGCGCCCCCCCGCCTCGGCGCGCGCCGCGGGTGGTGCCGGCGTGGGCGCCGCCGCGGGGCCTGCCAGCTCGGCGCGCACCACCGGCTCATCGGTCCCGCGCCCTTCGACCAGCGCCATGAAGATCTCCTCGAGACGATTCACCTTGTTGCGCATCGAGACCACCTCGATCCCGAGCGCCGAGAGCCGCGCGAAGATGCCGTTCAGGTTCTCGTCCTTCGATACCTCGATCTCGAGCGTGTGGTCGTCGACCAGGGTGGTGTCGTAGCCGGGAAGCTCCGGTGCGGCATCGAGCGGCTCGCGCACGTTGAGCACGAAAGTCTGCACGTGGAGCCGGCGCAGCAGGCTCGACATGCGGTCGCGCTCGACGATGCGGCCGCCGCTGATGATGGCGATGTTGCGGCAGAGCGTCTCGGCTTCCTCGAGATAGTGCGTGGTGAGGATGATGGTGGTGCCGCGGGAGTTGATCTCGCGCAGGAAATCCCACATGGAGCGGCGGATCTCGATGTCGACGCCGGCGGTCGGCTCATCGAGGATCAGCAGGCGCGGCTCGTGCATCAGGGCGCGCGCGATCATGAGGCGCCGCTTCATGCCGCCCGAGAGGCCGCGCGACATGCTGCCGCGCTTGTCCCACAGCTGCAGCTGCTTGAGGTACTTCTCGGCGCGCTGCCGTGCGACGCCGCGCGGAATGCCGTAGAAGCCCGCCTGGTTCACCACGATGGTGAAGGGCGTCTCCCACATGTTGAAGTTGATCTCCTGCGGAACCACGCCGATGCAGGCCTTGGCCGCTTCGAGCTCGCGATCGATGTCGTGGCCGAATACCTGCGCCTCGCCCGCGGTCTTGTTGACGAGTGAGGTGATGATGCCGATGAGCGTGGTCTTGCCCGCGCCGTTGGGACCTAAGAGCGCGAAGAAATCGCCCTGCTCGACGTCGAGGTCGACGCCTTTGAGGGCCTCAACGCCGTTCTTGTAGGTCTTGGTGAGTCCGCGGACGGAAAGGGCATTCATGGACAGGGGAGAATCGGGGGTCGTGAGGCAGCGTGCAAGTCGGCACAAGCCGCAGGCCGCAGCCTCAAGTCTCGGGGCGCGCGGCGGCGCGAGCCATCCTCAAGGCGGGGTATTGACCAGCCGGGGTGCGCCGTAAGCGGCGCGTGGTCCTCGGACGAAACGGCTAGGGCCGGGCGTCGCGGGGGCGGTCTTTTCTCGTGCGGGCGGTCTTCGAGGGCGCCCGCACGCGGGTCCGCCAGACCTCGAACGGATCCCAGCCTTCGCGAGCGCGAGTGTCGCGGGGATTCAAAATCTCGGTGAATTCCTCGTTGGCCGCTGCGTCAGTGCGCCGCTCAACGGGTAGCCCCTCAGCTCCTTCTTGGATCATCTTCCCACCCTGTTTTTCTAAGACTTCGGCAGTCCAGGCTCTCAGAGTTCTTAGTCCTGGAGATTCCCCCGGCTCTTTCGCGTCCTCTGGTGTCTCCATGCGGCGACGCGAGCGCAGAGTCTAAGTCTGTTGTATTGCAAAAGCGAGAAAGCTAAGTCACTGATTATGTTAACCTACAGCGCTCTCCGGGAAAAAACTGTGACTCAGTCCGCAAAGTAGCGGGCCAGGTACTCGTCAAACGTTCCCCGATCGCTCGATTCGATGCGGCGCTGGGCGGCAAGCGACTCCCGCGCCTCCTCGCCGAGCTCCTTGAGCCGCTCCTCGTTGGGGGGGTAGAGCTCGAGGAAGTAGGCCTTGTGCTCGGCCGACATGCGCAGCGCCAGATCGAAGAAGGACTGCCCGCCCTTGAGCTCGGCCAGGAGGCGCGCCGAGGGGGTGAGCGCGACGTCGGCGATCTTGCCGGACTGGGCCGCGAGCGCGTAGGCATAAGGGCGGGCCGGATCGCCCCGATCGAGGATCTCGGCAATGCCCGCCATGGAGTCGAGGAGCTCGGCCGCCCACGCGCGCATCGGGACGCTGCGGCCGTCGCGTGACAGCATGAGGCCCGGCTCGCGGCCGCGGCGCGCCACCGTCAGGTGGTTCGCATCGAGCGCCGCCTGCTCGGCTGCCCCGATCGGCGGGCTCTCCTTGAGAAGGCACAGCGCGACGAAGATCTCGAGGAAGCGCAGTTTGTTCTGGTTCACTCCCACCGGATCGAAGGCGCTCACATCGAGCGCGCGCACCTCGACGTACTCGACTCCGGCGCGCTTCAGCGCCTTGGTGGGACGCTCGCCCGAGCGCGCCACGCGTTTCGGTCTGATGAAGCTGTAGTACTCGTTCTCGATCTGCAGAATGTTGGCATTCAGCTGGCGCCACTCGCCGTTCACCTTGACGCCGAGCGCTTCGTACGGCGGATGCGGCGTCGTGATCGCCCGCTGCAGGTCGCGCACGTACTCCCCGAGTGTGTTGACCGAGACCTCCAGCCCCGCCTGGTTGCGATTGCGGTAGCCGACATCGCTCATGCGCAGACTGGTCGCGTAGGGCTCGTAGGCGGTGCCGCGGCTGAGCTCCTTGAGCTGCACCTCGCGCCCACGCAGGAACGACTTGCACACCACGGGTGAGACGCCGAAGAGGTACAGCACCAGCCAGCCGTGGCGGTGATAGTTGCGCAGCAGGTCGAAGTAGCTCGCCGAGACGAACTCGCTTCCCGGTGAGCGCGTGCCGGTGATCGCGGCATATGCCTCCCAGAACTTGAGCGGAAACGAGTAGTTGAAATGCACGCCCGAGATGGCCTGCATCATGCGCCCGTAGCGCAATCCCAAGCCGTTGCGATAGACCGTCTTCATGCGACCGACGTGGGAGCTGCCGAACTGCGCGAGCGGGATGTCCTCATCGCCGTCGATGGCGCAGGGCATGCTGGTCGCCCACAGCAGCTCGTCCCCGAGGTGCCGGTACACGAACTGGTGCAGGTCGAGGAGGTACTGCAGCAGCTCCCAGCTGTGAGTGAACGTCGGTGTCACGAGCTCGATCAGCGACTCGGAGAAATCCGTGGTGATGTGCTTGCTGGTGAGCGCCGAGCCGAGCGCTTGCGGGTGCGCCGTAGCGGCCAGCTTTCCCGCCGGCACCACGCGCAGCGACTCCTTCTCGACGCCCTTGAGGCCCCCCTGGAGCAGCTGCGGCTCGCCGCTGTTGATGAGCGCGGCGAGGCGGCGCTCGAAGAGGCGATCGACGGCCCGGCCGCTCATCACCAGGGACGCCGGCCCGTGAGCACCTCGACCATCATCGTCAGGTCGCCCCACAGGCTGTAAAGAGGATGGGTGAAGGTCGCGGGACGATTCCGCTCGAAGAAGTAATGTCCCGTCCACGCGAAGGCGTAGCCTGCGACCGGCACCGCCCACAAGAGCATCAGCCGCCCGGTGACGAGCGCGGCGACGGCGAGCGCCAGCGCCAGCAGCGTCCCGCTCACATGCAGCCGGCGGGAGGTCCGGTTGCTGTGCTCACCGAGATAGAACGGATAGAAGTCGCGGAAGCTCGCGAACCCGGGCGCGCCCGGTTTGTCGCTGGTGCTCACGGCGAGTGTCCGCGGCGGGCGCTGCTTCAGCGCTCGACGATCGCGGTGACTCCCATGCCGCCTGCCGTGCAGACCGAGATCAGGCCGCGCCTGGCGGAAGGGTCGCCCGCGAGGAGCTTGGCCAGCGTCGCGAGGATGCGCGTGCCGGTGGCGGCGAACGGGTGGCCGAGCGCCACGCTCCCGCCCTTCACCGTGAGCTTGCTGCGATCGACGGAGCCGAGGGGACGTTCGAGCTTGAGCACGTCGCGGCAGTACTCCGGCGTCTCCCACGCCTTGAGCGTGCACAGCACCTGCGCGGCGAAGGCCTCGTGGATCTCGTAGTAGTCGAAGTCCTGCAGTGTCAGGTTCGCATCTTTCAGCATCGCCGGCACCGCGTAGGCCGGCGCCATCAGCAGGCCCTCCTTGCCACTCACGTAGTCGACCGCCCACACCTTGCCGTAGGCGAGATAGGCCTGCACCGGCAGATTGTGCTTCGCGGCCCACTCGGGAGTTGCGAGCAACACCGCGCTCGCCCCATCGGTGAGCGGCGTCGAATTGCCGGCCGTGAGCGTGCCGTCGGCGGCGAAGCTCGGCCGAAGCTTGCCGAGCTTCTCGACGCTCGTGTCGGCGCGCACGTTGTTGTCGGTCTTGAGTCCCCCGAAGGGAATCACCAGGTCATCGTAGAAGCCCTCGCGCCACGCGGCCGCCGCCTTCACGTGGCTCTGCCACGCCAGCTCGTCCTGCGCGGCGCGTGTGATCTGCCAGCGCTTCGCCATCAGCTCGCAGCTCTGCCCCATCGACAGTCCCGTGCGCGGCTCGACCACCGCGGGCAGCACCGGACGGAAATGCCGCGGGCGCAGCCCGAAGAAGGGTTTCAGGCGCGCCCAGGCGTTGCGCCCGCGATAGCTCGCGAGCAGCAGCTGCTGATAGGAGCGCGGATAGACGATGGGCGCATCGCTGATCGAATCGCTTCCTCCGGCGAGTCCCGCCTCGATCTGTCCGAGGGCGATCTTGTTGGCGATGGTGATCGCCGCCTCGAGGCTCGTGCCGCAGGCGCGCTGCATGTCGAGCCCCGGCGTCTGCGGATCGAGGCCCACGGAGAGCACCGCCTCGCGCGTCAGGTTGTAGTCCCTCGAGTGCTTGATGACCGCACCCGCGGCGACGTCGCCCAGCCGCTCGCCCTGCAGCCTGAAGCGCTCGACCACGCCGCGGAACGCGGCCGTGAGCATGTCCTGATTGCTCGCCGTCGCGTAGTTGCCATAAGAGCGGGCGAAGGGAATGCGCACGCCGCCGACGATGGCCACACGCCTGGCTGCTGAACCGACGAGCATGACACCTCCGGAACGCCTAGCAGGTTAGAATGCCACACCCATGGGCGAGCTCACCACCATCATGGCCCGCGATGGTCACGAGTTTCAGGCCTGGCTCGTGGCAGCCCCGCCGCGACCGCGTGGCGCGGTGGTGGTGATCCAGGAGATCTTCGGGCTCAACTCGCACATCCGCTCCGTTACCGACGGCTTTGCCGCCGCGGGCTTCACCGCCATCGCCCCGGCGCTCTTCGATCGCGTACGCCGCGGCATCGAGCTCGGCTACTCGGCGGAGGAGCAGCAGCAGGGAGCCGGCTACCGCAAGCAGATCGCCCCCGAGGCGGCGCTCAAGGACGTCGCGGCCTGCGCGGCGGTGGTACGCCACTCGGGCCGCACCGGCGCGGTCGGCTATTGCTGGGGCGGCCGGCTCGCCTACCTCGCGGCCTGTGAGCTCACCCTCGCCTGCGCGGTCGTCTATTACGGCAAGGTCGCCGACTGCCTCGAGCGCACGCCGCGTTGCCCGGTGATGTACCACTACGGCACCGAGGACAAGAGCATTCCGCTCGAGGAGGTCGAGCAGCTGCGCGCGGCGCAGCCGGCCGCCATCGTGCATGTCTACGAAGGAGCCGGGCACGGCTTCAACTGCGAGCAGCGCGGGAGCTACCACGCCGAGGCGGCAGCTCTCGCGCGCACGCGCACGCTCGAATTCCTCAACCGCTGCATCGCCGGCACCAAACCGGCTGGAAAATTGTCATGAAACTGCGAGATCCGGATCTGCTGCGAACCAGGGCCTTCATCGGCGGCAAGTGGGTGGATGCCGCGAACGGCGCGAGCCATGAGGTGATGAATCCCGCCACGCGCGAGCCGATCGGCACCGTGCCGGACATGGGAGCCGCGGAAACGCGCCGCGCCATCGAGGCAGCCTCGATTGCGTTCCCGGCGTGGGCGGCACATACGGCACGCGAGCGCGCGGCGATCCTGCGCCGCTGGTTCGACCTCATGATGGCCAACCAGGAGGATCTCGCGGCGCTCATGACCGCCGAGCAGGGCAAGCCCCTGGCCGAGTCGAAGGGGGAGATCGCCTACGCCGCCTCCTTCATCGAGTGGTTTGCGGAAGAGGGCAAGCGGCTCTACGGCGATGTGATTCCCCCGCACCAGAGCGACAAGCGCCTCCTGGTCATTCGCCAGCCGATCGGCGTGGTGGCGGCGATCACGCCGTGGAATTTCCCGTCCGCGATGATCACCCGCAAGGTGGCCCCGGCGCTCGCGGCCGGCTGCACCGTGGTCGTGAAGCCCGCGAGCCAGACGCCCTATTCGGCGCTTGCCCTCGCCGTGCTCGCGACGCGCGCGGGGCTGCCGGCGGGCGTGCTCAACTTCGTCACCGGCGATGCGGCCGCGATCGGCGGCGAGATGACCTCCAACCCGACCGTGCGCAAGGTCACCTTCACCGGCTCCACTGCGGTCGGCAAGAAGCTCATGGCGCAGTCCGCCGGAACCATCAAGAAGCTCTCGCTCGAGCTCGGCGGCAACGCGCCCTTCATCGTGTTCGAGGACGCCGACCTCGATGCCGCGGTCGCAGGCGCGATCGCCAGCAAGTACCGCAACACCGGCCAGACCTGCGTGTGCGCCAATCGGCTCCTGGTGCAGGCGCCCGTGTACGAGGAGTTCGCACGCAAGTTGAGCCACGCCGTGGCGCAGCTGCGCGTCGGCGATGGCCTCAAGGGGCCCACGGACCAGGGCCCGCTGATCGACAGCAAGGCGCTCGCCAAGGTCGAGGAGCACATCGCGGACGCGCTGGCCAAGGGCGCGCGCGTGGTCTATGGCGGCAAGCGCCACGCACTCGGGGGCACCTTCTACCAGCCAACCGTGCTCGCCGACGTCACTCCCGACATGATGGTGGCGCGCGAGGAGACGTTCGGTCCCGTGGCGCCGCTCTTCAAGTTCAGTACCGAGGCCGAAGCGGTCCGCATGGCGAACGACACGGAGTTCGGACTCGCGGCATACTTCTACACCCGTGATCTCTCGCGCTCGTGGCGCGTCTCGGAGGCGCTCGAGTACGGCATGGTCGGGCTCAACACCGGCATCTTCTCCACCGAGGTCGCGCCCTTCGGCGGCGTCAAGGAATCCGGCATGGGGCGCGAGGGCTCCAAGTACGGCATCCTCGATTACACCGAGCTCAAGTTCATCTGCGTGGGGCTGATCTGACGCCATGCGCTACGTCAGCTCGCCGGACTTCCAGCACGACAGCGCCGAGCGCATCGGGATCCTGCTGGTCAACTCCGGCACGCCCGAGGCGCCCACCGCGCCCGCGGTGCGCCGATTCCTCAGGCGCTTTCTCTCCGATCCGCGGGTGGTGGAGCTGCCGCGCGCACTCTGGCTGCCGCTGCTCTACGGCGTGGTACTGCCGCTGCGCCCCGCGCGCGTCGCGCGCAAATACCGCAGGATCTGGACCGAGGCAGGCTCCCCGCTCCGTGAGTTCTCGCAGCGGCTGCGCGATGAGCTCACCGCCGCCCTGGCGCGCCGCCTGCTGGCGCCGCTCTCGGTGGAGCTCGGCATGCTCTACAGCCCGCCCTCGGTACGCGAGGCACTGGCCCGGCTGCGTGCTTCGGGCGCGCAGCGCATCCTCGTTCTGCCACTCTTCCCGCAGTACTGCGGTGCCACTACGGGTGCGGTGTACGACCAGGTGAGCGCGGAGCTCAACCGCTGGCGCTGGCTCCCGGAGCTGCGCTTCGTAGCCGAATATCACGACCATCCGGGCTATATCGACGCCTTGCGTGCGAGCGTCGTCGAGCACTGGGAGCGCCACGGCCGCACCCCTCACCTGCTCATGTCCTTCCACGGAATCCCGGAGCGCAATTTCCATCGCGGCGACCCGTACTTCTGCAAGTGCCAGAAGACCGCGCGGCTGCTCGCCGACGAGCTGATGCTGCGCGACAGCGAGTGGAGCGCAGCGTTTCAGTCACGCTTCGGCGTCGCCGGCTGGCTCAAACCCTACACCCGCGAGGTGCTCGAGGGCCTGCCTGCGCGCGGCGTGCGTGCGGTGACACTCGTGTGCCCGGGCTTTGCGGCCGACTGCCTCGAGACGCTCGAAGAGATCGACATCGAGAACCGCGCCGCCTTCATGCGCGCAGGCGGCGAGCGCTTCCAGTACGTGCCGGCACTCAACGCCCGGCCCGTGCATGCGCAGTGCCTCACCGATCTCATCGAGGAACATTGCCAGGGCTGGACGCACCTCGAGCATGGCCGGTTGCCGAGCGCCGCCCGCGGTGCCTCCGCCTGAGAATGGCAGGAGCGCCGCTCCCGCTGCCCGGTCGCTTTCACGAGCTGAGCCTCGCGACGCAAGACATCCGCGCCTCGGTGGAATTCTACGAGGCGCTCGGATTCTCGCAGGCCGCGACCACCGATACCTTCAGCCACCCTTACGGCGTGCTGACCGACGGCCGGCTGTATCTGGGCCTGCACGAGCGGCATGCGCCCTCGCCCACGCTCACCTTCGTGCGCGCGGGGCTCGCCGGGTGCCTGCGGGAGTTCGCCGCGCGCGGCATCGAGCTCACGCTCTGTCAGGTGGGCGAGGAAAGGTTCAACGAGATCGGCTTCGGAGGTCCGCACGGCGAGGCGGTGCGGGTGATCGAGGCGCGCACCTACTCGCCCGCCGCCCGTGCACCGGGCGAGACCTCGCTCTGCGGCGACTTCGCCGAGGTGTCGCTCCCGGTCGCCGACTTCGCCGCGGCGCAGGCCTTCTTCGAGCCGCTGGGATTCGTCGCGACCGGGGAAGTGGCGGCGCCTTACGTGCATTTGCCGCTCACCAGCGATCATCTCGACCTCGCCTTTCATCGCTCGCGCACCTTCGATGAGCCGTTGGTCGTGTTCCGCGCTCCCGACATGGCAGAGCGCATCGAGCGGCTGCGCGCACTCGGCATGAGGGTCGAGCATCCGCTGCCACGCGGCATCGAGCCCGGGACCAACGCGCTGCTGCTGAGTCCGGAAGGTACTCATCTCCTGCTGCTCCAGGGCGAGGACCAGGCGGCGGCGACAGCCGGAGCCTGAAACGCGACAGGTGGAGGCGCGCCGAACGCTCCCGGGGCGCGCGCGTCGGCGACGGTTCACGGATAATGCAGCCCTTTCGCGCACCGAAAGAAGAAAGGACTGCCATGCGCCGCGCCCTCCTCGCTTGCCTCCTCGCATCGCTCCTCATGCTCGTCCTGACTCCCGGCGCGCATGCCGATGCCGGCATGTGGACCTTCGATAACTTCCCGAGCGAGCTCGTCAAGCGCAAATACGGCGCGGACATCGATCATGCCTGGCTCGACCGCACCCGCACTGCGGTCATCCGGCTCGCGAACTGCACCGCCTCCTTTGTCTCCGCGCAGGGGCTGATCCTCACCAACCATCACTGTGCCGAGAGCTGCCTCGATGAGCATTCAACCGCCGGGCAGCCGCTGCTCAGGAATGGCTTTCTCGCGCGCACGCGCGAGAAGGAGCTGCGCTGCACCACCCAGGTGGCGGACGTGCTGATGGCGATGGACAACATCACCGACAAGGTGAACGCGGCGCTGCGCGGGCTCGACGACCAAGCGGCCAACGACGCGCGCAAGAAGACCCTGACCCAGCTCGAGCAGGCCTGCGAGGAGGAAGGCCGCAAGGCCGCGGGTGGCCCTTTGAAGTGCGAGTCGGTGGACCTCTATCAGGGCGGGCAGTACTGGCTCTACAAGTACCATCGATATGACGACGTACGACTGGTATTCGCGCCGGAACGCGACATTGCAGCCTTCGGCGGCGATCCGGACAATTTCCAGTTCCCGCGCTGGTGCCTCGACATGTCGGTACTGCGCGCCTATGGGCCGGACGGCAAGCCCGCCCGCACGCCGGGCTTTCTCACACTGCGTCCCGAGGGGCCGCAGGCGGGCGATGTGGTGTTCGTCGCAGGTCACCCGGGCCATACCGATCGGCTGCTGACCGTCGCTCAGCTCCTGGAGCTTCGCGATGTGTACCTGCCGCGCTGGTTGCTGCGCGCCGAGGAGCTGCGTGGCCGGATGATCCAGTTCGCCAAGAGCAGCGCGGAGGCGAACCGCATCGTCGAGGATCCGCTCTCGGGGCTCGAGAACTCGATCAAGGTGCGGCGCGGGCAGCTCGCAGCGCTCCTGGATGAGCGGCTGCTCAAGTCCAAGCGCGCCGAGGAGGCGGCGCTGCGCGCCAGGGTGGCGGGCGATGCGCAGCTCTCCGCGGCCACCGGCGACCCGTGGGGCGACATCGAGAAGGCGGAAAGCTATTCCCGCACCATCGAGCTGCCCTATTCCTGGATCGAGCAGGGTGCCGGCTTCAACAGCGCACTCTATAACTACGCCCGCACGCTGGTCCGTGGCACCGCCGAGCGCAGCAAGCCCAACACCGAGCGGCTGCGTGAGTATCGCGATGCGGCGCTGCCGCGGGTCGAGAAGCGCCTGACCGCCCCGCTGCCGGTCTATCCGCAGCTCGAGAAGCTCACGCTCTCTTTCTCGACGCAGCGCATGCGCGAGTGGCTCGGGCCGGATGCGCCGCTGGTGCGGGCGCTTCTCTCGAAGGAGTCGCCCGATGAGCTCGCGGCACGTGTGGTCGACGGCTCGAAGCTGGCGGATCCGGCCGTGCGCAAGGCGCTGTGGGATGGCGGCCAGGCGGCGGTCGAGGCCTCACACGATCCCATGATCGAGCTCGCCCGCGCGGTCGACCCCGAAGCGCGCGCGGTGCGCAAGCTCTATGAGGACAGGGTGGAAGCCCCGGTCGATGCGGCCTCCGAGAAGATCGCGCGCGCCCGCTTCCACATGCTCGGCACCAGCGAGCCGCCGGATGCGACCTTTACGCTGCGTCTCAACTTCGGCACCGTGCAGGGCTGGAAGGAGAACGGCGTCGAGGTCGAGCCCTTCACTCACCTCTCGCGGCTCTTCGAGCGCGCCACCGGCGCCGACCCGTTCGTGATCCCGCCAAGCTGGCTCGAGGTGAAGAGTGAGCTCGACCCGGCCACCCGCTTCGATCAGTCCTCGAGCAACGACATCATCGGCGGCAACTCCGGCAGTCCCCTCCTCGATGCGCGCGGGCGGATCGTGGGACTCATCTTCGACGGCAACATCCACTCGCTTTCGGGCGACTACTGGTACGACGCCGAGCTCAATCGCGCCGTGTCCGTCGATCCCACCATCATCTTCGAGGCACTGCGCAAGGTGTACAAGGCGAACGAGCTCCTGGCGGAGCTGCACGCGAAGTAAATCGCTCAGCGGGTCACTTTCGCGGCCTGCGCGGTGAGATGCACCTTGAGGTGCATCTCGTCCTGCACCGCGAGCGCCCCCATGAGCGCGGTGAAGGGGGTGAGCCCGAGCTCGCTTTGCCGCAGCGGTGCCTCGCCCGTCACCGTGAGGCTCTCGGGTGAGACCTCGAAGTGCAGAGGGATGTGCACCAGATGCCAGGCACCGCGCACCTGCGTGGCGATCGTCGCCACGAGCTCGCCCGCTCGCGCCGGGGAGGGGCTCTCGAGCCGCACCGACCAGAGGAGCACCTCGGGGTGCTGCCCGGCATCGAGGAGCGCCGGACCGAGCATGTTGCGCCGCGTGCCATCGCGTGCGCCCTGGCTCACGTCGGGCGGAAAATCGGCGGCGTTTTCGGCGGCGCGCAGCGAAGGCTCGTCCACGGTGAGGGAGGCCGCAGGAACGTGCACCTCGAAGCCTGCGCGCAGCGGATCTTCCGGAATGTAGACCGTGCCGGTGAGCTCATGCGAGGCGATGACGTGGTTGTGTCCGGCCGCGCTCAACGTTCCGCCGCGATAGACGAGGAGCTCGAGGAGCGACTGCCCGGCGACCACATCGTACGGGCGGCCGACCCGCGAGGGGGGCGACGGCGCTGCGGGGGAACGTACCGCGCTCGCCGGCGGTGAGGGGCGCGTCGGACAACCGCTCAGGGCGAGTGCGAGGAACAGCGCGCCGATGAGGCGCAGCTTGAAACCCCCGGTCATCCCTTTAAGCTTGAGCGCCATGACTCTCCGCAACACCAACCGACGCTGGGGCGCGATCGCGCAGCTGTTCCACTGGCTCATCGTGGCCCTCATCATCGTACAGCTGACGCTCGCGGAGATGGCCGACGACCTGCCGAACGGAATGCGCAAGCTCACGCTCCTGGCGCGCCACAAGTCATTCGGCATCACGGTCCTCATGCTCGTCATCCTGCGGCTCGCCTGGCGATGGCTCAATCCACACCCGCCTCTGCCGGATAACCTCAAGCCCTACGAGCGCAAGCTCGCGACCTTCAGCCACGGCGCGCTCTATACCCTGCTCTTCGCCATACCGCTTTCCGGCTGGACGATGTCCTCCGCGCGTGGGTTTCCGGTGAGCTGGTTCGGGTTCTTTCAACTTCCGGACCTCGTTCCCAGGAGCCGCCCGCTGTACGAGGCCCTGGTGACGACGCATGTGACCCTGGTGTGCGTGCTGCTCGCCGTCGTGGCGCTGCACGTCGCGGGAGCCCTCAAGCATCATTTCGTGCACAAGGACGACGTGCTCAGGCGCATGTTGCCCTTCAGCCGCAACGGATGAGGAGTCGACCGATGCGCGCATCTTCGCTCACCGGCATCCTGGGCCTGACACTGCTCGCCGCCGGTGCCTCGAGTCCGGCCCGCGCCGCGGCCCCGCCGGCAGCGGCTCCCGCCGCCCCGGCCCCCGCACAGGCCCCCGGCGAGCACTACACGCTCGACCCGGCAAAGAGCTCGCTCGAATTCATTTTCCTCCAGGCGGGAGCGAAGAACACCGGGCGCTTCTCCCGCTTCACCGTGGGACTCGATTTTCCGGGAGCGGATCCGGCGGGCGGGCGGCTCGATGTCACGGTCGACGTCGCAGCTCTCGAGACCGGGGACAAGGATCGTGACGATACGCTGCGCAGCGACGATCTCTTCGCGGTGACGAAATTCCCGCAGGCCCGTTTCAGCGCCACGCGGATCGTCAGGACCGCATCCGGGTTCGATGCCGAAGGCCCGCTCACCATCCGCGGCGTGACGCGCGACACGCACGTGCCGTTCACCTTCCGTGAAGCCTCCGAAGGTGGCGCCACGGTCGGCTACATGGCCGGTAAGACCGTCGTGCGCCGGCTCGACTTCGGCGTCGGTCAGGGCGACTGGAAGGCGACCGATCAGGCGGGGAACGAGGTCACGGTGTCATTCAACCTGCGCCTGACGCGCGCAGTGCGCTGACCACCGCTAATACGGCGTCCCGTCGCGGCGCGTGAACCGGTCGCGGGCCCCCGGCGGGCTGTAGATGAGGTCCACGTCCGGGTCGGAGTAGTGGCCGACATCCTGCGGATCGCGGTTGCTGATCTCGAGATACACCGCGGGCCGGTCGCTGCGATTCACCAGCTGATGACCATCGCTCCTGCCGGCGGGGAACCCGGCACACATGCCGGCCGTGAGGGGCTGCTCGCCGGCATCGGTGCGCAGCATCACCTCCCCTTCGAGCACGTACACGAACTCGTCCTCGTGCGTGTGCCAGTGGCGCATCGAGGATTCCTTTCCCGGCAGTAGTGTCGTCCGGTTGATGCCGATATGGGTGAGCCCGAGGGCATCTCCCAGCGGGCGCTTCTCGCGCGGCAAGACGCGCGAGCGGTAGGGCTCGGGGTAACCGGAGCGGCACACGGCCGTCAGGCTGCGCGGGTCCAGTGCGGGTCGAGTGGCCATGCGGTGCTCCGAAAGCGCGTGGTTGACGCGCATCAGTTCCTTCGGGGAGCATGCCACAACTCAACATGCCTGAAATATTCGACGACGTCGGGCACTGTGTGGATGCGGTGCTGCGCCGCGTGGGCACGCGCGTGGTGCTGGCCGCACCGCTCGGCCTCGGCAACCCCAATCCGCTCGTCAACGAATTCTACCGTCGCGCGCAGCGCGATCCGGGCATCGACCTCACCATCCTGACCGCGCTGTCGCTGCTGAGGCCGGCGGCGGCTTCCGCGCTGGAAGCGCGCCTGGTGGGGCCGCTGGTCGAGCGCGTGTTTGGCAGTTACATCGAGCCCGACTACGCCCGCGCGCTGCTGCATGACGCACTGCCGGCGAATGTGCGCGTCATCGAGTTCTTTCTCACGCTCGGACAGTTTCTCGCCTCCAACCAGGCGCAGCGCCGCTACCTGTGCTCCAACTACACGCACGTGGCGCGCGACTGCCTGGCGCGCGGGGTCAACGTGATCGCGCAGCTGGTCGCGCGGCGCACGCACGACGGCCAGACGCTCCTCAGCCTCGGCTCCAATGCCGACGTCACCCCCGACCTGCTGCCGCTCATCGAGAGCGAGCGCCGCGCCGGGCGCGACATCGTCGTGGTCGGCGAAACCCACGCACAAATGCCCTTCATGACGGGGCATGCGCAGGTGGAGGCGCGGCACTTCGACTTCCTGGTGGACGACCCGCGTTACGACTACGACCTCTTCTGCCCGCCCAATCCACCGCTCAGCATCGCCCACCACGCGATCGGCATGCACGTCAGCAGCCTGGTACGCGACGGCGGCACGCTGCAGGTGGGGATCGGCGAGCTGGCGGAAGCCTCGATCTATGCGCTGTTGCTGCGCCATCAGCAGAACGCCCGCTGGCGCGCCGCGCTCGGCGCGCTCGATCCGCACGGCATCGCCGCGCCACTGATCGCGGGTGAAGGCGGTACCGAGCCCTTCGTGAGGGGCCTGTACGCCGCAACGGAGATGTTCGTCGCGCAACTGCTCGAGCTCTATCAGGCCGGGGTCCTGCGCCGCCCCGTCTATGAGTGCCTGGCGCTCGAGCGGCTGCTCGCCGCGGGCAGGATCGGCGAGCGGTTCGACGAGCGCATCCTCGAGCTGCTGTTGGAAGCGGGCATGGGGCCGCGTCTGACCGCCGCGCAGTTCACGCAGCTGCAGCACCACGGAGTCTTCCGCGCCGACGTCGAGTTCGACGCCGGGCGCATCCGTGCCCGTGGCGGCATCTGGATCGAGGCGGACCTCGCCGATCCGGCAAGCCGCGCGCGCCTCGCGGAGTGCCTGGGGCGCGAGTTGCGCAACGGCCAGGTGCTGCATGCCGGCTTCTTCGTCGGTCCCCGCGGCTTCTACGCGGCGCTGCGCGAGCTGCCCGAGAGTACCCGCGGCCGCTTCGGGATGCGCGGTGTCGGCTACATCAACCAGCTCTACGGAGAGGATCAGGAACTGCGCATCCTGCAGCGGCGTGACGCCCGCTTCGTCAACAGCACCATGATGGTGACGCTGCTCGGGGCGGCGGTGTCGGATGCGCTCGAGAGCGGCCGGGTGGTGAGCGGCGTCGGTGGTCAATACAACTTCGTCGCCATGGCGCATGCGCTGCCCGGCGCCCGCTCCATCCTGTGCCTGCGCGCCACGCGCACCCAGCATGGCCGTACGGCCTCCAATATCCTCTGGAGCTACGGTCACGAAACCATTCCGCGGCACCTGCGCGACATCGTGATCACCGAGTACGGCATCGCGGACCTGCGTGGGCGCACCGACGAAGAGATCATCATGGCGCTGCTCAACATCGCCGACTCCCGCTTCCAGGAGCCGCTCCTGGCGCAGGCCGTGCGCGCCGGCAAGATGCGTGCTGACTATCGCATCCCGGACGGCTGTCGCGACAACACACCGCAGCAGCTGGAGCACGTGCTGGCGGAGGACCGCCGGCAGGGGTTCTTCAGCGAATACCCCTTCGGAACCGACCTCACCGCAGAGGAGACCGCGCTGGTGCGTGCGCTGAGGTATCTCGACGCGCACACCGGCTCGACGCGCTCGCTCCTCGCCACCGCCGCCGCGGCCGTCCTGCGCGGGAGCCCGGCGCCGCGACACGCGGGGGCGCTCAAGCGCATGGGGCTCGATCGGCCGGCCAACGTCCGCGAGCGGCTCGAGCAGCGGCTGGTGGTGCTGGGGCTCGAGGCGACCGCGGTCGCGAAGCCTTAGCGCCTAGCGCTTGCGGCGCGGGACCGCGCGCCTGGCCGCTGCGCGTTTCGGCGTCCGACGCGCCTTCGCCGTCTTGCGCTTGGGCGCGACGGAGCGCCGGGTCTTGCGGCCTCCGGGAGCGGCGCGGGCTTTGCCGGCCTTGCGGGGCCTGGCACGTTTCGCTTTCGCGCGGGCGGGCTTCTTCGCGGGGGTATCGATGCCGCGCAGCTGATCGAGAATCGCGGGGTTCTCGAGCGTCGAGACGTCCTGCGTCACGGGTTCATTGTTGGCCACGGCCCGCAGCAGGCGGCGCATGATCTTGCCCGAGCGGGTCTTCGGCAGGTTGTCCGCGTAGCGGATGTCGTCGGGCTTGGCGATGGGGCCGAGCTGCTCGCCTACCCAGTCGCGCAGCTCCTTGGTCAGGGCGCTCGTATCACCCGTCGGACGCGGGCCGCGCAGCACCACGTACGCGAATACCGACTCGCCCTTGATGTCATGCGGCTTGCCGACCACGGCGGCTTCCGCGACGCGCGGATTCGCGACCAGCGCCGACTCGATCTCCATGGTGCCGAGACGGTGCCCGGACACCTTCAACACGTCATCGATCCGCCCCATGATCCAGAAGTAGCCGTCCTTATCGCGGTGCGCGCTGTCGCCCGCAACGTAGCAGCGCGTGTGGAACTTCGACCAGTAGCCTTCGACATAGCGCGGGTTGTTACGCCATATGGTGCGCAGCATCGAGGGCCAGGGCTTGCGGATCACGAGATAGCCGCCGGCATCGGGGCGCTTCACCGACTCGCCGTGGTCGTTGACGATGTCCGCCTCGATACCGGGGAGCGGCACGGTGCACGAGCCGGGCTTGGTGGCGGTGGTGCCTGGGAGCGGCGCGATGAGAATCGCGCCGGTCTCGGTCTGCCACCAGGTATCGACGATCGGGCAGCGCTCTTTGCCGATCACGCGGTGATACCACATCCACGCCTCGGGATTGATCGGCTCGCCGACCGTACCGAGGAGCCGCAGTTTCGACAGGTCGTACTTGTTGGGCAGCGCGTCGCCGAGCTTCATCAGCGCACGGATCGCGGTCGGCGCGGTATAGAAGACGGTCACTCCATGGGTCTGGCAGTTCTTCCAGAAGCGCCCGCCGTCGGGCACCGTCGGAGCGCCTTCGTACATGACGATCGTCGCCCCGGCCGCGAGCGGTCCATAGGTGATGTAGGAGTGCCCGGTGACCCAGCCGACGTCCGCGGTGCACCAGAACACATCATCGTCGCGCAGGTCGAAGACCCACTGAGTGGTGACCTTGCAGCCGAGCAGGTAGCCGCCGGTGGCGTGCTGGATGCCCTTCGGTTTCCCGGTCGATCCCGAGGTATAGAGGATGAAGAGCGCATGCTCGGCATCCACCCACTCGGGGTCGCAGGAGGGCGGCTGCCCTTCTATGGCGTCGTGCCACCACACGTCGCGCTTGGAATCCATCGCCACGTGCCGCCCCGAGCGCTTGAGCACGATGACGCGCTCGACCGTCGGGCAGCCGGCCGCGAGCGCCTGGTCGGTGTTGGCTTTGAGCTCGACCGCGGTGCCGCCGCGCCAGCCGCCGTCGGCGGTGATCACGAGCCGCGCCTCCGTGTCCTCGATGCGATCCTTGAGCGCAGGCGCCGAGAAGCCGCCGAACACCACCGAATGGATCGCGCCGACGCGGTTGCAGGCGTGCATGGCGACCACAACCTCCGGCACCATCGGCATGTAGATGACGACGCGGTCGCCCTTGGCGATGCCCTGGGCCTTGAGCGCGTTGGCAAAGCGGCAGACATCGGCGTGCAGCTCCCGGTAGCTGATGCGTCGCACATCGCCGGGCTCGCCCTCGAAAATGATGGCGGTCTTGTGGCCACGCTCGTTGAGGTGCACGTCGAGGCAGTTGAAGGAGGCGTTGAGCTTGCCGTCCGTGAACCATCGGTAGTTGGGCGCGCGGCTCTCATCGAGCGCCACGGTGAAGGGCCGATGCCAGGAGAGCTCCTGGGCGGCCAGATCCGACCAGAATCCGACGTTATCCTCGGCCGCGCGCTTGCGCAGCGTCTCGAGGTCACGCGGCTTGACGCGCGAGCGTGCAGTGAACTCCTGCGAAGGCGGGAATTTCCGCTGCTCGATGAGGGCCGACTCGATGTGCTTGTCCGTGACCGCCGCCATAACCACCTCTCGAGACTCTTTGTTCTTTCCGGAAAGGGCAGCATAGCCCAATCGCGCGCACCCTTCAGGTGCGTACTTCTGCCAACAGCCCCTCGATCAGATCGAGCGCCTCGCCCGCATACCCACCGCCGAAGAGGTTGGCATGATTGAGCACGTGATAGAGGTCATAGAGCTCGCGCCGGACGTGAGCCCCGGGCGGGAGCGGGGCCGCCTGCTCATAGGCGCGGTAGAAGGCCGGGCCGAAGCCGCCGAACAGGCGTGTCATCGCGAGATCCGCCTCGCGATCGCCGTAGTAGACCGCCGGGTCGAAGACTGCGGGCTCGCCGTCCTTCGTCGCGAGCCAGTTGCCGCCCCAGAGATCGCCGTGCAGGAGTGAAGGCTGCGGCCGATGTCCGCCGAGAATCTGCGGCACCGCCTCGATCAGCCGCTCGCCGGGCTCTCCCAGGAGCGAGCCGAAGCCGTTGGCAACAGCCAGGGCAAGCTGGGGCCGCAGGCGCCGCTCGCGGTAGAACTCGATCCACGAATCGAGACATCCATTCGCCTGCGGCGTGCTGCCGATGGTGTTGTCGCGCCACCAGCCGAAGGCGGCGGCGCTCCTTGCGTGTTGCGCCGCAAGGCCCTCGCCGAGGCGCGCCTCGCAGCGCTCGTCCGCTGTGCCCCGCTCGAGCCATTCGAGGGCGAGAAATGCGACTTCCGCGGTCTCGCCACGCGCGAGCACCTTCGGCACGCGCAGCGCACGGGCGTGCTCGAGCTCGGCGAGTCCTGCGGCCTCGGCCTCGAGCATGGGAGCGGCCGCGCGCGCGGCTACCTTGACAAAGAGCGGCGTGCGCCCCGCGAGCCAGCGGTAGCAGTCATTGATGCTGCCGCCCGCTACGCGCCGCTCAGGACTTGCGGCGCACTCGAGCCCGCTCAGTCGACCGATCCCGGCTGCGATCGCGGCAAGATTCCGCACGGCTCACCGCGCCGCGGCTTCAGGCGGCGGCGGGCAGCTGTGCCAGCCGTGCACCCTGAGCGCGCAGGAACGGCCCGAAGCCGAGGCCATCGTAGAAGGAGCCGAGGCCGGGAAGATCCGGCAGACGGCGCCTCAGGGCTTCGGCACTCGTCCCGAGCGGCACGTCGCAGGCGATCTGCGTCAGGCGGCGCGAGAGATAGACCGCCTCGCGATGCTCGGCGAGGCGCGCGGCGAGCGTGCTCGCACCACGCACCCGAAGACACGCCAGTCTCCCTAAGTCCCCGTAGAGCTCATCGAGCGAGGCGAATGCCTTCATGATGGACGCGGCGGTGCGGTGTCCGATCCCGGGCACGCCCGGAATGTTGTCGGACTCATCTCCGGTGAGGGCGAGATAGTCCGCGAAGCGCTCGGGTCGGACGCCGTAGTGGCGCTCGATGTCGTGATATCCGAACTGCCCGCGGGCGCCGAAGTCCCAGAGCAGATCGCCGTCACGCATCAGCTGCGCCAGGTCCTTGTCGCGGGTGATGAAGGCGGCGCGCACGCCGGCCTCGCGCATCTGCCGCCCGAGCGTGCCGATGATGTCGTCCGCCTCGTACTCCGGATGCACGAAGTGAGCGAGACCCAGGTGCCGGCACAGTTCCCGGCAGCGCTCGAACTGGCGTACGAGATCGGTCGGCGCGGGCTCGCGGTTCGCCTTGTAGGCGGGATAGATGCGACTGCGGTAGGAGTCGCGCCGGCGCGCATCGAATGCCACCGCGATGTACGCCGGCCGTACCCGCTCGATGAGATCGCCGATGAAGCGCGCGAAGCCGAACACGGCATGGGTGGGATTGCCATCGCGGTCGCGCATGTCGGGCAACATCGAGTGCCATGCACGGAACACGTAGACCGAGGCGTCGACGAGAAAGATCACGCCGCGGACCTTAGCAGGTGCAGCAATCGCTGCACAGGCGCAAGCGAAGTGATGTCAGCCGGAATCGCTCCCCGATGAGCAGCAGGCAAAGACCGCGCTCTTTGCCTGCGGTCGACGGAGTAATGTCCGGCAAAAGCGCCGCAGGCGACTCTTGCCCAATTAACTCAGATACGCGCGGATGCGATCGTGCAGCGGGCTGGTGCGCGGGAAGTGCGCCACCAGATATTCCATCTGGTCGGCGAGCACACGCCGGCCTTTGAGAAAGATGTATTCGGCGTAGGTCGGCGTGAAAGGCACCGCGATCAGCTGCATGCGCGCCTGCTCGGGCGTGCGCGAGGCCTTCTGGTTATTGCAGCGGCGGCAGGCTGCCACCACGTTGGTCCACACATCCTGGCCACCCTGGCTGAAGGGGCGGATGTGATCGCGCGACAGCTCGCGCGAGGGAAATCGCGAGGCGCAATACATGCAGAGGTAGGCATCGCGCCGGAACAGGGTCTGGTTGTTCAGCGGCGGGATGTAGTCGTGGCGGGTATTGCCGGGATTGCCCGTGTGCCCGACCGTGGCCACGATCGAATTCACCTCGAGGATGGTACGGCGGCCGGTGCGCGCATTGGTGCCGCCGAAGAGCTGATAGAGGAGCGAGCCGCACGTGTAAGCGACCTGCTCCTGGGTGTAGAGTCGCGCGGCTTCCTTGTAATCGATCCACTCGAGCGGCATGCCGGCGACGTCGGTGCGCAGTACGAGCTGGGAAAGTCCGCGCGCACCGGGGGCCGCCACGACCGCGAGGTCGTCTGCGAGGCCGAAATCGGCGCGATCGAGATCGATGCCGTGCATAACGCTGTAAGATACGGCACTTTTGTGCAAGAATTCAACACCGCAAGATCTTAATTAAATTGAAATTTTCCAGTGACGTGGCCGACCGGCCACGCACTCGTGAGGGGCGCTGAATGGCAGTGATGATTGGCGCGCTCAAGGAGAGCGCGCCGCAGGAAACGCGCGTCAGTCTGACTCCGGAGATCGCCGAGAAGTTCGCAAGGGAGGGCGCGCGCGTCACTCTCGAGCGTGGCGCCGGCGAGCGGGCGCGCTTTCCGGACTCCGCCTACAAGAATGTGGCATGGGCCGAGAGCGCCGCGGCGGTCCTCGGCTCGGCCGACGTCGTTCTCACGGTGCAGCCGCTCACCGTCGAGCAGATCGGGCAACTGAAGGCGGGCGCCGTGGTGGTCGGCTTCATGCAGCCGCACGCACGCGCCGCCGAGGTGCGTGCGCTGAAGGAGCGCCGCATCACGAGCTTCGCCATGGAGCTCGTGCCGCGCATCTCGCGCGCCCAGTCGATGGATGCACTCTCTTCCCAGGCCTCCATCGCGGGTTACAAGGCGGTGCTGATCGCCGCGAGCCACCTGCAGAAGTTCCTCCCCATGCTCACCACGGCCGCAGGCACCATCCGCCCCTCGCAGGTGCTCATTATCGGCGCAGGGGTGGCGGGCCTTCAGGCGATCGCCACCGCCCGGCGCCTGGGCGCCGTGGTCGAGGCCTACGACGTGCGCAGCGCCACCCGCGAGCAGGTGAAGTCGCTCGGCGCCAAGTTCGTCGAGACGGGGGTGAGCGCCGAGGGTACCGGCGGCTACGCGCGCGAGCTCACCGCGGAAGAGAAGGCCAGGCAGCAGGAAGCGCTCGATGCGCGCATCGCCGTCGCGGATGCCGTGGTGACGACTGCTTCGGTCCCCGGGCGTCCGGCGCCGAAGATCATCTCGCGTGCCGCGGTCGAGCGCATGCGCGCAGGCTCGGTGGTGGTCGACATCGCCGCCGAGCAGGGCGGCAACTGCGAGCTGACGCGCGCCGGGGAAACCATCGAGCACCGCGGCGTGCAGGTGATCGGCCCCGTCAATCTCGCCGCCGAGCTCGCCTACAACGCGAGCGAGATGTACTCGCGCAATCTCTTCAATTTCCTCAAGCCCGCGATCCCTAAAGGCGAGCTCACGATCGACTGGAACGACGAGGTATTCGCGCAGTCCTGCCTGACGCGCGACGGGGCGATCCAACACGGGCCGACGGCCAAGGCGCTCGGGGGCTGATATGACCGGAATGGTGGCACTCTATATCTTCATGCTCGCGGCCTTCACCGGCTACGAGATCATCTCGCGCGTGCCGGTGATCCTGCATACGCCGCTCATGTCGGGCTCTAACTTCGTGCACGGCATCGTGCTGGTGGGCGCCATGGTGGCCTTAGGCAGCGCGCACACACCGCTCGAGAAGAGCATCGGCTTCATCGGCGTGCTGCTCGCCGCCGGCAATGCGGTCGGCGGCTACGTCGTCACCGAGCGCATGCTGGAGATGTTCAAGTCCTCCGGGGCGCGTGCCAAAGCGAAGGAGACCCACTGATGCCGGGCTGGCTCTCCGCGAGCCTCGCGATCCAGGCGAGCTACTTCGTCACCGCGGTGCTCTTCATCCTGGGCCTGAAGCGCATGAGCTCGCCCGTGACGGCGCGCAGCGGGATCCTGTGGGCGGGCGCCGGCATGGGCGTCGCGACCCTGATCACTTTCCTCTACCCGGGAATGAGCAACTACGAGCTGATCCTGCCGGCGATGCTGGTCGGCGGGGGGCTCGCCTGGTGGAGCGGCAAGCGGGTCGCCATGACCGACATGCCGCAGATGATCGCGCTCTACAACGGCATGGGGGGCGGGGCCGCGGCGGCGATCGCGGCGGTCGAGCTCTATCGCGGCGGGGCCGAGGGCTATGTCACCGTCTCACTCGCGGTCGCCGGCGGGATCATTGGAGCGGTGTCCTTCTCGGGCAGTGCCATCGCCTTCGGCAAGCTCCAGGGGCTAATCACCGGGAGCATCCGCTTCACCGGCCAGCAGATCGTGAACTTAGGATTGCTCGCCGCCGCGCTGGTCCTCGGCGCCCTCGTCGCTGCCCACGTGAACGCCTCGCCCGCGATCGTCACGGGCTTCTTCGTCCTGGCGCTCGTTCTCGGCATCACC
>Ga0070735_10000672_pt1 | contig 35460 bp, 32 predicted proteins | sample Coa_R1_FD_66443 | JGI IMG/M metagenome (GOLD analysis project Ga0070735, IMG submission 66443) | Surface soil microbial communities from Centralia Pennsylvania, which are recovering from an underground coalmine fire - Coalmine... | ecosystem: Environmental > Terrestrial > Soil > Unclassified ...
AACAAGTGATTGCAAATGCACAAGCAATGGCAGATGAATTAACCAATTTAGGATATCGCATTGTTGCCGGTGGTACAGATAACCATTTATTTATTGTTGATTTGCGTTCTAAAAATATTACCGGATTAAAAGCAGAAATTGCGCTTGAAAAAGCGGGTATTACCGTAACGCGCAGCTGTATTCCTTTTGATACTGAAAAACCATGGATAACGAGCGGTATTCGTATTGGTTCTCCTGCAATTACTACCCGTGGCATGCGTGAACATGAAGCACGGCAAATTGCTCATTTAATCGATGATGTTATTCGCCATCATGATAATGATACAGTGTTGCATGCAATTAATATGAAAGTACGGAGTATGTGTACCAATTTTTTTGAACCGTTTGAAATGTTTTCAGCAGGCTCCATACGTGAATTGAGCTTATAAGTAAAAATCCCCTCGAAATTTTCGAGGGGATTTTATTATTATTTCTTTGACCAAAGATGTTGCCACCACACACCAAAAAGTGCACCAAGCATACGCATACCACCTTTTAACGTGAGTTTGCTATCAGCTTGATCTTCCCACACGGTTGGAATTTCTTTGACAATAAAACCAGCTTTTTTGCAGAGATATAAAAGTTCTGCATCAAACGCCCATTGAGTGACGGTTAATTCTGGTGTTATTTTTTCAATTACTTTACGTTTGAATACTTTTGCGCCACATTGCAAATCATAATAGGTTAAGCCAAATAACAACCACACCAATGGTTCATAAACTATTTTGCTACCATAACGTTTATAAGCAGGGCGTGGAGGTGAAATTTGTGCGCCGGGCATGTAACGGCTTGCAATAATTCCATCACTACCATCCAAGTTAACAATAAGATCGTAAAAAGCATCTGCTTTTGTTGCCATATCTGCATCCACAAAACCAATAAGATCATTATCACGGGTTAAGGCATCAGCAAATCCAGCTTTAATGGCAAGACCTTTTCCAGCTTGTACCAAATCAATAATGATGATATTGTTTGCTGCTAAATCATTGCGTATTCGTTCAACAACACCAAGCGTATTATCTTTGCACCCATTAAGAACAATAACTAACTCAAAAGGCATATGCATGGTAGTAAAAAATTGATGATAAGCCCGCAGCGTTCTTTCTATTCTATTTTCTTCATTATAGGCAGGTATAACAATACTTAGCTTCATACTATTTATATCTTTTTCTCTAAGAGATTTACACGTTTCATTTTGTAGGAACTTTTCTTGAATATACCAAAATCCAAAGATGGCGAACAACGATGCAAGTAATACAAAAATTATTTTCCAAAAAGGATGTTTCATAAAAAATTCCCTTATTGATTTTTACGGTAATTTTTTTGGTTTGTTTTTGTCAAGTATTTGTAGTGTATCAGAAATATAAAATAAAAAAGTAAATAAAAATAAAATAAAACATTTGTTAATTGCAACAGATTTTCTTCTCTGTATACTAATCTCAATAGCACAAAAATAAATTTTTTAAAAACATAGAAGAAAGGAATAAGTATTCATAATAAATAATTATTTTTTATATGCGAATTTTTATACAGAAACCACTACTTATTTTTAAGGATTTTTTTACATGAAAAAAAACTTATTATTTCTTTTAAATATTGCATTACTCGGATTTGCTAATATTGTGAAAGCAGACAGAACTCCTCTAGAAAAAATAGTTATTACAGGCGTTGTAGGCGGACTTCTTTATGGAGGAATAAAAGCTGAGCAAATGAATAAAGAGTATTCAAAAAAACATAAAAAGCCAGATTTGTATATGCGTGGGGCTAAAACATTATTAGCAGGAGGGACCATTGTTGGTATGGACATTCTTCTAGGAGATAACGATACTAAACAGAATTTAGTTAAATTAGGAGCACTATCAGCCGGTTTATTCGCTACAACTGAACCAGTGGCCCAAATTATACGAGAGATACCAATAATAGGTGGATTACTTACAGATCCTGTTGATGAAGATGGTGATGAGATAAAAGATTTTGGAGCAATTAGTCGTTTTGCCGTTACCTATATGCCACTACGAGAAGCTGGACTTAAATATTTTTGTTCGCAACAAAAAAAATAATTAACTAATGTAGTCGGATTTAAAAAAAGCGTCTTCTAGGGCGCTTTTTTTATTTGAGTTCAAAGCGCTCTAATTGTTGTTTATGTAGTTTAACTAAATATGAACAATAATCTGCAGTAAAGCCTTCTTGTTGATCGCACCGTAAAAACTTGACCAATTCATCTTTATGATGTTGGATTAGTTGCGCTTCTTTAATGCCTAATTCTAATTCTTTTTCTTTATTACGATGAGCTCTTTCTATGGATTTATTTTTTTGTTGTTGTAAAGAAATAGCAGTATAATCTGGATGGCCTTTTATTTTTAGTTCTATTTGTCTTTCTTGTTTATTAAGAGCAATTAATTCAGGATCTTGAGTGTATTTTTGATATAAGTGATTTATAATTATTGGAGTAATAATTGAGGCAAGAAATTTACCAGTTTCCCAGTAAGATGAAGTTTCTTTTGACGGTTTATCTTCAACGCTAAAAGTATGATGTTTTGATGGTTCATGGCATTGCGTTTGAAGAATGGTAAAAGAAATGATTGGCAATAAAAATATTTTTTTAGATACACTGAACATGAAAGCCTTTCTTTACTAGAAGTTTTATTTAAATATCACTAATATAATTGATAAATAAAATTTTATAAAGAAAATAAGACAATGATTATATTTAATTCACATAAAGCGCTGGAAGTTATCAAACCATTTTTGCCCGATAATCCCGTGATTGTAGAAGCGGGCGCTTTTGATGGGCAAGATACCAAAAAAATGGCACAACAATGGCCACAGGGCACGATTCATGCTTTTGAGCCTGTGCCAGAGATTTATGAACGTTTGATGAATAATACTCATATGTTGCCTCATGTGCAGCGCTATCGGTTGGCCCTCAGTAATCATAGCGGAACGGCCCAATTTTATATTGCAGAAAAACCACAAAAACCGGGCATTGCATCACAAGCCGGATCATTGTATAAACCAAAAGAGCGCTTACAGCATTCGTCTATCATTTTTCCCCGTATGGTTACGGTCAACATTGTTACGCTTGATGAATGGGCGGATAGAAATGGCATTACGGCAATTGATTTGCTGTGGCTTGATACGCAAGGTCATGAACTGGCTATTTTGCAAGCAGCGCCGCATATGGTTAATCATATTAAAGTTATTTTTGCCGAAGTTTCTTTTATAGAGAGTTATCAAAATCAGCCGTTATACAAAGATGTGGTTACGTGGATGGCTGATCATGGTTTTGAACAGGTTGGCCGTGATTTTGAAGATGAAACAAAATCTTTTTTTGGCAATGTGTTATTTGTGAGAAAATAAAAAAGAATGCTATCTGGATTGACAAAATACATACTGTTTGGCTATTCTGTTACATAAGTAAGATGTTAATTATATTTTAATTTATAGGGATTATTCATGATTTCTTTTTCTATGGCTGCTGCTCAAAGTATGTCATTGGATGCTATAATCCACACAAAATCTTACATTCATATACTTCCTCTTTCTTGGCGCTGGTGGCGCTAAATTTTTTTTCTCCTTTTTTTAAACATTTTTCACAAGGTGCGATTGTAATCGCATTCCGTCTTTTATTATAAATTATTATTGTTAAGGAATTTACCATGAAAAAACAGATATATGCTGTTATTGTTTCTTGTATTGTAGTGATGGTTGTCGCGGTATATTTTGGGATATTTAAAAAAGCAGATACTGTTGCAGATTACCGAATTGCGTTGTTTGTACCTGCAGAACATCCTGCCATGACAGAGATTCTCGATGGATTTCAAGATACTATTCACTCATTAAGTAATAAGAAATATGTTTTTGATGAATATAATGCGAATGGCAATGCAACATTATTGCGCGCTCAAGCTGATGAGATCATACAAAATAAATACGATTTAGTGTTTACTATTGGTACGCAATGTACCCAATCTATTTTTGAAATATCTAAAAAAAGACAATCACCTATGCCACAAGTGTTTACAGCAGTTGATGATCCGGTATCAATGGGAATTGTTGTATCGTTTGATCAGCCAGGTGGCAGAGTCACGGGAATCACAGATAATAGTGTATATGATGAACAAATAGATGCACTTTTACGTGTAAAGCCAAACGTGAAAACAATATTATTAGTGTATAATCCTTCACAGGGCAGAGGTCTTGAAAAGAATAAAGAAGAGCTTGAAGCAGCATTACGCAAAAAAAATATTGCATTACGGACTGTTGCGGTTGGTCATCAAAATGAAATTATGCAAAAAGTTGCTAACTTTTTAACGGATGTGGATGTTCTGATGATATTAACTGATCATACCACCGTAGCAGGTATTGATAGTTTAATCACCTTATGTGGGCGTTATGGAGTGACTTTATTTGCATCCGACCTTAATTCTGCAGATAAAGGTGCTGCGTTAGCATTTGGTGTGCTTCAACGCGATTATGGAGTGTTAGGTGCGCGATTAGCCCACCAAATTCTTGAAGATAAGCAAGCGCCATCTTCTATTGCAGTGCGTCCGTTAGAGCAGTTATATCTTAAAATAAACACCAAAACAATGGAGCAACAAGCTTTACCGCTTACGCAAGAACAACTTGTGCAACTTAAAAAAGAAGGAGTTATTGTTGTATGAATATTGATACATTCTTAATTATTATCGAGCAATGTTTAATACATATTCCGTTATTGCTTGGTGCATATATTACCATTTCTTTGATGAAGTTACCTGATTTGAGCATAGAGAGCGCATATGTTTCTGGTGCAATTATAGGAGCATATATGATAGTAGCAACAAGTGCATTACCTATTACGATACAATTACCACTTATTATGGTGGCAAGTTTAGGCGGTGGTGCATTAGTGGGTATGACATCCAGTATGCTCACGCAGTATGCAGGCTTACCGCATTTGCTTTCAAGTATCATTACGTTTGGTATTTTTTATGGTATTAATCAACTGATTGCAGGGAGTTATATATCATTGAGTGCGTATAATAATCCCTTAATTATAGAAAGTATTGATCGTCATCCGGAATTTATTGTTTTTCTTGTTATAGCAATTGTTGTTTCTTTGTTGATGTATATATTTCTAAAAAAACAAATTGGTTTTGCGTGCGCCATATATGGTGATAATCCTTACTTTTTTCATCATTATGGTATTTCAGTTCCGTATGTATTTATTACGGGTGTTGTGGTAAGCAATGCGCTTGCTGGTCTGAGTGGATATTTGTTTGCGCAATCGAATGGTTTTGCTGATATCGGTATGGGATTTGGAAAAGCATTATTATGTATTACCGCATTAATTTTGGGTAAAGTTATCATGCGTCCCAAACGGCCAATTGTTATAGCTATGCCACTAATTGGTTGTTGTGCTTATTTTGCTCTTCAACAAGCACTTCTTAAAATAGGATTTAATTTAAAATATTTTACGACAATTCAAGCAGTGGTAACATTATTTATTTTAATGAGCATGTATCGCAACCATATTAAACAACGCATTGATCATTTGGGAGTATAATCATGAGATTACATAAGGGTTTGCGTATATCGCATATGAACTTTGCATTTTCAGCAACAAAAAAATTTTTTAATAATGTTTCAATGCATTGTGAGCCGGGTGAGCTTAACTTTTTACAAGGAAAAAACGGATCGGGTAAATCAACATTGTTTGCAATATTGCAAGGACATATACCATCACACGCGCAATTAACGGGAACATTCAGCATTGATGAATATGAAACAAAAGTTGAACATAATCAGTTGAATTATTCTTTTACCAAACATATTACAACAGTAGTTCAAAAAGTTGATGAAATGGTAGCACCACATTTTTCTGTTGAACAAAATGTGCAATGTGCTAACTTGCCGAACTATCCTGGATTATATAATTTGCCATTAGCACAAAAAATGTCTTTATTACAAGACTTTAATATTGATGCCCGCATGTGTGTTGAGCAATTATCAGGCGGGCAAAAGCAAATTGTTGCCATTGTAATGGCATTACAAAAATCAGCTCAATTATTATTGCTTGATGAACCAACTGCGGCACTTGATCCTAAAAATGCTCATATGGTAATGCAATGTTTGCGTAAACTTGCACAAACATTGCATATAACCGCTTTGATCATATCACACGATAAGGAGTTGGTTCAGACGTATGCGCCGGGATATTATTTTGAAATTAACCAAGATGATCATGATCTACGTACCATAGAAAAAAAACTATTTTAATATATTTTTTATTTATGCATTTAATTGATTAACGTATTCAAAAATAGTTTTTTGATTAAGGCCATACAAAAGATCGCATGAATCTATAACTCGATCAATCCAATATCCATTAAATGTTCTGCCGCCTGCAAAATGTTGCGTTTGACAGTTGGTAGTGAGAGATTTTGCGGTGTTGTATGATGCTTGATAACTGGTAAGTACCAATGGTGGTGTTATTCCGGTGCCCTCAAAACTATTAAATACAACCAATGGCCCGTTAACATGGGATTCCGCACGTGGTTGACATAATGCTGTTGCATTGACTGTATCATATTGATTTTCTGCTGTGTAAAGAAATTCAGAGAATGTAACATCAGTATGTGGTGCTCTTTGTGTGAATATTACCAAACGTTTATTATGTTGTCTCATCCATCCTAAGGTTGGCCATTGATTATTAACCAAATCAGCAAACGTAAATAATGGATTATATTGTGCTTCTATCATCACATCTTTTATTTCTACGGCAGTTTGGAGCCAATCTGCATAATCTTCAAGAATGATAGTAATTACGGCTTTAGGATTTGCTTTCAAAAATTCAACAACGCGACGCAATTCAAATTGAAGAGATTGATAAATAGTAGTGCCTTTTTGTATCGCTGCTAACGCACTTCCTGGTGTATCATGAGACAATGCAATGGTTGAACTGGTAGGTCCTACCAATGTATTAGGAGCGGTGAGTGTCCATGGGTACGTATCAAGCATTAATCCGCGGACACCATAACTTAATTGACTTAAAATTGTTTGATCTTGCTGATAAGCGATAAGAAAAAAATGAGGAGTATATGAATAGGCGTTGTGAGCTCCTACGTAGCGGTAATTAGTATAGTTGATGGAATCATCCGGTTCTACAAAATGATTAGTAATACTATTTGCCTTGTTTGCATCCGCTGACCAGTAATGATCATTGGAATTAGTAGGAATTGCTAGCGGAAGAGGAATTGCCGGTAGCATTGACGGTAGTAATAATAAAATCTGTATGATTATTTTTTTCATACAATTCTCCTTTTTTGATATGAATGAGTTTTACGCAATAGTTATTTTTTTAGTTGTCCATTTTTCATTTTCATCAGCGCGCGTTTTTATGGTGATGACATTAATAATTGCTTTTCCTTTGGGTGTTTTTTTAAAACTTTCAGGATAAATAACCATTTTATTGTATCCCAAACGCTGAACAAAGCGGGAAAAATGAGAACCTGGGCGAATAAGACAGTCAAAGTGCATCATAGAAAAAAAATCTTCTAATACATTTGAATCATGATGATTGCCTTCTTTTCTATAGCCAAAGGTAATGCGAGGATTGTTAAGAGATTTTTTAAACTTTTCTTTTAATTCTTGAGGTTTTGGATGATCAGTAAATATATGGACGTATATATTTTCATCTTCAAACATCTGGGCAATACGAGCTATTTGTGCGATAAAAAATTCGTCAGGAGCAAAGCGTAAAGGGCATCGTTGACGTTCTTGCTCATCATCTACTACAAATCCTCCACCGGTGCGAACATGCACAGCGATTGATATGCAATCATCAGGAACAGGTACCAATGGTAAAAGATGAGCAGGAGTAATAATTTGTCTGAGTTCGTTGATAAAAGCTATATCAGACCAGTTAATCGTAACGTCAGCATTCCAATGACTTATATATAATGTGCTATTATGAGGATATAACTGAAATTTTGTTTTATACGGTATGCGTACGGTGCGTGCAAATTTTTTTGCAAGATCTGGTGTGTACATAGTTTCTTTACGATGAAGCATTAAATGGTCAGAATATTTAAAAGGAAGATAAAGGACCGGAACATTAAATTGGCGAGAAAGCCATTTTGCTCGTGAATATGAAAGAAGATTATCGCCAAATCTTCCTCCATTTGGTTCCCACGTAATAGCGCTGTTAGCGCCATGCAAAGAAGGAATAGAGCAGAGGAAAGATAGTATGAATAATAAAAAACGGTGTTTCATATAATTCCTTTGTTTTGTAATTATTTTTTTTGTTGTCTTAGTGTTAAAGTAGTAATCGTGAATGAAAAATACAATGATTAAAAAAAGGATATGGGATGAAGAAATGGTATTATATTTTTCTAGCATGTTTTTTGAGTGTATACGCGCAAGAAAAAATAAAAATGTATGCGTTATGTACTCCATCCCATGAAATATTAAAAGATCAATTTTTTCTTCCATCTTTGCAAGATGATTTTGAATTGATTATAGAATATGCTGATCAAACCTGCTCGTCTGCAAAATTTATGGAAGAAGGTTGGACGCAGACTACTGTACAAAAAGTTGATCTTATTATTCGCGCAATTCAAGAAAATTGGAATTCAGTTTTTATTTTTTCTGATGTTGATATTCAATTTTTTGCCCCCATTCAAAAAAAGATTCTTAAACTTATCAAAGACAAAGATATTGTTATGCAAAAAAATTCACCAAGTGGTGTGCTTTGCACGGGTTTTTTTGCCTGTCGTGGTAATAGTAAAACATTGCAGCTGTGGCAAGATGTCAAAAAAATGATGGAAGCTGATTCTTTAAGTAGCGACCAAATATCTTTTAATCGTTGTATCCGCAGATTCAGTAAAAAAAATCCTTATGATGTGGTATGGGCATATTTGCCTCATAGTTTTTATGGAGGAGGAACTCTCACCGGGCGTGAATGGTTGCCCGGAAGATTATTACCCATACCTCATAATATTGTTATGCATCATGCAAATTGGACAAAAGGTGTAAAAAACAAGATAGAACAACTCACCTATGTGCGCAAAGAGGTATTGCGACGATGCAAAAGATTTAAATACAACTTTCCTATTAAACTATTGGTTTAATATGCTCATTTTTAAGAAATAGTTCCACGCGTGCAGGTAATACCAATGAAAGATGCATTTCTTTCAAAAGGGTATATGTATTGGTAAAGTTTAAATTTTTTATTTCTTGATAAAGATTAACTTTACGACACAGAAATACATCTTCTCCTAAGACAATACCTTTCCATTTATCTGCTCCCATTGGGTTTTTCCATGTACATATATCATCGCTTAATTGGATAGATTTTGGTACTCCTTTTAAGAGACTATGTCTATTAAGGTAGAAGCGATGCGCATACGTTTTTTCAAGCCAGAAAATATAATGAGGAAAATCTATCGTGTCTATAAATGAACAATTATCAGTAGCAATACAAATATGTTCATTTTTACAGGTGGTTAAACAATCTAACAATCTGTTTTTTAAAGATTTGCTTCCTTCTTTGTCATAAGGAACAAAGACAACATTCGGGAATTGATCTTTAATAAAGCGACATACCTTTTTATTTTCTTGCGTGTTATGAAAAAAAAGATACATTGTGTCTAATCCAACTGAGTGTTGTTGAATGTTGCTGATCATTTCTTCTATGTTATTTAAATCGTAGCGACATAAAAGAAATAAACTTGATTGAGCGTTGCGATACGCTTCTAGTCTATTTTTTTTCGGTTGGAATAAAGCGGTATAACATGCTTTTTTTCTAATTTCGCGTGACGATGTTGTTTGCAGACGGCGATCAACTTTAAAGCCAACAATTTCAGAAAATAGATTTCTGATGTACAAAATATCGGGAATAAATCTAATATGCGTATGAGCCATTTCTACCATCGGAAAATACATGGCCACATCATTACTTGCGGGATAAAAATCTCCTTCATAAGCTAATATTTTATCGGCAATAAGATCTTCTAATTTGACGAGTTTAAATAACCATCCTCTAAACGTGCGTGGATGCATGTAAATAAAACTATAATAACGATACGCTTGTTTGCGCTGAACATGTTTGGGTACTGGTCTGCAATAACCCATTTCTTTGTGTCCCCACTGAATTGCTTGTGATGCAGGTACGTTGCGATATTGACCATATGTAAACCAAATATTTTCATCTCTATAAATATCATTAATAAAAGAGAACACGCGGGGATGAGATACATAATCATCACCATCGAGCATAAAAACAATTGAATCATCATCACATTCATAAAGTACTTTATATAAATTGAATAATTTACGGTGACGAGCGGTATTGCGGATAAAAATAACACGATCATTCATGTTATATTCATCAATGCATTTTTGAATGACTTCACAATTATTATCTGTTGAGCAATCATCCACGATAATAACGCGAAAATTGGTATAATCTTGAGTAAATATTGATTTGAGGGTTGCTTCTGACCATTGTCCATTATTATAAGAGCATATCACTACCGTAATAGGAAGTTCGATAGGGTTCTTTTTTACGTAAAATCCACCGAATAGAAAATTATTGATGCATACGACAATCCAGAGAGCTACTGTTTTGATGATCCCATTCATTATTAAATCCTTTTTTTAGCGATAGCATATTACCAAAAAAACAGTAGCAAATTTTTATAAAAAAATCCTCTGTATGATGATATCCTCTTTTTTTATAGTGCAATATATTGATAAATAGTTGCTGATGAAGGGTAACTATCTATACAATACCATAAAGATGATACATTTGTACTTGAGTGAGAATTTATAAAAAAGGAGATTCTTATGTTTGTATGTGTACGCAAAGATTTTGCTCTGGGATTATTGTTATTGTCTTTAGGTGCTTATGCCCAAAGCGATAAAATAATCACCGTTATTGGAACAGGCTACGTTGGCCTTGTTTCGGGAGCGTGTCTTGCAGAAATAGGCAATTCAGTTATTTGTGCTGATATCGATTCACGGAAAATAGAATTGCTTCATAGCGGCGTAATGCCTATTTATGAAGCAGGGTTGAGCGATATAGTTGAGCGTAATGTTGATGCAGGGCGATTGATGTTTACCGATAATGTTGCACAAGCAATTACATTGGCAGATATTATTTTTATTGCGGTTGGAACACCGATGGGAGAAGATGGAAGTGCAAATTTATCATATATTGATGGCGTGGTAAGAATGATTGCTGAAAATATTAATTCTTACAAAATTATTGTTACCAAAAGTACCGTGCCCGTAGGAACAGGAAGAGGAATACGTACGCAACTTGAAGATATTCATGGAATAGATCCTAGTTTATTTAGTATCGTTTCCAATCCCGAATTTTTACGTGAAGGTCTTGCGGTAAATGATTTTTTGTATCCTGATCGCTTGGTGATTGGAACTGATTCTGATAGTGCATTGATTGCATTGTGTGAAATTTATGAAACATTAATTGCTGGTGGCACACCCTATGTATTAACCAATGTGCAAACAGCAGAAATGATCAAATATGCAGCTAATGCATTTTTATCAGTCAAAATAAGTTATATCAATGAAGTTGCTAATTTGTGCGATGCAACTGATGCAGATGTAAAAACAGTTGCGTATGCAATGGGTCTTGATCATAGAATTAGTCCTGCATTTTTAAATCCAGGCCCTGGCTTTGGCGGATCCTGTTTTCCTAAAGATTCGCAAGCAATTGTGCACATTGCACACCAGAACAGTTTGCCCTTTTATACCGTGCAAGCTGCATTGGATGCAAATAAAATTCAACAAAAAAAACCAGTAGAAAAATTGCAAGCATTGATGAAAAGACAAATATCAGAAAATTCTACACAACGAGAAGTCCCGGGAGAATTTGCGGGTAAAACAGTTGCTATTTTGGGCCTTGCATTTAAAGCTGGTACTGATGATGTGCGGTATTCTCCTGCTATTACAACCATTAATTTATTGCAAGAATTAGGAGCATATATTAAAGCGTATGATCCAGTTGCTATGGAAAATATGCGCACCATATTTCCTGATTTAATGTACTGTTCTTCGGCGTATCATGCAGCGGCGGATGCAGATGCGGCAATAATTATGACTGATTGGGATGAAATTAAACAAATTGATTTTGCACGATTAAAAAGAGTAATGCGTTCACCGATTATGGTTGATGCGCGCAACGTGGTAAGTCCTGAAATATTAAAACAGTTGGGTTTTGTATGTGACACGATTGGACAATCATATTTGTGCAAAAAAAGAAATGAATACGTGCGTACATTGGTTCCTATTCATGTTCGCAAACGTGTTCCTTCAAATAAATTTTCATCACGAAAATATTAAATAGTTACTTTTGTTGAATAATGTAAAGGCCTCTTGGATGTTTCCAAGGGGCTTTTTTTTGATTGTTATAGGAAAATATGCGATATTTAAAATGTTTTAATTTTTTCAATTAAATAATATGAAGAGGTTTTTTGTGAATAATAAAATAGTTTGTTGTTTGAGTTTGGGAATCATGTTTTCTTTAACAGCAAGTAAGCCTGGTGAAAAAGAAAGCATCTCTGCAATAGTTTGCAAAAATAAAGGATTAGAAAGAACTTACCATATTCAATCCACTTCAGATTTTTCAGTTAATCAACAAAATACTACAATTAATCAAGAAAAAGCAACGAGCAGTTCTTTTGCCACAGTGTGGGCTGAAGAAGTATATATTTCAACGAGCGAAAATGGGAATAAATCCATAGAAATCAAAGGATCAAGTTCAGAAAATAGTGGTTTAAACTACGAGTTATCTTTTGTTCCGGGTTTGTCAAAAGAATTACAAAATTTTTACTATGCACATCAAAAAGAAAATAGCTCCTATTTTGATTTTGGAAAGTTGTTAGCCGCAAAGCAAGATCCAAAGAAAGGTGATGATCGCTTTTATCTTTCTTTAATTCACCGCCAAGATCAGACTGCAAATCATATTGTGTTGCATTTTACTGAACAACAAATTCAAGAGCTTACGGGCATTACTTATTATTATAAACCAGCACGAATTGCCGCTCTTTCTTTATCGGCATTGGCATTTTTTTTGATATATTATTTTGATCTTTGTTCCAAAGGCACGGCATTATTAGGACGTAATTAAAAGAAAGATTTTTTTTATGAATAAAAAAATAGTTTTGTCTTTGATGTTATCTATTTCTTTATTAGTGACGGCGTCTGAAATAGTAAAGCAGCAGACTATTTCTGCCACGGTTTCCTTTGGGGGTAATAAAGAAGGAAAAGATTATATAGTAAGTGTATACAACGCAATTGTATATTAAACAATCAACCTAACAACATTTATTATGCATTTCCCGATATTTCTGAAAAAAAAGATATTACAGAAATAAGGATTCTTAATGTAGATGCTCATGATAATTTAGAAGGCATCATAGCTAGGGGATATAATAAAGGATCTTATAGCATAGAATTTAAAAAATCGGCTTATAATAATTTAAAAAAAGATTTAGAAGGGCTGAAGGCCAGAAGTAGTGATTATTCTGGATCATTTATTCTTATTAGTTTATGGAATGAAGTTGAAAAAAAAGGAATAGGATTAGAATTCACTACAAAACAATTGGGATTAGACAAAGAAGATAATAGAAGAACAGGTCCAATAATAGTTTATGTAGGATTTGTAGGATTAGCTGTTTTTTTAGCTTATTATTTTAACCTTTACCCCAAATGCGTGGCAGTGTTAGGACGTGGATAAAGATTTGATGAAATTGAAAGCCTCCGGAAACAATCCTGGAGGCTTTTTTATTTTTAACTATTCCAATTTTCTACCGATGCATCATTATGAATATTTTTGAAGAGCGATGGTCGATATGTTTTTGGCATCCAACTCTTTGCCCACCAATGTACCGCATATGATCCTTGGTTTATCCATATATTTTTATTAAATTCTGCCCCTCTGCAGCCGAGTGGATAAAAATAAAAAGCAGGAAACGCGATATCTTTATTACCATTCATGTTGGCGCAGGTGCAAAAAGATTTAGTAAAATGCACAGGTCCTGTTTTTTTTGGTGCGCCTTGCAAATGCCAATCTTCTTTTATGGTTTCTATGCAATGTTTTAAAATGGGGTGCCCGGGGACTGCACCGACCAATGCCGCGCCAAGTTGTACAAAAAGAGTATCAAGTGGTTGCAAAGCGGTATAAAAATCATACGTATAATGGAATTGGTCTAACGCTCGTAAACATTCAAAATCCATATCAATGTATACACCACCAAAATTATAAAGCAGCTCCCAGCGCAAAATATCAGATTTTACGCCAAAATTATCAGTGGCATCATAAAACGCTTGATTATATAGTTGCAAGTTGGCAACATCTTCATCTGTCCATAATTTATACATCCAATCACGGCCTATATGGTGTTCTATCCATGATTGTTGCAATGCGATAAATTCTTCAGGAAGTTTGCTTCCCAGCCAAATTTGATGAATAATCTTGGGGATTTTAAGCTCGGTTTGTGGTTGAATCATCGAGAAATTAAGATTCTCATATATTTTTTTAAAGAAATCATATAAAACCTCTCCATCAACTCCCATGATCCGCTGTGTGGTTATAATGGCCTGAGGGTAATCTTTTTTTTGCATTGCATCATCAAAAGGGACATAATTCCAGTCGGTTTGGGTAAGGGTATACGATGAGCATACGAGCATTAATACGGCAATAAGCATGAGACTCCTTTTTTAAATTAACTTTTTCATATCCTACTGCAGTTTAAAAAAATAGAAAAGAAAGAGAATATATGGAATAATAAGCATAAGAGACATGACATAAAGGATTAAAATGAATTCCCGAGATATTAGAAATAAATTTATACAGTTTTTTGTTAAAAATGGGCATGAGTTAGTAGCAAGTTCTTCTTTAATTCCAGCGCAAGATCCTACTTTACTATTTGCCAATGCGGGAATGAATCAATTTAAAGATCTCTTTCTTGGTCTTGAAAAGCGTAACTATAATCGCGCCGTGAGCATTCAAAAATGTGTTCGTGCGGGTGGCAAACATAATGATTTAGACAATGTTGGCTTTACCAAGCGCCATCTTACTTTTTTTGAAATGATGGGCAACTTTTCTTTTGGCGACTATTTTAAAAAAGAAGCAATCAGATTTGCATGGGATTTTTTAACTAAAGAAGTTAGTCTGGATCCTGAAAAACTCCATGTCTCTATTTTTGAAACAGATGAAGAAGCGTATGCCATTTGGGCGAATGATATTAAAGTTCCTGCTCATCGCATTTATCGGCTTGGTGCAAAAGATAATTTTTGGCAGATGGGTGATGTTGGCCCTTGCGGCCCATGCACCGAAATTTACGTTGATCGTGGTGCAGCGCATGGGCATGCAGATATAACTGAATGTGGCCCTGGTTGTGATTGTGATCGCTTTTTGGAAGTGTGGAATCTTGTTTTTATGCAATTTGATCGCCAATTGAATGGCGAATTAAAACCACTCAAGCAAACAGGCGTTGATACCGGGATGGGGCTTGAAAGATTGTGTAGCGTTATTCAAAATAAAGAATCGGTCTATGATACTGATCTTTTTGCATCAATTTTACGCCATATTGAAGAATTGACCGGATTATCATATGAACAGCAAAATCCAGAACTTAAAGCAGCATTTAGGGTAATTGCGGATCATATTCGTTCTTCTACCATGATTATTGCTGATGGCTGTGCGCCAACCAATGAAGGTCGCGGTTATGTGTTACGTAAGATTATTCGCCGCGCAGCATTGTTTGTACAGAAATTAACTGATAAAAACATTTTTCCAGAACTTTCATATACCGTAGTAAAAGAATTTGGCGCGATATATCCTGAACTGCAAACAAATAAAGAGTTAATTTATACCACGCTCAAAAGTGAAGTTGATAAATTCTCTGCAAATTTATTGCGCGGTAAAGTTATTCTTGATCGTTATTTGCAAGAGAGCACCAATAGCAAAATTATCACCGGTGAGCAGGCATTTAAACTATATGATACGTACGGCTTTCCGGTAGAAATAGTTATTGCAGTGGCACGAGAAAAAAATTATACCGTTGATATGACTGCTTTTGATGCAGAAATGGAAAAGCAACAAAATCAATCAGGTAAAAAAACTATTGATGCGCTTGCGCAATTGGATGTTGGTGCTGCATCTGAATTTACTGGTTATCAAGAACTAGAAACAACATCAGAAATTGCAGCATTAGTAGTAGAAGGAGAAGTTGTAAATACCGTTACTGCAGGAACACCCGTATTTATCATTACAAAAAAATCACCATTCTTTATTGTGGGTGGTGGGCAAGTTCCTGATCAAGGCTGGATCATTATTAATGGTACGCAAGTTCCGTTAACACAAGTGCGTTTTATTGGCAATGCTATTGCGGCACATATTATTGCGCCAACAACGATCTATGTGGGTGATGTGGTAACATCACGCGTGGATAAAACGTGGCGTACTAACGCAATGAAAAACCATACAGCTACGCATTTACTGCAAGCAGCGTTAATACAACTGTTTGGAAAACAAATTCAACAATCAGGATCATTGGTGCATCCTGATTATTTACGTTTTGATTTTACGTACCATAGTCAACTTTCTACTGATGATATTAAACGTGTTGAAGATATGGTGAATGAAAAAATTCGTGAAAATATTCCTGTTTCTATAGAATATTGCAATTTAAAAGAAGCACAGCACAAAGGTGCATTGGCATTTTTTGGTGAAAAATATAAACCAGAAAGCGTGCGCGTGGTGCAGGTTGATGATTTTTCCGTAGAGCTGTGCGGTGGAACGCATGTGCATGCAACGGGTGATATTGGTGCGTTTAAAATTACTGAGAATAGCGCACTTTCGGCAGGGCATCGCCGTATTGTTGCAGTGACTGGCCCCAAAGCAATTGAACTGTTTCAAGAAACATTTAATACTCTTAAAACGTTATCTCAAGATTATAAAGTTAAGCGTGAAGAAGTGCTTGATGTTGTTATAAAACAAAAAGAACAACTTAAAGCTGCACAGCAAGAAGTTAAACAATTAAAACAACAGATGATTATTGCTCAAATTCCAATGTGGCTGCAATCGGTTGAATATATTAAAGATATACCATTTTTATATATCAACATTCCGCATGTTGCGGTGGAAGATTTGCGCCTTATTGGCACGCAATTAGAACAAAAATTACCAGGCTTTTATTTTATCAGCAGCACCTCTGGCAACCAAACAATGTTTTATGGCATTGTTTCTGCACAATTTGCTACCGTGGTTGATATGAAACAATTTTCATCATGGTTGAATGCGCAAGGTCTTCGCGGGGGTATTTCTAAAAATAGTATTCAAGGTGGTGGTGAATTAAGTAATCAACATTTTGGTCAAGCTATTAAACAATGGTTAACAAAATAATTTTTTCAATTATAACAAGGACTGTAATGAAGCGTTTGCTTATTGTTGTTGTGTGCATGAATATTGGAAATGTAATGTCTGGTACTCGTACTTTGGATATTAACCGAGAGTTATTATTGTTGAGTTATATAATACGCCATGAATTAGCTGCTATTCAGAATAATCCTCGGCGGCTTGAAGCAGCAGTTCAGCCAGCGCAATTGCGGCCGCAAGTTATTCCGGTGCAACAACAAGAAAACACACCAAAAAAATTATTTTCAAAAAAACGACGATGCCACGAAATTAAAAATAATCGTGGCAATTCTGCAAAGCATGTTCAAAACAATAAACGCATACAACAGCCACGAGAAAGAGGAAGGAAGTAATTATTTACCAAGTTCCTGGGTAATCATTTCCACCGATTTTTCAATCATATTTTCTACATCAGCTTTGTTTTCAGTGAAATTGCTTAATACATAATCAGCAACATCTTCTTTGCGCTCAGGCCTTGCAATGCCAAAGCGTAAACGCATAAAATCTGGGCCACAAAATTCCATGATAGAACGCAATCCATTATGGCCTCGATGACTTCCACCAATTCTGAATTCAACTTTACCAAATGGTTTTTCTAATTCATCATGCACAACTAACAGATTTTCTGCTTTGATTCCTTGTTTGAGCAGAGAGGGGAGTACTTTTCCAGAACTGTTCATAAACGTTTGTGGTTTAATAAGCAGAATTTTTTCTCCATTAATATCTATTTCTGCGTATTCATACTCACCTTTTTTATGCCATGATGCATGGTATTGGTTTACTAATGCATCTAAAACTAAAAAGCCAATATTGTGGCGAGTGTAAAGGAATTGTTTTCCGGGATTACCTAATCCAATAATTATTTTTATTTTGTTACTCATAGTTATATTTATTATTTTTAAATAATGATTTTTCTGTTTTAAACATTAATGACGAGATATAATGTATAACCTCTTTGGGTATTTGCATAGCAAAAGGTGAATGCTGAAATAGTAATATTCTTTGTATAATTGAAGATGCACAATTGCTATATTTTATCAGAAAAACTACTTCTTTATCATCTTTGGTTGGTCTAAAATCAAAATCAAATAATTTTTTAATAGCATGTTTGTAGTTGATGATATTGTCACAATCTATCCTTTTTTGTGATAAAAGAGCCGCTATTCCTAAAAGTGAATATCCATTACAAGTAATAGCAAATTTCTCTCTCCGTAAATTATAGGTATCTGATTTTAATATTAAAGACCATATTGATGGATTATAAGGATAGTTCAAATATAAATAACCGATTTGACTTGATTTAATGCATTTATATTTTTCTTGATGTTTTTCTTCTAAATCTTTGATTGTTAATGGTTTAGTTGCGCTTAATGTTGTTGAAGAAGATTCCATCATTTCTAACGATCTTTTCATACAATTGGTTTGTAGAAAGAATAAAAAAAGCAATAGAAATGATTTTTTATTAAACATAATTTTCTTAAAGTAATGATTCTTCTTCAGTAAAATGCTTCCAAAAAACTAATATTGCGATGTAGTTAATTATTTCTTGGGGTAAGTCAGCTTTTCTTAAATGCTCAGTATAAAGAAAACCAGGTATTTTTTGTATAATCGATGGCGTACAACGTTTCCATTTTTCTACGAAAGCAAGTTCGTGATCTTTATTGGTTGGTACTTTAAAACCTTTTTCTTGGATAAGTTTTATACGATCTTTTTTTTCTTGATAAGATACTTCTAAACAAGGAACGCAATCTCTCATTGGCATTGTTGCAAAACCTAAAAAGGAATATTTATCACTTTCATATTGCAAAGATGGATCTTTTTTGATCCAAGATTGAATAGAGATAGCATCAAGTGAATCAGGCAAGGAACATGGGATATTGTGTTTAGAATGGTTTTTTGGATGTAAAAGAGTTTTATAAACTTCCCGTACAGCGGGTATTACGGCTAAAAGAATTTCAGAACAATGTTTTTTATGATAAGGAATATTCGGATGTGTATCATAATTTTGCATTTCATTGATTAATTTATCATGTTTTTTTTGCAATTTCTTAATATCGGGAATGATTATATAATTTATTTTTTTTTCCATGCATTGTGTCGAAAGAGAAGCACATAAATAAAAAAGTATACGTATGTTTTTCATGGGAGTTAAGTTTATGGTTATCAAATTTTTTTGTATGTAACTTCACTGACATTTTTTATTGTTGTATCAAAAGCAATCCCGATTAAAGTGATATTTTTATTAAGCGATAAATATTGTTGATAATACATTTTATTCTCAATTTGCTGCATTGCCGTTTCAGCTGAAGCATTTATTTTAAATTCTATAATAAAACAATCATTTTTTGTTTCAATAACAGCATCTATGCGGCCAATGTTTGTTTGCTGCTCAACAATAATATGAGCATTGATCATTTTGAGGATCAAATAGAAGATTGTTTGATAATATTTTTCTTCATTGACATGAATACCGTAGGGGATTGCTGCAAAAATTGTTGTTAATAATGTTTGCAATTCTTGTAACTTATATTCTTGAAACAGTTGTAATAATTTGGCAGCTGTCGTGCTGAAGTGATTAATTGATAAAGAAGTCATTGATGAAAGAACAAGTGAGCTGAGAGAATCAGTTGTTTCTTTATTGGGATATCCAAGAATATAGTTGCTGGTAAGTGTATCATATCCCTGAATAGTCAAATATCCCGTTTGAAAAAGCAATGTTTTAAGTGGAATAATTTTTACATCAAACATTCCTAATTCAAGTTCTGTAGCATGTATAGATTCAAAATCTTGCATAGGATAATGGTGCTGTTTGAGAAGATTAATAAGAAAGGTTGGCGTGCCGGTTTCAAACCAATAGTTTGAAAATCTTTCTTTTGATAAGAATAATAAGACAGAGAATGGATTATATAATTTGTTTGCAGTGGATGCGCCACAAAATAGATAGCCATCATACCAGAGCTCTATTTTTGCAAGCAGTTCATCAAGGTTATAATCATGCTGTTGAGTGATATGCGTTAAATAATCTTGAAAATAAGTGGTTATTTCTGGCTTTGTGTATCCGAGTAAATTATTATACCGTGTATCTAAACTGATATCTTCTAGATTATTCAGACCAGAAAAAATTGATGTTCGGGGGAATTTACTGATACCTGTTAAAAAGACAAATCTAAGATAAGGATCACTATCTTTGATGACAGCATAAAAACTTTTTAATATTTCGCGTATTGCATCTGCTGCTTCTGGCTGATGAATATGTTGTAAAATTGCATAATCATATTCATCAATTAATAAAACAACAGAATTTATTTTTGATAATTGTTTAATAAGATGACGTAAGCTTTCTCCTGGTGTAAGACTGTTTGGTATGTTGATGTTGTAATCTTGTGCAATATCTTGCAAATAGACTTTGATACTATTCTCTAATGTTGCGGGTGTGGAATGAGACATGCTTGCAAAAGAAATAAGCACTACCGGGTGAGGCTCCCAATCGTAAGAGGATGATCCAATTGCAAGTTCTGTAAATAGTTCTCTATTGCCACGAAAAATTTCAGCAAGGGTAGAAACAAGGAGCGATTTTCCAAAACGTCGAGGACGTGATAAAAAATAGTAACTGCCACGCGTAATAAGTTGATGAATAATGTCCGTTTTATCAACGTATATGCAATTTTCTTTTAATAATTTGGAAAATGTTTGAATCCCAATTGATAGTTTTTTCATAGCTACGTGCCTTATATATGAATCCTTTAATCACTATCACTATACCATAGATTTGATGGGTAATTAAAATAAAAAGCGGCTGGTGAATCACCAACCGCTTTTTTAATATTTTCTTCTATTGAAAAATTATGCATTAACTTTAGTTGCTTTTGGTGCAGCAGCTTTATTATCAGCAACTTTAGTAGCTTCTTGTTGTTTGCTGTTTTGTGCAAGTTTAACTTCGTAATTTTTATCCATTTCTTTGATCGCTTGATCAGTAAAATCAAACTTATCAGAAACATACATTGCTCTGCCTGTCATTTTATCAATAACAATGTCTAAGTTCTGATTCTGAGCAAGTTTAGCTACGCTTGCATCAAGGCTATGCGCAAGATTTTCTGTTGCTATTTGCATGTCCGCTTTTAATTCTTCTTCTTTTTCAGCAACTAAGTTTTTCAACTCACGTTCCATCTTCATCAGCTGTTTTTCTTCTTTATCGCGTGCTGCATCACTCATCGTGCTTGATTTTGCAACGTAATCGTTTTTAGCTTTTTCGAACTTTTTCGATTCATCTTGGATTTCTCTGGTTGCAAGATCACGTTTACCTTCAATTTCTTTACGTGCTTTTTGACCTTCTTGACAATCACCCATTACGGCGAAAGATTCAACAAATCCAATTGCAGCTTCCACCATAATATTGCTATCACCCATTACATCTGCAACGGAAGTGATGCTTTTTTGTGTATTATTTTTTGCAACTAATTGTGTTGCTTTTTCTTCACCGTTAACGGTAATACCAAAAAGAATGGTACAAAGTGCGGCTGCAATCATGCGATTTTTCATATAAGTTCCTTATTTTAATTATTCTTAATTCATTGATGTAATCTACCTTTTTTGTTCATGCGCGTCAATGTGTTTACATGTCCTTTGTAGCTTTACTTGTTCTGCGTAGCTTTATGCGAAGAAGAACCTGAAAGAGGATGCCATCTACTGGCAATTGCTTTACGAATTTCTTCCATCACCATAATTGGTGCAGAAACTACTATAACAACAATCCAATCATGTGCTGAAAGAGGAACTGTTTTAAATATATAACGCATGGTAGGGATATATACAATTGCCGATTGCAGTGCAAGAACTAATGCCATCACGGCAATCAACCATTTATTAGAGAATAACCCCAACTCAAATAATGATTTTGTTTCTGAACGGCAGTTCCATGCATTAAACCATTGGTACATTGCCATGGTAATAAGTGTCATGGTGCGCGCGTGTGCTAAATTGGTTTGATAATAATGTAAAAAAACGAATAATGAACCAATTCCCATCGGAATTGCCATAAATAACATTTTTAATAATAATGCTCCATCAATCAATTGATGTTTTTTTTCAAGCCATGATTGTTCTAGTAATCCTGATTCTTTTGGTTCCATAGATAATCCTACATCCAAAAAACCATCAGTTACCAAATTAAGCCATAAAATTTGTACGGCAGTAATAGGCAATGGAAGATCTATGCCGGTAAATAGGGTGGTAAGAAAAGCGAATAATACGATTAAAATTTCTCCCATGTTGGTGGAAAAAAAATAAAGAACGATTCGTTTTAAGGTGTAAAAGATATGTCTGCCTTGTTCAATAGCATCAATAATTGTTGCAAAAGAATCATTGAGTAGTACTAAGTCCGCAGCTTGTTTTGCTACTTCTGTTCCGGAGCTTCCCATTGCAATGCCAAGATCAGCTTTTACTAATGATGGTGCATCATTAATACCATCGCCTGTCATGGCAACAATGTTGCCTGCTTTTTGTAAGATATCAATAATGCGCATTTTATGATGTGCTGACACGCGAGAAAATACGGTAATATGTTCAATGCGTTGCAATAATTCTTGATCACTTAACTCTTCTAATTGAGGACCATCAATATAATCATCTCCTTTACGGAAAATTCCCACCCGTTGTGCTACATTTAATGCGGTGACTTGATGATCTCCCGTTGCCATAATAATTGATAATCCTGCATGCCGTGCTTTTTCAATAATAGCTTCTACTTCTGTTCTGATAGAATCTTCAATGCCTGCAATGCCAAGTAGCGTGACATTATCATTAAGTAGTTGTTCGTATTGCGTGCGTTGCGTTATATCAGCAATTTCTTTTGGTTTGAATTTTTTGGTACCAATAGCAACAACCCTAAACCCATCCTTAAGAAATTCATCTAACACTGATTGTGCGGTAGCAGGTGGTTTGGTGGAGCGTTGTAATACTGCCTCCGGTGATCCAATAATATAAGCAATAATTTCATCATCTACTTTATAAAAACCTGCGTGATAGCGTGTGGTTGATTCAAAAGGTATTTCATATATTTTTTGATATTTTTGTATTGTGTCTTTGAATGCATTATTTATTTTTTCAGAAAAAACAAATAATGCTGCTTCTGTTGGATCCCCTTTAATTTCAAACGTATTTAACTGAGAAATAGGAATAATCTCTGCATTATTAAGAAGATGTGCAGCGATTGCCATCTGTACCAAATCGCTTTCTGCAGCAAAATCTTGAACAATAACTCCATCTTTACACACGGTGCCTTCACAATGATAGCCTTGCCCCGTGATGTTCCATACATTTTCAGCAGTCCACACGGTTGATACAATCATTTCATTACGTGTTAATGTTCCTGTTTTATCAATTACAATAACATTGGTGCGCCCTAATGATTCTACTGCTTGCATGTTGCGTACTAATACAAAATGTTTTGCCATTTGCAATGCGCCGGCAACAAGTACCAATGTTAAGACCACCGGCAAACCTTCGGGTACCACGCAAATAAAAAGTGCCGTAAGCATAACGAGTAATTCTTTGATTGGTTTGCCCGTAAATATACCGATACCAAACAAAAAGAGACATGTTGCTAAAATAAAAAACAAAATCCAATGAGATAACCGTTCTAATTCTTTGCGTAGCGGAATTTCTGTATCAATTTCTTCGGTAATAACTTGAATTTTTCCAATTTCAGTATGCGCTCCAATTGCCGTCACCACAGCTTTTCCTGAACCAGCTAAAATATAGGTGCCTTTAAAAAGCATATTAGTGCGATCGCCAATCGGAACATGATTAGTTAAAGGATCAGATTGTTTTGTTGCTGCATGCGCTTCCCCGGTTAAAATTGCTTCATCAACGCGCAAATTGTTTGCAACAAGAATGCGAGCATCAGCCGGAACACGTTGCCCTTCTTGCAGAAAAATAATATCTCCTACAACTAAATCTTTATCATCAACAACGGTTTTATTTCCTTCGCGTAATACTACCGATTCCGCTTTGATATAATGTTTAAGATTTTCAATAATGTTTTTGGTACGTGTTTCTTGGACTGTTCCTAAAATGGCATTAAAAAAAAGTACACCGCTGATAATAAATGCATCAAGTTTATCTTCGCCAAAAATAAAAATGATAAGTGCGGCGAAAAAAAGAATATACACAAGAGGGTTTTGAAATTGACTGATAAAAATAGAGAAAATAGTCTTTTGTTTTACTCCTTTTAACACATTATAGCCATATTGCTGTTGCCGTTGCGCAATTTCTTGGTGAGATAATCCTTTTTCGGGATCTACTGATAATTCGTGTGCGATAGATTCAATATTTTTTTGGTACATTTCCATTTTTTGTTCTCCAGCGTAAAATCTTTAATTCATTTAATATAGTAATAACTCGTAGTGATTGTTAAGTTTTTATATACGCGTATAAAAATATTGCAAATTATAAAATTATTATGAAATAATGATAATATAAAATTATTCATCACAAATAAGGAAAATACATGAAAAAATTGAAAATTCTTTTATTAATTGTTTTTAGTATGAATCAGGTATGTATGGGGCAACCAACCATAACGTTTGATGGTGTTATAAAAGGCCAATTGGGATCCGATTATGCTCAAAAAGCACAAGCAATTCAAGATTATGATTATAGCAATGCCATGAGTAGGGGATCAGTTAATTTATGGCTTTCATTAGATAAAGGCATTAGAAATATCAATAAAGATAGTTCTATCGATGCCAGTGAAAAGTTGGAAGAAGTAAAAGAAAAAGTTGATGATACGTATAAAGCTTTAGAGCGCTATAAAAGCATTGATAGCCAAGAAACTATCCAAGAAGATAAAGTTGCTCTTTTAGAATAATAAACAAGAAACGTATTTTTAATAAAAAAAGGGGAGGGTTTTTTATGAAGAATATCAGAGGTATAGTTTTTCCTATCGCATTGATGGCGATGCTATCAAGTACATTGATAGTACTTTCTGCGGACATGAATTTTGAGCTTTATAATAAAGAGAAAGATTCTATTGCGATACAATTGAACGGTCAAACGTATCCTGTACCGGGAATAAGCACGAAACAAACTTTACAACTTAATGTTGATCCTACCAGAGAAATGTCTCTTGTTATTAATTCAAATACTTTTGAGTCTCAACGATTTACGATTGATGCTTCTCCACAAAGAGAAACAATATACCTAACCTGGAACCCAGCAGATACATCAAAACGTTCTCCTTTATATCCTCAAACAGGACCATGGTTGGGATTACTGGGTAAAACAGAATCTGGTTTAGCTTTAGATAAAAGCAAAAACGTTACTGCTGATGAGATAAGATCGGGAACAAACGTATCTAGAAATAAAATTCCAACTCGACCAATTCAACAACCAACAACAAATACATCAGAACCAAGAACTGTAGCTCCAACTCCTCCTTTTACTATTACTATTAATGCTATTTTATATGATAAAATATTAGGAGCTGATTATGCATCAAAGGTAAATCAAATTTATCGTTATAATTATAGCCAAGCAGCAAAGCGAGGAAAAATAAACTTATGGCGCGCTTTGGATGCAGATATTGCTGCTTTTAATAAAGATACATCTATGAGTAAAGATCAGAAAATAGAGATGTTAAAAAGAAGAATAGATGTTAAATATAGAGAATTAGAAAGATACATGTACATTGAACATAGTCAACCTATGACGCCTCAATAAGTAGTTTTCATCACAACATACAAAATAAATCCTATTTTCCCGTTTAATCTTATTGAATCACAACTGAGATTTGATTAAACGGGACATTTTTAGAGTATTAAAAGTTTATTATTTTATCCGCTCGCCCTGAGTGTTCTACGAAGTGAAACGTAGTAGAATGTATCGAAGGGTGCAAATATAAAAAAAATTGAGATTATTAGCATTCCGCTTAACCCTTCGATACATTTTTGAAGACAAAAACACTCAGGGCGAGCGGAAGAAGATAATGGATAATAAAACTTAATTAGAATTTTTGGGTAAGCTCTTATTCTTTAAGATTGAATTTTCTAAGTAAATTTTTATCAAGATGTTCACCGTGCTTTTCCAATTGCTCTTGTGTTAACAATCCCGTTTGTGTTCCGAGGTGCTTAATAACTGAAGAACTATTAATAATGCCAGCGCGCAATGCATCTTCAATTGATGTGCCATGCAGGCGTTGTGCAACAAAACATGAACCAAATGCATCGCCTGCACCAACGCTGCTTACCATATTGATGTGTATACTTGGATGAAAATAGATGGTAGCACCATCGCATACATATACTCCTTCTGCGCCATTGGTTACCACAATAGTTGTTGGTCCGCAATTATGCACCGCTTTAAAAAATTGTACAAGCGTAAAGCAGGTTGTTGCAGATCCCATTGGTTTACGTAATAGCTCCGGCACAAAGATGTCATCTTTTTGATCTATTTCAAGATGCGGAATTTTTACCATTAACGATGTCATCAATAACTCTGCTTCATAACTATTTAAAATTAACGTATCAATATGTGATAATGCTGTTTTTAAAAAGTCTGCACCTGCAAGCAATTGGCTTGTTCCGGGATTTGCGGCAACATTTTTATTATATTTTTTTGCATATTGTGCGATAGGGATTAATAATGATGCAGCAGGGCCACTGAGAGAAGTAATATATAATTGATCAACTGTTTGTATTGCGTCATGTGGTATTTCTTGCTCAGTAAGAGTAATATTTGCGCCACGATGCACCAAAATGGCGCTATTGCCGTGCGGGCCTGGAATAATAAAAGAAGTACCGGTTGCAGCATTTTCAGTGCATATAACATGAGCGGCAGAAATATGTTCGCTTTTGAGTGTTTCTCTAATAAAATCACCCGCATGATCATTGCCAATCTTAAAAAATGTTTCAACATTTAATCCGCAACGCGCAAATGATACTGCGCTGTTAGTTGCGCCGCCACCACAATAATATACAACATCTTGTACATCTATTTTTCTGCCCGCGCGCATGCAAATATATGCAGAATCTTCTTGTTTGGCATGCATGTGCAACGTTTCTACTGCTTTATATTGTATAAAAATATCCTGCATGGCTCCGCCGATAGTTAATATTTTTTTCATGACATATCCTTTTTGAAGAGTATACTATGGGTGAGGCTTGTTATTCTATCTTGAAGGAGAACCATTATGAAACATCCTCTTTTCTTTGAATATATTATACATATTATTTTTTTCACTATTGAACTTTGGGATGCAATTAATTACTAGTGAAAGCAAAGGAGTGTATGAAATTATCAGCAAATCAAATCAATCCAGGTGAAACATGGCGTCATTACAAAAACAAAGATTATCGCATTATTACTGTTTCATGTAATTCAGAAGATTTAACATGGTACGTGGTATATGAAGCGCTTTATGACAATCCCGTCAGTAAAATATGGCATCGGCCTTTAGAAATGTTTTTAGAAGATGTAGAAATTGATGGAGAGATGACTCCCCGGTTTAAACGTATTGAATAATAAATAAGACTAGAATACTTTTTAGTTCTGTGCACCCTTCGATACATTCTACTACGTTTCACTACGTAGAACACTCAGGGCGAGCGGTTAGGGAATAAATATCTTTTTTCTTCCGCTCATCCTGAGTGTTTTTTGTCTTCAAAAAATGTATCGAAGGATTTTTATTTTCTCAATCTTTCAACAAGATCAATCTGAAGCACTTGTTCTTCATTACCTGTTATCATATTTTTCAGCATAACGGTATGTCTTTCTTGTTCCGTTTCGCCAATAATTAATACGTATGCAGCGCCAACTTTATTTGCTTTTTTCATCATACTTTTCATGGAACCTTCAAAAAGTATATCAGTGCAAATATCATGCGCGCGTAATTCATCGGCAAGCAATAATGCAACAGTGTGTTGCGCTGCAGTCATAGGAATAATAACATGCAATGCGGGTTGATGTGGTATATTAAGTTGATCGCGCAATGGTTCAAGTAAAAGCATTAAACGCTCCATACCAAACGCAGCACCAACGGCAGGTTGATCGTGACTGCCACCCAATTGTTTTACCAATTGATTATATCTTCCACCGCCACAAAAAGTGTCTTGCGCGCCAAGATTTTTACTCACAAACTCAAATACCGTTTTATTATAATAATCTAAGCCGCGGACCAATGTTGGTCGATATACGTGCGATACAGATAAAAGATTAAGTTGTTTTTGTAACTCGTGCCATTCCTGGGTGCATGATGCACATAAATGGTCAACGATATGCGGTGCATTGCGGTACAGTTCTTGGCAGTGAGGAGTTTTGCAATCAAAAATGCGCATAATATTGTGTTCTTTTCTTTCTTTGCATTGATCACAAATGTGCGCTGCAATATCTTCTCTATCCATAAATTGCTTTAAAATAATCAGATATTGTTGGCGATCATCGGAGCATCCTAAAAAATTAAGTACCAATGTGTAACTATTGATATGCAAAGTTTCATGAAAGAAGCGATCAAGCATGGCAATAAACTGCACATCCTGAGAAACTGATCCTGCACCAATAATTTCCATGGTCACTTGATGAAATTGGCGGAACCTACCTTTTTGTGGACGTTCGTACCGGAACATAGGGCCATACGCAAATACTTTCCATGGAAGAGTTTCAATATGATGTTCATTGAATGCCCGCACAATAGAAGCGGTGCCTTCTGGCCGTAAACAAATGCGATCTTCACTGCTTTCTTGACGAGACCTGTCCGCAGAAGCCTTGGCGAAGGCGGATTCTATAAGAAACATTTCCTTAGAAACCACATCAGTATGTTGTCCCAACGAACGGCGAAAAAGATCAACTGATTCCAAGATAGGAGTTTGAACTTCGGTAAAATGATACAAAGAGAGATGTTTTTTTATTGCATCAATAATAAAATTATAGAGCGTACAATCGATAAAGTCTTGTGTACCTTTTACGCGTGGAACCATGGAAGATCCTTTACTTAAATTAATTTCTTACTATTCAATATAGCATTTTTTAAAAAAGAATTTATATCGAAAATTATTTTAATCCGCTCTTTAATCCTTCGATACATTTTTTGAGGACAAAAAACACTCAGGACGAGCGGAAGAAAAAAGATGCTGATTTTCCACCGCTCGCCCTGAGTGTTTTACGAAGCGAAGCGTAGTAAAATGTATCGAAGGGTGCGGAAGCATATAGTAAATAAATTGACTTATTCAATCTATCCATGGTACATACTACAAGAAGAGAATTAAATTCAAAGGTAGAAAGTTAAAATAAAGGAGTGACATGAAACACCATAACGCATTGTTGTTTTTGATGTTAGGCGTAATGGCAATGCCATTATTAGCTGATTGCGAGAGAACAGATAGTTCTTTATTAGAAGCAACAAATAAAACAACATTGACTATTCATCCACTCTTTGTATCACAACAACCAGAATTGGTTTCGGGTTTTCGTAATGATCGTAATTTAACACGTGAAGATGGATGGGGTGGTGCTTTTCAAGCAGTTCTATTTGGTAGTCTTACCATGGATAGTGAAGATTTAGCAGAATATTTTTCCATTGATGGGCTGCAGTCTTTAATTGCAGCTAATGATGCTCCTCCATTTCCTGTCAAAAAAAATCTTCTTGCACAAGATTTTAACGTTTTTACCGTCAATAATAATTTTGAAAGTAAAATTACCACTGCACCACAGCAAAGTGTGATTGGTCTAGGGCTTCATGTTCGTCAAAGCTTTTGGAAAGATCATGATCGGGGAAGAGGTTTTTGGTTCAGCTTTTCTGGTCCGATTATGCACGTAAAAAATGATATGAATTTCTGCGAATTTATTGTTAATGATGGTGGTGGTGCTAATGAAGCAGCAAATGATGTTGTAGTTGCAAATATGACCGAAGCATTCCAACAACCAGCATGGAATTATGGTAAAATTGCAGGCGCCATGAAAAAAACTGGCTTGGGTGATATAGAAGCAAAAGTGGGATATGAATGGTTGCAGCATGAACCGGCTCATACAGAAACCTATATCGGACTTGTTATTCCAACGGGTAATAAGAACAATGGTGAATATGTTTTCCAACCAATTGTGGGGCGCGGTAAAAATTGGGGCCTTATGTTTGGTAGTTCTTTAGGGCTAGAAATTTGGAATAGTGAAGATGGTGATAAAAATATTCGTTATGAATTAGTGAGTCATACTGAATTTTTATTTCAAAACAAACAAAGACGTTCATTTGATTTAAAAGGCAGACCATGGAGCCGTTACTTGCCAGTGTACGCAAATATGGATGAAGCACAAGCAGCATCTTTATTAACATCACCATTACACGCGCAAAATGCCTCAACGCCAGGTATTAACGTGTTCACTCAAGAAGTAAACGTAACGCCGGGTATAGCAACAGATGTTAATACAGCGTTTATATTTACGTGGAAAAAATTCCAAGCAGAAGTGGGGTATAACTTCCTTGCAAAAAGAGCAGAAAAAGTGGAATTAGCATGTGCATGGCAACAAGGGCCAGCGCTGAAACACTATGTTGGTAATGGTACTACCAATCCAATCCGTACTATTCAAGGCAACAGATTCTATGAGCAAATTGTTTCTAACATTCAACTTCCGGTAGTTATCCCACCAACATTGGGAACAATGATTATCCCAGTACCGCTTGTTGATTATCAAACAAGTCTTATTCAAGAAATAGATTTAGATCTTAACTCTGCAGCAACTCCAGCATTATTATCTAATACGTTGTATGCAACAGTAGGATTCCATGCATATGATAGAGAATATCCATTATTTGGTAATCTTGGTGCATCGTATACATTCTCTAAAAACAACAATGCAGTGCCACGCAGATGGGTGTTGTGGTTGAAGATGGGATTGTCATATTAATTAAAAATTTTGATGCAAAAGAAAAGATCCTGGTTTGCGCCAGGATCTTTTTCTTTTCATCTCTGATCAATTATTCAAGCACAAATGCTGCGTCTTTCCATATTGTGTAATAATTTTCACCTTGATTTTGTAAGCTTAGATTAAACTTTTGATTGATGATAGGTTCTAGAATTCTCAAGGCACCTTCGGGCTTCAGTGTATAATTTCCATAAATAAGTTCTGATCGAACGCCATCTGCAATTTCTTCAAGTATGGTGCTGGCTTTTTTGTATTCTTTACGTTCCAGCGCTATTTTTAAATTTTTGCCTTGCGGCTCATTTAATACTTGATGTATAAAAGCAGTAAGCTCTTTTCTTTGTTCTGGAATAGTTTTTTCTTTTTGTATAGGCTTAGGTTCTTTTTTTGGTTGATCTAAAAGATATCCAATCGGTTGTTCCCATATTAAAGCATATTCTCCTGTTGTTAATTCTACGAGTTTGAATCTTTTGTCAATTGCTTTATTGAGAAGATTCAGAAGAATATCTGAGTTTATAGCAGGATATTTTTGAGAATTTCGATTAAGATCGTTTTTTAGCTTAGCTGCAAAAGCATATAAAGAAAGACTAGCATCTTCATATTCTCCTTTAGCCAATTCTTGTGAAAATTGTTTCATCTTTTCATCGGTATCTAAAAGGCTATTTATATATTGAGTAAACTCTTCTTTTTGTTGATCACTATTTAAAGTTTTTTGTTGTGGCTTATCTTCCTTAAGTTTAGGCTGAGGTATTATTGGCGTATTATTTTTAATTCCTGCCTTCAAATTATTAGTTATATATTGATGAATTTCATCTTCTTGAGATGGAAGCAATTTGTTTCTGAAGTCATTAAAAATATTTTCATGCAATATTCTTTGGGCCATATTCATACTCTGCGGATAATTTTGTTTTATAATATTAATAATTTGGTTAAGCACTCTTTCAACATTACCAAATGTATATGGCATCGTTTTATCTTGAACACCAAAAGCTATTGCTAAGCGATCATACTGTTGTTGTAATAATCCTTTAATAAAATCTGTTATTTCTTCTTCTTCTTTTTCGATGGTAGTCTGAGGTTGATTTTTTTTCAGTTTAGTTTCACTTGGTTTTTGCGTTGGTTGTGGTTGTACAGGGTTAGTTGGTTGAGGTTTTTGTGTTTGTATTGGTTCTTTTTTGATAACTGGTTGCTCAGGTCTTAAGCGATTAATCGCATCTTCTTCTATAAGTTCAAGACGCCTTTGATCATTTTCAAAGTTATCAGTCCAAGTTAAATGCAAGCAATAAAGTGCTTGTTTAAGAGCTATTTTTTGATTTCTTACCAGGTTAGAAAGCTCTATGTTTTCAAGTAATGCAAGAGCTTGGTCGGTCAAAAAGTTATTACTTTTAAATACCTGATTGTCTGGCATGCTTTTTATTTTATCCAAAAACCATTTATATGTTCCTTGTGGAGCGTTTTGAGGAGTTATTATTGGCTGAATATTGGGTATCGGTTGAACGTTCGGTTGTGGTTGAGGATAATTTACTATTGGTGCAGGTGTTGCTGCGCTGCGCATTTGTTTTGCATTAACCAATAACATTGTGCATAAGCTTAGAGCAATGGTTATATTCTTTAACAATTTCATGTTTTTTAATCCTTAAAAATTAAAATTTGCGTGCGATCAAAATGTCCGCGAGAGCATTACTAATTTGTTGATCAATATTGGTGAGAATTTGAGCATCCTGATCATTGTTGCCAGTAAATTGTGCATGAGAATCGCGCGCTATCATAAGTAGTGCTTCTAATTGGTTGGGACTAAATTCCGCAGCTCTTGCATCGGTAACCAAATCATCAACAAAGTTTGTTTGTAATAATTTATTATCATTATTCCATACCACGTTAGTAGGGCTATTTTTTATTGTAGTAACTAATTCACGGAATGTTACCGCTCTTTTAGGTTGTACTGATTGTGGTATTGCAGGAAGCTGTTTTTGGTAAGGTTGAGATTGAGGTACTGATGGCAACTGTTGTTGATATGGCGATTTTTGAGGCTGAGGGTTGTAAACTGGTTGGGTTGGTGGTACAAATGGTGCTTTTTGTGCTCCCACTTGTTTTGCATTAAGAGATATTATGATGAAAAGTGAAGCAATAATGAGATAATTTTTAAAAATTTTCATAAAAAATCCTTTTTTTAAAGTTATGGTTATTATTCAAGCATGCTACAGATAATTGCTCAATAAAAAATAAAAAAAGGATCCCGACTTTTTGTGCAGGGATCCTTTTTTTATTTTTACTAATTTATTTTGATTTAGGTAAGAACGGTGTTGCTGGTAAATTAGTTCTTATGTCTTGTTGGTTATCTAAACAATCTTCAGATAATGTTTGAAACATTTTCATCGCAGCATTTACTAATTCTTCTCTTTCTTTTGCGCTAAGCTTAGATGCTGAATTAACAAAACTTTGTGTAAAGTTACTATTTTCTTCAGATATTGACGATAAGTGATTACTTAATTGTTGATATAAATTTTGCGAAGAAGTTATTCCTCTGCTAGGTTGCGTTCTGCCTATAGAACCGGATGGAGTAGCTATGGCTTTGTTTGCACCCATTTGTTTAGCATTCATAGAAACAACAGTAAATATTGCTACGATAGCAAGTACGTTTTTGAAACTTTTCATGAAATCCTCCTTTTTATAAACAATTGTATTACTACTAATTCTAGAGTGCCATAATAAATATCACAATAGCAATATTTTATCTGGTTTTATAGGTAAAGTTACCATTAGACCGCATCAATTACGCTTTTCAAGTTATTTTTTATGCTCCGAACCAACCGCGGATATAGCTTATAGCGTTGGCAATAGGCGCTTTGACCGCTTGGATGATAGTGTCTAAGATACCCGTTTCTTTTAATGCCGGTTCTTCTTGCGGCTCAACAGGGGTTTCTGCCTCAGTTTGCTCTGGAGTAGGCTTTTCTTTAATGGCTCGATCTTTTCGGCCTAAATAGTGCACAATCCATTGCGGGAGCATTTTTTCCCACCACACTGTTTCTTTTGGCTGAACTGTTTTTTCTATTTTTGTTTCTGGTAAGGCAGTTACTTCTTTTTCAGGAACAATTACTGGTCCATTGTATCTTTGTTGGTAACGGGTTGATTGACCTAATTGAGGTATATTTGCAACAGAACTTGCTTGTGGTGATGCTCCACTGCCGGAAGGGATGGTTGGTTTGAATGGTTGTTTTTTTGGTTCGGCAGAAGGAGTAATTTTAGGAACTGGTAGCGGTTTAATTGAACTGCCACCTGATTGAGCTGAAGGTGGAGCAATTTCACCTGGTTGTTCTGCTTTTGGTTTTTTTGGTCGAGAGATTCTTTCTGATGTTGGTAAAGGTGGTGTTTTTTCCGGTTGCGCGGTAGGAATAACTTCAGGTATTGTTTCTGTTTCAGGCACAACATCAGCTATTTTGGTTTTTTCTTGCGGTATTGGCTTATTTTCTTCAAGATTTATGGGTAGAGGTGGTTGTTCAGATGTTTGTTCAGTTTCTTTTGTAATATCCTTTTTTTCTTCGGTTGTTTGTGTTGCATCCGGTTGTTCAGGTATTTCGCCACTGCCATGGCCTTCAATTTTTTCTTTTATTTCTTTATGTTCTATTTTTGGCTCTTCAGATTTTGTTTCTTTTTTTTCTTCGGGTAGTTTTTCTGGTTCTTGAGGTTTTTCTACTTTTTCTATCGGATTTTCTGGTTTTTCTGCAATTTCAGTTACCGGTTCTTCCGCAAGTGGTTCTTTTGCAATTTCAGACATAGGTTCAACTGGTTGCTGTTTTTGACCAGCCTTTTGTGCTCGTGTTTGTATAAATTGTTCCAATTGAGCGTTAATAGAATGAAGATCTTGTTCATAATTTTTATTAATGCGTGTAACTGTTTGTTGATGTTCTTTTTCTATTTGTTGTTGTTTGATAGCAGCTTCTTGATTGAATGTTTGTTCTAATACTTCAAGCTTTGCATTTTGTTCTGCTGCTGTTTGAGCAATAAAATCTTTACTGTTTTTAAGTGAATCAGCTGCTTTTTGTAATTGTTCTTTATTATCTTGTTCGATTTTTTCTATATCTTCTTGA
>Ga0070735_10000675_pt1 | contig 35406 bp, 27 predicted proteins | sample Coa_R1_FD_66443 | JGI IMG/M metagenome (GOLD analysis project Ga0070735, IMG submission 66443) | Surface soil microbial communities from Centralia Pennsylvania, which are recovering from an underground coalmine fire - Coalmine... | ecosystem: Environmental > Terrestrial > Soil > Unclassified ...
ATTCGCTCGAACGTTCGGGAACTTGAAGGCGCACTCATCCGGTTGGTCGCGCATTCATCTCTAACCAACACCGAGATCACGCTTCCGTACACGCAACAAGTGCTCAAGAACTTCATCGATTCGCAAGCCCGAAAGGTGACGATCGAGTCGATCCAAAAAGCGGTGGCCGAGCAATTTGGACTGAGGCTGCTCGAGATCAAGGCAAAAAATAATTCGAGGGCGATTGTTTATCCGCGGCAGATTGCCATGTACCTGGCCAAGCATCTGACTGAGGCGTCTCTTCCAGAAATCGGACGGCAGTTTGGCGGCAAACATCACACAACTGTTCTTCACTCGGTCGAGAAGATTGAAGAGACGCGCAAGAACGACAAAGATTTGAACAGGATGCTCAACAAACTGACCGAGCAACTTGGCGGATAAATGCTGATTCGAGGCACGTTTTCCAGTTTTAAGCGGGTCTTGCAAACCGACCCCTGTGGGCAGGTTGTGGAAGCTGTGAATAGTGGCCTTGAAACTCGGGATTCCGTCCTTTCATACTGCGGTGGGCTACTCCAATCGAGTCTGATCTTGGACACGAAGGTAGGGCCGGGAGTGGAAGGAAGTATTAGACTTGGAATGGATTTCCACTTTTCCGACGCACCTGCTGTTACTGCTGGTTTTAAGGTATTTTGATTTGATATAAGGAAGTACTAGAAGTAAGGCGACCGCACCCGAATCCACTTCGTTCAGGCAGGTCGCATCACACGAGCAGGGGTCTTTGGTCTATGCCGGTAGAAGCGATCGCATCCTCCGCAATCGGAACCTCCACGATGGAAATCACCATTAGCAAGTTCGAACTACTGCGCGAGTTGGCCGCGACTCAAGGCGTAGTCGAGCGCAAGACGACGATTCCCATCCTGTCGAATTATTTATTTGAAGCTGGTGGCGACCGGCTTTCGCTGACTGCGACCGATCTTGATCTGAGCCTTCGCACCTCCTGCAGCGCGAAGGTGAAGAAAGAAGGCGCGTGCACCATTCCCGCCCGCAAGCTGCATGATTACGTAAAGCTGCTGCCCGATGCCGACATCACCATCAAGTTGCTCGAAAACCACTGGGTAAGCATTCGTTGCGGACGTTCGAATACGAAGATGGTCGGAATGGCGCGGTCAAATTTCCCCAGCCTGCCGGTATTTCCGACTGCCAACGTGGTCAAGATTCCTGCCCAGGTCCTGCGCGGAATGATTGCTAGAACCAGTTTCGCGATTGCCAATGAAGAATCTCGCTATACGCTTAACGGCGCGCTGATGGTGATCAAGCCCGAGTCGATTACCATGGTTGCCACCGACGGTCATCGTCTAGCGCACGTAGAGCGTGCAAACGAGAAGTTCGAAGGCGTCTCTGGTGAACTGAAAACTCTCGTCCCCAAGAAAGCTATGGACGAACTCCGGTCATTGGTGGACTCGACCGACGTTGAGACCATCGAATTTGCGAAGGACGACTCCACCCTCTTCTTCCGCATCGGTCAGCGGCTGTTGACCTCGCGCCAGCTCACCGGTCAATTCCCCAATTTCGAAGCCGTTCTACCCAAGGACAATAACCGGATCATTGCACTGCATGGAGAAGACCTGGGCGCGGCCATCTCCCGCGTGGCCCAGTTCGCCGATGAGCGTTCCCGCGCCGTGCGCCTGAAACTGGAAAAAGGCGAATTGAAGCTTTCAGCTTCATCGACCGAAACTGGCGAATCTGAAGATTCGATCGAGGTCGACTACAATGGCGAGCCGCTTACAGTCGGCTTCAACGCCCAGTACATCACCGATTTCCTCAAGGCCGCAGGTTCAGGCGACGTTCGCCTGGAATTAAAAGACTCCCAGTCCGCCGGCCAGCTCCGCCCCGCCGAGAGCGAAGACTACAAGTACCGCTACATCGTTATGCCGATGAGGATTTGAGAAGCTTAGAAGTGTTCAGCCTGTTCTAACCACTGTTTTCCTTTAAATTGTTGAGAACTAGACTCAATTCGATTCGCCCGGGTGGGCGTTTTACGTCAACAAAAAACTCGCCTTCTCGCCTCGTCAAATTTAATTGACTATCAAAAGTAATTCGAAGCTGCTCTATCGGCTTTTCGGCTGGCTTTCGATGTCCATTCATCGCTTCAGCTGTGACCTTGTAGCCGTGGTACTCGAAGCTGAAACCCAGTCTTGAACAGAGGAGATATAGAAGCTCGGCGTTTGGTCGGGGCCGCTTTCCGGTCGGTGAATCGTGGCAATAAGCGCTAATTCGGGCCTTCCCCTCAGGCCCTAGTCCGATCTCTCGGGCGGCTTCTGCTAAGGACATATGTTGGGCGTCCAGGAATCGACTCAATTCCTCGCCAAAGACTCGTGCGAATCCCGATAAATTGCTGTCCATTACGTAAAATATATTTGACGACTGCAAAAGTCGTCAATTATATTTGACGCGATGGGGTCAGTTGACCAAGGCATGCTGGTTGATGTGGTTAACTCCAACGATGTGCCAGTTGGCGTGCTTGCTCGAGCCGAGGTATTTCGGAAACACGCGAATTTTCGAGTTGCCCATGATTTGATTTTCAATACCTCCGGCCAACTCCTGGTACAGAAACTCGCCCCGACGCGTCTTCGTCATCCCGAATATTGGGGTTCGTCAGTAGCGGCCTATCTGTTTGCGGGTGAGTCGTATCAGGCCGCAGCTGAAAGAAGGCTAAACCAAGAACTAGGAGTCCGTGGCTTAGATCTGGATTTCATCGGCAAGATCTCAATGAATGATGACGGATGTCAGAAGTTTGTCGGCATATTCAGCGCCGTTCACGATGGGCCTTTCACTTATGACAAGAAACACATCGAGAAATTGGAATTCTTATCTCTGCAACAAATTCATCACCTCCACCACTCCGGTGAACGTCTGTTCACACCTACTTTCTTAAGGGTGCTTAGTTACTACGAGAGTAGAATTCAATAGTTAGTTTTTCAGGACGTGCCTGACACACTCTCAACGCAACAACTGATGGATCTCTACAGGATCGCAGTTGAGGAATATCGATTTCAGGTAAAGCTGAATTGGGATCGGACTGCATACCTTATAACTCTAAATAGTGGTTTAATCGCGGTCGCTACTGGACTACTCAAGGTTGGCAACGCGGCTATCGTAGACCTTTTTGTCGCGGGTGTCTTTCTCGTGGGTGCCTTCGTCTCACTTGTGAGCATAAAGAATATTCGAACAGGTCATCGGTATTATCGGCGCACTATTCTCAAGAAGACCCTGCTTGAGGATCAGCTGGGACTTACGAAACCACTGAATCAATATCCAAGTCGTCCGACCCTAGCCATCAGCACAACGGTGGGTCAGGACGAGGCCATGAAAATCCTGAATGACCCTGAGAAGTGGCTAAAACGGAGTCACAGGTTTACGAGTATCACGTCATGGACGGTGTGGATTCTGATTCTTTTTGTTCTAGCCAATGCCGCGGGAATCTACGGATCAGTATGGCTATATCGACGTCCAAACATCCAGACGCAGCCAGTTCGCTGATCGAGTTTAGCGCATCGCGGGGCGATCGAAAAATTGCTGTGAAGCGACCTTTTCGTGCTAAAATCCTGCCCATCTCGGGTACCGAGATATGGGGCGTGTTCTCAGCGAAGTCATGAGGAGGCGCCATGTCTCGTAAGTACCTGCTTCTAGCCCTTTCTGTTTTTCTCTCTTCCATCGTTGTTCAGGCTGCAACCAGGGACCTGATTCCAGCCGGAACGCTTCTGCACTGCACCATGGACGAGCCGAATTTTTCGCCTAAAACTGCGCAGGTGGGTGATCCCGTCCTGTGTAATCTTGGTCCGCTGGGCGCGTTCGGGCATTCGGTTTTTCCGCGCGGGGCCGAACTCAGCGGGCATTTGCAGGACTATAAAGCGCCCGGCCACTTCTGGGGTAAGGGGTGGATGAGCATCGAGTTCGACCGCATGATCCTGCCCGGCGCAAACGTACTGCCCCTTTCTGCGAAGGTCATCAACGCGCCGCATAACAAGGTCGACGCCAAAGGGGACATCAAAGGCAAAGGTCATCCCACACGCGACGCCGTGCTGTGGACCGTTCCCGTGTTCTGGCCGAGCAAGATTCTGACTTTGCCCGCGCGTGGGCCGTACCCGACGCTCAAAGGCGAGACCCGCCTGACCCTGCGCCTGATGGAAGACGTTGAAGTCCCGTTTGCGGTGGCGAGGAATGGCGTCCCTATGCCGGACTATCGGCCGAGCGCCTATCGTGGGACCTCTTTGGTGTATCAGCCGGCTTCGACGGTTCAGCGGGACGATTCGCCCGTCCAGCGCATCACCTACAGCGAGCCGAGGTCGATGCCGACGCCGCGCCATGGCCTAGTCACGGTGATTGCGTTACAAGCCGGAACAGCACTGATCGCCAGCCACTATTGGGTTGAAGGCGAAGATCTGCACTGCGTCTCGCAGGATGGATCAGAGCAGAGTGTGCCGCTGACGCTGGTCGATCTGGCGCAGACGGTCAAAGTAAATCAGGAGCGGAACGTGGCCTTCTCGCTGCACTCCAGGCCCAGAGAGCGAAGCAGGTCGGCGGACGACGGAAGCGTGGTGCAACAGTAAGGCAGCCGCGCCGGCTCATGATTACGGCGTCCGCTCTTCGGTATTGGTGGGCGGACGCCTTTTTGGTGCGGTGAGGCACATTCTGATTTGTCCGGGCACCCGGACGCCCGTTGACGAGGTTTCCCCTAAGGAATACTCTGTTCTACCTACTCGGAGGCTTCTATGCTCAGCGGGTTTAAGCAATTCATTCTTCGCGGCAACGTTGTGGATATGGCGGTCGGCGTGGTGATTGGCGCCGCCTTTGCCACCGTGGTTTCCGCTTTCACCAAAGACCTGCTCACGCCTTTGATCGCGGCGCTCGTCGGCAAGCCCGATTTTTCTTATCTTGGATTCACTATCCGCAGCACGCATTTTCCGGTCGGAGACTTCATCAACGCGGCTATCTCTTTTCTGCTGATCGCAGCAGCGGTCTACTTCTTTGTCGTGACCCCGGTGAACCTGCTGGTGGCGCGCATGCGCAAAGCTCCGGCTCCCGCCGATCCCACAACAAAAAAATGTCCGGAATGCCTGAGCGAGATTCCAATTGATGCCCGTCGCTGCGCCAATTGCACCCAGCCCGTAGGCGTCCGTGCCGCATGAGGTGTGATGAGTTTCACTAGGATAGGAAGCATGAATCTGCTTCCGGGTCCCGCTTTCATTGTCTTAATGCTGCTCGGAGTTTCAGTTCTTCCTGCTCAGACCCGGAAGGCCGCCACGAATCCGAAACCGACCGCGGAAAAATGCGGGCCGTTGGCCGGACAGCTCCTCGATTGTCCGAAATTTGGTTTCACCTACAAGGTAATTTTTGGCTGGGTGGACCGCACTACGGATATGCAACAGGACGAAGACCTGCCTACGGAGTCGGCGAGTGACTCATCCAAAGCAACTAGCCCGGGACCCGATGAGCCGAGGCGGGCAAGTTCGCAGTCTGCTAAGACGCTGCTCGCGGTTTTCGAGCGGCCACCCGGAGCGCCTGGCGAAACCATCAATTCCGCGGTAGTGATCGCCGTCGAGCCGCTGGCAAATTATCACGGCATCAAAACCGCTGCTGATTATCTCAATCCAATCAGCGAACTCGCCGAGGACCGCGGCTTCAAAGTGGTGAATCCGCCGTATGCTTTTGCTGCTGGAACCAAGCAACTGGCGCGTGCCGATTTCAGCAAAGAACGCGGCAAGCTCCAGATGTGGCAAAGCTCGCTGGTGATGATCGAGAAAGGTTATATTGTGTCGTTCACGTTTATCGGCGGCAGCCAGGACGAAGTTGATGATCTGATCGGAAAGCTTACCTTCGGACCGCGCGTGAATTCCAGGGTTCTAAAGGAAAAAGAGACGAAATAAAGAGAGGCGAAATGAAGACTATTTTTCGGCATCTTGTGCTGTTCACAATCATCTTGGCTTTCGTCGTCCCTTTGGGTTTTGGCGCGGGTCATGGTGGTGGAAAATATCTTCTTTTCGTCGGCACATACACCAATGTGGACGGCAAAGACTCGGGCAGCAAGGGAATTTATTCTTACGATTTCGATGAGTCATCGGGAAAGGTCACCGCACTGGGAGTCGCGGCCGAGACCATCAACCCTTCATTCCTGGCTGTGGCCCCGGGCGATAAATTTTTGTACGCGGTGAACGAGACCCGCGAGTACAAAGGTGCTGCCAGCGGCGGGGTTACTGCATTCCGGATTGATCGTAAGACGTGGAAGCTGACGCAAATCGACGAAGTGGCCTCGCGCGGGTCCGATCCTTGCTACATATCTTTTGATCGAAGCGGAAAATATGCGCTGGTTGCAAACTACACTGGAGGCGATGTTGCCGTGTTCCCGCTTATGCCCGATGGCGCTGTAGGTGAAGCATCGTCGGTGCTAAATGACGCTGGCGCGCTTGGTCCGAACAAAGAGCGGCAGGACACACCGCATGCTCACTGGATCGAGGCCTCCACGCGCAATCGCTTCGCCTACGTCGCGGATCTCGGGCTGGATCGCGTGCTGATCTATAAATTCGATGCGAGCAAAGGAGTTCTGAGTCCGGGAGGGCCGGCGAAAGCTGCGTCAGCAGGCGGCACGTCGGATAGTAAAGATTTCTTCTCGGCGACTCTTGCACCCGGTACTGGGCCTCGGCACATCGCATTTTCCAAGAGCGGCGCTTTCATGTACGTGCTGGGCGAACTTGATTCCACGGTTACGGTCTTCGCCAACGAAGGAAAAGAGACGTTCCGTTCCATACAAAAAATTTCAGCGCTTCCGGCCGGGTTCTCGGGAAAGAGCGATGCCGCCGAAATTGCGATTCATCCCAATGGGAAGTTCCTCTACACGTCAAACCGCGGCGACGACAGCATCGCGGTGTTCACAATTGATCGTGCTACCGGCAAACTTACCTTCACTCAACGAATAACGAGCGGAGGCAAGATCCCGCGCAATTTTGCCATTGATCCTCAAGGAACCCGCCTGCTGGTAGCAAACGAAGAGAGTGGCAATATTGTGGAGTTCGGACTTGATTCAGGCACCGGGAAACTTACCTTGGTAGGTGAGGTCGCGAAGGTCCCAGCGCCGGTCTGCCTCGTGTTCGTGCCCGAGTGATCTCAATCGGATATCCCCTTTAACTCTGATACGCTCTTGCGGCGAGTTCGGTTGCCGTTAGTGGCGGTTCAAGAACGTAAGTAGCCTATCCTTCACAGCCGGCCACTCCGCCAGCAGAATCGAGAACCTTACTGAATCGCGCGCAGTGAAATCCGCAGCCATTCTGTGCGCGCGAAGAATTCCTTCCATCTTTGCCCCAAGTCTTGTCAGTGCACCGCGCGAGCGATCATTGCGCGAATCGGTGTGGAAGCACACGCGAAATACCCGCCACGACTCGAACGCATGCGACAACATCAGGAACTTGGCTTCCGTATTCGCGGCTGTCCTTATAGCAGAAACGGTGAACCAGGTGTAGCCGATCTCGCAAGCATCGGGCGTTTCGCGATTATGTAACTTGTGTCCTGCCGGCCATGCCCAGCGCTCGATGTTCCAGAAGCGTGTGGAACCGATCACGAGGTTGTCAGCTTTGCGTACAATCGCGAACGGGACGGCTGTGCCGGCAGCTTTCCATGCAAGGGCAGTCTCGATGTAGCGCTCGGCTTCGGCTTTGCCCTGCGGAACGGGACTCCACTGATAGAGACATGGGTCAGCTGCCGCCGCACTGACTAGTCCATCACAATGGCGCTGTTCCAATGGTTCGAGACAAACGTATTCGCCCCGAAGAGCGCCGATTTCAGCGGTCATATTGTAGGGCAGGATATTGGCGCAGGCATCGACTACTCAAGCGCTTCAGGCTGCAGCCCGATATTCTTTTCCCCAGCGGCTTTTTTCTCGTTGTATTTTTTCATCCAAGCTTCCCAACTTTTACCTGCAGCGGTGTCTTTGCCGGTGAAGGCCAGCGCGGCGATGTCAGCGTAGGAGACTGAGATTTTCTGATTTCCAGTCTTTGGGTAGAGGCGAACGACCGAGTCAGTGAGTGAGTGCCCGGTGCGGCGGTCGAAAATGTAACCCTCAACTTTTTCGCCGTTTTTCAATGTGAGTGTGACATCTCCGCGAAAGTCGAATGCTTTTTCTAAAGCAGCGCGGATCTCTTCTCCGCTGGCCAGCTCCGGAATCCAGCCTTCAAGGTTTTCGCGCTCGCGTCCGGGAGCAAGTTCGAGTTCTTCGGGATTGACAGTGCCGCGCTGAGGAACGCTCATGATGTGTGGACTATTTATTCGGGCAAGCGAAGCACTGGAGACTCCGTTCGGCAACAAACTCCATATTGTTGCCAGAGCTTGAACCATGGGCTACGCGAAAGCCTTTCATCGTGCCGCCGATTTGCAGCGGCGACATCGCTCGGTGTTAAGGGCCGGATGTCGGAGAGCGAGAAGATTTCTTCTAGTTGCTCAATGTCCGCAATGGTTCGCTCGACGTCCAATCTGTCTCCCGGATGTTCAGGCTCGCGTTTCTTCCAAAGACCGCGTTTCGATCTGGACCAGCGGCCCTGTATGTTCAGGTGTCGACATCTCATCCAACAGTCGCAGCGCTCCAGTATCGGGATGGCGGCTAAATAAAGTCGCCTTCACCGTATCCATAAAGCCGCGCAGAGAGCCGAACGTATCGTTGACCGCGGTCGCTTCGTATCCGCTATGCACCATGCAATTGGCGCAACGCGGGTTGCCGGATTCCGTTCCGTAATTCTGCCACTCGGTGGATTCAAGCAGTTCCTTGAAAGTATCCGCGTAGCCATCCTGCAAAAGATAGCACGGCTTTTGCCAACCGAAGATATTGTAGGTGGGCATGCCCCACGGCGTGCAGGCGTAATGGCGTTTGCCCATGAGGAATTCGAGGAACAGGACCGACTGATTGAAGCGCCAGGTCTTCTTTCGGTTGGCCAGAATCGCGCGGAACAACTTGCGCGTTCTCGCGCGTCCCAGGAAATGCTGCTGATCGGGCGCTTTGTCGTAGGAGTATCCCGGCGAAAGCATCATGCCCTCGACACCGAGTTCCATCATCTCGTCGAAAAATGCCCGCACGCTCTTGGGATCGGCGCCGTCGAACAGAGTCGTGTTCGTGGTCACGCGAAAGCCGCGATTCACAGCCTCACGCACACCTTCGAATGCTTTGTCGTAGCCGCCTTCCAGGCATACCGACATATCGTGGTGTTCGCGCTGACCATCGAGGTGAATACTGAAGGTCAAATACTTTGACGGCTTGAATAAATGAATCTTCTCTTTCAGGAGCAGCGCATTACTGCATAGATAAATGTATTTCTTGCGCGCGACCAGGCCTTCAACGATCTCAGCAATCTGCGGATGCAGCAGCGGCTCACCACCCGGAATTGACACCATTGGCGTGCCGCATTCGTCTACTGCCTTGAAGCATTCTTCCGGCGTGAGCTGGCGTTTCAGAATATGTGCGGGATATTGAATCTTGCCGCATCCCGCACAAGCCAGGTTGCAACGGAATAAAGGCTCCAGCATTAAGACGAGCGGATACTGTTTGCGCCCGGCAATTTTCTGGCCCAGCACATACGTCGCCACCGTCCACATTTGCGAAACAGGAACGCTCATATATTCAGACCCTTATTTTAGCAGGATCGCATTCCAGGTTAGCCGTATATGCCTTCACCACTGCTGAGACGCCGGGCTGCGGTATTCGATCTGCCACTGGAATGCGAAACATACGGCAGCTATAAAGATGCAAGCAGCGGATACCGCCCCCGTGATCCCCACTAACGCTAAGCAATAGCTGAGAGCTCAAGAAGCCGAGACCATGGCCATCAACCAGAACCAATTCATCGATCTACTAACACAGTATCGTCGCGAGAACTGGTGCGGAATTCAGACTGCTGAGTGGCAAAGGCGAATTGTCGCGAGCATCGCCCAGGAGACCGAACCAGCCATTCTGTCGCGAATCGCACCCCATTCGAGCCTTCCCAGCGATCCGTTGATCCTCGACCTTGGCTCCGGAGTAGGCAATTTTGTCGTAGCTTGTCGAAAACGCGGATGGCGGGCCTTCGGAGTCGAACCTGATCGCATTGGGCAGGGGTCATCGCTGAGTTCTCTGCAGATCGCGAGCAGGCGGCTTGACTCAGGCGCTTTTGCTGCTGCCACTGGCGAGCAGCTTCCATTCGCCGACGCCACCTTCGACCTTGTAGTCCTTGACCAGGTCATCGAACATGTTCAAAACCAGGTATCGGTTTTGAGCGAAGCCGTGCGCGTGCTCAAGCCTGCCGGCGTGATTTATATCGCCTGCCCCAATTACCTTCGCTTTTATGAGCCGCATTACAAAATCTTGTTCTTTCCGCTTATGCCGAAGTTCCTGGCGTCTTTTTATCTTCGGGTGTGCCGCCGGGATCCTGTCTTGCTGCGGCAACTTACTTACACCACCAATAGTCGCGTTCGAAGCCTGCTTCGTAAGTTGAATGTGCACTTCATAGATCTGAACGAGCGCGGGTTCCTTGATAAATGCATGGCCCGAAAATCCAGAGCCGCCACAAAGAGAGTGCGAGCCGTGCGAATGTTGGCAGGCTGGCCAATCCTTTCGAAGCTTGTCTTATTCGGTGCTTCTTCTTACATTCGACTGCGCGAAGGTGGAAGTGAGTTTCTCGCCTTTCGCCAAACCTGCGGGTAGAGTCTTTTCAAAGCGTAGATCGCGCAACACGAGAGATGCGGCCCAAACTCGCACTTAAGGACTTCCGAATTTTCACAAAAACTACCCTGAAACTAACGGTTTACCGCCCCGATTCAGCCCTCGAAAATCGAGTTGAATTGTGGTAAAATCGAGAATATCTGGAGATGCCTTAAGTTGTTGGAATTTCAGTAATTTGTGGGAAATCTGCAGGCATCAAGAAGGGCTTTGGAGGATTGCTGGGCGCACCGCCTTTTTTGCGTGTAAAGAAGGTGGTTTGAACCAGTGCTCTCCCCATCTGAATGGCAACCAAAGAGATTAGCGCAGCCGCACTCCTGGACGAAAAAGCCCAGGAAAATAAAGCCAAGAACGCCAGGGCCGCAGCCAATGGCAATGGTGATTACAACGCCGATTCCATTAAGGTCCTCGGCGGCATGGAAGCTGTCCGCAAGCGTCCGGCTATGTACATAGGCTCGACCGGCGAGCTTGGACTGCATCATCTGGTCTATGAAGTCGTTGACAATTCGGTTGACGAAGCTCTCGCCGGACACGCCGACAAAATCGAAGTCACCATTCACATCGATAACTCAATCACCGTGATCGATAATGGCCGCGGGATTCCGGTCGAGATGATGGATCTGGATGGAGAGAAAGTGCCCGCCGCGCAGGTGGTTATGACCAAGCTGCACGCTGGCGGTAAGTTCGATTCCTCAACGTACAAAGTTTCCGGCGGGTTGCACGGCGTTGGCGTTTCGTGTGTCAACGCGCTCAGCGAGGAACTCGAACTGGAAATCTGGCGGGATGGGTTTACCTGGGAGCAGACGTATTCAAAAGGCGAGCCCACCAGCAAGCTGAAGAAGACCGGGGCGGTAAAAGCAAAGACCGGGACAAAGGTTCGCTTCCTCCCCGACAAAAGTATTTTTACAGCCACCGAATATAACTACGACACGTTGGCCCAGCGCCTGCGCGAGTTGGCATTCCTCAATAAAGGGTTGCTGATCACGCTTACCGATGAGCGCACGACCGACTCGAAAACCGGCGAAGCCAAGTCAGCTGAGTTCAAGTACAACGGCGGCATCGCGGAATTTATCAAGCACCTGAATCGCGGTAAGACCGTGTTGCACGACAAGCCCATCTACATGGAAGCTGAGCGCGACGCGGTCGCCATGGAAATTGGCCTGCAATATAACGACGGATATTCCGAGAGCGTTTTCAGCTTTGCCAACAATATCAATACGATTGACGGCGGCTCGCATCTCTCCGGCTTCCGTACATCACTGACCCGCACGATTAATTACGCCGGGCAGCAGATGGGCTTGTTCAAAGACGTAAAAGAAAATCTCACCGGCGATGACGTTCGCGAAGGCCTGGTCGCAGTGATCAGCGTAAAGCTCTCGCAGCCGCAGTTCGAAGGCCAGACTAAGGGCAAGCTGAATTCCGATATCGCCGGCATCGTGCAGGCATTCGTGAATGAGCGCCTGGGTGCCTATCTCGAGCAGAATCCCACCGTAGCTCGCAAGATCATCAACAAAGCCGTTGACGCTGCCAGGGCCCGCGAAGCGGCGCGGAAAGCGCGCGATTTGACGCGTCGAAAAGGCGCTTTGGATGGCGGTGGCCTCCCCGGCAAACTAGCAGATTGCAGCGAACGGCAGCCAGACCGGTGCGAACTGTTTCTGGTGGAAGGCGAATCTGCAGGTGGCACCGCGAAGCAAGGCCGTGACCGGCGCTTTCAGGCGATCTTGCCGCTCAAGGGGAAAATTCTCAACGTCGAAAAAGCGCGTTATGACAAGATGCTGGCGCACGAAGAAATTCGCGCCATGATCACCGCGCTTGGCACCGGTATTTCCAAGGAAGACTTCGATCCTGCCAAGTTGCGCTACGGCAAGATCATTCTGATGACCGACGCTGACGTGGACGGAAGCCACATCCGCACGCTGTTGCTGACCTTCTTCTTCCGCCACATGCAGGAGTTGATCAAGCGCAACAACGTCTACATCGCGCAGCCACCACTGTTCTCGATCAAGAAAGGCAAGACGCAGCAGTACATCAAAGACGAGCGCGAGTTTGTCAAAGTGATGGTGAAGCGCGCTGCTGAAGGTCTGATCGTTCGCTATGGTGAAGGCGCGGCCAAGCTGGAAGGCTCTGCGCTGGCCAAGTTCATTACCGTACTCAACGAATACCTGACCTTCTACGACAAGGTGAACAAGCGCCTGCGAGCGGAGAAAGTCACCGATTTGTTGCCTAAGCTCGAACTTTCTAAGCGCTCCGACTTCGAAGGCGAGAAGAAATCGCAGCCCAAGAAAATCGAGAAGCTGGAAAAAGAGTTGAAGAAGGTGCAGAAGGAACTTCAATTCAAGGAAGTCGACGCCCGCTTCGACGAGGAGCACAATCTTTGGGAAGTACGCTATTTGAATTCCCAAGGCGCTGAACACCTCATTAACTGGGAACTCGCGTCAACGCCTGAGTACCGGCAGATGATTGCCAAGTTCAAACAGATCGAGCCTTACATGGAACCACCGTTCGTCATTGAAACACTGACGAAGGGATCGGCCACCGGCAATGGTGCAGGCGCAGACGGGGAAAGCGCGAGCGCACACGAAGATGCCAATGGCCATGTGGGGACGGGCGCCACCGCCCGTCCGGGCGAGCAAAGCTCGCCATCCAAGTCTCCAAAATCGAATAAAAAAGCCGTCAAAGAAGAGGTAGAAAAATCCACTGCCCGCGAACTATTCGATTACGTTCTTGGCGAAGGCAAAAAAGAATTCACCGTGCAGCGCTACAAAGGTTTGGGCGAGATGACCGCGCCACAGCTCTGGGAGACTACTATGGATCCCGAACGCCGCACCCTGCTCTCCGTTAAGCTCGAAGACATTGCCGAGTGCGAAGCCATCTTCACTACACTGATGGGCGAAGATGTCGAAGCCCGCCGCAAGTTCATTGAAGAAAACGCGCTGGATGTGAAGAACCTGGACATCTAGGTTATCCAGCCGCACCGGCTTCCCGACGAAAGCCCAGCTGCCCGAATTCCGAACTCATGCCGGGAGGCCCGCGACTTCGGCGCGCAAAACTGTGACCGAAGCTTTGGGCAGGGTGAACACGGTTTGTGCAGAAGCTTCCATTGACGACTCTACGGGCGGCAAGTTTGGATCGGCGTGAGCGCTGGCGTCCGCGCCGTGCCAGACGTATTGTTCGCTGCCATAAGTAACCGTTCGCATTTTGCCGGAAAAGTGTCCGGCCTTGCCGCTGTCCTCAAAGGCGACTCTAATGGAGTGTGCATTTTCTTTATCTTTGTTGATGAGCAGCAAAGCCCACTCACCGTCTGGGCGATGAACAGCATAACTGGTGACCAGAGCATTTCCAGCGGCGTCTTCAATTCCGATATCTACCGCATGAAGATGATGTATCCCGGTGCGGTGCGTTACCCACTCGTTATTGATCATTCGACTGGCGTGGTAGAAAGCTGTGTAGCCAAGAAACTTTCCCTCGCGGTCTAAAAGCGCGTTGCCCCAGATTGCCCAGCCTTGACAGCCGCGCTCAATGCGGCTGGGTTCAATCGGTGAATGAATGTAAAGCGCGCCACCTTCGGCGAAGAAACTGCCAACATTGTCAGCCAGCCATAGAGCAGAAAAAATATCGGACATATAGACGGAAAGCGAACCGCAGAGATTGCTTTCAGTGTTCATCAGCGGAACCGAAGCAGGCAGTCCGTCATCACGAAACGCCTGCAGAGTTTTATGCGTCAGCTCGCGGTTACGGTACAGGTCGTCCCACTTCATGGTGCAGGCTTCGTAGGGATATATCTCAAAAGAAGCGAACGACAAGTCACCCTCACGATGATGCGATTTCAGATAATCGTAAAAACGACCGAACCATGATTTGTTTCCGTGCGCGTCAGGCCAGACCGAGACGTCCTGGTTGATTCCCTGGAACACGGGCCCGCCCAACTTGAGTGTGGGGTCGACCTTCAGCATTGCGTTTGCAAATTGGATATAGAGAGTGGCGTAGTCCTCCGGCATGTAGAACTGCCCGTCGGCTTCTTCGTCCATTTCAACCCAGCTGATGGGATATCCCCGCTTCTTCAGATAGGCGATCATCGCAGCGGCGTCTTCGGGAACGCTATAAATCAGAGGAACGGTGATCAGCGCCGGCAGATTGTTGGTGATGCCGCTGGTATAAAAAATGTCCCAGCCAGTCTGGTCGCCGTGGGGGTTCATATCTTTGGCGGTGTGCCATGGATCCGTGGAAGAGCAATAGGTAGCGGTTTGTTGTTGCCCGTCTGGCGCGTGCTTCACGAAATCCGCAAACTTGCCATCTGCTTCCAATCTGCCAACGTAGACTTCATAGATTGCGTATCCCACTCGATGGCGAATGTCATCATTTCCGTGGGGTCCCGGCTGGTTAGAAGATTGCGTCATCACTATGCGAACCCAACGGGTTGCGATCAGATTGTCCGCAAGCTTGAGGGTCACGCTTCCGCCTTTGCCGGCGTGAACGGCGCCTTTGGAAAAACGAATCCAGTTGCCCATCGCCTGATTGGCTACAGGCAGGTATTCGCCACCCTGGTTTGTAGAGTCGAGCGCCGGCTCTTCCCAGTTCATAGGATCGGCCCCGACCCAGTACTGCACCTCGTACTCACGCGCGCTGGGCTCGCACCAGTCAATGCGGATCGCATTCACGTCGTAGTATTTGCCCAGATCAACGATGATCCATTGCGGATGTAATGCGTCGTCCTCGTGAGTGAACGCCTCAGTCAGATAAGGATTGCTCTTCCAGAAAGCTTTGGGATCGCCATCCGTAAGGCGTGAATAGCCTCGGTCCGTGCCTCCATTGTGCGTACAACCGCGATGGGGAAGGCTGTAGCCGAACGAATCGTGAATGGGTTCACCCAATTCCGAACTGCCTACGAAGTATCCGCGTTGGTTTGCTTCGTCTGACCAATGCCCGTTGGGGTTCCAGTGCCAATAGTCGACAGTTTCCGGAGTATGCAGGCGATAGCTGATCGGGCCCCACCCCGCAGACAGACAAAGATTTACGGTTTCGGGCGTGTAAATATGATTAATGGACTCGCGTGACTGAATATCCATCGATGTCGCGAGGCTCTTGTCGGGATCGAAAGAGTTGAGTACCTGGGCGCGGCCCGCTTGTACCCTCGCGACCGGGAGTGCTGCCGCAGCCGAAGTTGAATTTTGATCAGTCAGCGCGACTGCATCGGCCAGAGGATGAACCATCGTCAATGCCGCTGCACCAGCCGTCACTCCCAAGAAAGTACGCCGCGAACTATCCATTAGCTTCCCCCAAATCCAACCTGAACCGCACGAATAAAGTAGCACGGCGGCATGGCGACAGGATGAGCTAATAAGTCATTCGAGCCTCCTGCTCGGCACCGTTCATAGTGATTGAATTCTGATAAGCGCGAAGCGATATTTTTGCCGGTCGAACGGGCACACCCTCCAAGGATCGTTACCGATGTACTGGCCTTTTGTGCGAACTCACTGAAGCCGATGGCAAAGAGCGCTGTCCGAGGATATCTCGCGGGAAATTAACCATCGGGCTTCTCCGAAAAACTGAGAAACACCACAATTGGCGCGGCTTTCCCGGTATTACCCTCTTTGCCATGCCAAACACTACAGACATGAGTTGCCGTTCCCGCGCCGCGTTTGTACTCGAATTACGAAAGCGCATGGACATGGGACATCTTCTTGCTTTCCATGCTGAATGAGATGGTGAGTGCGTCCTACTAAAAGCGCCGATGGCAAGCAACGAATACCTCGATGATGTTCATGTGCGCATGTTGCGCGTTACCGAAGACCTTCGCGCCATCCAACAACAGCTGAATTGCGCCGCCATGCAGGCCCCAGGGGATCCCGAATTGATGGAAGCGCTGGCGCGGTTGCCGGAAATTGAGTCGCTGGAAGTCCTGAAGTCAGCGCTCGACCAAATGCGGCACTTCTTGTTTTTTTATGTGCAGGTAATGACCACGGGTTCTGAGGTGGAGGATAGGCCTGCGCCGAAGAAATTACAGAGCGCGCAAGTTGAGTCGCTGCTCGAGAAGTACACATCGCTCAGCGAAGCCGTGCTGCTACGGCATTTCGCCAATTCGAAAAACCGCAAGCCCAACTAACTCTCATTCCAAAGTTACTGACTTCACCAGGTTCCTGGGACGGTCCACGTCAAGTCCTTTGCGCACCGCCATGTAATAGGCGAATAACTGCAGGGGCACGATTTCGAGAATCGGAGAGAGTAATTCGGGCGTATGCGGAATGAAAATCGTGTGGTCAACCAGCGCCGCTAGTTCTTCGTCGCCTTCGGTTGCAAGGGCAATCACCTTCGCTCCTTGTTGCTTGAATCCCCGGATGTTGGCGACGTTCTTCTCGTAACGGAGGACCGAGCCCGCATCATTGCGATCGCAAGTGGCGATAATTACGACCGGCAGACTCTCATCGATCATGGCAATCGGCCCGTGCTTGGTCTCACCAGTGGGATAACCTTCCGCATGAATGTAAGAAACTTCTTTTAGCTTTAAAGCGCCATCCATCGCGACCGGATAATGGATTGCACGCCCGCAAAAAAGAAAACTTTCGAATTTGTGGAAGTGGTCGGCCAGTTGCTGGCACTGCGGCGCTTGCTCGAGGACAGTCTCCGTCTTCTTTGGTAATGCCAAAAGTTCTGCGATCCAATTTCGCTGCTGTTCATCCGATAGAGCGCCGCGAACTTGAGCCAGGTAATCCGCGAAGAGAAATAGCACCGCCATTTGCGCCGTAAAAGCTTTGGTCGACGCGATGCTGATTTCCGGGCCAGCGTGAGTGTAGAGAACGCCGTCGGCCTCGCGCGCAATGGTCGATCCGACTACATTCGAAATCGCAATGCTGCGCGAGCCTTTCTTCTGCGCCTCGCGCTGGGCCGCGGTCGTGTCGGCAGTCTCGCCAGATTGCGTTATCACAATGGTAATCTCGCCGCGGCTGATCATGGGATTGCGATACTCGAATTCGCTGGCGTAATCCACGTCTACCGGAAGATGTGCCAGCTCCTGAAACATGAACTGCCCGGCAATGCCAGCATGGCGGCTGGTTCCGGAAGCCACGATATTGACCCGCCGTATTGAACGCAGTTCCTCGCTGCCGATTCGCACCTCGTCGGCCAGTCGCACCTGGCCGCTTTCGCGTGACACGCGGGGAGCGATCGTCTCTTCGAGCGCTTTAGGCTGCTCAAAAATTTCCTTGAGCATGTAATGCGGAAATCCGCCTTTGTCTGGCATCGCTCTCCTTCGAGATCGTTACTGCACCACCACGCCTTTTATGACGGTGGCCCGGACTTCTCCGTCCGGCGTCAGCACCGTAAAATCGGCATAGGCACCGGTTTCGATCGTTCCTTTCTTAATATCAACCGCTTTGGCGGGATTCATCGAGGCCGCCCTGACCGCCTGCTGCAAATCCAATCCCGCAAATTTCATCACGTTGCGCACCGCGCGATCCATGGTCAGCGCGCTGCCCGCCAGGTTGCCGTCGCGAGTACATCGTCCATTTTTCAACTCGACTTCCAACGTTCCAAGTTGATAGCGTCCGTCGGGCATGCCGGCAGCGGAAATTGCATCGGTAATTAGCACGAAATTCCCTATGCCCTTCGCCCGGAATAAAAGATCGATCACTGTCGGGTCAACATGAATTCCGTCAGCGATCACATCCGCGCTGAGTTGGTTGTTGGTAAGGACCTCGCCGAGAATCCCCGGCGCGCGATGATCGAGCGGGCGCATTGCGTTAAAAGTGTGCGTCGCGTGTCGGGCTCCGGCCGTGACCCCGCGGCGCGCCTGTTCGAGAGTGGCATCGGAATGCCCAATGCTTACGCAAACCCCACGCTTTGTAGCTTCTGCGATCACTTCCTCCGCACCATTAAGTTCGGGAGCGATGGTTAACATACGCACATGCCCGCGCGCGGCTTGCCAAAGCTTGTCAAAAGCGGCGACGCTCGGCTCGACCAAATCAACGGGTGGATGAACTCCGCGCCGGGTATGACTGAGAAAAGGGCCTTCCAAATGAATGCCCAACGGCCATGCTCCGCCGCAGTCTTTCGCAGCTTCAATTCTGTTCGCCAACCGCTCTAGAGCACTTAGCGTCGCGTCCTGCGCAGCTGTAACCGTGGTCGGGAAATAACTGGTGACTCCATGGCGCGCCAGAAAGATTTCGAATTTGTTCATTTCATCGGCGCTGCCGCGCATTACATCGCAGTTGACGCCGCCATGAATGTGGATATCAAAAAATCCCGGCACAATGACGCAATCCCCAAAGTCGGTTATGCCCTTATTCGGCGCGGCTTGCGACGCCTCGCGCGAGGCTACGCTGACAACGGCCCCATCCTCAACCGAGACCAATGCATCATCAATCTTGCGAAGAGGTGTGTACAGAGTCTTGGATGTAAAGACCGTCATTGGATGATTGCTTGGACGAAAGCTACCCAAGTATAACAACACACCTGCCACGGTTGGCGACGATCTCGGCTGCTTACTGATATAGAGCAGCAGGAACCTGGAACGTTCCGCGGGATCCGGATGAGCCTTTTGCGGTGCAATGATCTGGCCCACAGAATTAACCCGCACGATAATTCCGATCAACGCTGCGGGCTCTCCCTGACTCCGAAATCCCGGATGGCAGCAATGTATAATTTAGAAGTTGTTTCTCGCTTCGCGCGCCCATCTCGGGCGCGGCACCAAGTCGGGGAGTGGCTCAGCCTGGTAGAGCACCTGGTTCGGGACCAGGGGGTCGGAGGTTCAAATCCTCTCTCCCCGACCAATTCAAGTTCATTCCGCGATTTCAAGAACTCGCAGGCGTGCCCATCCTTTTACTTTTGAACCCACGGGAACATTTTGGCCTTCCTCCGTGAACCCACGGGAACATTTTGGCCTTTCTCCGCGTACCCGCCCTAGAGAATGGAAGACCAAGGTTAATACTCAAAATGACAGCCCGTCCGACGATACCGCCACAAAATTCGTGGCAGCAAAGCAAGCATTTGGCTCTTATTGAGTTTGCCCTTGTCGCAACCATCTACGTCGCCGACTGGCGAGGCCACGTTGTTCCCAGCAAGGTCCCTTACCTATTCTTGTTGGCATGGATATCGCTTCGAGTCAGGGGGCTGCGCTGGCGCGACATCGGGTTTCGCATTTACCGAAGTTGGGCCAGAACAGCGGCACTCGGCGTCTTGGCAGGCATCGGCATTGAAGTGCTGGAGCTTTTCGGGACTCAGCCGCTGCTCGCACGTTTGTTTCGCCAGATGCCTGATTTGTCTGCGTTTGACCGTGTTGCCGGCAACGTGAAATGGCTGGTCATTTCGCTGGTACTTACGTGGATGCTGTTCGCATTTGGGGAAGAGCTGGTTTTTCGTGGTTATTTGATGAACCGTATCGCAGACTTGACCGGACACAAACGTTCCGGTTGGGCTGTCGCGCTAGTCTTGTCGAGCGTCGTCTTCGGAGTCTCACATTTCGCCCAAGGAATTACTGGTGTAACTGAGAACTTCATCGATGGAATGATTTTGGCAACCATCTATTTTGCCTTCGGGAGAAGCTTGGCGGTACCGATCATCGCGCATGGCATCACGGACACAGTTGACTTCTTGTTGATTTTTTTTCACAGATACCCAGGGTTGCATTAAACGCTTGGTTCGTCTTGTGTCGTGAAGGTGAACCGCCCTTCACGTCAGTCTGAGCAATCTCGCGATGCAAGTGCTTGATTTTCAGGCAATCTGCTGCATAAAAGTTCGAAAATCGTCTGCTTGCCCCGACCAATACAGACAGCCTAAATTGCGGTGTCGGATACCGTTCGCGAGGGACCACTTTTCTACAAAATTTGAAAGCGGTAAGTGCGGACAGAGCAGGTCCTGTTAGCAAATCGTCGGCCTCGCGCAAAAGGTAATTCGCGGTCGTGTTCTGTTTGCATAGCTTCGCGCTAAAGTGCTGCGCATGATTTCACACCGGGCAGTCATGCGAAGGACCTTGATTCTCGCCCTGCTGTTTTCCGCGAACATCTGTGCTGCGAAGGACAATCGGCCCTCATCGCCCACTTCGTCAAGCGGCACGCAAATTCTTTTTCTCGGCACCGCTGGCGGACCGCCTCTTCGTCTTGACCGCTCCGAGCCGTCCACGCTATTGATCGTGGACGGGCGCCAATACCTCATCGATTGCGGAATCGGGACCATGCGCCGCATGTTGGAGGCCGGTGTCCAATCCGAGCAGATCAAGACGATTTTCTTTACTCATCTTCATTCCGATCACGATCTCGGGCTGGCCGACATAATGGAGAATGACTTTTTCGAACTGCGTGGCGCTAATTCCGGAGAGACTATTGCGATCTATGGCCCTCGCCAGACGAAACAACTCGTGGACGCCGCTTTTGAATACATCTCGATTCCATTTGGGGTGTATGCCGCAGAGCCGCCCTCTTCATACACCAAAGGCCCTGACGGGAAGTTCATCAGCCCGTTCAGAACGCATGAAATCGAGAACGACGGCGTGATTTTTCAAGACGACAAAATTCGCGTCACCGCTGCCGAGAACACCCATTACGCGCTGATGCCGGCGCCGTCGCGCAAACAAATGAAGTCGTATTCCTACCGAATCGAAACCCCACACGGGGTTGTTGTCTTTACCGGCGATACCGGGCCGAGTGAAGCGGTCACCGGCTTAGCGCAAGGCGCAGATGTGCTCGTGACCGAGGTCGAGGACCTCAACCAGATTTTAAGATTTGTGACCGGGATGGCCGAACGGAACCACTGGCCGCCAGACCGCACCGCCGGTTTGATGGCGCACATGCGCAATGAGCACCTTGACCAAGAACAAGTCGGCAACCTGGCTGCGAAGGCGCGGGTGAAGTCGGTGGTGCTCTACCATTACAATCCCGCAGATCCGGCAGCTTACGTCGCCGCGGTTAAAAAGAATTTCTCCGGCCCGGTGTTCGCTCCCGCTGACCTCGATCGATATTGCCTCGTCCCGGCTGGTACAAAAACGAACAACAACCACACCGTTCTGGGCCCATGTGGTGATAGGTCGGCTGAGGCGTGGTCAAGCCCCTAAATTAGCAAGAATGTATCCGTGTTTAGGGCGTTGATCTGGGCTACCCGGCAACAGTGGTGTTCCAGCTGCTATAGAATTTTCGATAAGTGGCAGCCAACACTCAAAATTTTCAGGCGAATGCGCCAGCATCGAGACAGGTTATCGCGTCGATTACGTTCACATCCCTTTTTCTGGTCGTCATTCTCAGTGGATCTAAGGCCTGGGCGCAGGGGCCACCGTATCAGACCGACGATCCAGTACCGGTCGACCTGCATCATTATGAGTTCTACGTGTTTGGCGCAGCGGATGGAACGCCGGTGGAAATGGACTCTGTCGGTCCGGCCTTCGAGTTTAACTGGGGCGCGTTGCCTCGCGTGCAACTCCACGCGATATTTCCGTTTGGGGTGGTAGCGCCGCGCAATAATCCTGAGTATGCGCCCAGCGGGACGGGGCCGCCTGAGTTCGGGCTGACGGACATGGAGTTGGGCGCGAAGATCGCATTCATCAAAGAGAGTAAACACGTTCCACAGATCGGCACGTTCACAATGTTCGAAATTCCCACTGGCGATTCAGGCAGAGGATTAGGTGTGGGCAAGGTTTGGTACAAGATACCGATCTGGCTACAAAAAAATGAGGGTAAGTGGACGTTTGATGGCGGCGCGGGTTATCAGGTGGTGCCGCAAAACGGGTTCCGTAACTTTCTATACACCGGCTGGCTGGTGAAGAAAGAACTCAGTGAGCGCATCGAGCTCGGTGCGGAGGTCTTTGCTCATGGCGGCGAGGGGAACGCGCCGGCGCAAACCCAGTCCTCGACCATGGTTGATGTGGGCGGCTACTACCATTTCAAACGCCATCCCGGCGAGCAGTTCCTGTTCTGCTACGGGCATTCCGTTGCCGGACAGACAGAGAACTATGCATACCTGGGGATGTACTGGACTTGGGGAAAAAATGGTGGCGGCCAGAAAGAAGGACTACGCGAAGGCTTGTTCCCTGGTCAGTTGAGTCAGAGCGGATTTAACTGACTCTGAGGGGTACTCATCAGACGTTCCGCTAGCGACATCGTCTCAAGTGGCGAGAAACCGGCGTAGCGGTCCCCGCATAGCGCGAATTGAGTCGAACCGTCACGTGCCACTCAGGTTTCAACGAAGCTCGAGTCGAATTTGAGTCGACCAATTTTCGTTCATCGACGCTGAACGTTCATTCTGGAAGCATAACTTGGCCTTTAACTTCGACGTCGCCGCTCGCGGACGAAACTCCGGCGCCAGGCTGCCCGCCGCCGACTGACAACGTGTACTTACCCTCAGCGACGATGATTTCTCCGGCCTCGGTCACCATACTCAAGTCGCGAGGCTGCAAGTGGAATTCAACTTTTTGGCTTGCTCCCGGTTCGAGGTGGATGCGCTGGAATCCGCGTAAGGCGCGGATGGGTGCACCTGAGATATCAGGAAATTTCAGATATAGCTGTACCACTTCGTCTCCGGCCGCTTTTCCTTTGTTCATAACTGTGACGGAGGCCACGAGCGGACCGCCGGCGTTAATAGGCGCATTCGGCAGGGAGAGATCGCTATAGCTGAAGGTGGTGTAGCTGAGGCCGTAGCCAAAGGGCCAGAGCGGCTCGCCCTGGAAATAGCGGTAAGTGCGGCCCTTCATTGAATAGTCTTCGAAGTTGGGCAACTGGTGAACATCCTTATAAAACGTGACCGGGAGGCGTCCGGCGGGATTGTTTTTTCCACTTAATGTTTCGGCAATTGCTGCTCCTCCTTCTTCGCCGGAATACCAGGCTTCGAGAATCGCGCTGGCGTGGGCCTTTTCCCAGTTCACGCTGAGCGCGCTGCCATTCATAAGGACGATCACGAGGGGCTTCCCGGCTGCGGCGACTGCCTGGACTAAATCCTCTTCAGGTTTCGGCATATCCAGGTTGGTGCGATCTCCGCCAAGGAAGCCGGGGATGTTGACCGGCATCTCCTCGCCTTCCAAGCGGCTGGTGATTCCGACCACGGCGATGACAACGTCTGCATTTTTTGCGGCGGCGATTGCGGCCGGATCGGGAGCATTGTTCACCGGAGCCCAGATGAGCTGTGCGTCAAGCTTGCCATCTCTATAGTGGCCATAACTCACACTGAGCTTCACCGGATGGCCCTTCTCCAGATGAACTGGAGCGATATTGGAACCCTCGCCAAAGCTCTGGGTAAGTGTTTTGTCATCCACGGACAGGCGAGCAACACCGTCGGCCTTCATGCCTAGCAGGTAATCGCCGGTTGCCTTGGGATTGAGAAACCCCGTCCACTCTACCGACAGAGTTTTGGTTGTTTTCGCCTGCTCGGGCAGATTGCTCTCGTTCAAGTTCACCGTGGACTCTTCCCGCGAAGTAATTGGGGTACGCGTAGCTTCGAATCCGGGTTGCGAACTGTATTCGGCTCTAAGGCCGGGCTTGCCGTCGGGCGTAGTCAGGACCGACGTGGGAACAGGAGTGCCCTGATTGGACAGGAATTGCGTGCCAGGAAGATAGGTGATCTGTGCGTTCGGGAATTCAGCCTTCATTCCTTCGAGCACGCTAACCGTGTGCGTCGGCGTGCCGTTGTAATTGCCAAGCAGAACCGCGGTCTGCTCCGCAAGCGGGCCGACGATGGCGATGCGCCTGACAGATTTCAGCGGCAGCACGCCGTCGTTTTTCAAAAGCACCATGGATTCATTCGCCATTTGGCGCGCGAGTGCGCGGTGCGCGGCGCTGTTGAGTTCGCTCTCGTCAATCTTGCTGTAGGGCACCATTTCCGCAGGATCGAACATGCCGAGTCGGATGCGCGCGGTGAACAGGCGAACCAGAGCGGTGTCAATGGCGTTTTCCGACAGATAACCCTGCTGCACGGCTTCAATGTAGGGCTTGTAATCGTGATCGTCGGTTACCTTTGCCATGAAGTCGATGCACTCGTTGTCCATACCGCGCTCTAGCGAGATGGCCGAAGACTGTGGCTGGGTCGCGCGATAACGGTGGCCTTCAAAGATATCGCGCACGGCGCCGCAGTCAGAGACTACGTATCCATGGAATTGCCACGCGCCACGCAGAGTATGCTGTAGCAGAAACTGATTGGCGCACGCGGGTTGTCCGTTGATCGCGTTGTAAGCGCACATTACCGATCCGGCGTGACCATCGACAACGGCTGCGCGGAAGGCCGGCAGATAGGTGTCTTCCTCATCGTGCTTGCTTACGTCTACGTCGGCGAAGTGGCGCGTAGGTTCGGGACCGCTGTGCACATCGAAGTGTTTGGGAGTAGAAATCACGCGGTAATAGTGGGGATCGTCGCCTTGCATTCCGCTAACGAACGCCACAGCCATGCGCCCGGAGAGAAACGGATCTTCACCGTAGGTCTCCTGCCCGCGGCCCCAGCGCGGATCGCGAAAGATGTTTACGTTCGGCGCCCAGAAATCGAGACCCTCAAAAATGTTTGAATGCCCGGCGCGGACGTCCTGCACGTGCTTAATCCGGCCTTCGATACCGATGTCAGTCGCCATCTCGTGAATCCGCGGAGTATCGAAGGTCGCGGCAAGGCCGATAGGCTCAGGGAATTCGGTTGTGCCGTCGGCGATCACGCCATGCAACGCTTCACTCCACCAGTCGTAGGCTGGGACCTTGAGACGCGGAATCGCCCGAGCTTGATTCACCAGTTGCGTTGCTTTCTCCTCCAGCGTCATGCGGTGCACAAGATCAGCCGCGCGTTCTTCCGGCGAAAGCCTGGTGTCCATGTAAGGAAGATCGGAGGTGTTTTGTGAAGCCGCAGGGCGGCTAATCATGGCGATCGAAGCAGCAAAAAGTACACAGACAAGCTTTGCGAAACGATTCATCTCTTCTCCCTAAGAATTTGCTGATTAGCGGCAATCTGCCTGAAAGCAGAGATTCTTGCTGAAAAACGGGACCACATGATTCTGGAAGCGATCAGCGACTCTACTGGTGTGAGTTCCAGGATAGATTTCAAAGCTGCTGGCAATTCCATATTTCTCGAGAACATCGTGCAACTTGCCAGTGTCGGCTTTTAAGCCATCCTGATCTCCCACGTCGATTCCAATCGCTCGGTAGCGTCGAAGATTTGCGATGTATTGATCGATGAACGCCAGCGGGGCATTGGCCGTCCATTTCGCCAGCACATCCGGCTGAAGCTCGCCATTTTTGATTGGCAAGTCAAGATACAGCGGAGGATTCTTCGGATCTGGCGACCATGCCGCCGCGCTGGCGAGCATGGCACGCGGGAAGAAACCCAGCTTAGCTGAATCCTCGGGTGTCTTCACCGATTCCAGCGCCTTCTCCACTTCAGGATTCGACAGGATGGCCGGATTCGGCGAAAGACAGCACGGGCTCATGATGTAGAGCGCGCCGAACACGTCGGCATGCTTCATACCGATACGGGTCGCCCCATATCCGCCCATCGAGTGACCAACCAATCCGCGGCTTAATCGATCGGGAATTGTGCGGTAATGAGCGTCGATGTAAGTGACCAGGTCATGCGCGATGAAATTCTCGAAGTCTCCTGTCGTGACCGAACTGGAATACATCGAGCCGTTGTGCAGCGTCTTTGAATCGGGCAGTACAACGATCATCTCTCTGGCGCCTTGCGCGAACGCGCCTTCGATGGTCTGCGGCACGTGGATTTCGTGGGACCACTGCTCGGCGCCGATTGAATAACCGTGCAGCGCGTACACCACCGGATATCGCTGCTGCTGGTGTTTGTTATAGCCAGGCGGCAGAAAAACGAAAACATCGCGATCGTCCGCATCTCCCTCCAGATTGCCTTCGAGCGCTGTCCCGTGAACTTTTATATGTTCTACCGTGACGGGTTTCGCACCTGGAATGGGAGCCGGCACCTCGGTTTGCACTTGTGCAGAGAGCTCACCGCTAACGGCGGCGGCGAGGGCGAGGGTTAGCACATACAGCAATCGTTTTCTCAGCATCGACTGTCCTCTCGGGCCACAGTACGGCCGGTTGACTTTACTCACGCAGTTTTATGGAGTGCAAGGAAGTTTATTACGAAAGCCAGGCCAACGAAAGCTGGAAAGCCTCGGGGAAACCGAACGTCCCCTCGTCTTCCGAACTGCGGTTGCCCAACTGCTTCGATGACTTCATGGCAATACCCGGCTGATATGATGTGGGCACGGAAATTTGTGATGAATTCTGCGGATCTTAATTCCGATGAATCCTCGCGGAAAATGCCGCGTGTTTCTATCGCCATTCCGGTTTACAACGAAGAAGCGATCGTGCCGGAATTACTTCGACGCACTTCTTGCATTTTGGATCAGATACCAGGGGGGCCGCATGAAATTGTCCTGGTCGATGATGGGAGCTCGGATGGCACGCCAGCAATGCTGGAAATGGCCGCCCGCGATGACGACCGTCTAGTTCTAGTGGTCCTTTCGCGAAATTTTGGCCATCAGACTGCTCTCGCCGCAGCGCTCGATCATGTTACAGGTGATGTCGCGGTGTTAATGGATGGCGACTTACAAGATCCTCCTGAAGCCATCCCCTTGCTTTTGGAATCGTACGAGCAGGGATTCGATGTCGTTTATGCACGGCGGATGAACCGGAAAGAAGCATGGTGGTTACGGGCTTGCTACTGGCTTTTTTATCGTCTGATTTCGACGCTTTCGCCGGTGCAGTTGCCACTCGATGCCGGCGACTTTGGACTCCTGTCTCGACGGGCCATCGAACAAATCCGCAGAATGCCGGAACATCATCGGTATCTTCGGGGGCTCAGAAGCTGGATTGGATTCAAGCAAATTGGTATATCGGTCGAGCGGTCAGCCCGTCCTGCGGGACGGACCAAATACAGCGCGCTCAAGCTTCTTAAACTGGCTTCGGATGGAATCTTTGCATTCTCGATCGTTCCATTGCGAGCAGCTTCGATTTTGGGCTCGATAGCAATCGCCTTCTCGACCTTCTATTCCCTTTACTCGCTTTACGCCAAGTTCTGGAGGCATTCTCCGCAGGGGTTCACCGCCATCATCCTGGTAATAACATTCCTTTCAGGCGTTAATTTATTCTTCGTCGGAATCATCGGAGAGTATGTCGGACGAATCTATGAGGAAACTAAGGCACGCCCTCATTACATTATTGATAAAGTCGTGAGCAAGATTGGCGTGCGCGGCGGCGCGCATCTCGGAGAAGCGCCGCATCATCCAGCTCGGCATCGAAATTCATCCTCGATTGTCACCGGGTGAGAGAACCCATTTGGATCCCAAGTACGCTGAACAGTATCGCGAACTTTTTGAAAAGCATTGGTGGTGGCGCGCCCGCACCGAGCTCATTATTGAAACTTTGCAGCGCCTGCAACCTTCGACCGGATGGAGGTACATCTTAGACGTTGGTTGTGGGGATGGCTTGTTCTTTCCCCGGCTCCGGCAATTCGGTTCTGTGGAAGGGATTGAGCCGAGCCTGCGGATGACGAACGCGAGTAATGCCGACGGCAATCACATATACACCTGTTCATTCGACGAGAACTTCCGGCCTCCACATAAATATTCGCTTATCCTGATGCTAGATGTGCTCGAGCACTTACAGGATCCCATTCGCGCTCTCCGCCATGCCTGTGAGTTGCTTGAGCCGAATGGAACCCTATTAATTACTGTGCCGGCGTTCATGACCTTATGGACGCAGCATGACATTCTCAATCAGCATTTCACGCGTTACACAAAAAGCAGGCTTTGCCAATTAGCCGAGAAAGCTGGCCTTCGCATCATCGAAGCACGGTACTTCTTTTACTGGCTATATGCAGCGAAATTCATGGTGCACGTTTTCGAAGATGCCTTCCATCCTGAAGCCAAGCTGCCTCATGTGCCGCGTTCCGGAATTAACCGGTTGTTGTACACAATTTCGCGAGCTGAGCAAAAAACGTTCGGGAAATTGCCAATTCCAATCGGTAGCTCTCTGATGGCAGTAGTTGAACGTCAATAGGTTTGCTGGGCAGGCGGACTCATTTTCAGAAACTCTTGAGCGCATGATCCTGGCAAGACATCGAGCTCAAAGCCGTCCGGCAGCGTTATTGATGCGCGCTGATAAGTGCTGAACAGATGTTGCGCAAGTATGGGGTTTGTTGCGGCAATCCTCAGCCATTGGTGCCCATCGAAGATCGCATTTCTGTTGATCAGCAGCAAAGATGTTCTGTTTTGGACCAGCTTATCAATTTCCTGCTGCTGAATGCGGTCACTTCGCGGCCAGAAGAAATCCGTGTCCCAAGTGGGAGAGCTTGTTCGTAAAAATGCATACATGCCCGGGTAATATGGCGCCTCGAAGAAGCTCCCGTCGACAGCACCGCACGAACGAAAAATATTCCGGACGACCTGCATAACTTCAGCCTGTCTGATCGCCACTTCAAATGTACTATCGCCGAGGTCGATTTTAGCGAGGGATTGCGGAACACGAGCCCTCGAACGTAAATGTTGAACCAGAGGCTCCATGGGAACCCAGGAAGTAAGTATCAGGCAGAATAAGCCCACAGACGACGCAACGGACCACCGCCTTCTTTCATGGACCCAAAGGTAATGGGAATAAACGCCGGCGGCGACGACAAATGGAACTACTCCTTGTGCGATATGAGGAAAATCCGCTTGATGGAAAGCATGATGAAGATATGGAATGCCGGCCAGCGAAGCACCGAGCGCTAACGTTTCTTCCCTCTGAGTCGAACTCCATAAGCCTTTCCAGACAATGAAAACATAAGTCAGGGGAACGGCGACACAGAGCAGGGAAACCGCTCTCCATTGGGCTAGATCCAAGCCGTGAAGTGCTGGTGCATGAGAGGTCCAGGGAAACGGGATCGGCACGCTCCAAGACCAATTACGTGTCAGAACCACAGAATGCCAAAACGCTGAAGCGAAGCCATGCAAAGTAATCGCCATCAGCAGCATCGGTGAATACCCCACAACAATTCCGCCGCACAGCCAGGAGAAAATACGAACCACGCTCACCTGGGTCCCGGAAATCTTCAAGAAAACAAAAGTAAGCAGCGCAGCGACAACAAAATATAGCCCCGAGTTCTTGCCAATAAATGCGCCCAGGCCGCTCGCGATTCCGTACAGAAACCAACGATTCAACTTCTCGGGGCGCGCAAGAACAAACGCGATGCCTGCAGCGGCAACCAATGACAGTGTTTGTTCGTAGACTTTGTGTCGTGGGAACCCAAGCACGATTGCCAGCAGGGCGAGAATGGCGATTCGCCACGCCCTACTCACGCCAACAGCAGACATCGCCAGGTACGTAATCGCCAAGCCGAAGATGCCGAATAAATAATTCGCGAAAAGCTGCTCGAAAAAGCCGTCTCTTCCCAGAATTTTAAAAATCCCCGCGGACCAGTAATACCGTCCAGGGTCGTAGCTGAAGACATCTCGAATCGGCACTTGACCTGCAGTGACGCGCTGGCTGATATACCAGAGCCAGCCTTCATCACCCCAATTGAATCCATAACGCCATTGAAGGAGAAAAATGAAAGTGGCAGCAGCCGCGCTGAGCAGCGCAGCTTCCAGGTAAGAGGGATATCGATACAGAGGCGTGCGAACGCCAGAGTCGACCATTGTAAGAATCTTAATGCCGCCTCCGTGCCGTAACAATGGGCTCGTTTCTGGGCGGCCTCAGTCGAGGTCGCCTAAGGAACTCTCGGAACCTTTCGACAAAATCTGCGATCGGGTTCGAACCTCAGTGGCCCCCTGTTACTGCGCTCTCCAGATCGTCAGCCGCTTTGTTGATGCCGGCTGCGGCGTTCTCGATGACGTGAGCGACTCCAGGAATTTGGGCGTCGGCTTCCTTCCATTTTTTCTCATCCATGTATTCGCGTACTGCGGCTATGGGTTTGGCGCCATATCCGGTATACGCTCCGGGCGCATAGATTTGATTTTTGAACCATGGCCGTTGGGGAAGACCTTTCTCGTTCAAAAATAATCTTGAAATTCGCATCACGTCAGCGTTGATCAGGTCTAATTTTTCCGGAGGCAATTGCGGCGAACCGCTGTCGTGCCACTTGGACAATGCCTTTGAATAGCGGTCGGCGCTCTTCTTCAATGTGTCGATGGCATTCTTCATTGGCGCGAAATTCATGTAGGGCGGAACGATTTCGGACGGAGGCGGCAGAGTTGGACGGCGTGGATCATTCGTCGCCTTAAATACGCCCTCCTGCAACTCCAGATTGCGTTCGGTGAATTCGTCCTGCTTGTCTTTTAATAACTTTTCTAAATCAGTTTCGTATTTCGAAATTGCTTCGGCTTGCGGGGAGTAGTCGACCGGAATCAGGTCTGCATCGGCAAGCCGCATTGCGGCCGTGCCAATGGTTTGCGCCAGGGCGCGTTCGTAAACGAAATCGGTGTCCACGAAATGAGTGAACCAGTAAAAGTCATCGTAGATCGAGTGGTACTGGGTGCCGTCGTCTTCACCACCGTACTCGACGTTGAGAGTCGAAATGCCGGCGAAGTCCTGAAACGCGGTGAAGTCTGATCCGTCTCCAAGGGCAGCGACCACCAGGTTATTGCTGCTTCGACGTTCTTTGCGTTCGTCCGGACTTTTGGCGGTCCCGATGCTCTCCAGATGCGCGCGTTCGAAGGCACTCATTTTGGTTTCGGGATCCTGAATGTCACGCGCGACATTGCTGATGAAACTTTCCAGGTCTTGAGTCCCGCCGGCGTCAATAAAGCCGCGATCACTGCTGTCGGAGTTGATGTAGGCAATAGCGTGCTTCTTCAACTCATCTACGTGAGTTTCGACCCATTCAACCGAACCCAGTAAACCTGGCTCTTCTCCATCCCACGCGCAATAAATAATGGTGCGCTTGGGGACCCAGCCCTGGCGATGCAACTCGCCCAGCATGCGCGCTTCTTCAAGCAACGCTGACTGGCCTGAAATGGGATCTTCAGCGCCATTCACCCAGGCGTCAAAGTGATTCCCGCGCACCACCCACTGACCGTCGTCGGATCCGTGTAGCGTACCGATCACGTCATACAGCGGTTTCATGTCCCAGTTGGAAGAAACTTTCAAATGCACTTTGGCAGGCCCGGGGCCTACGTGGTACGTGATAGGCAAGCCTCCGCGCCAATTTTCGGGTGCAACCGGGCCCTTGAGAGCAGACAGCAGCGGTGTAGCGTCGGAATAGGAAATCGGAAGCACGGGGATTTTGGTGATCGTTTTTGCTTCTTTAATGGGCAGACGCTTGGCATCGGCGGTCGCGCCAACTCCGGGCGTTAGCGGATCGCCGGGGTAGTCGGTATCCATTACGCTGCCGCGCTGCACGCCAAAGCGAGGACGCCACCCGCCATTGGGGTAATCATCGCCGTTGTAGTAGCCATCGCCTTTTGGATCGGAATAAATAATGCAGCCGACGGCTCCATGTTCACCGGCAACTTTGGGTTTTATCCCGCGCCATCCCTCGCCATAGCGGGCAATCACAATTGCGCCCTTGACTGAAATTCCGAGGCGGTCGAGTTCCTCGTAGTCTTCACGGTTACCATAATTCACATAGACCAAGGGCGCGGTTACATCGCCGTCGATCGAATAGGCGTTGTAGGTGGGTAGTTGTTCGGCGGTCTGGTTCGAAGTGGGGTCGACTGACAGGACCGGCTCCTGCAGCTTGGCGACGAACCTGGTCGGCTCGAGGAGTTCGACTACGCGCTCTTTTGGAGTAGGAAACAAGACGCTGAAGCTTTCAATGTGCGCGTCGAACCCATATTCCTTGAATTTCGATAGTATCCACTCGGCGTTATCTTTGTCGTAAGGCGAACCAACGTGGTGCGGCCGCGCGCTCAACCGCCGCATGTTTTCGCGAATGTTGTCAGGAACTATGCCGTCGCGAAACTTTTTTTCCCAATCGTTTTCCGGCTGCGAGGTCTGGGAGCTGTAGCCCAGCAGGTGGGAATTCTCCGTGATCTTTTTTTCTGATTCAGGTTGAGCGCTTAAAACTTGAGTTATCACAATGGCAAAACAAATAATCCAGCCGAGCTTCATGAACGCTCCTGATACTTGGAAGTGGTCGCAACGACGGAGATGGAATGCGACGGATCGGATAATACTGTATCTGATTTTTTGGTTGGCGGAATAGTTGAATCATGCCGTGGCAGCGGTAATTCTGTGTTTTCTTCGGTGAAATTGTGATCTCTGTGGTAACGTTTTTAAAATCTTTAGCCACGGGTAACACAGAGGTCCACAGTGGCGCGCCACAGGGAAATCCACGCCGTTCATACCGAACTCCATTTGAATTCGCACTGGATCATGGGTTCCTGGTTTAGAATTTTGCATTCGGATTCCGATGACACAAGTTCTGCAACTCGATCCCCGCGACAATGTTCTCATTGCGTTGACTGATCTGAAGCAAGGCGACGCGGTGGAGTTCGGCGGTGAGCATTTCGCTCTATCCTCGCGGATTCCCGCAAAACACAAATTTGCGACTCAGGATTTATCAGTGGGGGCCGCGATCACCATGTATGGAGTGCTGGTGGGAAAAGCGTCTCAGCCCATACGCCGAGGCGAGTTGCTCACACTTTTAAACATTCGTCACGAGGCTGCGCCGTACGCCGGGAAACGATCGCAATATAAATGGACGCCTCCCGATGTTTCGAAATGGAAGCAACGCAAGTTTTTGGGTTTCCACCGCAGCGATGGCCAAGTGGGAACTCGCAATTACTGGGTAGTTGTCCCACTGGTTTTTTGCGAGAACCGCAATATTCTGAATTTGAAACAGGCTTTCGAAGAAGAACTTGGCTTCGCTACGCCGCAACTTTATCGGCGGCAAGTCGCCGAGCTCGCCAAGCGTTATCGCGAAGGAAGGACCGAAGATCTCAAGATTTCTGCAGGGCCGCGCGATGGCGGCGCGGCTGAATCCAGCAAGCTGTTTCCGAATATCGATGGCGTCAAGTTTCTTTTGCATGAAGGCGGCTGCGGTGGAACTCGCGAAGATTCCAACAATCTGTGCGGACTGATCGCCGGGTACATTAACCATCCGAATGTGGCGGGTGCTACCGTGCTTAGCCTGGGGTGTCAGCACGCGCAGGTGGATATTCTGCGAGAGCAGATTCAACGCCGAAATCCAAATTTCAATAAGCCGCTCGTAATTCTCGAACAACAGAAGAGCGGGTCTGAGTTTGCCATGCTTTCCAGTGCAATCGGTCAAACTTTTCAGGGCCTGGCCGAAGCGAACAAACTTGCTCGCGCGCCTGCCGATCTCTCACATTTGTGCGTTGGACTGAAGTGCGGTGGGTCGGATGGTTTCTCCGGGCTCTCGGCAAATCCGGCAATTGGGCACACTTCTGATTTGCTCGCGGCCTTAGGGGCGCGAACAATTCTGGCTGAGTTTCCCGAACTGTGCGGGGTTGAGCAGGAGTTGATTGATCGGTCGGTGAACCGTGAGGTCGGCGACCGCTTCACCCATCTTATGCAGGAGTACTCGAACCGCGCGCGGGCAGTGCGAGCCAGCTTTGATATGAATCCTTCGCCCGGCAATATGCGAGATGGTTTGCTGACCGACGCGATGAAATCCGCTGGAGCCGCAAAGAAGGGCGGCACGTCTCCAGTGACGGCGGTCTTGGATTATCCGGAATATTCGTACGAGCCGGGATTGAATCTGTTGTGCACTCCCGGAAATGACGTAGAGTGCGTCACGGCGCAGGTGGCTGCTGGTTGCAGCGTGGTGTTATTCACCACAGGGTTGGGCACGCCCACAGGCAATCCGATTTCGCCTGTGGTGAAACTTTCCACCAATAGTTTGGTCGCCAAACGCATGCCCGACATCATCGACGTCGACACTGGTCCGATCATTTCCGGTGAATCGAGTATCGAGCAAATGGGAGAACAAGTGCTCGACTACGTAATTCGAGTGGCCAGCGGAGACGTTCGCACCAAAGCTGAGCAAAAAAATCAGGAAGATTTCATTCCCTGGAAGCAGGGGGTTTCTCTCTGACCAGCAAAGATCGAAGCCCTGGCGAGTTTCGCCTCGACGGGAAGTCTGCAATCGTGACGGGCGGCGGGAGTGGGATTGGCCGGGCGATTGCTCACAAGTTCGCGGCAAATGGCGCGGGAGTGCACATTCTTGATATCAGCCCAAAGGACGCTGAAGCCGTTGCGGCTGAGATCTGCAGCGCGGGAGGAACTGCATCGGCCCACGCGTGTGATGTTGGAAACCAATCCGAGGTCGTCACCAGGTTTTCTGAAATTGTTCGCTACGATCGCATTACCATCTTGGTAAACAACGCCGGAATCTCGCACATCGGGAACGCAGAGAACACAATCGAGGGCGACTTTGATCGCGTGCTGCGGGTGAATGTGAAAGGGTTTTATAACTGCATTCACGCCATGGTCGGACACATGAAAGCGAATGGTGGGGGCGTCATCCTGAACATGGCTTCGGTGGCGGGATCAGCGGGATTGCAGGACCGGTTTGCCTATTCAACCAGCAAAGGCGCGGTGATTGCAATGACTTACTCGGTCGCGCGTGATTATCTGCCGTTTAAGATTCGCTGCAACTGCATTTCTCCCGGACGAGTGCACACTCCGTTTGTGGACGGCTATCTTCAAAAAAATTATCCCGGCCGCGAACAGGAAATGTATGACAAGCTGGCGAAGACACAGCCGATAGGGCGGATGGCGGAACCGGAAGAGATCGCGACGCTGGCGTTATTTCTGTGCTCCGATTCCTCCGCATACATGACCGGTGTCGATTAT
>Ga0070735_10000676_pt1 | contig 35344 bp, 31 predicted proteins | sample Coa_R1_FD_66443 | JGI IMG/M metagenome (GOLD analysis project Ga0070735, IMG submission 66443) | Surface soil microbial communities from Centralia Pennsylvania, which are recovering from an underground coalmine fire - Coalmine... | ecosystem: Environmental > Terrestrial > Soil > Unclassified ...
GGGCAACGGTGTCGCCGGGCGTGAAGCAATTGTTGTTGTTCGCGTTGCGTCCGTTCAGGTTGAAATTCATCTCGCGCCAGATGCGGATCATCACGTTGTAACCGAGCGCCTTGACTCCTTGCGCTTGCGCTACGAGCGTCGAATCGTATGTGCCGTTTGCAATAGCGGTTGCATTTACGCCGTCGCAGTCCAAGCTGAGGAGCGATATGCGCCCCATCGGCCCGTCGTTGCCCATTTCTCTTTCGTTGACCGTGGAAAAATCGAAGAACGTGTGGGTGTTGTGCAACGAAACTTGGAGGACGCGATTGGTGCTCTGCTCGAGCGATGCGGGAAGATCGAGAACACCGGCGCCGACGTACACGCCGTTGCTCGGCGGTTGGATCACGTAATGCGTGAGAATATCGGGCGTCGGCGACGGCGTGGGCGCCGGCGTGGCCGTTCGCTGCGGCGTCGGCGTCGGGGACGGCGTTGCGGTGTGCTGCGGCGTTGCCGTGGGTTTTGGGGTTGCGGTGGGTTTTGGGGTTGCGGTGGGCTGCGGCGTCGGTGTCGGACGTTCCGGCTGCGCGGTCGTTATCGGCAGCGGTGATGCGCTGCTGGTCGGCTTCGATTGAACGGTGGTGCCCTGCGTCGGCTGGGCGTTTACCGCCGGCAGCGATCCGCCGCTAGTTCCGCCGCCGCCTCCGCCTCCGCATGCGGCGAGAAACGCGACCAAACAAAAAATCCAGAGGAACCGATGGCGCTCCAATGTATCACTCCATACCTCCCCTAGGTGAAATGACTATCGGCGGCCAGGTGGAGATTATGAAGAGCGTTACGGAAAGCGTGTCAAATCTTTACAGAGCGCGCTGCGATCTTCCGTAATGGCGTCCGAGCATCCAAGCCGCGGCGACGGCAATCGCGGGAAGCACGCCGATGAGACGCGGCTGCTCGCCGACGATGGCGGTGCCGATTGCCGGCGCAATGATCAGGGCAACGGAGTTTGCGGAATCGCTCACGCCCATAATTGCCCCGCGTTCGGATTCCGGCGCGCGCTTCGCGAGCAATGCCATGAGCGTCGGCTCGGCCATCGCCGCGCCCGCCGACCACAAAATCAACACGGGAAAGAACCACTCCAGCGACTGTACGAAATAAATCAAGGCGTACGCGACAAAGAGCAAGACGAACCCGAACTGGCCCACGATGCGATCGCCGAAGCGTTTGGTCAGCGGCGTAACGGCGATCAGCAGCGTTGCTCCACCGACGACGCCGGCCCCAGCGAGCAGCCAACTCATGCGCTGGATGCTCTCGTGAATGACGTGATCCAAATACAGGGCAAAGTCAGCCAGCAGATACACGACGGCAAACACGAAGAGAAATTGGCGCAGCAGCACAAGGCGTACGCCGGGATTGAGCGCCGCCTCCAATGACTTTTGCACGCTCGTCTCTTCGGGCCGCTCGCGCGTGCGCCACGGCAACAGCCAGTACGTCACGCCGATATTGATGACTTCGAGCCCCGCAGCGACGAAGAACGGAAACTGCAGGCCCCATTTTTGCAGAAAGCCGGCGGCCACGGGCCCCACGATGAATGCCGAACCGAAAACCGCTCCATACAAAGCGTAGGCGCGGTCGCGTTGTTTCTGTTCGGTTACGTCGGCAATGTACGATTCCGCCGCTCCAAGGCTGCCGGCTCCGGTTCCGGAGATGAGGCGCGAAATATAGATCCAAAACAACGACGGCGCAATAGCGAGCATCGTGTAGCCCGCCAGCGTGAAGAGTTGCGCGATGATGATGATGGACTTGCGGCCGGCGGTATCGCTGAACTTGCCCCAGATTGGCGCGGCGATTGTAGCGCAAAATGCCGGGATGCTCAAAAGCATGCCGACCATCCAATCGTGAGCGCCGTATTGTTTGGCCAGCGCAGGCAAAAGCGGTATGAGCAGCGTGTATCCGAGCATGTCGATGAACGTCGTCAGGTAGATTGGGAAAACGTCTTTCGGCAGCCCCACGCCCTGGGATGTACCCACGCGGCAGTTTCGCGAGAACAAAGCGAGCCCCCGATCGTTGCATTGCACGCCGCGCGCGGGAACAGTGCAGATATGTGGGATCACGGCGTTCTCATCGAATCGGCACGAATTACGCTGCTGCAAGGGCTCATCGCCGGATTGTGCGGCGGCGTCGCAATGGCACTCGCGATGGCTGTGCTCGGTCTTGCCGCTGCGCAATCACCGTGGCATATGCCGAAACGCCTTGCCGGCGTCGTGCTGGGGCCGGGCGCGAAGGACGGCAGGGGCGGCGTCATCGCGTTCGGTTTGGTAATGCATGCGGTGCTATCCGCTGGTTTCGGTGTGCTCTTCGCAATCGTCGCGGATCGTCTCACGCACGAATTTTGGATGACTGCCCTCGCCTATGCGCTCACGCTTTGGGTGATTAATTTCTGGGGTGCGCAGATCACGCCGGGCGGCCGCGGGATGACGGAAGCCAAATGGGCGTGGCTCAGCCCGCTCGCGCATTTGACGTACGGCGCAGTGTTGGCGGCAGTCGCGGTGACGTTCGCAGCGTCGGCAATGAGGAGCGGCTGAATCATGCTGTATTCGAAGATCCGGGCGACTGCGCGCTCGACCAAAACGGACTGCCGCAATCGTAGTGAATAAAAAGAAGAGCGCAGTGCCTGATGCACCGCGCTCTTCGAATCAGCCTGCGCTAGGCTTTTTTCTTGCGGCCGCCCTTTTTGCGTCCGCCCTTCTTACGGCCGCCGGCCTTTTTACGTCCGGCTGCTTTTTTGCGTCCGCCCTTTTTACGGCCGCCGGCCTTTTTACGTCCGGCTGCTTTTTTGCGTCCGCCTTTTTTACGTCCGGCTTTTTTACGTCCGGCCTTTTTACGTCCGGCCTTTTTGCGTCCGGCCTTTTTGCGTCCGCCGGCTTTCTTGCGGCCTGCGGCCTTTTTACGTCCGCCCGCTGCTTTCTTACGGCCTGCGGTCTTCTTGCGACCGCCCGCAGCTTTCTTGCGGCCCGCGGCTTTTTTGCGTCCGCCTTTACGGCGTCCGCCTTTACGGCGCGATGTCGTTTCTTCGCCCATCGTTCCGCCGTTTTGCATCATATCTGAATCCATTCTTCCTCCCTTCACCCCCGGGGGTGAACTTGAGATGGTGGACAGCGCAAAATAGCGCTTTGTGCGCATCATAAGTAATTTTTGCGAGAATTGCAAATTTCGGACGAATTTTCGCTTGACGACAAATGCAAAATGCGGTATCGCGCATGCGTAATACGTACACCCGCGCGTGTGAACCCACGCGCAAGCGCGAGGGACGGAAGGCCGTAGGTTTGCCCCGGACTTGACCCCGGCGGTACAATAGGCCCCGATGAAAAAGCCCCTGATCATCGTGGAGTCGCCCACCAAGGCGCGCACGATCAAGAAGTTCCTCCCCGCGCGGTACGTCGTGAAGGCGTCGGTCGGCCATGTGCGCGATTTGCCGAAGAGCACGCTCGGCGTCGACGTGGAGCATGGTTTCGCGCCGAAGTATCTGACGATCAAGGGCAAGGGCGAGGTCATCAAGGATCTCAAATCCGCGGTAAAAACGGCCAGCGACGTGTTTCTCGCGACCGACCCCGATCGCGAAGGCGAAGCAATTGCCTGGCACTTGGCCGAACTGCTCAAACTCGAAGACCCTAAGCGCATCGAGTTGCACGAAATCACCAAAGATGCGGCGCTCGCCGCTCTGAAGAATCCGCATCACATCGACATCGCGCGGGTCAACGCGCAGCAGGCGCGCCGCATTCTGGACCGTTTGGTCGGTTACAAGATCTCTCCGCTGCTGTGGGCGAAAGTGCGCGGCGGGCTCTCCGCGGGCCGGGTGCAGTCGGTGGCCGTACGTCTCATCGTCGATCGCGAGCGCGAAATTCAAGCGTTCGTACCGCGTGAATATTGGTCGATCACCGCGGTGCTCTCGACGCACGAAGAAAAATCGCTGGTCTTCGGCGCCGACCTCATCGCCAAGGGTGGTGAGAAGCTCACAGTCGAGAATCAAGCGCAGGCTGACGCCGTGCTCGCCGACCTGCAGGGCGCGCCGTTCGCGGTTGCTTCGGTCAAGCAGCGCGAAGTCAAGCGCAACGCACCCGCGCCGTTCACGACCTCGACGCTGCAGCAGGAAGCCTCGCGCAAACTGCGCATTCGCGTCCGGCGGGCCATGCAGATCGCGCAATCTTTATATGAAGGCGTCGATCTCGGTTCTCAAGGCACCGTCGGGTTGATAACCTACATGCGAACCGATTCGACCCGCATCTCCGATGCGGCTCGCGATAATGCTCGCGAGTACATTTCGCAGACGTACGGTCAGGAATACCATGGCGGGCGCGCCCACAAAGTGCGCGAAGGCGCGCAGGATGCGCACGAGGCGATCCGCCCGACCAGCGTCCTGAATACCCCCGAAAAACTGGCGGGTGTGCTCAAACGCGACGAGCTGCGTTTGTACACGCTGATTTGGAATCGCTTCGTCGCCTCGCAAATGTCGCCGGCGGTTTTCGACCAGACGACGGTCGACATCGCAGCGAAGGATTACACGTTTCGCGCGAGCGGCAGCGTCGTCAAATTCCCGGGCTTCACGAAGATTTACGAAGAGAGCCGCGACGAGGACTTGGTTGACGAAAAGAAAGCCCGCCTGCCCAAACTGCATGCGCACCAGGAGCTGCAGCTGCACAAGATCGACCCGAAGCAGCACTTCACCGAGCCGCCTCCGCGCTACACCGAAGCAACGTTGGTCAAAGCGCTCGAGGACAACGGCATCGGACGGCCGTCGACGTACAGCACGATCGTCGAGACCGTTCAAGCGCGCGGGTACGTCGTGCAGGTCGAGCGCCGTTTTCAGCCCACCGACATCGGAATCGCGGTCAACGATCTGCTTGCCGAGCATTTTCCCGACATCGTGGATTTGCGCTTCACCGCGCAGATGGAAGGCGATCTCGACAAAGTCGCCGATGGTCACGAAGACTGGGTCAAGTTGCTCGACCGCTTCTACGGCCCGTTTTTGAACGAATTGGAACAAGCCGAAAAGAAACTGCCGCGCCTGGAGATCAAGGACGAACCGACCGATGAAATCTGCCCGAACTGCGGGCGGCCGATGGTCATCAAGACGGGACGTTTTGGGCGGTTCATTTCGTGCACCGGCTATCCGGAGTGCAAGACGACGCGCCCGATACTCAAAGACACCGGCGTGAAGTGCCCCAAGGACGGCGGCATGGTCGTCGAGCGCAAGTCACGCAAGGGCCGCACCTTTTACGGCTGCGCAAACTATCCGAAATGCGACTTCGTCTCGTGGGACCGCGTCGTCCCCGAGCCGTGCCCGGTCTGCGGTTCGTATGTCGTGGCGAAAACGCGCCGCGGCGGCGCCGTGACGCTCGAGTGCAGCGCGAACCGCGATCACGACACGAGCAGCATCGCCCAAAAGAGCGAGGAGCGCGAAGCAGTCGAGGCCTAGCCTGAAGTGCCAAGGGACGGGCGTTTCCAAAAGGGAACTCTTCGTGCGGGTTAGCCTGTCCTGAACGCTTTTCGGGTCGCGGAAACAATGGGCAACGGATCCCTCAAAGCGCTAGGGCGGCATGGCTCAGCTCTAATGTTGGAGGATCCTATGGGCCGAAGGCTCTTATTCGCATTCCTAGCGTTAGGCTTCATTATTTCATTGTGCACCCCGGCATACGCGGCCGGCGGCTTGTACGGAAGCCTGAGCGGAACTGTCACTGACTCTACGACGCACGCGCCTATTGCAGCCGCGGCGGTCGAGGCCAAATCACCAACCGGTGTGTATTCCACGAGGACGGACGGGAGAGGATACTTCTCGATCGTCGGTATGAGCGTGGATACGTACACCGTTACCATCACCGAGTCCAAACACGAGCCGCTGAACATTCCCGGCGTCGTCGTGTTCGGCGATCAGTCCACCTCAATCGGCACGGTCGCCATGGCGCCGGTACTCAAAACGATTGCGCGCATAACCTCGCGCAGCGTGGCGAGCGCATATCAGCCGACGCAAACGACCGACCAGTACACCGTCAACACGCAGCAGATCACGATGTCGACCGGCAACGCCGCGTCGACGAATGAGAACCAAGCGTTGTTGGCCGTTCCCGGCGTAACGATGGGGAATGGTACGGGCATGCAGGGTGGGGCGCCGTTCCTCACCATTCGCGGCGGCGCCGCGGCGGAAGTCGGCTATCAGTACGACGGCGTTCCGTTCAAAGAACCGTTCCTCGGATCGAACGGCTCGTTCGGTTTGATCAACAGCGTTGCCGACATTCAGGTGGTCGAAGGCGCCGGTGATTCGACGCAGGGTGGAGTCGGATCGGGCGTCATCAACGTCATACCGCGTCGCGGTTACGGCCCCGGCTCGGGCTACTTCGACTCCGAAATCGGCGGACCGAACTTCAGCCACCAAATCTCTTTCAACTACGGCTTTTCGACGCCGAACAACCGGATCTCGGAGTATTTCGCCTACGCCGGCCAGCGCTTCGCGCCGTATCTCGGCTACTCGAACTCGCCGCTGAACCAATACGGCAACTATTTTGGGACAACGTACCAAACGAACGATCAGTTCACGAATAACTTCTACTACAAGTTCGGTCACAACCTGACCCAGCAAGTTCAGGTGCTGTACACCAACATTCTGGAGCGGGGTTATGGCGGTGCGACGGGATGCGGTGGTTTCTACGATCAAACGACCAACCCGTGCGCGCTGGTCTACTATCCGTACGATACGCTCACGCAGGGCACGCTGCAGTTCTTCACAGGATATACGCCGCAGCAGTACGCGAGCTTGATCGGACTCACGCCGGGAACGCCGACGACTAACCAACCGATCACGCAGCCGCAGCAGAACTTCAACAACCAAACGAACTTTCTGAAGTTCGAGTACGACAACAACCTTTCGGCAAACACGTATCTCGCGCTGCGGTACTATAACTGGCAAGACAACGCGGCAACGGACTCCTCGTATTACAACGGCCCATGGCTCAGTGGTTTCCCGGGGCTCGTTTCATGGGCGCAAACCGGCGGCCGCACGTATGGCCTGAACATGGACATCGTGCATCAGATCTCGTCGAATTTGACGATGACGCTAAACGGTCAGTACAACTGGCTGGAGCCGGAGTTCACCAGCTACACACCGCAGTACACCATCTTCGGGCTCCTCGGCACCGGATTGACGAATCAACCGAATCCGGCTGACTGGCTGCCGGGCGGCTATGTCTTCGATCACTTCTGCGGAACCACGGCATGGACGTCCGGGCCCAAACCGAGCTGCTTGCCGCCTCTGCCGACGTGGGGCATCAACTACAACAACACGGTATTCCAGAACTGGGGTACCGGCATTCGTTTCCAGTACACCGCCTCTTCGAAACTGCGGTTCGACGTCGGTGTGCGTGACGAAGGACAAGTGCGCCACTGGTATAGCCAAATCGGCAACCTCGGCATGGGTGCGCCGTCGTTCGGCTACGCGGTCAACGGATGCGCTGCATACAATGCAAATCCGTTCAATTACGCGCAGTGTCCGAAGGTCGATATAGTGAACCCGTACGACGTGCCGGGCCAGCTCTGGCACAACGAGCCGACGGTGATACAACCGCGCGGCGCGATCAACTACGAACTCGGGCCGAACGACTCGATTCGCATCGGCTATGGACGTTCCGCCGTCTTCGCAGACGCGCAAACCGGCGGTACGCCGTTCCACATGTGGGGCCTCGACCAGTTCGTCAAAGTGCCCGCAAAGACATCGGCCGCAGCACCGACGCTGTGCGGTTGGAACAGCGCCGCCTTCCCGACGGCCGTCTTCCCGTGCTCGTCGTTTGCTCAGCAGTTGTACTGGATGGGCGATAACATCGAAGCGCCGGACGCCGAGAATCTGCCGCCGGCGATCTATACAAACTACGACTTCAGCTACAACCACCAGTTCAAGAATGGTTGGGGCGTGCGTCTCACGCCGTTCTTCAAACTCGGCACCGGCCTGCCGACGTACTACTTGCTGAACCCCGTGCTCGGAATCTTCGCGATCTCGACGCAGGGCTACAACAAGACGTCGGGTGTCGAACTCGGTGTGACGACGCCGCAGAAGACGTTCGGGCTCTCCGGCTTCATGGCCGCGACCTATCAGAACGTGCTCAGCAGCACGCCGCCGTTCACGTCCGGTGAAACGTCGGTTCCGTTGAACAACCTTGCGACGCTGGCACTCGGCGATCTGTATCGCGCGGGATACGTCTCGCCGCTCTCAGTGCGCCTTGGTCTGCAGGAAAACCTCAAGGACGGAATCACGATAATTCCGGACCTGCAGTTCGACATCGGCTTCCCGTATAGCGTCGGCAACTTGATTGCCGGCTGCGTCATCTTGAACACGAACGGCACGTGCAAGCAGTACGCCAACGTGGAGCAGATGGACATGGGCGCAGGCATAAGCAGCGGCCAGGCCAGCCTGGTCGGAGGCAGTCCGGCTTCCAGCATCAGCACGAACTACTACGATCCGGCATATCCCGGAACGGTTTCGAATCCGAACGTCGCATGGACGCGCGGTACGCCCGCTACTGCGGCAAACGGAGGCGTTCTGTCGCATGCGAACCTGTTTGCAGATCTCACGCTCGAATATAAGTTCCAAAAGAACGTCGTCGGCGTGCAGATGTTCAATCTGTTCGGGTCGGCGTGGATGAACTCGGTTCCCGCACCCAATCCGTGGTACCAGCCGGTCGCAACCGGAATCTCCGGTCCGCAAACGGGTTACAACTCGTGCGTGAACCAGACAGGCCCGAACGTTCGCGGCTGCTACCCGTATGTTCCGCGGGACTCGTACGCGTTTTCTAACGGCGCGTATCTGCTTACGAACGGCAACTTCACCGGCGCCACGTTGTATGGTCCGATCCAGCCGTTCACCATCCAGGTATTCTTCCAGCGTTCGCTTTGATTGGGATGAGCATGAAAGAAATAAAACTCCTCATTGCCGGCGGAGCGATTGCGCTGGCGCTTACCGGATGTTCGTCAGTTGGGGGGAGCCCTTCGGCTCCCCCCAGCACTCAACCGGTCGCAAGCAGCGTCTTACAGTTTGCGGTCGGCAGTGCACTGCTGCCGAACGGCACGACGGGCTTGAACGTCGTCGCCACGTACCGCCAACCCAACGGCGCTGCGAAACCGGGCGACAGCGCAGTTGCCGTCAACTCACCGACGCTTACACTTCCCTCGAACATCACTGCCGCTGTCGGTAGTCCGGCGGGTTACGACGGCTGCTCGACGGTTCTAACGGGACCGGCTTCGGGTGAAGTCGGCACGGCGAGCATGACGTCGACCACGCAAAGTCCGGGTGCACCGTGCAGTACGACGCAAACCACGTTTGGACAATCCGGCGGCGTATTCGGTCTGGGCATCGAGCCGTTCAATGCAACGGGCCAAGCCGATTTCACTCCGCCGGCGGCAAACACGACAGGAACTCCGTTCCAAGTTGCACCGTATCCGGTGCCGCTGTATGCGACGGCAACCAGCAACACACTCATTCCATGGGGTGGACCGCCGGCGTTCTTGCTGGGAGGCGTTCCCGACTCACTCGCCGGTAATCACGAGCTCGTTCCAGCCGGAACGAACGGGGTTAGCGAGGGCATCGACGTCTTCAGCGGCGTTGCTCCAGTTGCGGGTGGCGCATACGCACTTTCGGTAAGCGTGCCCGCGAACACGGGAACGGTGACGCAAAAAGCGACGTTCACGTTGCCGGCCGCGCTTACGCTGCTCGGTGCGGCAACTGCTCCGGTGTATGCGCCTGACGGTAACGGCGGTGGGACATTCGCCTTCACGATGCCCGCCGGCGCCACCGAAGCATACTTGGAAATCACGGACTACGGGCCACCCACCGGCGCGAGCTGCGACGGATGGGCCAGTACGGCCAGCCCGGTGTATTACACGATCGAAGCAACAGCGTCGGGAACGCTGACGCTGCCCGACGATCTCGGCCCGACCGCACCGCTTTCCGCAGCCGCGAACACGGTGCCGTCAATCTGTACCGCCGCGCAAAACACGACGGCAAACGGTACGGCGACATCCGGCGATCAAGCGGTTATGCAAGTAGTCGGCTTCGACTACGATGCATTCGGCATCTCATATCCGAACAGCGTCGGAAAACCATCGCCATCGTTTGCGGACTCGAACGGATCGACGGACCTCACGCTGTCGACGGCGATATGCCAATACGATGCGGGCGGGGGAACGCAAACGTCGTGCGCAGCGCCGGTACCGGCGCTGAGACGGACTGCGATTCACCGTCTTCATATCAAGTAGACGACAACGAGTCCCCGGCGACGCCGGGGACTCACTTTTTTGCGGCGAAGCGTAGGCCGCTGATGCGACTGATGGTTATCGGCGGGGGCTTGGCCGGCTGCGAGGCGGCAACGCAAGCAGCGCGGCTCGGCGTCGACGTCGATTTGTACGAGATGCGCCCGCACAAGAGCGGTCCTGCGCACAAGACCGGCAACTTGGCGGAGCTGGTGTGCAGCAATTCGCTGCGCGGCGCCGCGCTCGAAAATGCGGTCGGGCTGCTCAAGGAAGAGCTGGCGCTTCTTGATTCTGCGATCATCCGCTCCGCGCGCGAAGCGGCGGTTTCCGCAGGCGGCGCGCTCGCCGTCGATCGCGAGCGCTTCTCGCATGCCGTCGAGCAACGTATTGCCGGTGAGCCTCGCATTACGATTCACCGCGAAGAAGTGCGCGAGATTCCGCTCGACCATCCGGTCATCGTCGCGTGCGGCCCGCTGCCGTCCGAGGATTTGCTGCAAGCGGTTGACGCCGTCGTCCTTCGACAGGCTCAGGATGACAAGGCGTCACGATTGCACTATTACGATGCGGCCTCGCCTATAGTCAGCGCCGATTCCATCGACGAGACGCCGATGTATCGCAAATCGCGCTACGAAAAAGGCGACGGCGACGATTATCTCAACATTCCGCTCACCAAGGAGCAGTATCTGCAGCTGCTCGTTGATCTGCGAACGCTGCCGCGTCATCCGACCAAAGAATTCGAAGACGCGCGTTACTTCGAGGGCTGCCTTCCCATCGAAGAGATGGCCGATCGCGGCGACGACGTGCTGCGTTTCGGTCCGCTCAAACCGGTGGGTTTGCGCGATCCGCGCACGGGAAAAACGCCGCATGCCGTAGTGCAACTTCGTAAGGAGAACATCGAAGGTACGGCGTGGAATCTCGTCGGTTTTCAGACACGCCTGCTCTGGCCGGCGCAAAAGGAAACGTTCGCGAAACTTCCCGGGCTGCAAAACGCCGAATGGCTGCGCCTCGGCGTAATGCATCGCAACACGTTCATCGACTCACCGCGGCTGCTCGACTCGCATCTGCGGCTGCGTGGGCCGTCGAGTTTGTATTTCGCCGGACAGATTACGGGCGCGGAAGGATACGTTGAAGCGGCGGCATGCGGCGCGATGACGGGAATTCATGCCGCACGGCAAATCCTCGGCTTGCCGGAAATCGAATTCCCGCGCGAATCGGCGTTCGGTGCCGTGGTTGCGCATTTGCAAAACACGCAAACGCCGGACTTTCAGCCGGCGAACGTCACGTGGGCGCCGTTTCCACCGCTCGACCGCGAAGTGCGTGATAAAAAGATGCGCCGGCGCGCGATGGCCGAGCGCGCGCTGCACGCCGTCGAGCTGTTCTTGACCCGTTTGAATACCGTGAGGAGCTTCGCATGACGTCCTACACCCCGCCAAAACTCATCAGCCGTGGACCCAGTGCCGTGGAACCCAAAGGGAAAGGCACCGTGGTCGTGCAGGTGCTCATCAACCCGGACGGCAGCGTCAAGGTCACCCGGGTGCTCAAATCGACGAATCCCGGCGACAACGCCGCTGCGTTGGACATCGCGCAGCACTCGAAGTATGCGCCCGCCACGAGAAACGGCAAGCCGACGCGCGACTTCTTCGATTTCACCATCAACTTCGCTGGGGATGTCGTGAGCGGCGCGGCCGGGCAAATCGACGCGCTGCTTCATCAGAGCCGTTGGTCGGAGGCGAAGACGGCCGCAACGTCGGCGCTTGCCCAAGACCCGAACGATGCGCTCGTACAGGCACAGCTCGGCGTGGCCGACGCGTTCACCCACGACGTTTCCGGTGCCGTTGCAGCGTTCGATCGCGCCGGGACTATCCCGGACCAATACGCGGAAGTTGCGATGCAGGCGTATCTAATGAACGCGCAAGTGCTCGCGCAAAGCGAACCAAAGTCAGCTTTGGCACAAGCGCAGAAGGCCAAAGCTCTTGCAGATCGCATCAGCCCACCGGCAAGCGCTGCAACGAAGGCGCGGATCGACCAAGAAGTGAGCGCGCTGGAGAATCCGCAAGGTGGCGGAACGGCTGGGAATTCCTACGAGCAGCAAGGCGCAGCGCTGCAGCAACGCGGCGATTATGCGGGCGCAATCAAGATGTACCAAGCCGTTGCAGCAGCCAATCCCAAAGTGGCTGCGCCGGAGTACACCCGGTGCGCGATGCTGTACGCGCTCATGCCCGTTCCGGATTTTCTCAATGCCGAAACCATGGCAAACAAAGCCATGGGTGCGGATCCGAACTACGCGCTCGGATATTACGTGGCCGGGGTGGTTGCGGCTGAAAATGCCAAGCGGACCTCTAACGGCGATCAAGAGCAAGATGCAAATCTGTATTTGCGCAAAGCCGCTGACCTCGCGAGGCAGCAAGGCCTGACGAATCTGGCTTCGGACGCGACGGCTTTCGAGCAGGATCACGATCGGAATCCAAACTTCCAGACGTGGATCACGAAGTTGGAACCGTCGCAACAAAACTAATTCTTGCAGTAAAACTAATTCTTGCAGTAAAACTAATTCTTGCAGTAAAACTAAATTTTTAAGTAGTTAGATTTTGTGAAGGGGCCGCATATCCGCTAGATAATACTCACGGCACTAGGCGCGTCGCCGTAGCTGTATCGTCGGGCGTTTGGAACATATAGAAGAAGCGCCGCAGATATCGCCCACCGGTGAGCGTCCTTTGCTCAGAGATGTGGAGGGGGCATTATGCGGTTTTCATCCGCGCGCGCATGCGGCCATTTGCTGCGCGCGCTACTCTGCGTCGCAGTCGTTCTCTCGCTGATTATGTCATCAGCGTCGCCCGTTTTTGCAGCGGGCGGTATCCAAGGAAACCTGTCGGGAACGGTTGTCGATTATACGACGCAAAAGCCATTAGCTGACGTTCACGTGACGGCGAAATCGCCGTCAGGAACGTTCAGCGCGTCGACGGACGGCGGCGGCCATTTTACGATGCTGGGCCTTCCGCCCGACACGTATACGGTAGACTTTGCTCTAAACGGCTACGCGCCGCTTTCTATACCGGGCATAGCGGTGTTCGGCGATATGAACAACACCGCCGGCACGGTCTCAATGACCAAAGAAATGAAGACGATCGCGCGTATCACCTCGCGCGCTCGCAACGGCGCATTCCAACCGGCCCAAACGCAAGACACGACGACGATTAGCGGAGCGCGCATAACGCAGGCGCTCGGTAATCCGCAGTCGACGAACGAGCAAAACCTCATCCTCGCCGCTCCGGGTGCCGTTGAGGACATCAACAACAACATCTCCGTTCGCGGTTCGCTCAACGTCGAACTCGGCTATCAATACGACGGCGTGAACTTCACTGTTCCGTTCTTCGACGGCAACGGCGCGAGCGGTTATCTGAACAACATCGCCGGCGGTACCGGCGGTTCTCTGCAGGTGGTCTCAGGCGCGGGCGATGCGACGCAAGGCAACATCGGCGCCGGCGTCATCAACATCGTCCCGCCGCGCGGAAGCTATCCGGCCGTCGCGATGACGGGCTTCCAAGTTCAAACGCCGTACTACGCGCACCAGTTCGACGCGTCGTACTCATGGTCGACGCCGAACAATAAAATCTCGGACTACGCGGCGTTCGACGCGCAGAACTTCGTGCCGGACTACTATCCGATAAACGCACCTGCTGCGGACGTTCAAATCGGACCGGCGGGAACGCTCGGACAGTACTACGGGACCGGCTTGACCGCACACCGCGACTTCCAGAATAACCTCGTGTTCCGCTTCGGCCATAACAACGACATGTCGTTGCAGTGGCTCTACCGCAACGAATGGCAGAACTCGTGGGGCAATTACGGCGGTCTCGCGGGAGCGGGTTACTATCCCAGCAATCCGCTCGCGTACTCGCCCTGGAATTTGGATTTTCCCGGAGACATCAACCAGATGAACACGGTGACGTTCCTCGCGCCGCCGCTCACGTCGTATAGTGAAACGCCTCAAAACGCGGAGTTGACGCTGTACCAGCCGCTGATCTTCGACAAGCTCGGCTACACGTGGAACATCAATTCGTCGACGTTCCTCAACCTCTCGTGGGCGAATTTCCAACAGCAGTCGGGCAGCACCAACTACAATCAGGGAACGGGTCCAAGCCTTACGGAAGTCGGCGGCGGACGCGTTTTCGGCGAAGCCGACCTGACGCATCAATTCGGCGCAAACCACACGACGACGCTGGCGTTGCGCTACGAAGACGACTTTCCGCGCTGGTACGCCGACGGCGCCTACCAGAATTTCTGTTCGCTGTGGTCCAACGATATGGCGCTCGGCGGCGCCGGAAACCTCGCGTTCTGCGGCGGCGGCAATACGGGCAACCCGTATGCGCCGACGATGAGCGACTGGTATCTTCCGGCAAACCCCGCAGGCATCGGCTCGCCGATCAGCGCTGCGAATCCATGTCAAACCAACCCCATCACCGGCGCGGCCGGAACCTGCTACATCTATCAGTACCTCGTGACGACCGGTCAGTGGAAGGGAGCACTCCCAATCATTCCGACCGGCGGCATCGACTATCACCACGCGATCTTCCACGAATCAGGTATCGGGTTGCGCGATCAGTGGGACGTGAATCCGCGACTCCACCTGGACTACGGCGTACGTTTGGATCAAGATAATCTGGATTGGGGTCTGAACCCATTCGGCGGCCCGACGACGGCAGACGCGCTCGCGAATCCGTCGGATATTCCGTCGATCGACTGGGGCAACGACTTCCTGCGTCCACGTATCCTGCAGCCGCGTCTCGCTGCATCGTACCGCGTAGGTGCAAACGATTCGCTCCGCTTTGCATACGGACGTTCGGTGGAGTTCTTCTTCGCGCAAACCGCCGGAACGCCACTGTTCCAGACCAACGTCAATCCAATCTTCTTCAAACTGCCCTCTAAGGACAGCGCGGCCGGTGCGGCCCTTTTGGGACTGCCCCCGGCTCTTGCCGGAACCTGCGGCAGCGGTGACAACAACATCTATCCCGGACCGGGTAACACCACGATTCCGTTCTGGCCGTGCCAGAACTATGCGCAGCAGCTGTACTGGTTCACCGACCAGTGCTGCGACGCGCCGGATATGGGCGGTCAAGGTCCGCCGACGTACAACAATTGGGACCTCGCGTGGTCGCACCAATTCTCACGTGGGCTTCTCGACGGTTGGGGCTTGAAACTCACCGGCTTCTACCGCCGCGGCTACAACGTTGAAGAGAACACGCTTCTCTCGAACGGTGCGCCGAACCCGATCACCGGACAAAGCTCGGCGTCGATTTTCGCAACTCGTGCGAACGGCGTCGAAAAGACCTCCGGCCTCGAGTTCATGTTGACGACGCCGGATCGTCCGGAAGGCCTGAGCGGCTTTTTGACGATGAACTACATCGCTGAATACTCCTCGTCTCCACCGGTTGCATTAGGCGGTAGCTTTGCAACGGATGCGCTGCCCATTCTCAGCCAGTTCTACTTCAACTCGGGGCAGATGTATCGCAGCGGATTCTTGCCGCCGTTCCAAGGCCGCATGGGCATCACGTACCAGCACGGTCCATGGAAGATCAATCCGATCATCTCGTTCGATACGGGCTATCCGATCGGCGTCGGCCGCGATACCTACACCGGCATCAACGGCGTCGACGTATGGATTCCGTCGACGAACGTTCCGGGTGACGGCCCGATCGGCGGCGTCAACGGCGCGGGCAACACATATAACTCGCCGACGTTCGTGGATCCGTCGTTACCGGGCAGCTCGACCAATCCGAACATCGCTGCAACGCGCGGCTTTAACGAGCCGGCGCTTCCGGGCGGCGCGCTGACCAAACCGCACGGATATCTAGACCTGGATCTGGAGTACACGTTCAAGAGAGCGGATGTCACGGTCGGCGCGTACATCGCCAACGTGTTCAACAACCACTACGGCATCTGGTTCCCGAACACGCTGTACCAACCCGTAGCAACCGGCGTCGCGGGTCCGCAGACGGGACAAAACGCCTCGGCGTATCCCGGCTCGGCAACTTGGCTTGCCGGCGCGCGTGACTACTACCCCGGAAACTGGTCGTACTATCCGTACGAGGTTCCGTATGGTACCACCCCGTCTACGACAGTCCAGATCTACTTGCAGCACCGGATTTAGGTGAGGAGACGACTTTGAGACAAATAAAACAACTGCTTGCAGTTGCAGCGGCGAGCTCCGTGCTCGCCGCATGCAGCAGCTCGCAATTCCAACCGCCGGCGGTGCAGCAATCAAACCCGGGCTCGTCATCCTACAGCGACTTGCAGTTCGCGGTGGGTACGGCGAACATCGGAGGCACCCCGGGGTTGAACGTCGTGTCGACGTTGCGACAACCGAACGGCCTTACCGCCGATTTGGTTAATACGCCGACCTTGACCGGACCGTTTAGTCTCGCCGCTCTTGCGACTGGTTCGGGAAACACCGGCAGTGACCCGTACGCGACGATCTATTCGAACGGTCCAAGCCCGACCGAAAAATCGAAGAACGCGATCATGGGAACGCCGCAAATCGTTCGCCAGGGCACGCCCGCTTGTGACACGACAGCGTCGTGTCCGTCCGGTGTTTCCCCGAACACGACGACGTTCGGAGAATTCGGCGGCATCGAGCGCATGGGATTCTTCCCCGGCAACTCGACACCGGGTGGCAGTGCCGGCTCTTACGTTCCGTACAACGACCCGATCTACGCGACCAGCGCGACCACCGCGGAAGGGTGGGTGCCGTGGGGCGGACCGCCTGCGTATGATGACAGCGGCGATCATATGGGCACGCGAGACGGCGTGCATCACTCGCTCGGGCAAGGCGTGCTCGGCGTGTTCACCGGTATGACCGTGTTCCAGATGGCTCCGGTAGCGGGTTCATACACACTCGCAACCGTCGTTCCGACGGGCCTGAACAGCTCGAATCAAGCCACCTACGCAACTATCACCAAAAGCGCGTCACTAACGTCTACCGCGCTTCTTCCGACTATTACGCCGCCGACTTTTACGCCGGACGCGAATGGCGATGGCGGCGGCACACTGGCTGTGACGTTACCTGCCGGCGCAACGGAAGGCATGGTGACGATCGAGGATATCGGCCCGGGAACTACTGCCGCCAATCCCGGCGACGCGAATTGCCAGGGTTCGCTCGGCACGACATTCGGGCCGGTGTACTACACGATCGAGTTCACGTCATCGGGAACGATTACGTTGCCGGCTGCGAATGGACCGAACGTGGGTACCGGTTCTACGCTAACACCGAGCGCTTCACTGTGCAGTGCTGCGGCGAACGCGACGGCAGTCGGCGCGGGAACGCCCGCCGATCAATTCGTCGTGCAGTACTTCGCCATGGACTATCCGCTGTACGAGGCTTCGGAGCCGTCAAACAGACAACAAGCTCCGACGATTGCAGGCAGCAGTGGGCAATCGGACATCACCATTTCCGCACAAGCGACGGCAACCTACTAATTTCGGAGATTGGTTGTTTCACAAAAATGGGAGCGGATTTGTCAGCTCCCATTTTCGTGCATGAAAATACGTTATTTCCAGTAACAAAAACGCAGCGTGGTTCGACGGCAACCCAATGAGGCTGATGCTCGCCCTCGTAATACTGGCGGTTGCGCTATTCGGAGCGTACGTCGCGTTTGTACCCTGCGAGAACATCGTACCGATGTTCACCGATTCGGAACGGCTCAGGACGACTGAATCTACGGAGCTGTTGGAGGCTGCGCGGAAAGTGTATATCCAAAATAAGAACCTCGACCCTCGCCTCGCTGATTACATACCTCCGCCGGTTCGAGTGCTTTCCATTTCCGGGCAATGGGCTTCGTTGGAGGTGTCGGCGCCGATAGCCGATCTGACGAATCGCACCGCATATTCACTTGCATGGCAGCAGATCTTTGTCCGTCATCATGGCGGGAATATCGACACGTGCGCGTACATGCATTTCGTTTGGAATGGCGGATCCCACACCGACTACTGCTGCCTCCCAAGTTTATGATCGATGTGCGGGCGGCTCAGGACGCAAAGCCCCTCGTTATCGACCGCCCTTTTCTTTACGGGCCGTCGCAGGTGCGGACAGTTTGTAGCGCCGGCTTCACGAATGCAAACTCTTCCGTCATCATCTGTTTGACCACTTGCGCAGAAGTGGCTGCGTACTTATCCTGCGGCGTTCCGTACGCTGACTCCGGTGGCGGCGTTCCGTGGCTGTCGACGACCGACTGCGGACGCGCGGCGGCTAGCGGTTCCGGCTGCAGTTCGGGGATCTTGAACTCGCTGTCGAGCGCCGGATCTTTCAGCGGCAGATATGCTCCGATGGAGTTCAGATACGTGCCGGCTTGCTGCTCGTACCGGTTCGCGAGTTCGCGCTGCAACTCCAAGATGCGGCGCGCTTGATTGCGCAGCCCATCGAGCTGCGCGTTGTGCCCCGGCGGATGCGCCGCTTCGGATTCGTCGATTTTCTTTTCGGCGTCCGTGATGTCGACGTACATGTTCGCCGCCATTTGATCGATTTGTCCGGCTGCCATCGCCTGCGCGCCGTTGTACGCGGGGGTCCCGTCCGGGTTCACGTCTTCGTCCGCAGCGGGACGGTACCAGACGTGGTATTTCGCCAGCTGCTTGTCCATCGTGTTGAAGCGCTCGTTGTTCTTTTTCTCGGTAACGACGAACGGCATGATGACCTGATGCAAATCGCTGCAGAGCGCGGTCGCGCGCGTGTTGACGATCGTTTTCAGGTAAACCGGCGGGAGACTCGGCGCGGGCGTCGGAGCCGAGGCGGACACGGCGGCAAAGACCATGATGGGCAGGAACACCATACGCGTCGGTTCGCCGGGGCCCACGGCCGCTCCTAAGGGCCGGGAAGTTGGGTCGGGCGTCGAACAAGCGTTGCGGGTAAGGCAGGCTCATCTGTGGAGGGTTTGATGCATCGTTTTCTTCGTCGCGTCTCGCCGCTTGTGTTTTGCGCGCTTCTCGCAGGCCTCTCGCCGCTTGCAACGTCGCTGGCTACACAGAGCAATCCGATGACGGTCGTGCTCGACGAGCGGACCGCGCCGCGAGGCTTCGCGTACACGCACATGACGATTCCGGTGAAACCGGGGGCGTTCACACTGGTCTACCCGGAGTGGATTCCGGGTGAGCACGGACCGACGGGGCCGCTTCACGACATGTCGCAGCTGCATGTCACCGCCGGCGGCAAGACGATTCCGTACATGCGCGATCGCGTCGACATGTATGCGTTCCACATCGACGTGCCGCCCGGCGTGAGCACTGTCAACGTCGATTTCACCGTGCTGCTGAATACGGTGAACAATTTCGTCGACGGCCACTTGGCGACGCGCAACATCATGGTCGGCAATTGGAACCGCTACATTCTCTACCAGCAAGACATCGACAATACGCAGTACTACGTCAAAGCGAGTCTGATTCTGCCGCAAGGCTGGGACTATGCAAGCGCGCTTCCCGTCGCCTCGCGCAGCGGCAATCGCACCGACTTCAAAACCGTAACGCTCGAAACGCTGGTCGATTCGCCGACGGATTCCGGCCGTTACTACCGGCATATCGTCACCTGGAGCGGCGACGGCACGCACTCGTATCTCGACATGTTCGCCGATCATCCCGAGGATCTCGAACTGTCCAAATCGCTGATCGACAAATACAAATGCGTAACGCCGGAGGCGATTGCCCTCTATGGCGGCCGTCATTGGAACGTCTATCATTCCGAACTCACGCTCAGTGATCTGATTCCGCCGCAAGGTATCGAACATCATCAGTCGAGCGACGATCGCGCCGGTGACGATTTCATGACCGACCCCGCACAGCAGATGGCCGGCGGCGATCTGCTCACGCATGAGTTCTCACATTCGTGGAACGGCAAGTACCGCCGTCCTTACGATTTGCAGCAGCCCAACTTCAACGAGCCGTATCCCGAGCAGACCGATTTGCTTTGGCAGTACGAAGGCATGAATCAGTACATGGGCGACATGCTCGCGTTTCGCTGCGGCATCAAGGGCAAGGCGAGCGACTATCCGGAGTATCTCGCACTCATCTACGCGCAGATGGCCTACGAGCCGGGCCGCTACACGACGCCGATTGTGGATTTGACGACCGGCGCACCATACTACTATGCGAGCGGCGGCGACTATCCGTCGCTGCGCCGCACGGCCGGCGACTTCTACACGGAAGGCGAGCTGATGTGGCTCGACGCCGACACGATCATCCGCCAACTCACCCATGGCGCGAAGTCACTCGACGATTACACGAAAGTCTTCGCCGGGGGAACGTCGGCACCGAAAGTCGTCACGTATACGCGCGAAGACATCGAGCACTATTTGAACGAAGTGGTTCCGTACGATTGGCACGGCTTTTTCCAGAAGTACGTCTATTCGGTCGCGCCGCAGCCCCCGAACGACACCTTCCAGCGCGCCGGTTACCGCTTCGTGATGAGCGACAAGCCGAATACATACGAAGAGAACTTAGAAAAAACCGGCAAGTTCGTAGATTCGTGGTACGACACGGGTCTACAGATAGGCGACGACGGCAGCGTCGGGGATGTGCGTGAGAATTCGGCCGCTTGGAAAGCAGGCCTCGGCGTCGGCATGACGATCGTCGCGGTGAACGGCCGTGAATTCTCACCCGACGTGTGGAAGCGCGCCGTGAAAGCGACGACCGCGAGTTTCACGCCGATTACCGTACTCATCAAACAAGCCGGTTACTATCAGTCGCTGACGCTGAGCTATCACGGCGGCGCGAAGTATCCGCATCTCGTGCGCATTCCGGGGACCACGGACATGCTGGTCAAGATCATGGCGCCGCACGCGCCGAAATAGGTCCGCCTACGGGCCGCGGGCTTGCAACCTGCGGCCCGTTTCGCGGGTACAGGGCTCCGAGATGAGAATTCGATCCACGACGATCCTGGCGGTGCGGCGCGACGGCAAACTCGCGGTCGCGGGCGACGGTCAGGTGACCTTCGACAAAACCATCATGAAGCACGGTGCGCGTAAAGTGCGCCGCGTGGCGGGCGGAAAGGTCATTGCCGGCTTTGCCGGATCCGCCGCGGACGGCATGACGCTGCTCGAAAAGTTCGAAGGCAAATTCAACGAGTACAAAGACATCATGCGCGCGTCGGTCGAGCTGGCGAAGGACTGGCGCCAAGACCGCGCCTTGCGAAAACTGGAAGCGCTCATGATCGTCGGTAACGCCGATCATTTGCTCGTGCTCAGCGGAAACGGCGACGTCATCGAGCCGGACGAGGGCCTGGCGGCTATCGGGAGCGGCGGACCGTACGCTCAAGCCGCCGCTGCAGCCCTGCTTCGCAACACACAGATGAGCGCGGAGGAAATCGCGCGCAAGGGCCTGGAGATTGCTGCGGAAATCTGCATCTACACCAACGACGCCATCGTGGTCGAAACGCTATGACCGTAACGCAGAGCTTGGAACTCACGCCGCACGCCATCGTCGCCGCGCTCGACAAATACATCGTCGGTCAGGCTGCGGCAAAGCGCGCGGTCGCCATCGCAATGCGCAACCGCTTTCGCCGCGAACGCGTTCACGATGAGCTGCGCGCGGAGATCATTCCGAAAAACATTTTGATGATCGGCCCGACCGGCGTCGGCAAAACGGAGATTGCGCGGCGCTTGGCCGCACTTGCCGGCGCGCCGTTCGTAAAAGTCGAAGCGACGAAATACACCGAGGTGGGGTACGTCGGGCGCGACGTCGAGTCGATGGTGCGCGATCTCGTCGAGCAGGCCGTGCGCATGGTCACCGAGGAGCGGCGTGAAGAAGTAAAAGACGTCGCAGCGCGCCTGGCCGTCGAGCGCGTCATCGATTTGCTGCATCCCGAAACGCGTGCACCGCAGCCGCCGTCGCAGCAGAATCCGTTCGCGGCGACGCTGGGCTCAATCTTCGGCGGCTCCAACTACCAGCAGCAGCCGCAGGCGCCCCCGCCGCCGCCGCCGAGCACCAATGCAGCGCAGGTTCGCGAACAAGCGCGCGCCGACGTCGAACGCGGATTCTACGACGTGCGACTGGTCGAAATAGAAGTGGAAGAAGCGCAGAGCATGCCCATCGGCGTCATCGGCGGCGGCTTCGACCAAGGCATGGGCGGCAGCGACCTCGGGGAAATGCTCGGCGGCATTCTGCCGAAGAAGCGAATCCACAAGCGCGTCACGGTGCAAGAAGCGCGACGCGTCTTCGAACAAGAAGAAGCCGGCAAACTCATCGACATGGACGCGGTCAAACGCGAAGCGCTGCGACGCGCCGGCGAGAACGGCATCATCTTCATCGACGAAATCGATAAAGTCGCCGGACGTGAAGGCGCACGCGGACCAGACGTTTCGCGTGAAGGCGTGCAGCGAGACATTTTGCCCATCGTCGAAGGCAGCACCGTCAACACGAAGTACGGCCCCGTGAAGACGGATCATATCCTGTTCATCGCCGCGGGCGCGTTCCACATGAGCAAACCATCGGACCTGATTCCGGAATTGCAAGGACGCTTTCCGATTCGGGTCGAGCTTGACTCCCTTACTGCGGAAGATTTCCGAACGATTCTCACGCAACCGAAGAACGCGCTTACGGAGCAATACAAAGCGCTGCTGGCAACCGAAGGCGTGACGCTCGAGTTTCGTGAAGACGGCATCGCGCAGATTGCACAGTTCGCGATGGAGGTGAACGAGCGCAGCGAGAATATCGGCGCGCGCAGGCTGCATACGGTCCTGGAGAAGCTGCTTGACGAGGTCAGCTATGAGGCACCCGAGCAGAGCGGCGACGTCGTCGTCGACGCTGCATACGTGCGCAACAAGCTGCAGGACGTGGTAACGAACGCCGACCTGAGCAGTTATATCCTATGAACGTTCTCATTCTCGGTGGCACGCGCTTCGTCGGACGGCACATCGCGGATGCATTGACCGAACGCGGGGACGGCGTTACGCTATTCAACCGCGGAAGTCACAAGGACGTGCATGCGGATCTCGAACAAGTACACGGCGACCGCAAGCACGAGCTTCCGCGCCTCGACGGGAGAAGTTGGGATGCCGTCGTCGACGTGTGCGGCTATACGCCGGACGTGGTCGAAACGTCAGCGCGGTATTTCGAAACACGTGCGAAGCGGTACGTGTTCATATCGACGCTATCGGTGTACGACCACGAACGCACGGACGGCCCGAACGAAGATTCGCCGCTGATGCGACTCGCGCAGGGTGCGGACCCGGCCGTGTATTCCGACGAAAACTACGGAGCGCTAAAAGCGCTTTGTGAAGGCGAGGTTCGCCAAGTCTTCGGCGATCGAGCAATCGTGCTGCGGCCCGGTCTGATTGTCGGGCCGTTCGATCCGACGGATCGCTTCACGTATTGGCCGCTGCGATTCGACGAAGGCGGCGACGTGCTCGCGCCGCCCGCCGAGACGCGCGTGCGATACATCGACGCGCGCGATCTTGCGTCGTTCGTCGCTCATCTAATCGAAGGCAGCGGCAGCGGAACCTTCAACTGCGTGACCCCGCCCGGGAGCGTGACATTTGGCACGGTTGCCGAGGCCTGTATGGCCGAAGCATCCGCGGAGGATGCGCGTGCGGTTTGGGTTTCGGAAGAATTTCTAGCCTTGAATGACGTGCAGCCGTGGAGCGAATTGCCGCTTTGGATTCCCGAATCCAGCACGTTCGGGCGGTTGAACAACGTCGATTCGAGCCGCGCGCTCGCAGCCGGTCTTGCGATTCGTTCGCTGCACGAAACGGTTCGCGATACGCTGGCGTGGGCGCGCACCGCGGAGAAGCGCCTTGGTGCTTTGGCGGCCGGTCTTTCGCCGGAGCGTGAAGCCGAACTGCTTACGGAAGCTCGCGCGCGGCAGGGTTGATGCGGCGCAACTCGCGCACGTCGATCAAGTCTTTATCTCGTCCCGAGGCTTTCTTATTGGCGATAAGGTCCTCAAGGCCGGGCACGAAGTTTGGCTCACCAAGGTACGTGCTGGGCTCGCGGCGCGACCACGCATCATCAAAGTCGAGCCCGCTGACGGATGTGATAATGTCAATGCGAAACGGCTTCGTTCCTATTTGAAAGATGAGGTCGTCGCTGGTGAAATCGTCAACTTTGACCATATCCATCGGCGCGCCGAAGCGGCCCAGTGCTCGAAAAACTCGTTGCGCATTTTCAGGTGTCCGCCGAATCCACACGTCGAAGTCATCAGACGATCGTATGTATCCGTGGTATCCGACAGCATGAGCGCCTACGACGAGATACTCAACGCGCTCGGCGTTCAACTCTCGCAACAGATCGGCGTAGTCTTTGCTGTGAGAGATCCCGTCCATTCCACCTCGCTGCATCGACGTAAAGCCAGTCGACTCGGCGCATCCGCTCGTCCGGCGTCATGTCACAGGCCGTGAGCCAATCGACCTCGCCGTCCTCCTCGCGAAGCCCAATTTTCTTCACGTGCCACTTGCGCTCGCTGCGCGGCTTATCCATCAGGAATACTTCGACGCTAGGCAGCCCTGCCCCCAGGCCCCGAAGGCCCGCTGGACAGGGTGGGTTAAAATAGAACGGCCATGCCCTACGTTCGCCCGATTGTCACCGACGGACATCCGACGCTTCGAAAAGTCGCCAAAAAGATCGACCTGAAAGAGCTGCACGATCCGTTGTTCCAGCAGCTCATCGACGACATGTTCGAAACGATGTACAAGGCGCCCGGCGTCGGCCTTGCGGCCCCGCAGGTCAACGTTTCCAAGCGGCTCTTCGTCATGGACGTCGGCGAAGACGACGAGCATCCGGAAGGGGGCGCGTACGTCGTCATCAATCCGAAGATCGAATTGCAAGACGAAGAGGTCGAGATGACGGAAGGGTGCCTTTCCGTTCCCGGCTACGTCGGCGAAATCACGCGCTTCAATCACGTTGCGGTAAGCGGCATCGATCGCAACGGCAACAAGATCCGCTTGGAAGGCAAAGGAACGTTCGCGCAGGCGCTCCAGCACGAAATCGACCACCTCAACGGCGTGCTCTACATCGACAAAGCGAAGAACGTGCGCATACCGCAGACAAAAGAAGAGGAAGAAATCGCCGAAGCCGCCGCGCCCTGAGCATGTCGAATGGGATTAGCCTGAAAACGCTTTTCCTCGGGACCAGCGAATTCGCGGTTCCGTCATTTCGCGTGACCGCCAGCCGCACGCAGCTGTGCGGCGTCTTGACGCAGCCGGATCGCCCCGCCGGCCGCGGACACAAACTGCGAGCCACACCCGTAAAGACCGCCGCCGTAGAGCTTGGGATTCCGGTATTCGAGCCAAGATCGCTGCGCGAATTTGCCGCGCAGCACGCAGACGAAGGGTACGACCTGTTCGTGCTCGCATCGTACGGAAGAATTTTGCCGCAGCTGCTGCTCGATATTCCGAAGTTCGGATCGTTCAACGTGCATCCCAGTCTGCTGCCCAAATATCGCGGCGCGACACCGATTCAAACGGCGTTGCTCAACGGCGAGCCGGAGACGGGTGTGACGATCATGCTGATGGACGCCGGTATGGATACCGGCGACGTCGTTTTGCAGGAGCGCACGCCGATCGACGACGACGAGCGTTACGGTGAACTGCATGACCGCCTTGCCGCATTTGGCGCGCAGGCGCTCTCGCACGCGCTCGATCTCGCGCGCAGCGGTCACATTCCGCACTATCCGCAAAACGGAACGCCCACCCTTACGAAACCGCTGCGAAAAGAAGATCTGCTGATTGACTGGAGCTGGCCCGCGCAGCGCATAGTGAATGCCGTGCGCGCGTTTGCGCCCTCGCCCGGTGCTCGCGCGAACGTGCAGGGCGTGCAAGTGAAGATATTGCGCGCGCGTGCCGGTACCGCCAGCATCGCGCCCGTTGCGGCGGGCACGATTGTGGGGACGAACGGAGACGCCGTTACGGTGCGCTGCGGCGACGGTACTGTGGATGTTCTCGAACTCGTTCCTCCGAACCGCGCCGCGCAGAGCGGCTCCGCATTTGCGCGGTAGCGCGCGCGACGTCGCGCTTCACGTCGTGCGCGACGTATTCTCGGAGCAAGCGCGCGGCGCGCAGCAAGCACTGGATTATCGCTTGCAACAGTCAGCGCTCGACGCACGCGATCGCGCATTTGCAACGATGCTCGCATTCGGCGCAATCAAGATGCGGCGCACGCTGGATTGGTACTTGCAGCCGTACGTCGGCGATCGCGCGAAGCCGCTCCCGCCCGCGATTTCGGAAATCGTGCGAATGGCGGTGTACGAGTTGCGTTTTACCTCCGCTCAGCACCATGCCGCGGTAAGTGAGTGGGTGAACCTCGCAAAGATCTACGGGCATCGCGGAACGGCGGGCCTGGTGAACGCAGTCCTGCGCGGATTTTTGCGCAATAACCCCGCGCCGCCGCAGCCGCAAGATTTTGCGAATGAAGACGATTACCTCGGTGCGGCGTTTTCGTATCCCACGTGGCTCGTGCGCCGGTTGCGCGAAACCTTCGGCGACGGCGCCGTGCAGCAAATTTTGGAAGCGTGCAACGCGCCCGCGCAAATCGCCGTCACCGTGAATCGAGCGCGCACGAATCGTGATGCCGTTGCACAGTGGTTCACGGAGCGGGGTGCTCAGGCGCGCTCCTCGGAAATCGCACAGGATGCGCTGATCGTCTCGGACGGCGCGCTCGCGCGAGCATCGGAAGCCCATGCGTCCGGAGGATGGTGGCTGCAGAGCGAGAGTTCCTCGCTCGTTGCCGACGTGGTCAATGCGCAGCCGGGCGAAGCCGTCGCCGATGTCTGCAGCGGCCGAGGCAGCAAAGCACTGCAAACCGCGGCGCGGTTGAACGGCGACGGCACCCTCATCTGCATCGAAAAGGACGCGCGCAAGGGCGCGGCTCTGGAGCGGCGGGCGCGGGAAGCGGAGCTGTCTCTGGTGCTCATTGTGGGCGACGCGACTGCGCCAATTCTCCGGCAGCGTTTCGACCGCATCTTGATTGACGCGCCCTGCTCGGGCATCGGGGTCATCGGGCGGCACCCGGAGGCTCGCTGGCGGAAGCGGCCCGAGGACGGCGAACGCTTGGCGATTACCCAGCGCGCGCTGCTCGAAGCGCTGGTTCCGCATGTGTACGAAGGGGGAGCAATCGTTTACGCGGTCTGTTCCGTTGACAAACGGGAGACGATCGAAGTGATCGACTGGTTTGTTCGCACGCACAACGTGCAACGCGGTCTGATTCCAGCGCAGCTTTCCGAATTTGAAACGGAAGCGGGCGACGTTCTCGTGCCGCCGGGCCTAGAAGGCCGTGACGGCTTCTTCGTCGCGCGCTTGGAACGCCGGCTCTAGCGCTGCACGTATGAGCTGGCTCGCACGCATTGAAGAGGCTTGCGCCGGATTCATCGAGCGCGCTTTTGCCAACATGTTTCCAAGCGACGTCGAACCCGCGCAGATCGCGCGCAAACTCGTCGCGACGATGGAAGCGGGAACGCAATCCACGGAAAGTCGCGCGCTGACCGCGCCGCACGCCTACGCCGTCTACGTGCATCCATCCGATTACGAGCGCTTGCGGCCGCACCGCGCTTACCTCGAAGAAGAGTGGGCGGCGCTGCTGAACGAGGTCGCTCAGCGTGTCGGCATTTCGTTCGCGCAGCCGCCGGCCGTGCAACTGCGTGAAGCCGGCGATGCCGTACTCGGAGCAATCGGAATCGACGTTCTGGACGAGCCGGTACCAGCGAAACCGCAGCCGATCGTGCTGCGAATGGTCAAAGGGATGCCGGCCGACGGACGGTACCCGGTGTTGCGCGAACTGCGCGTCGGCCGCAGCAGCGAAAGCGACATCTTTCTCGTCGACCCGAGTGTGTCGCGCATGCATGCAACGCTGGAGTTGGACGGCGATCGCGTCGTCGTTCGCGACGCAGGTTCGACGAACGGCACGTTCGTCAACGGTGAGCGCGTGCACGTCCACACGCTGCAGCCGGGCGACCGTGTCGCATTCGGAAAAACCGAGATGGCGGTCGAGGCGCAGGAGCCGGCGTGAACTTCACGGCTGCAATGCGCGTCGGATCGCTCGAGATATTGGGCGCGTTGGCCGCGTTCGGGTATCTCGCCGCGCGCCTGCAGCCGGGGTGGGCCGCGGTGCAGCCAAAGGCCCTTTCCGTGTCGCTGCGCGTGCTCAAAACACCCCTGGCCCATACCGCCGGGCGGGACCTGGCGGTCACGGTGAGCGAGGGGAAGCCATGCAGCATGGGACGGTCGGGACAAAACGATGTAGAATTGACAGACCCGGAAGTGAGCCGGCGCCACGCACGCCTCGATTTGGTACGGGGCGTTCTCTATCTCACCGACGAAGGCAGCAGCAACGGCACTTTTCTTAATGGAAAATCGCTGGGCAATGAGAGTATCGAACTCAGACCTGGGGATGATATCGATGTGGGGAACACGCGGATCACCGTGAGCGGGATGGAGCCGGTACGATGAACGTTGCTATGAGCGGCGACCGCGGATCGTGCGTTTCGCAGCGCTTGGCTCCGCAAACGTACCTGTTTGCCGTCGCGAACGGTTTTGGATACGTGGAGGGCGAGCCGATCGCGCACAACGTGCTGCATCGGCTGCACGAAGAGATGCTGCGCCGCGCGCGCCGGCCGAAGAATTTCAAGAATGCCCTGACGACCGCGTTTTGCCGCGTGAACGACGAAGTGCACGCGCGCACCGCGTCGCACGAAGATTACATTACGGCGGCCTGCTCGGCAACTGGTGTGCTGCTGATCGAGAATCGCGCATTCTTGGCACACGCGGGTTCAACGGGCGGGTATCTCGCACGTGACGGCTACGTCGTGTCGCTCACGAAGAATGACGCGTTCGAGGGAGACGGCGTGCCGGTCCTCACGCGCGCGCTCGGCATTGCGCCCACCATCGACGTCGCCGCTTGCAGTTTTACGCTGAACGAGGGCGACACACTCGTCCTGACCGGTAAGCGGCTGCGCGACGGCGACGAGCGGCGCCGCCTTTCGGAGTGCCTGACTTACGGCACCGAAGAAGCCGCCGGCGGCGAGCAGATGCTGATCATTCGCTTCCAGCCCGACGAGCGCGAGCAGGTTGCGCAGCCGGCGCCCTCGCAGAGCGCACAAAGCGTAGTGATAGGAGTTCTGGCCACGATTTTGTTCTACGCGATGCTTTGCATACGATAGCCGCCGACGCGGCGACGGCTCTGCGCCGGCTGCTTCCGACCGCGATGGCTTTAGCCGTCGCGGCTTTTGCGCTGTCGTTCGCTCCGCCGAAAACCATCGGACCGCCGTGGTTGCTTGCGGTGCTTGTCGCGCTCTCGCTGCTGTGGGCGCTGCTGCAGCCGCCGGGAATGCAGCGCGACGACACGCTGCCTGCGATCGCCATCGTGCTTTCGGCGGTCGGACTCTTGCTCGTCGCGCGCCTTTCACCGCAGCTCGCGCACAAACAGCAATACTGGCTGCTCGTTTCGCTGGCCCTCGCTGTGGCGCTCGGTCCCGGCTTCACGCTGTTTCGCCGCATGGCGGCATACAAATACGTGTGGGTGCTGCTCTCGTTCGTGCTATTCGTGCTGCTGCTTTTCTTGGGGCAGGAATCGGGCGGCGCGCGGCTTTGGATCAAACTCGGACCGGTGCAATACGAACCGGTAGAACTGATAAAACTGTTCATCGTGTTTTTTCTCGCGGCGTATCTTGGCGAAACCGCGGACGTCATTGCACGCGCACGCCCCTGGTCGATACGGGCGAACTTGAAATACCTCGGCCCGCTGTTTTTGGGTTGGGGTGCGTCGATGGCGATCCTGATCTTGCAGCGTGACATCGGCATGTCCGCATTGCTGCTCGCGACATTTGCCGTTTTGCTGTATGCCGCGACGCGGCGCGTCGATCTGCTCGTCGGAAGTCTTGCGGTGTTCGGCGGCGTCGCCGTGTGGGTGGTGCGCCATTATCATTACGTCGGCACGCGGATAGCCGTATGGCGCAATCCCTTTGCCGACCCGCTCGGTGCCGGATATCAAGCGTCGCAAGGGTACTACTCGCTCGCTGCCGGCGGAATATTCGGCACGGGCTATCGTCTCGGCCATCCGGGATTCATCCCGGACGTCGCAACCGATTATATCTACGCCGCGCTCAGCGAGGAGTTTGGGCTCATCGGCGCGATCGTCGTGCTCGCGTTGTTCCTGCTGCTCGTGCGACGCATTATCGCCATCGCGGGGACACAGCCCGACCTGTACACGCGACTGCTCGCCGTTGGACTCGGCGCAACACTCGGTTTTCAAGTCTTCATCATCGTCGGCGGCGTCATCGGGCTGTTTCCGCTCACCGGCATAACGCTGCCGTTCATTTCTTACGGCGGCAGCTCGCTCGTTGCGAATTTCGTGCTCGTTTCGCTTGCATGGGCGATGAGCGCGCGCCCGTTGCCGCAGCGCGCGTGAGGCATACGGCTTCGAGCGGCGGTGCGCGTTGCGCGCGGGCGCACGGCGGTCGTTATGGCACGGCCGTTTCCGGGCACACTCCAAGCGTTCGAAGGTCTCCTCGCGCAGGCATCGCGTGATGGAGTTCGCTTCGTGAAATTGCGTTTAGCAAAGGAGCCAGTGCCGGCACGGTGACACTGGGCAGCCGCTTGCCTCGCCCGGCAATGGAAGGCGCTCGCACATCGAAGGAGTACTTCCCGGCACAGAGAGCTTCGCGAAAGGAACCATGGCATGCAAAGATCCGTAACCATCGTGCTGACTGCGGTAATCGCGGCTGCTGCGCTGGCGGCGTGCTCCGGTGGAAAACAGACAAGTTCGTCTACCACGACGACCACCACGACGCAGAGTTCGCCTGCTGCTTCTCCCAGTACGGCTGCTAGTGCCGCGGCGTCTGCCGCGCCGAAGATGGTCGCCGCCGGCGGTGCATCCGCCGCAGCCGGCGCGAAAGTCTTCACGACGAATTGCTCGAGCTGCCATCAGGCCAACGGGAAAGGGCAACCCGGCGTGTTTCCGCCGCTTGCCGGGAATGCGACCGTCACCGGACCGGCCGACAAGGTCATCGCGGTCGTCAAAAACGGGCTGAACGGAAAGATCTCCGTCAACGGCACCACGTACAACGGTCAAATGCCTGCGTGGAAAGGCACGCTGAGCGACAGCGACATCGCTTCGGTGATCACGTACATCCGCAGTTCGTGGGGCAATAAAGCGAGCGCGGTGGCGGCAAGCCAAGTCAGCGCCGCAAAATAGTTTTTACTTAACGCGCAGGATGCGCACTATTCGGATCGGCGGGGAAAGTTTTTGACTTTTCGCCGGTGCCCGATCGATTCGACGCGCGACGTTCATTCCCGATATCACTTTGCCGAAGACGGCGTAGCCGTATCCGTCCGGATCCCGGTCCGCGTCCAAGTGGAGATTATCCGCCATGTTGATGAAGAAATCGCAGGGCGAGCCGGAGTTCGGCGTTTTGTCGCGCGGGATCGCGATGGTCCCGGCGACATTGCGCAAACCCGTCTCGCGCGTCGATTCGAGCGGTAAGGGCGGAAATGGGCTTGTATCGGCGTTCAATCCGCCTTGAATCACTTGCGTCGGGTGACGCGGCGACTGATTTCCGGGGCGAACGACGCGGTAGAACTCGGTCCCGTTCAACTTCCCGCTGTCCACGCAACGCATGAAACCGGCGGTCGTACGCGGCGCATGTTCCGGATCGAGCCGCACGGTAATATTTCCGAGCGTCGTTTCGATGCGAACGAGCAGCGACGCTGCCAAGAGTAGCGCAATCATGTCTTCGGGCGTTCGGAAGGAAGAAGCCTCAACCTTGCCCCAGGGAAAAAACGCGAGCAGCGTTAAGAGGCCTTCTACGTGAAGCGAACCCTCGTATTGCCGGTAACGTCGCTGCTCTCGATCCTTCTCGCGTCATTTCACCTGGTGGATGACGTCGTATACGGGTCGGAAAAAGGCGTGGCGTCAAACGTCCTCATCGTAGTCATTCTTGCCGTATGGCTGTACGGAACGCTGGCGCTGCCCGAACGTCCGGCGGGGCACGTTATCATGCTGGTCGGATCGCTGCTCGGGCTGACCATTTTCGTGACCCACCTAACCGGCACCGGGGGCCTCGCAGGTATCGAGATCGGCAAATTGAGCGGAGCCTTTTTCTTCGTCTGGACGCTCGTCGCGCTTGCGGTCTTTTCTCTTTTGTCGCTCTCGCTCTCAGCGCAAGGTCTCTGGAGTCTGCTGCGCTCGAAGGCGTAGCTGCGCATTCCCGGAGCGCGAGCTGTGCTAGAATCAGGCTATGAACGCCAAGTCGATAGTATTGACCGTCGCTTCGTTTGTTGCGCTTGCGTGGGTTGCGCCGCTTCCAGCGGCAGCTCACGTTGTCCGGGTCAATTTCGTAAATGACTCGACCGTGTGTGTGAACGTGTCCGCCGTCGCATGGGCTGTGACGCAGCAGGCCAAGTTCGTCGGAAGAAGGGCGGATGTGCGGCCGAAAGACAACGCGACGTTTACAGAGGATCTTATCTTTACGGGAAGCACTTCCGGAGGCGGTACACCGCCGCCGGTACGAAAAGGCGTAACCGTATGGACGTACGGCAACACGGACTGCTCCGGTACGAGCACTGGTATGTACCACGCGGAGCGCGTCATCGATCCAAACAGGCCGGACCCGCCGTTCAAGTTCATCGGGCACCCAGGCGCGTTTCGTATCGAGTAGCGGCTACGGTCTAGGCCGCTGCCGTAAAGCCGTTCGTGAATAGCTGCGATACGTAGGCATACATCTGCGGATCGACCCGACGTAATCGCGCACGCGTCGCGCGCGGCCAAAACGAAGCCGGATCGTTCGCCTCAACGTACGCGCGGACGCTCTCCGCGAAGTATTCGTCCGGTCCGGTTGCGGCGTATGGAGTGACGTACGCGCACGCATCTGCGAAAAGACGCCGCAAGTGCGGATCGATGCTCGAGCGATAGATGCCGCCGCCGAGTGCGCAATCCAGCGCATGTCCGAATTCGTGCGCTACGGTCATCGGACTGCGGGAGCGCAAGTACATCGTGCGCTCTTCGACGACGAAGAGTCCCGCGGGCGGCGCGGGCCACGCATCGACGTCAACGCTCAAGCGTTTGAGCGCGGCTGATGCATCGTCGTAGCGTTGGCCGGGTTCGAGCGGCACGATTCGCGTGCCGTTGCGATGGGCGAACGCGATAGCGCCTTCACCGAAGCGGCTCAGCGTTGCCAGAATGGATGAATGTTCGCGAGGATTCGCCGTATCGAGTAACAGTGATGCATCGGCAGCCATCCGAACAGCATTGCGCGCGGACGTTGCCGTGGAGTTGCCGCATAGTTACGGTGTGACGTCCCATTGCTCAGCGTTCCAATAGTCGTAAAGCATGTTTGGCCGAAACTCATGGAGCGCGGGGTTTATTACGACGTATTCACGGTCGTAGGCCATGGGCAGCAAAACGGCTTGGTCACGAATGCGCCGCTGCATGATGCTGAAGAAGCGTGAGCGCGCGGAACGATCGAGTGTCACTTGCTGTGCCGCGTACGCGGCGTCATAGGCCTTGTCGCAAAAACGCGCCATGTTGGCGCCGTTAGGCGCGCGCCGCGCACAGGTCCATTGCTCGGATTCCTCCGGGTCGGAGCCGCCGTAAAGGTTATCCGAGAACATGTTGAAGCGTCCGCCGTACTGAATTCCGCCGGCCGGAGCGGGCGCGTACATGATCGTGTTGTTGTACGTATGGATGGTCACGGCGATGCCCATTTGCGCGAGATCGCGCTGCACGGTGGTTACGACGCGGCGATTATAATCGCGGTTGTCGGAAACGAGTTCGATGGAGAGCGGTGCGCCATTGCGGGTGCGGACATTTCCCTTGAGCAGCCAACCCGCTGCATCGAGATCGCGGCCGGCTTGCCGCACATCGTACGGCAGCGGATGGATCGACGAATCGTTTGCCCAGAGAACGGTTGGAATCTCGGTGTTGGCAAAGGGCCGCAAACCGAGATACGCACTGCGAAGCAGATCCGCGCGATCGATCGATTCGATGATTGCGCGGCGAACGCGCACGTCGTCGGTGGGAGGTTTCGCGGTTTCAAAGTTGAGATAATCGAAGCCGTTGCGAAGCACCGGGACGATAACCGCGTCGCGCAGATTTCGGGCGCGGGGAACCTGCAGAATGCTGAGGTTGTCCACGTCGACCTCGTGCGCGCGGAACGCATTGAAAAGAGCCTCGTAATCGGTGACGATTTTGAAAACGATTCAGTGCAGTCGCGGCTTGCGCCAAGCGTATGGATTTGGAATCAGATCGATTTCGTCGCCGCGTTCCCAGCGCGCGACGCGGAACGGCCCGCTGCCGAACGGATGTGAGTTCCAGTCACTGTGCGAAACGTCCGTGCTCGCGAACGCGTGGGCGGGCAAGATGCCGAATGCAAAATCCGACGGTGCGAAGAGCTCGCCGACTGCCGCCGCCCACGGATGGCGGAGTTTGATTCGCACCGTATAGGCATCGGGCGTGTCGAGCGACGCAATCGCGCGATACGCTGCGGTATCGACGACGGGATTGCGCGGATCGAGTATCGCGCGATACGTGAACGCGACGTCTTTCGACGTCAGCTCGACGCCGTCGGCAAAACGGACGCCGTGGCGCAACCGGTAGATGATGGTCCGGCCGTCCGGCGAGATTCCTCCGTTCGCGCGCGAAGGCACCTGCGTAGCCAAGAGCGGTACGATGCGGTTTCGGCCGTCCAGACGGACGAGGGTTTCACAGTAGAGCTGGCCGAGATCGATCTGCCGCTGGACGAAGCCGAACAGCGGGTTGAGCGAATCGGGATCGTTGATCATCCCGATTCGCAGCTCGTGCGGCGTTCCCCACCCCAGGGTGCCGCCGGGTTTCGTACACGACGCGGCCAGCAAGAGTAGAACTGCCGACAAGGCCAAGCGGACCTTCATGCCGGCAAGTTCTACGCTTGAAAAGGCATTGCTAGGTTGACGGTGTGGACGAAACGTGCCAGCTGTCGATTGGGTAGTGCGTGCCGGTTGCCGTCATCGTCATCGTTCCCGATCCGTAACCGTCGGTAGTGAACGTGCTGATTGTGCCGGCGACGTTCGACAACGTTCCGTTAACGGCGATGATACCTGAGGTCGTAGACGTCGATATCGTCAGCGTCTCGCCATTTGGGAAA
>Ga0070735_10000678_pt1 | contig 35335 bp, 31 predicted proteins | sample Coa_R1_FD_66443 | JGI IMG/M metagenome (GOLD analysis project Ga0070735, IMG submission 66443) | Surface soil microbial communities from Centralia Pennsylvania, which are recovering from an underground coalmine fire - Coalmine... | ecosystem: Environmental > Terrestrial > Soil > Unclassified ...
TCTTGCTGTCGATCAGGTGGGCAATGTCGATCAACATGCCCTCAGGAGCAACCTTCTTGCAGCTGACTTCTTCTTCCAGCGGGTTAAAGAGCTTGTGGACTTGCACCGACAAGGCGCGTGCCTTGGTCTGGCGTTCCCGCTCGCGGGAGGCCTTTACCCGAAGCTTTGAGAGGTAGTCGCCACCGACTGTATCCGGTAGTTCCACATCGATCATGGCTTCGCGCAGGGAACCGTCGCGGACGACCAACTTGATGTGCATTTCCGACTTGCCCCGCAGCTTGGCAACGCTTAGTCCAAAGGCCCGCCGGTTGACTCGGACGGCTTGGCGAAGTGCGTCGTCGTTTTCGAAGATAGTGCCGAACTTGAAAGGCAAAACGGTGGAGTTGCGGAAGCAATTGCTGACCACTCTGGCGTGCTCGATCGCGGCTTTTTGGTCAAGTCCGCCGGCTGCGTGGTCGTATTCGCTGACGATAACGGCGAATTCACCACTGGGGTAGCTGAGAACTGCAGCTCCATTGACGCCCTGAACACCTTCTAGGAGGAAAGGGCGGCGAGTGCGGGTTCCGTTGGGAAGGGTTTGATGCTCGGTAAGACAGTAAGCGTACCACGCCATGTTGAACTCTCCGAACCGGGATGGAGACGGACCAAGCCGTCTCTGACGTCGAGTTTTTTCTTGCCAAAAGCTTGAACAGCGAGTTGGAAGTAAGAACGGGCGGTACTGGGTTAAAAACTGGAAGCCTTAACAATCGGACTTCCCAACTGCATCTTACTTTGGGCACCAGGGAAAATGCAACTTTTTCTTGGCAGGAAGCATCTGGGGAAGATTATTTGGCGGCAGCAGCATGATTTGCGCGCTCCTGCTGAGCCAGCAAAACCACTCGCAGCATGTCGTCCCAAGGAGCGGGTTTTCCAGTCCAGATCTCGAACTGCCGGGCCGCCTGGTGAACGAACATCTCGATGCCAGGGATAATCTGAGCACCGCGCTCCTGGGCCAGTTTCATGAGCCGGGTTTCAGCCGGATCGTAAATCATGTCAAAGACGTAGCGGGCATTGATCTCTTTATCCTGGAGCGGCGTTTCCTTGCTGTTTCCCATGCCGACGGGAGTGGCGTTGATGATGACATCGAAGGCCATCTTTTTCAGATCGGGGCGTTTCATGATGCGGGCTCGAGCCTGGTGAGCCAGTTTCCTGGCGTGAGCCGTGGTGCGGTTCAGGATGTAGACCTCGGCGCCGCGCTCTTTTAAGCCGAAGACAGCGGCGCGAGCTGCGCCGCCCGCTCCAATGACCAATATTCGGGCTCCTTCCAATGTGCTCAGGCGACGCTCGAGCGGGCGGACGATTCCGGCTGTGTCGGTGTTGAATCCGTAGAGCTTGCCATCCTGAGCCCGGACCACTGTATTGCAAGCCCCCACCTTGGTCGTATGGGAATCCGTGTTATCGAGGAACGGCAGAATGGCTTCCTTGTACGGCATGGTTACGCTGATGCCGTGGATGGGAATGTCTTTGACGCAGGTGAGCAGGTCTTTCAGCGTCTTGGCATGCAGGGCAAGATAGACGGCGTTGACGTTTTCACGCCGGAATGCCGCATTCATGATGGCAGGAGAAAGCGAATGGGCGATCGGATCGCCAACCACTCCGTACACTCGCGTTGCCACGTCCACCTGCTCGATGCGGTAAACATTGCGCAATTCCTGTGCGGTGACCTGGCCGGGGGCGGTTGCCTCCGCGGCGCTGGCAGCCGCGAAAGTGAACACGCTTCCGGCGCGGACTCCAAGAACGCGGCTGATAATGCCTTGCTCGCCCATGCACATGCTGATCAGCGAATGCCGGTCGCCTTCGCGTGCCAGGAACTTAATCATTGTGACGTTGTCGGAAAGAGTCGTCGCCGTGCTGACCACCTTGTAGTAATCCGCGGGAAACTCGACCATTTTTTCGAGAGTTTCGTCGAGCTTCCTGGTGGCGCGAAAATCGTGGAAAGACAAGATCAGCCCGGACCGCGAGCGCAGCTTCTGTAATTGAGCGGGCTTGCACTTACTCGCTGTTTGTAGTTCGAGGTCGAGGAGCTGGCATCCCGCGGCAGCAGCTTTTCCCAATATGTCGAGCTGGGATGAGATGGAGCCCCGGAATTTCCCGCCATTAGCCGCGCGGCGGCAGGTGGCGATGACGACGGTTCCAGGGTGGGATTCGAGGAAGCGCTTAATACGAGGAAACGCCAGGCCGGGCTTGGAAAGGTAGTCTAACCTGAACTCCATGAAGGAGTTATCCCGTACTAGCGTCTTGGCTTTTTCGACCATCGCGTTGGGCTCGGAGCCGATCACGGCCACGCATAGCCGTGGGAGCCGGAGGGGCAACATCCTTTGCGTGAAAGGAGAGGCGGAATTCATCGTTCGTTATGTCTAGTGCTTGTTCGCGACGCAGCCTGATGAACGGCGAATTATTACAGGGCCTTAATTGGTTATGCAACATGCGATTGTGGTGCGGAAGGAAAAACCCGCGAATCCGAGGGTGCCCAACACCCTCGTAACTTGACCCACTCTTACTCCGTTGTTACCTTCCGGCTGAAAGCCTTGTATCTCAACGATATGACTAGGGAGAAGACGCTCGGCGGCCTTTCCCGGAGGTAACATGAAGAAAATAGGACTGTTAGTGTTGTTGCTTGCGACGGCAGCCTGGGCCCAGAGCGGCTCTGAGAGTGCCGCGCCTGAGGCCCCGCAAGGGACCGTACCGACGACGGAGAGCTTCCCGACCGAGCGCGTGCAGACGCCGACGTATTCCGATCTTTATTGCGCCGGGTTCATCAGCAAGCAAACTTTGCCGGATGCCAATTTCGTTGCCGGCGGTCTCGAGACACCATCGACCACAAAATTCGCCCGCGGCGAGATTATTTATCTCATGGGCAAAGGATATAGCGCCGGCGCCGAATATGAGATCGTTCGTGCCCTGCGCGACGTCAACGAATACGAGATGTTTCCCGGTCAGGCGAAACTGCTGAAGGAAACCGGCCAGGCTTACGAAGAAGTGGGCAGGGTGAAAGTCATTGATACGCGCAGCAAGACCGCCATTGCGCAGGTCGAGTATTCGTGTGATGCCGTAAATCCCGGCGACACCGCAATTCCTTTCGCCGAGAAACAGCTGGCGAACTTCCACAATCCCATCCGCTTTGACCGCTTCCTCCCTGCCAGCAGCAAGGTTTCGGGACGGATCGTGATGGCGAAGGACTTCGATTCAATGTTGGGAACGGGGCAAAAAGTTTACATGAACGTCGGATCAAATCAGGGCGTGAAGATCGGCGACTATTTCCGCGCTGTGCGATCGTACGAGGAGGACTTGAAAGATCCGGTGGATTCTCTGTCATTCGACGCCTCAATGTCGGAAGACACGCAGAAAAAGCCAGCTTCGTTCGATCCGGGAATGTTCCAGAAGGGCAATGGTCCCGTGATTCACGTGCGGGATTTGCCGCGGCGCTCGGTTGGTGAAATTGTCATCATCGGCGTAACCAACACGACCGCGACGGGCATGATCGTCTTCGCGTTGGAAGATGTGCATGCCGGAGACAGCGTGGAACTTGACCAGGAAAACTAGATCTTAACGGAATCCGAAAGGATGGGCTCGGGGACGAGAAATCGTCCCCGATTTCATTTAGGCGTGCTTTTCTCGCCGAACACTTCGGCGGTAAATGCCTCGATCGTTGCGCCCGTTTGCCACGCGTTGGGTGGCAGCCCGGCTTTCCGACAAGTCTGTTGCAGAAAGGTAACGCGGTCCCAGTGATGTTCTGTGGCGACTTGGGGGAGGAGCAAACCTCGATACCCTGCCATGCCGATGAGTAATCCGTGACGCCCGACTTCTATCGATTCGGGTTCAATCGGTTGCGGCGGGGATAGAATGCTGAGTTCAAGTTTGAGATTGGGGGCTTCGTCGAGCGTGACGGGGTAGAAGCGAGTGTCTTCAAAAGCCGCTGCCCGTGCAACCTCGCCAACAGTCTTGTAGAGAGAGTGCGTGGGAAACAGATAGCCGACGCATCCTCTCAGTTCGCCATTCAGGTACAAAGATGCAAATGCGGCGCGAGGTTCGGCGAGATGAGGGCTCGGCGGATCGAACGAGATCTCGCGGCGCTCAAGCGCCGCGAGAATCGATTCATGAGCCAGGCGTAACAGCAGGTTTCGCTCTTCCTGCGAGTATTCCCCACTGGCGCAATTTGCTGACTCGAGATCAGCGGGACTAGGTCGAAGCAGCGACATCTCCGTCGGCTTGACGAGGCGGCACAGGAGCAGGCTTTCTGCGCCGGCTCAGGATAAAGGCGCGGCGACGGCGCTTCACAACGCGCCGGTCAATCTTCGACCAGAAAGCGACAAAGTAGTCGATCGCCGACACCAGAGACACAAACACCATGAACCAGATCGCGATATACGCAATCAAATGGATGGGAAACACAAAGTGCCCGAACAATAGCCATTCTTTCCATCGATAGTCGAGAATGACCGCCACGACAGAAACGATCTGAACCACCATCTTCAGCTTGCCGAGTTGGCTGGCTTCGATAGTGAACCCCTCCGACGCTGCAATGGAGCGCAGACCGCTGACAAGGAACTCACGCCCGATCACGACGACAGCAATCCAGGCGGGAACAAGGCTGGGATTCAGCTGCACCAGGCTGACAAATGCGGCGGCAATGAGGAGTTTATCGGCGATCGGGTCCAGCAGAATGCCGATGGTAGTGATCTGCTCCCGTCTGCGCGCGAGGTATCCGTCGATGCCATCGGTCATGGCGGCAATGATGAACACAGCCGAAGCCAATAGCTCTTTTTCCCCGTGCACGCTGCTGAAGTGAGCGCTCAAAAGAATCCACATCAGCAGAGGAATGCTGAAGATACGGATCAGCGTGATGGAGTTCGGTAGATTCACGACCACGGGAGATTCCGGAGGCCAGCCGGAAACCAGTCTGATTATCCTCCACGTGGAAAGGGAACGCAATGCATGATAAGCCCTAACCGAAGATTCTTGAGAGTAGCTGGAGTTTGCTGGCGGGCGGCACAGAGATGTGCCGCCTACGCGAGAGGTCAGCATTACTTTTTGGCGGGAGCCATTTTGTCGCTCTTCGGCTGCTTCGCAATGATCATGTCCTTGATCTTGTCGTAAGTGGCCTGAGGAACGATTTTCTTGTGAACCAGATCGAGCTTGGTGCGGTAAGGGCGTCCGTCGATGATCTTTTGCGAGTAGGCGTCGCCGATTCCGGGTAGCTCTTTGAGTTGATCCTTCGTCGCGGTGTTTATATCGAGTTTCTCCGCTGTTTTCGCGGCGGTGGCTGCGCCCGAGGTCGCCGGTGTGGTCTGAGAGATAGCAAAGCCACTGAACAGGGAGAGGGCAAAGACCAGGACTGCGATCTGTGCCAGCAGTTTTCTTTCGATCGGTCTCATAGTTCTCCTTTCCAAACACTAAGCATAAATGCCACGCTGCCGGATGGTGTAAGCCACACGATCGATCGCCAGCATGTAGGCGGCAATGCGATTGTTCACATGGTGCGTGTCGGCATAGCGGACCACGTCGTCGAAAGATGACTTCATGATGGATTCCAACTGATCGTTCACGACGGATTCTTTCCAGAAGTAACCCTGACGATCCTGGACCCATTCAAAATAGGAGGTCGTGACGCCGCCGGCATTGGCAAGAATGTCTGGAATGACGAAGACACCCTTGTCGGTGAGCACGTCATCGGCAGCGGACGTCGTGGGGCCGTTCGCACCTTCCGCAAGGATGCGGCACTTGACGCGATCCACGTTGCGGCTGGTGATGACATTTTCGGTTGCTGCGGGAATCAGAATCTCGCAGGCCTCAGTGAGCAATTCGGCGGCGTCGCATTTCTCCGCGCCGGGGAAGCCGTGGACAGTGCCGTTCTTCTGACGGAAGTCGACCAGGGCCTTGATGTCAATGCCGTTCTTGTTATGCAATCCGCCGCCAACTTCGGCGATTCCAACGACCTTGTATCCAGCCTCATGCATCAGTTGAGCGGCGTTGGAACCGACGTTGCCGAAACCCTGTACGATGATGCGAGCGCGCTCGCGATCGATGCCGAGTTTCTTGCATGCTTCATCGCAGACAATCATCACGCCGCGTCCGGTTGCCTCGCGGCGTCCGCGGGAACCACCAATGTTGATCGGCTTTCCGGTGACGACGGCGGTCACGGTCTGGCGCATGTGCATGGAGTATGTATCCATCATCCAGGCCATGACTTGCTCGTTGGTATTGACGTCGGGAGCGGGGACGTCTTTTTCGGGGCCGATGAATTCGATCAGTTCGGCGGTGTAGCGCCGGGTCATGCGCTCCACTTCGCCCATTGACATCTTGTGGGGATCGCAAATGACTCCGCCTTTGGCGCCACCGAATGGAATGTTCACCACAGCGCACTTCCAGGTCATCCAACTTGCCAGGGCGCGCACTTCGTCGAGGGTAACATCGGGAGCGTACCGAATGCCGCCTTTGGCCGGTCCACGCGCGATGGAGTGCTGGACGCGGAATCCGGTGAAAACTTCGAGGTGACCGTCGTCCATTTGCACCGGGATGTGGACTGTAATTTCGCGGTTGGGATAGCGCAACACCCGCCACAGGCCTTCATCGAGGTTCAATTTTTGAGCGGCCAGATCGAAGCGGGCGCGCTGCGATTCCCATGGATTGGCTTCTTTATCGACGTGCGGCGGCGTTGTCATCGTGGTCATAACAGTCTTCTCCGGAATGAGTGCGGGTCGCGTTTGAAGGACAGATGCCGACCGTAGCCGGAGGATTTCCGGTCATTGGCGGGCAAACGTTCAGAGTATATGAGGGCGAGAGGCAGGGAAGCAAGCCAGCGCCGCGCCACCGTGATGCCGGATCGTCAACAATTCAGCGCTGTTCTGCGGGTTGCAACGTTACTTTGCGTTCGCGGCTTGCGGTGGAAACGGTCTTTCAACCGCAGCATGGGCCGCTCAACGGTGAAATGAAGAACCGTTGCGGAGGAGATTGCTAGTGCAATCTTGGCTATGAAGACAAGCACCGCATTGTGGATGTGCCTGGCACCGAGAACCGGCCACAGATAATCCAGCGAGTAGCCGTGGCACAGATAGAGCGAGTAGGAGATCAATCCCAGGTAGCGGACGACGGGATTGTTCAACAGTCGGCTGGGATGACAAATCGTCGACACGAGGATGACTGCCAGAAGATACGTCACGATATCGCTCTGGGACTGAAGCGCGAACACGAGGACGAGAGGGCAAACCGGAGTCCAGGGATGAGAAATCCAGCGGGGAGGATTCCAGCCTCGCTTGGCCACGATCGCGATTAGACAGCCAACCAGAATCGAATCCAGATGGCAGTCGAAGGCGAACCATGTGTACGGCGCGTGCCCGAGCACGGACAAGAGTGAACGGTAGATCGGTTCCCCGATAAGGATGACGAAAATAATTTTCACCAGCTTGTACCGTTCGACTCGTGCCAGCAGAAATGGCCAGAGTAGATAGAATTTTTCTTCGACGCCGAGCGACCACGCGACCGTCATTGGGCCATAGTTTTGCCGAAAGGCGTAGTAGTAGTCGCCCATGTAGAAGAAAGTGCACCAGTCGCCCGGAAATGGGCCGTGCAAGCGGCACAAGATCCAGACGAAATAAAGAACAGGAAAAAGCCGAAGGGCGCGGCGCAAATAGAACTGGCGCCGGTCCATGCTGCCGTTCTGATCGATTTCCTTGAGCAGAAGCCACGTGATCAGCAGTCCGCTCAATTCGAAGAAAAGAGTGACCGCATAAGGGCCTGGAAACAGCGCCATGAGCCCCTTGCGATCTGTGTAGTGGAAGATGACGACCGCAAGAGCCGCCAGCCCGCGAAGTCCGAAGAGGCTGGGGATTTCTTTCCGGGAGAGATTTTGGACGAGCGGGTTCCGGCGCGGGGAGGCTTCGATTCCATCAGGTTCCCGCGCCGGATACGCCGCTCGTTCCATGCTTCACTCTAGGTCGGGCAGCGGGATGCTGAACCTTAAGAATTCTTAAGTACCGATTCTTCTTTTGACCTGCATGGACGCGTGTTGGAGGATGTTGTTAATGGACGCGACGCAATCGACCGAGTCGTTGAAAGATCAGGCAGCGTTGTCGCTGCTGCTGATCGACGACGACGCCGAACTCGGCAACATGATGAAGGAATTTTTCGCTCAGGTCGGATATCAACTTGACTGTGCCTACAGCGGACGCGAGGGATTAGATCGCGCTCTCAAGTGCCCATACGAACTGATCATCCTTGATGTGATGCTGCCGATGATCAACGGCTTTACCGTTCTGCAGCAATTGCGGCGAAGGAAGACAGTGCCTGTGATTATGCTGACCGCTCGCGTTCAGCGTCGGGACCGGATCATGGGGTTGAATTCCGGCGCCGATGACTATCTAGCGAAGCCGTTCGATCCCGATGAGTTGCTTGCCAGAATCCGAGCGGTGCTGAGGCGATCCGGACGACTGGACACCTTGTTGGAGTCGGTCAAGAGCTTCGCGGATGTGCAGGTCGATTTCCAGACGCGCCAAGTGTGGAGCGGCGGGCGAATCGTAGATCTAACGGCCCTGGAGTTCGATATTTTGAATCTGTTGATCAGCGCGGAGGGCCGCGTGGTTACGCGCGACGAGATCACCGCTAGCCTGCTTGAGCGTGACGCGTCGCCGTATGATCGCGCACTCGATGTGCACATCAGCCATCTGCGGCGAAAGCTGGAGAGTGGCGGTGCGCTGATTCACACCGTGAGAGGCATCGGATACGTGTTTGCGGCGAAAGGATTCAAGGAATGAGATCTCTTTACGTCGGGATTCTGCTTTCAGTTGTCGGGACTCTGGCGCTCGCGCTCGTCGTATTCGTCGATATTTCGGACCGGGTGCAGCGGCAGTATCTCTATCCCGTTTTCGAGGCGATGGACCAGTTGGAGTTGGAGAGCGCGCGAAGTGCGTGGGAGAGCGGCGGGCGGGCGGCGCTGCAATCGTATTTAGATCATCTGAACCAAGTTTTCGGCAGCTCGCATTTTTTCCTTGATTCGCATGGCGCCGACTTGGTCTCTGGAGAACAGCGGGGCGCATTGCTTCCTCCGGCGCCCTCTGCGGGTTCACGCGACTGGGTGAATGGAAAGTATGTTGTGACACATCGCTCGCCGAATGGCGGTTACTGGTTTGTTGCGGTTGATCAGCGGCATCCGGATCGCTGGACGTTTTTTCCCTACTATCTCCTCGTCATCGGCGTAACGGGGATGCTCGGTTGGCTTGCTGCATCGTTCATCGTTTCTCCGGTTCGGAAAGTGACGGCGACTGTCGACCGATTTGGAAAAGGTGATCTTTCGGCCAGAGCGAACATGAAGAGGAACGATGAAATCGGTGAACTGGCGCGGTCGTTTGACGGCATGGCCGAGCGGCTGGAGACATTGCTGCTCAGCGAGAGGAGGTTGTTGCAGGATATTTCGCATGAACTCCGATCGCCGCTGACGCGGCTCAAGCTGGCGATCCGGCTGACACGGACGGCACCCGATCCCAAGACTGCGCTCGACCGCGTGGATCGCGAAACAAACCGGATCACTGCGCTGGTTTCCGAGATCATTGAAATGACGCGCATGGAGGGGGATCCCCTTTCGCGGAGTGCCGAGTCCGTTCATATCGGGCAGGTGGTGAAAGAAACCGTCGATGACTGCAGGATTGAAGCTCAGCTCTTTCGCCGCTGCTCGATTCGGGTCAGGGGCGAACTCTCAGGCGAAGTCGTTGGAGACGGTGAGTTGCTTCGCCGCGCTTTCGAAAATGTGTTGCGCAACGCGATCCGTTATTCGCCGGAGGGAGCGAACATCGATGTTGCCGTCGACGACCATTCGACGATGGCGAACCTCATGGTTCGCGATTACGGGCCGGGTGTTCCAGCGGAGCTGTTGAACCAGATTTTCGAGCCGTTTTTCCGCGTCGAAGAAGCGCGCGCCGAGGACACAGGCGGCGTTGGGCTTGGGCTTTCGATTGCCAAACGAGCGGTGCGATTGCATCGGGGCACGATCGTCGCGGAGAATGCTTCGCCGGGTTTGCGAGTGCAGATCTCACTGCCGAAAGTGGCGGGCTAGAGAATCCCAAGCAGCAGAGCGGCGCTTCGCTCCGCAGGACAGCCGAGGCGGCTGTCGCTACACAAGCCATGACGTTATTCTTCTGGCTCAGGCGCCGGGGCTGAGTTTGAACTCTGTGCCGGCTTTTTCGCAAGGATCGCCTGCCAGTTCAGAATGGCGTTCCAGAGCAGCCTCTGATCGCCGCGATTCATGTCGCGGTGCATCGGATTGAAATTGAAACTGACGACATGCCCCTTGCCGACTGGCATGTCGAGAATCGCGGGACGTCCGATCAGGTTTTCTTCTCCCCACGCCTGCCCGCTGATGACGAACGATTTGCCGTCACTGTCTCCCCATTCCATGACCATGCCGCTGCGGTCTTCCGGGCCGTCGAGACAAGTTGTGCAATAAGCCATCCGCAGCCAGCGCCGCGGAATGTTGTAGAGCGGAAAATTCTGCCGGAAAACATAAGTGTGCGCGGGATAACCGTAGGCGATGGGAGAATCCGGCTGGTCGAAGGTGACTCGCACGTGCGCGCCGGGAGTCCTGGTTTCAGATTGCTGCGAGGCTGCCGACGAAGAAGCGCCTCCGCCAGTGGCACTGCGCGGCACTCCACCTGAGGCGCGGCGAACAAAGCGGACTAGTCCTCCTTCGAGCGCGAGCATCGTGCCGCTGCCCAGTGTCACCATCAGGCCGCCGCTTTCGATGAAGTGTTGAATCTGCGCGAGACCTTCATAGCCGATTCCTCCGGTGATGTCATCGGACTCCGCTGGCACGCCGAAGCTGGGAGTCTGCGGAGTCTTCTTGAACGGCATCGGCGACCAGCGCTTGGGCAAGCCCTCGATCTGCTCGGCGAGCTCGAGATCGACGTTGCCGTAAAGAAGCACATCGATCTTCGAACGGAGATCGCCGGCGCGGATGTCTTCATCTCGCAAATACGTGTATGGAACTTTTCGCTGATCGAGCGAGTAGCGGATCCATCCGATGGAATCAGTGTCGGCCCATGGCACCCAGACTCCAATGCGTGGAGCTGGCGCCTTGTGCTGCGCTACATTCGGCGCCGTCAAAACGTCAGTGAAATCGAGTCCCAGTTCGGAAGCCGTGGATTGAATTGCGGCGCACAGTCCGGGCTGATCAGCGATTATCCACGAGCCGGCAGGGAACTTTTGTCCACCTTGCTCGAACTCGCGCTCGCCAATTTCGATATCGAACTTCGCCAGGCGATAACGCGCAGCGAGAAACGATTCTTGGCCCGTGTCTTTTAGTAAATAGACAGACCCGCTCCCACCTACGTTCCCTTTTACCTGCGGCGGCGATGCTAGAGGAGTCAATGCAACATCACGTATCGAAGCGTCTGATGTCGGATCCGCTTCGAGATGAAAGTTTGCGGGCAGTTCCCAGGAAACGTCGTCGTAGGGAGGGTCTCCGTCTTTCGGATAATGCTGCGGCGTCAGCAGATCGACCGCGTAGTTGCGATACGGCTGATCGAGGCGTACAACGTAAGTTCCTGCCGGATAGCTGCCATCTTTCAGCTGAATTGCGTTTGATGCCCGCGAAACTTCGATCTGCTGGTTCATCAGGCGTCCGACCATCTGCGCGACGCGCTCGGGGTCTCCCTGGTCTTGAGGAATTAGAAATGCATACGGCGGTTCGGTGAGTCCCTTGTGCCAGGAGTCCCATGATTTCTGATAAAAGTTGCGCAGCATTTCCTTCGAGTGCGTTGCGGAGTCATCGAGTGCGATTAGCGCACCGGTTTCCTGATAATTCAGATTGTCGCGGGCCGACCACTTCACGACGCTTGGAGCGGGCAGAGGACGGTACCACTCCATCGAAGTCGCGCCGGGAGAAATCGAACGCAGCTCAGTTTCGGCGCTGCCATTGCCGAAGGTTTCGTATCCGCGCCCGATGCTGTTGTGATTCATCGCGACGGAGTCGAGATAGAGATGCGCGAAGGCTTCGCCGAAATTCCACGTCGAAACGCCGGGCATTCCCATTGCGGTCATCGCTTCGACTTCGTGGAAGCTGAGCGCCAGGAATTCGCTGTACGTGATCGGATCGATGTGCGGGTTATAAGGGCCGGTGCCGTTCCAGGTCATCATCAGGGGTTCGCCTTCGTGCAGATCATGCACAACCTGAGGGTGCCATTCCATAAACATCCGGTGAACAGCTTTTGTGGTCTCGTGCGTCTGCTGGTGCGTGTCGCGGTTGATGTCGACGAAGGTGTATTTCGACCAGTAGGGCGGTGACTGACGGGGCAGTTCCGAGCGGTCCGTCTTTCCCTTGAGATAGCGATAGAACCAGTCAACCATTTTGTCGCGGCCGTCGGGATTCGAGATAGGATTGATCAGCACGACCAGTTGCTGGCGAACGCGCTGGATCATCGGCTGCTCGGAAACAGCTAACCGGTACGCCAGTTCGAGCACGGCTTCAGTCGAACCGGTTTCGTCCGAATGCAGGGCGGCGTTGAGGTAGTAGATGGGGCGCGAGGTTGCGATCAACTTTTCGGCGGCGGCTTTGTCGGAGCGGCGGGGATCGGCAAGTGCCGCGGTTGCCGCTTTGAGGCGATCGAGATCCCGAACGCCGGCTTCGTCCGCGATTGCGAGCAGGATGATTTCGCGCCCTTCTTCGCTGTGGCCGATGGTGAAGACGCGTACGCGAGGGCTCGCCGCGGCTAAGGCGCGCGAGTAAGCATAGGCTTTCTCGGTGCCGGTCAATTCTCCCGGAGCGCCCATGATGCGCCCGAAAAATTTCTCAGGAGATGGGACCGTCTTTGATTCCGGGACGTACGACACCAGCGGAGAGACGAAATGCGGATCTGTCGTTGCGGCCGAGATTGCCTGGATGGAGCCAGGTTCGGGAGTATCGGGGTTTTGCGCAAAGACCGGAACAGCGCAGGCAAGAAACAGCAGACACACTCGGAACATGGGGGCCCCCTGGGTGAGGCCGAAGTTTACCACGCGGTGTCTGCCGCTTGGCCCGATGAAAAAGATAACCAGAAAGGTCATGAAGGTTCACGAAGGAAGTTCTTCCAACATTTCCGTCGTGTGACTTCGTGTACTTAGTGGTTGAAGCGGTTTGTGCGCATTGCTCTGCGTCTCGGCGTGTGATGAAATCGTGGGCATGGATCGTCGAACTTTTCTTCGTCTTTCCGCTACCGGCTGCGCTGCGCTTCATCTCCCGTTTGTTTTCGCCGGGAGCAATCCTTCGGCCTCGGTTCGCCTCACGTTGCGCCCCGATCGATTGGGTAACAAGATCGATCCCGACTTCACCGGATTAAGTTACGAGTCGGCGCAGCTGGGCAATCCGCATTTTTTCTCGGGTGAAAACACTGAGCTGATCGGATTTGTCCGGCGCCTCGGCGCATCGGGAGTCCTGCGCATCGGCGGAAATAGCAGCGAATACATCTACTGGGCTCCGGATGAGAAGAATGCGCACGCGAGTGAGGTTACGATCGCGAGTCCTGATCGTGGATTAAAGGCTCCTCCGCCCGTGGATATCACGCCGCAGGCCGTCCACAACCTGCGCGATTTCATCGATGCCACGGGATGGAAGCTGATTTACGGTCTGAACATGGGCACCGACACGCCAGAACATTGTGCGGATCATGCGGCGTATGTCACGGACGCGATGGGCTCGAAGCTGATTGCCTTTCAGCTTTGCAACGAGCCGGATCTTTTCTTTCGCAACGGAATCCGCAGGCAGGACTATAACGCCGCGCAGTTTGGAGACGAGTGGAAGCATTTCTACGACGTCATCCGTGCACGCGTGCCGAACGCGCCATTCGCCGGACCCGACACCGCCTACAACAACTCGTGGCTGGTGCCATTTGCCAAGAGATTCAAGCGCGAAGCGAAATTCCTGTCGCAGCATTACTACGCGGAAGGCCCCCCGACTGATCCGTCGATGACCATCGAGCGGCTGCTGAAACCGAATCCGAAACTGGAGCAAGAACTCGAGGGCATGAAGAAGACCGTGGAGGAAACCGGACTTCCGTTTCGACTGGCCGAGACGAATTCGTGTTATTCGGCCGGCAAGGCAGGTGTGAGCGACACGTTTGCCTCGGCTTTATGGGCCGCCGATCTCATGTATCAACTGGCGTCCGCGGGAGGCATGGGCATCAACTTCCACGGCGGAGGCTATGGGTGGTACACGCCGATCGCGGGAACCCGCGAAGCCGGGCTCCTGGCCCGGCCGATCTATTACGGCATGCTGATGTTTGCTGAGGCTGGATCGGGGCAATTGATCGAGGCGCGGATTGAGGGCCTCGATCAGGCACCGTTGCTGACGGCTTACGGAGTGAAGAGCGCCGACGGGAAGATCAAGGCGGTTGTGTTCAACAAAAATCTCGACCGCGATGTTCGGTTGACTCTGAACCCGCGACAACCGGTTCAACACGCGAAAGTACTGCGCCTATCCGCACCGCGCGTGGACGATACAACGGACGTGACATTTGGAGGAGCGCCGGTCGGAGCTGGCGGCGCATGGTCGGCCGCATGGGAAGAAACACCGTCCGCACAGAATGGAAGTGTGACGATCGAGCTCAACGCCGCGAGCGCTGTGCTCGTGACATTCGACGCGTAGAAACGTTCTCGCTGCGACAGCTTTGAGGCGGTTTTTCTAGGACGTTTTCTGGGCGAGTGCCTTGCCGTTTTCCAGCCGAAGCTCAAGACCTTCGGCAGCCGCGCGAACTTTCGGATAGTAGTTGCGCGCATCGACTACGACTTTATCGACAATTTCATCGGTATGGTCGGGATCGTGATGGTATAGGACTAATTCCTTCGCGCCGCTCTCCATGACGATATTTACGGCTTCACGCCAGTGGCTATGTCCCCACCCGCGGCGGCGCGCTTCATATTCCTCGGGAAGATACTGAGCATCGTAGATCAGAATGTCCGCGCCCTCGGCCAGTTTGCGCACGCCCTTGTCGAATTCCGCGTCGCCGGGTTCGTTGTCAGTCGCATAGACGAGCACGCCGTGTTTTGTCTCGATGCGGAATCCCAGACAGCCCTGCGGATGATTCAACCACGCGGTCTTGATATGGACGCCGTCTTCCATATCGAGACATCCATTCGCAATGTTGCAGAAGTCCCGCCGGGCGAGCATTTTGTCGAGATTGACTGGGAAGTAGGGCGATGACATCTGCTCTGTCATCACCTGTTCGAGACTGAGCGTGCGGCTGGACGAGTGAAAGAAAAACTGGCTGCCGGGATTGTCGTAAAGGGGACGAAAAAACGGCATGCCCTGTATGTGATCCCAGTGGAAATGCGAGACGAAGACGTGGGCTGCAAAGGGGCGATGGCCGAACTCCTGCTCCAGGGCGTGCCCCAGCACTCGAAAGCCGGTGCCGCAATCGAAGATAAATAATTGATCTCCGATGCGTACTTCTACGCAGGAGGTATTGCCTCCATAGCGCATGTTCTCGGGTTGCGGAGTGGGCGTGGAACCTCGCACGCCCCAAAACTTAACCAGCATGTTCGGATGTCGGTGTTTTCCTTATGTTCGGTCCCGGGATGCTAAACGTCAATTTCGATCGCTGATTCCTTCGGCTGCCCGTTCCCACAAACGTTCGGCATTCAGCCAGAAGTGGCGCAAAATGCTCATAGTACTCGGGATATGGTTGATTTTACTGTTTGTAGTAAGTCCAACAAGTGACGAAAGTTTGGAAGGCGGGGCTAAAGGTTAGGGGTTTAGGGTCCAGCGAAGCCAGACGTCCGACCTCAGGCCTCGGACCCTCGGATCTGGGACGCCTGAAGGATGAACTCTGGTCTCCGGGCCGTGAGGACTGGCCTCTGGCCCCCGTCTATAATGAACATCCCCGCAATAGAGCCATTCCGCGTGGGACCAAATCATGTTGCGGCCTGATTTCAAAGAGTTTTCCAGCCTCGCGCGGCATTCGACGCTGGTTCCGGTGGTGAAGTCGGTGAGCGCTGACCTGCTGACTCCAGTGTCGGCGTTTCTGGCGATCGCGCGGAACGAGCCGCATGCATTTCTTCTGGAGTCGGTCGAGCGCGGCGAGCAAATCGGACGCTACACGTTCCTGGGGGCACGGCCTTACATGTTGGTGACGGCGGGCCACGGATCGGTTGAGATCATCCGGGGGCGAAAACGCGAAACCGTTCAGGAGAGCGTGTTCGAGGTGGCGAAGCGCTTGCTGCGAGAGCATCGTCCGGCCAGCGTCCCGGGGCTTCCGCCATTCCTCGCCGGGGCAGTTGGGTATTTTGCTTACGACGTCGTTCGGCAGCTGGAAAAAATCGGGGATCATGCGAAGGACGACTTATCCCTGCCCGACGCCGAGTTGATGTTCTTCAGTCGCCTGCTGGCGTTCGATCACCTGCGTCATCAGATTCATATTGTCGCGGTGGCCGACGTTTCGGCGGAGACCACGCGGCGCGCTTATGATCGCGCGTTGCGTGATATCGCCGCACTCGAGCAGAAGCTGGCGACTGGGCTCAGCCCGGCGCTCTGGCGGAAATCGGCCAAGAAGAAGCTGGGCAGACTCAAGGTGCATGCCGGAACTCGTCGCGAAGCGTTTCTCGACGGCGTGAAGCGTTGCAAGGAATACATCGCGGCGGGCGATATTTTTCAGGTCGTGTTGTCGCAGAGGCTGGATTTTGTTCCCGAAGTCGCGCCGTTTGACTTGTACCGCGCACTGCGCCAGGTGAATCCGTCTCCGTATCTTTACTTTCTTCAGATGAACGGAACGCACATTCTTGGATCGTCTCCGGAGATGCTGGTGCGCGTGACCGGCCGCAGGTTGGAATACCGGCCTATTGCCGGAACGCATCCCCGCGGCCGCGACGAAGCCGAAGACGCACAGCTTGAGCAGCAGATGCGCAATGACGAAAAGGAACGGGCGGAACACGTCATGCTGGTCGACCTGGGCCGCAACGATCTTGGACGCGTCAGCGAATATGGCTCGGTGAAAGTGAAAGATCTGATGTATGTCGAGCGCTACTCGCACGTGATGCATCTGGTTTCGGCGCTCGAAGGGACGCTGCGCGAAGACCTCGATGCGCTCGACGCTTTCGCTGCGTGCTTTCCCGCGGGCACACTGAGCGGGGCGCCCAAAGTGCGGGCGATGCAGATCATTGAGGAACTCGAGCCGACGCGCCGCGGCATCTATGGCGGATCAGTTCTGTATGCCGATTTTGCGGGCAATCTCGACTCTTGCATCGGCATTCGAACCATGCTGATGAAAGGAAAGAAGGCGTACCTGCAAGCCGGAGCGGGAATTGTGGCCGACTCGGATCCGGCGACGGAGTTTCAGGAGTCGATGAATAAAGCGCAGGCGTTGCTGAGGGCGGTCGAGCTGGCGAGAGAGGCTTGAAGGAGCCGAACTCAGGTACTCAGCCCTGCCGCAAGAAGTTTTCGACGAGCTTTTTGCCAGCATCCGTCAAAACGCTCTCCGGATGGAACTGCACTCCCTCCACCGGATACTTTCTGTGCCGCAGGCCCATGATAGTGCGCGTGCCGTCTTTTTCGGTCGTCCAGGCGCTGATTTCCAATTCTGTCGGCAGGGCTTTTTCTTCGACAATCAGCGAGTGATAACGCGTGGCTGTCATCGGCATCGGCAGTCCTTGAAAAACCGTCTTATTATCGTGCATGACTGGGCTGGTTTTGCCGTGCATCAGATGAGGTGCTCGAACCACTTTCCCGCCAAACGCTTCGCCGATTGCCTGATGTCCAAGGCATACTCCGAGGACCGGAACTTTTCCAGCGAAATGGCGGATGAGTTCAATGCTGATCCCAGCCTCGTCCGGCGTGCACGGACCTGGAGAGACGACGATTCGCTCCGGCCGCATGGCTTCGACTTCTTTTACCGTGACCTGATCGTTCCGGCGGACTTCGACCTTCGACCCCAACTCTCCGATGTACTGCACGAGGTTGTAGGTGAAGGAATCGTAGTTGTCGAGAACGAAAACCAAGGTGCGCTCCTGTTCATGAGATTACACCAGGAAGCAGGAGCCAGGGATCAGAGGCAGGAAATCGGAATTTGTGACCTGAAGAACTATATTCGGAATGTTGAATCGCCGATGACCTCGACGACTTGCCCCTAGCCCCTAGCCCTTGATCCCTGCCTGAAAGGGCCACCCGCTGACCCAAGGGTGGTATTGACCGGCGCACGCACCCAGACGCATGCTCTCTGAAGTCACCATTGCGCGCTAACTTTGGAGGATGCATGGCCGAGCCCCAGCAGGAGAAGAGGGCTGCACGAAGATTTCCGTTGCGCGTTCCCGTTACCGTACGCCGCGAGCAAGCTGGTCCGAATGAAAATGCTTTGATCCGCGACGTCAGCGCTCGCGGCATCTGCTTCTACCTTGAATCCGCGATCTCACAGGGTTCCTCAATCGGATTCACCCTCACGCTGCCGCCGGAAATTACGCTCACCGAAAGCATACGGGTGCAATGCAAGGGCCGTGTCGTGCGAGTGGAAGAGGGCCGGACAGACGGTAAGGTTGGCGTTGCCGCTGTCATCGAGGAATACGAGTTCCTTCCAGAAGCGTGAAACTAGAAAATAAAGCTGTATTCCTTAGCAGCTGAAGCTTGCGTCTTTTTCACCGGCGGATGCGCGGCTGAGGCGCTGTCCTTCTCGAAGAAGCGGTCCTAAAGCATTTCCCTAGCCCCGGCACCCCGTTCCCTGATAAATTTCATTCAACCGTCCATTCATCGAAGGGATAGCTGTGCTCCGAACCCGATTCGTGTCGGCAGTTGTGTTTCTGTTGTTGGTCGAAGCAGTAGCCGCGCAGAATTTTGGCCCTCCGCGCCGAATCAAGAGCATTCGCATTGTTCACGAAAAGGGCGTACCCGCGGTCGAGGTCATTTCCACCGGCTCAGTGATCCCTCAGATACAGACTCTGGATTCCCCGGCGCGCCTCGTGATCGATCTTCCGAATTCAGTGTTGGCGATGACGACGAATCGCATCGAAGTGCAGAAGGAAAACATCACGGCGATTCGCGTCCGACAGTTTCAGAACAAGCCTCCGGTGACGCGCATTGTGCTCGACCTTCTCGCGCCCTACGGCCATTCCTGGGATGGGTCAGGCAACCGGCTGATGGTGCGCCTCAAGCCTCCCGAGGACGTGAATGCGGGTAAGAAATCGTCCTCTCCTCAGCCCGAGCCGCAGACGGGATACGAGTTAACCCGAGAGGCCGCCGTAGTGCCGGTCGCCGGAGAATCCGGCGCGACGGTTATGGATGCCAGCCGGCTGGCTGCTGGATCCGCAGTTACCGCAGGCTCGGACACGACCATTCTGCATCTTCCGCGCGGAGGCGAAGTGCGCGTCTGTCCAGGAACTACGCTCTCGGTGACGCCATCGCAGACCAAGCGCGACCTGATGTTCGGCATGAGTACCGGAGCGATCGAAACACACTACTCCCTTAGCGCGTCCGCCGATGCCGTAATGACGCCCGATTTCCGCATCATGTTCGCGGGGCCGGGAGAGTTTGACTTTGCCATCAGCGCCGACTCGCACGGCAACACTTGCGTGCGCGGAATGCGAGGAAATACCTCGTCGGCGATCGTCTCTGAGTTGATGGGCAATCGAATCTATCAGGTCCGGCCAACGGATCAAGTTGTTTTTCGCGCCGGGCAAATCGACAAGGTGGATAACGACGTTCCGTTAGAGTGCGGGTGCCCGCCTCCTCCGCCGCCAGTCTTGCGTGCCAGCAATGCAACCGCAACTGTGCCCGAATCGCAGGTTCCTGCGAAGGTTCGTTTGGGTGCGGGATCGCCTGGCGGCTCGATCAACGATGATCCTCAGCCTGGTACCGCGCTTTCCAACGGACCGGAAACGGCGGCGTTGCCGCGCACGCCGAGTAATGAAGTCCATGTGCAGATTGATGCGCCCTTCGTATTCAGTGCCAAGAACCGCGCCGCGATCGCAGCGGCGTCTCCACTACGCGCCACGCGAGAGCTTCCAGTGGAAGAGTCTCCCGATCGGCAGGTTCATCTGGATGCCGTGGTTCAACCTCCGCCGGGTCCTGACAAGAGCGAGCAAAAAAAATCGGGACACCGCGGATTCTTCGGACACGTGAAGGGCTTCTTCTCCTCAGTATTTCGATAGAGCCGGAAATCCTTTTCCCTGCTCGACGCGTCCTACGGCAAGTTAGCCCAACTTCTTGGACGCCGTCGTCAGGAGCGCGCCATGACCGCAGCATCTCTTGGACCGGGCCCCAGTCTGTTTTCGTTTCTCTCCGGCAATACGAATTCCAAAATCAGGCGGGAGGCATTTCTCCTTTCGCTCATGGGGCAGGCTGCCATTCTGGCACTGATTATTTATTTGACGCCGTACGTGATTCATGACACGGGAACGATTGTCCGGAATTTCTCCAATTCTCGGCAGCTACCACTGATTTTCTCTGGTCGCAACGGAGGAGGCGGCGGCAATCGCGACCCACTGGCGGCTTCGAGCGGAAATCCGCCGCGTGCTTCCCTCGAGACTCAGATTGTTCCTCCGACCGTTATCGTTCCGAAAGAGACGCCGCGCTTGCCGGTCGAACAAACAGTGGTTATCGCGCCGGACGTTAAATTTACACAGGTCGGCAAAATTGGAGATCCACTTTCTCCGTACACACATTGGTTTTCCAATGGGCCAGGTGGACCAACAGGAATCGGGCCTGGATGCTGCGGCGGAATCGGACCGTCAAGCGGTCCGGGAGTCGGAAACGGGCCTCCCGGCATTTATCCCGCCGGCAAGATGGGCACGACAATTCCTCAGCCGATCTATAGCCCGGAGCCGAGTTTTTCCGAAGAGGCGCGCAAAGCGAAATATCAGGGAACCGTGGTGCTCGTGATCGTGATTGGAAAGGACGGGCGTCCCTACGACATTCAAATTGGGCAGAGCTTAGGGTTGGGATTGGACCAAAAGGCAATCGAAGCGGTAAACCGCTGGCGTTTTCGCCCGGCCACATTGAACGGCGAACCAGTCGCTACAAAGATCGCCGTTCAAGTGGACTTCCATTTGTATTGACGCGGCTGGCCTGAAAACGACTAGCTGCGCCGGATGGCCTTGCGCAGCGGTTCAGCGCGTTCGCGCAAGTCCTCCGCTATCTCTGCTCCGCGATTGGCAACATCGCGCACACGATCTCCGACCTCGCGCACACGGTCTTTGGCTTCTTCGGCCCAGTCGTCGAGGCTGTCTTTCGCGCCTTCATAGCCGCGCTGCAGATCGCGTCGGAGTTGTTTCCCAGTCTTCGGCGCGAGCAGGAGGCCAGCCATCGCTCCAATGCCCATTCCGATCAGTAGAAATGTAATGGCGGTGCCAATGTTGCTTCCTTCCGAAGACTCGTAACGTCCACTGCCTATCATGAGGACCTCACTCTCTCTGCCCGCGAGGTGCGAGCCGTCTGATTTTCTCGCCGCTTCGGACTCCTGAATTCTAGTCCCGCGGCACGATAACACTAAGACAAAATTGTTCTTTCACTGCGTGCGACTTCGATGAGGTCACGGTGGCGAAGGTTTCTTTCCGGCGCAGCTGTGTGTAAAATAACAATTTAGCCCTCGTGGCGGCGCAACTTGTGGCTCGCCCCGCCCTTCGGTGGGCTGCGCTTGCCTCAGGGCAGGCTCTTCCGCCGGCTTCAAACCGCAATCGTACTAAGGAGAGTTCTTCAAGCGATGTCGATCCCTGCCACCCAGCTACGTCCCGGCATGATCATCAAGCACAACAATGATCTGCATTCCGTTTTCAGCGTGGAGCATCGCACGCCCGGTAACCTGCGTGCCTTCATTCAGGCCAAGCTGCGCAACCTGCGTACTGGGGCCATGTTCGAGCACCGCTTCCGCTCGCCCGACCCCATCGAGAAGATCAATGTCGATGAAGTGGAGATGCAGTTCCTTTATGCCGACGGCGATAGTTACTACTTCATGGACACGAACAACTACGAGCAGACGCACTTGACCAAAGATATTCTGGGCGACGCGGTCGAATATCTGATTCCGAATCTTGAGATCAAGGTCGAGTTTTTCGACGGTAAGGCCGTCGGGATCGAACTGCCCCAGACTGTGGTTCTGACGGTGATCGAGACTGAGCCCGGACTGAAGAGTGCCACCGCCTCCAGCGTGACCAAGGCGGCTAAGACCGAGACCGGTCTGGTCGTCCAGGTTCCTCCCTTCATCAACGAAGGCGAGAAGATCAAGGTCGATACGTCCGAAGGCGCTTACCTGTCGCGCGCGTAGGAAATTGTTGATTGTGGATTGTTGATTGTTGGTTGAAAAGGCGTGTGTAACTTTTCAGGCAAAAGTCATCAATCAACAATCAACTTTTTTATGACTGGGAAACCCATTGAGGCGCGCCGCTATTTCGTTCGCGGACGCGTGCAGGGCGTCGGCTTCCGCTGGTTTGTGGAGCGCGAGGCGCACATGTTAGGCATCGCGGGTTGGGTGCGGAATAATCACGACGGCAGTGTAGAGGTTCTGGCCCAGGGAACTCGAGATCAGTTGTCGGGACTGCACTCGCGTCTGCGCGAAGGTCCGCGGGCAGCGCGAGTGGATTCCGTAGAAGTTAATGATGCAAGTCCCGTCGCGGGGATGAGTTCATTCCGCATCGAAGGTGCGTGGTAGAAGAGTTCAAAGTTTCCATGTTTCAAAGACAAACTGCGCGAGATTCGCGATTTTTCTTTGAAACCTTGAAACTTTACATAACAGGAGCCGTGCAGATGTCAGCAACTACGTCCGTGAGTGTGGAGTACCTGAAGACGCTTATTCGTGAAGTGCCCGATTTCCCGAAGAAGGGCATTCTCTTTTATGACATCACCACGCTTCTGAAAGACAAGACGGGATTTGCCACCCTGATCGACAAGCTTTCCGAACATTACATTTCGCAGGACGTCGATCTCGTTCTTGGCATGGAGGCCCGCGGCTTCATCTTCGCGCCGGCCCTGGCGTATCGATTGAATGCGGGATTCGTGCCCGTCCGGAAGCCCGGAAAACTTCCCGCGGAATGCGTGAGGTACGATTACGCGCTGGAATACGGAACGAATACGCTCGAGATACATAAAGATGCGATTCAGAAAGGCCAGCGCGTGCTGATTGTAGACGATCTGCTCGCGACCGGCGGAACGGCCGAAGCCACCGCCAGGCTTGCCGAATCGCTGGGTGCCAAGATTGCCGGCCTGGGATTCGTGGTGGAGCTCGACTTTCTGAAAGGCCGCGACAAATTGAAGGATTACGAGGTGATGTCGCTGCTCCGCTACGACAAGTAGGCCGGTCGAAAACAGAAAGCGGGCCGACCCGTAGAGGGTGCGGCCCGTTTCTTTCTATAAATAATTGTTCTTTACTTCCAGACGCGTTCGACCAGAACCACCAGTCCGATCCAGAAAGCCGCGCTGAATGTCACCGAGAGAGCCAGACCGGAAATCGCGCCCCAGTTCAACTTCTTCTGGGGATCAATCTGCTCATATTCTGACCATGAATCGACAGCCGCCAGGTCCGTTGAAGATGGGACAGATCCGCTCCAGCGTTCGGGAATGGCTCGAAGACGAAGGATGCGGGTGCTCGCCTGGGGGGAGAACTGCAGCAGTTTGGAACTCACGAGGCACCTCCGCAATTACGAATGCAAGTTTCCTACCATATATTCGAAGTTTGCAAGTGACTGAAAATATGACCCAATTGTACTGCCGGGCTGTGTCCGGTTGACCATTTGTGTCAAAAAAGCGCCGGAAGACTGACAATTCCTGTGTGATTTCCCGCACACTTCTTAATCCTCACCCAGCATCAGGTGGGAGGTCTTGGGTAAATAGCTCTTGCGCCAAAACCAGTCTTCCATCGCCTCTTTCAATTGATTCAGGGGCACGCCTGATCCGATTTCCATGCTGCCGTCCGAAACCGGAAGAGTATCGTCAAAAACGCTGGCATTGGTAAAGTTGCGCATCGAGAACGAATCGAGCCATTTCAACGGGCAGGGAAGCTTTTTTCCGTTTTGCTCGTATTCGACTCGGATCTTGCGGGCGAACATTTGTTGATTAAAACACAGCGAGCTTTTCCCGAAAACCCTCTCCCGTACAAAGGAAAAACCTGAATGTCTGGAGTAAACAGACATTCAGGTTTCCGTTCAACTCGCCCGGAACAATTACGAACGAACTTTCAGATGCGGGGCAAGTTCGTTGACCTTCGGGTCCTTGGAAAACCTTTTTTCCCGGATGGGACTGAATAAGAACTCGTGTCCCGTCACGCGCCCCGGGTAATACCACTTCAGAAGCGCCTGAGGCTCGGCCGAAGGCCTTTCAGCAAACGTCAGCTGGGTGTGACTGGTTGACGTCGGCCGAATCGTCGGCACGGTCACCAGAGTCGCATATTCGTGGTTCCAATGTTTGCTAAACACTTCTACGACGTTCCGGTTTGCAGGCCCGTTCGCCAGAATGAACCAATAAGTCCCCGCCGGAAGAGTCACGTGAGGAAGTGCCACAGGCTGGTTGAACGACAATTCCGTTTTTTGATTCCACTCATCCGCATGCGCGGCAGGCAGAAAAGCGGCACAGGCCAGAATCAATCCGAACGCAACAGATAATGCTCTTCTCATCCACATATCCTTTCTCCTTCTGATCCCTCTATTAAGTAGGAAGGCCGGAAGATTCAACGGGTTGTCTTTTGCGCCTTTATATCGTGACACGATACATAAAAAAATATGGCCAACGGATTTTGCGCTCATGCATTACGGCAAATCCCTGAACACGAGAAGGAAAAGCCCTCAGAGATGAGGGCGGAATCCGAAGAAAACAGCGCTGTTTTCGCGTGAATTGTTTCGTTATCGCTGCAGCTTTGGCCCGGCAGCTTTGACTTCAGGCGGGGCATCGAACTTTTCAAAATTCTTGCTGAAGCGTTCGCGCAGATCCTGCGCGGCTTTGTCGTAAGCAGCTTTGTCGGGCCATGCGTTGCGCGGATTCAAAATCTGCGGCGGAACGCCTCGACAGGCTTTCGGAATACTGAACCCGAACGTCGGCTCGACTTCAAATTCCTGATGGATTAATTCGCCCTCCACCGCCGAATCTACCATCGCTCGCGTGAAGGGGATACTCATACGCTTTCCAACGCCATAAGGGCCGCCTTGCCATCCCGTGTTAACGAGCCAGCATTGCGCATGGTGTTCGCGCAGGCGGCGACCGAGCATCTCCGCGTAGACCTTGGGGGCTAATGGCAAAAATGGCGATCCAAAACACGTCGAGAATGTTGCGGAGGGCTCTTTCACTCCAGCCTCAGTTCCTGCGATCTTGGCGGTATATCCCGAGAAGAAGTGATACATGGCCTGTTCTGGAGTTAGTTTCGAAATGGGCGGCAGAACTCCGAATGCATCGGCAGTCAGGAAAACCACGTTTCGCGGATGCCGGCCGATTCCCGGGATCACCGCATTGTCGATGAACTCAACGGGATATGCCGCGCGCGTATTCTCGGTCTTGCTGTCGTCGTCGTAATTGGGTATACGAGTATGTTCGTCGAGGGTGACGTTCTCCAGTACGCAACCAAAGCGCAGCGCATTCCAGATCTGCGGCTCATTCTGTTTCGAGAGCTTGATGCATTTGGCGTAGCAACCACCCTCAAAATTGAAGATGCCATCGGCGCTCCAGCCGTGTTCATCATCGCCGATCAGATCGCGCGAAGGATCCGCGGAGAGTGTCGTCTTCCCCGTGCCCGAAAGTCCGAAGAACAGCGCGCTCACGCCATTGTGTCCGACATTTGCAGAGCAATGCATCGGAAACACATTGCGCTGGGGTAACAGGAAATTCATCACGCTGAAAATGCACTTTTTCATTTCGCCGGCATAGGAGGTACCGCCGATCAGCACGGTGCGCCGCATGAAGTTGAGCAGAATGAATACCTCGGAGTTCACGCCATCACGCTTGGGATCGGCCTTGAACTCCGGAGCCGAGATCACCGTGAATTCTGGACGGTGAGTTCTGAGTTCCTGTGGAGTGGGCCGTATGAACAACTGCCGTACAAACAGATTGTGCCAGGCATATTCGTTCACGATGCGCACAGGCAGTCGGTAGTTGGGATCGGCTCCGCAGAACAAGTCCTGCACGTAAAGTTCGCGTCCGCGGAGATGCTCCATCACCCGCGCATAAAGAGCGTCAAATTTTGACGGCTCAAACGGAGCGTTCACCGCACCCCACGCCACGGTGTGCTCGCTCATTTCGTCCCTGACGATGAACTTGTCTTTCGGGGACCGGCCGGTGCGATTCGTATATCCCACAATGGCGCCGTTGGCCGCTAGCATTGCTTCCTCCCGCCGGATGGAATGCTCAACCAGCATCGCCGGCGGCAGATTGAAATACGTGCGGCCTTCACTCAGCAACTCGGCTACGTCGCTGACATGCATCATGGTAGCCATCGGGGGATCTCCTAACCGTTCCCAAAAACAGGGTTCAAAGCAAAAGCGCTCTATTCTCGCTCAAAACCGCGGCGCTTGCCAAGGAAGCCAACGCGTCAGTTTAGAAGAATCGTTATTCTTCGTGTATGCACAAAACCACTGAAGTTAGATGCAGAGGATCCCGTAACCGATTTCGAGGGGAATGTTTGAAGACGCGCCGTCGGTGCGGGTTCGTTTGGCAATAACGTTCTTGCGAAACCGAGCGGCAGAAATTAATCAGACGAGGTCTTGTAGTCGCATGCGCTCCGACAGGGTTCGCAATACATCAGGCCATCGTCGCAGATCCGAACGTCAATTACGGACTGACACAAGCAGCAATACTTCTCGCATTGACATGCGCCCTCGGCCTGTTCGCATTGCGCGCACCGATACTTTGCAGTTCCTGTCCCAGTGCTCATGAATACAATCTAGCGTGCGTACTGCGAAGCGGAAACGTGACGTAAGTAATCCCGCAGGTCCGGGCAGGGCATCAATTTGGTTAACCATTACGCATGGATCGATGATCCGCACCTGCGTCTTATCCCGCGAAGTTCCTGACCCCATCCCGATCGCTACTCCTAATCCCTGCCCTATATAATTTCCACAATGACTTTCCAACATCTTCTGGATGGCGTGGAGTTTCTCAGCCAGAGCGGAAATCCCGACGTCACCAGTGTGGAATACGACTCGCGTCGCGTGAAACCGGGGAGTCTATTCGTTGCGATGCACGGCGAGACTTCCGACGGCAATCGCTTCATCGACAAAGCGATTCAATCTGGAGCGGTCGCGATTGTGACGGATTCACCCAGTGAAAAACCGCGTGAAGGAGTGGCGTGGGCACTCGTCCCCCATGGACGACGCGCGCTCGCTCGGCTGAGTCAGAATTTCTACCGACATCCGGCCGAGCGCATTGCTGTTACCGGCATCACGGGAGCGAACGGCAAGAGCACAACGGCATTTCTGGTCGAGGCGATTCTGTCCGCGGCGGGACGAAAAAGCGCGCTGATTGGGACGATTCAATATCAGGTTGCCGGTCGCGTTTTTCCTGCCCCGCACACTACTCCGGAGGCTCTAGAACTCGCGCGCCTGTTCAGCGAGGCGCTTGGTCTCGGTGCCACCGAAGCTGTGATGGAAGTTTCTTCTCACGCTCTTGCGCAGCAACGTGTCTTCGGCGTGCCTTTCGACGTGGCCGTATTCACGAATCTGACGCGCGATCATCTCGACTATCACAACACGATGGACGAATACTTTTCCGCCAAGCGAGTTCTGTTCGAAGGTTGTGGCACTGATCCGCCGCGCGCTGCAATTACGAATCTCGACGACGAATTTGGAGCGAAGCTTGCCGACTTCAGCCGCAAACGGAGCGCGGTTGTCCTCACCTACGGATGGGATCGCGGCGACTTTCATGCAAAGAATGCTGACATCGCTCCGCGCGGAACGCGCTTCGACCTGGTTACTCCGGAAGAAAAGATCGCCGTTTTTTCTCCGCTGATCGGCCGCGTCAACGTCTACAACATTCTCGCCGCGAGCGCCGCATCTTATGCGCGCGGATGCAACGCTTCCGCGATCGTTCGTGGCATAGCCGCTCTCACGCACGTCCCCGGAAGATTCCAGCGCGTGGATTGCGGCCAGCCGTTCACAGTCGTTGTCGACTATGCCCACACCGACGATGCCCTGCGGAATCTGACCGCGCTCGCCCGGGAGTTCGTCTCTCGTGACGGCGGATCGGCGCGAGTGATCACTCTGTTCGGCTGCGGCGGAGATCGCGACCGCGCCAAGCGTCCCATGATGGGCGAAGCCGCCGGACGCGGCAGCAATTTCGTAATCCTTACTTCCGACAATCCACGCAGCGAGGATCCTCGGGCCATCATCAACGATGCGCTGGTCGGGCTGCAGAAGACCGGCGTGAAATACAGCGTGGAAGTCGATCGCAGAAAGGCGATTGCCTCGGCTATCAACGAAGCGCGGCCCGGGGATATCGTGTTGCTGGCGGGAAAAGGTCACGAGAAAGTGCAGGTCACGCGCGAAGGATCGAATCCGTTCGATGACGTCGACGTAGCGCGCCAGGCGCTCAAAGCCAGCGGATTCGACTGCGAATCTGCCGCCGTGGAGCGCACCGCATGAAACTCAAGCTGGCGAAGATTGCAGAGTTCATTTCGGCTCCAGGTGCGGAGCTACCCGATCCGGAATCCATCGCGCACGGATATTCCATCGATTCGCGCACCATCGCGCCCGGCCAGCTTTTCTTTGCCGTGAAGGGCGAGCGTCTCGACGGTCACGATTTTGTCGCCGCCGCTCTCGACCGCGGTGCGGTTGGAGCCGTAGTCCGCGCCGACCAATTGCATCGCTTTCCCCAGAAGATCAGCCTGTTACCCGTCGAAGACACGCTCACCGCGCTTCAATCACTGGCCACGGCTGTTCGCAAACTATGGGGCAAGCCTCTCATCGGAGTGACCGGTTCAGCAGGCAAGACCACGACGAAGGAAGCCATCGCCCACGTACTGGGCTCAAATTTTCGCGTGCTGAAATCGGAAGGCAACTTCAACAATCATTTCGGATTGCCTCTGATGCTGCTGAAGATCGAGCCCGAGCACGATCTGGCCGTGATTGAGATGGGTATGTCGCACGGCGGAGAAATCCGCGCGCTGGCGAAGATTGCTCAGCCTGAAATCGGAGTCGTCACCAACGTCGCGCCCGTGCATCTCGAATTCTTCGATTCCGTCGCAGGAATCGCTCGCGCGAAATACGAACTGGTCGAATCTCTACCCGCCAGTGGAATTGCCGTCCTCAACGCCGACGACGAGTATGTCTCGCAGTTCGGCCGTGGTTTCAAGGGCAGCGTGATCAGCTACGGCAGAAGTTCGACCGCCGACGTCCGCGCGGAAAATGTCGGATCCTGCGGCGCGTCAGGTTCTCAATTCGACATTCTCACTCCCGCCGGACACGCGCATGCCACACTTCCGCTCGTCGGAGAACACAATATCCTGAATGCGCTGGCTGCAGTTTCCGTCGGGCTCGCACGCGGCATGACAATCGAAGAGTCCGCAGCTGCCCTTGCCACGATGAAACCTGCCGACAAGCGGGGGCAGGTTCTCCAACTGGATAACATCACGGTCATCAACGATTGCTACAATTCCAATCCGAAAGCGCTCAACGCAATGGTCGATGCACTGGCCTCGATGAAGGCCCAGCGCCGCATCGTGGTCGCAGGCGAGATGCTCGAGCTCGGCCCGGCTGGCGAGGAGATGCATCGAGATGCTGGTCAGCACATGGGCGAGAAGAAGATCGACCTGCTCGTCGGTGTGCGCGGACTGGCGCAGGCCATGGTCGAGCGTGCGAGAGACGCGGGAACAAATGCTGTATTCGTTGCCACTCCCGAAGAGGCAGGCGAGTGGCTGGCCCGCGAAACGCGCGATGGCGACGTGGTGCTGCTCAAAGCTTCGCGCGGCGTGAAACTGGAAAAGGCTTTAGAAACATGGCAAGCGAAGCGGGTTGCAACAAGCTGATTGCTGACTGCTGAAAGCTGAGTGGTGTTGTCGGAGGCTCATTGCTCTATTGGCTGTTATTCCTGAAGCTGCAACATTACGTTGCGCCCTTTCGTATTTTCCGATACGTCACCTTCCGCACGGCATTCGCCAGCCTGACCGCTCTGTTCACAGCTTTGATCGTAGGCCCGCTGGTCATCGGACGGCTTCGCGATTTCCAGATCGGCCAATACATTCGTGAGGAAGGTCCGAAGGCCCATCAGAAAAAGGCTGGGACCCCCACGATGGGCGGCTTGCTAATTGTCATCGCGATCGTCGTTCCAACATTGCTGTGGGCCGACCTGAGCAACCGCTTCGTGTGGATCGCTGTCTTCTCCGTCTGCGCATACGCCGCGATCGGATTCACCGACGACTACACAAAAGTCACGCACCGCCGCAATCTCGGCCTCACCGGACGCGCGAAGCTCGCTCTGCAGATCGCCACCAGCATCATCATCGCTTCGATGCTGATCGCCATGCAGACCTATGGGATGTACTCGACCAAGCTGATCGTGCCCTTCTTCAAACAGTTTCATCCCGATCTGGTGGTCGGCGTTCTGGAGCGCAATCCGCACCTGTGGCCGCTCGCGTTCCTGCCGTTCATGGCTTTTGTCGCGCTGGTCATTGTCGGTTCCAGCAACGCGGTCAATCTTACGGATGGTTTGGATGGCCTGGCGATCGGCTGCACCGTGATCGCAGCGGGCGCCCTCACCGTGCTGACGTACGTCAGCGGCCATGCAACCTTCGCGACCTATCTCGAACTTCAGCGCATGCCCCAGGTGGCCGAGTTGACCGTTTTTTGCGGGGCCATGGTCGGAGCTTCCATTGGATTTCTCTGGTATAACGCGCATCCAGCGGAAGTCTTCATGGGCGATGTCGGATCGCTCGCGCTCGGCGGCGCCATCGGAACCGTCGCCGTCATCGTGAAGCAGGAACTACTGTTGCCATTCATTGGCGGAATCTTTGTCATTGAGGCCCTCTCGGTCATCCTGCAGGTCGGCTCGTACAAATTGCGCAAGAAACGCATCTTCAAGATGGCTCCCATCCATCATCACTTCGAGTTGCTGGGATGGTCCGAATCCAAGGTGATCGTGCGCTTCTGGATTGCATCTCTGGTATTTGCATTGTTTGCCCTGACAACCCTCAAGCTCCGCTAACTAAACCATCACCGAATTGTTGATTTTTTGATTGTTGAATAAACCCCACTTGCCCCCGAATGCGATAAGATTTTCATTCAACAATCAACGATCAAAATTCAACAATTATCCGCATGGAACTGAACGGCAAACGCGTGCTGGTGGTGGGCCTCGGGAAGTCGGGCGTGGCCTCGGCTCTGTTTCTGAAAAAACACGGAGCCAATGTCGCAGTTTCCGATACCAAGAGTGGAGACGAACTGCGCAACGAGATTCCGGTGCTGCTCGATCACGGAATCACCGTCGAAACCGGAGGCCATGGCGACCGCACTTTTCGCGGACAAGACCTGATCGTCGTTTCACCGGGAGTTCCGGTCGATGCGCCTCCGCTCGTACAAGCTCGTTCGCTTGGCGAAAGCGTCATTGGAGAGGTTGAACTCGCGGCACAATTTCTGCCCGGCCCAATCGTGGCCATCACAGGTTCAAATGGGAAGACAACCACGACTACGCTCACCGGCGAAATTATGGCGGCTGCCGGATTTTCGACGCTCGTCGGAGGCAACATTGGTACCCCGGCGATTTCACTTGCGGACCGCGCCAACAAAGAAACCGTGATCGTGCTCGAAGTTTCAAGCTTTCAACTTGAAACGATCGCCACCTTCCGCCCGAAAGTTGCTGTCGTGCTCAACGTCACTCCCGACCACCTCGATCGGCATCGCACGCTCGACGTTTACGTCAACGCGAAGGCCCGTATCTTCGAGAACCAGCAATCAAGTGACTTCGCTGTTCTCAACGAGGATGATCCGACCTGCGTTACCCTGGCCGGGCGCGCTCGTGCGCAGGTCTTCTGGTTCAGCCGCCATAAGGAAGTGCGCCAGGGAGCATGGGTGAGCGAGGGCAAGATTTTGTTTCGGGATGCGAAGGGCCAGCGCGAGATTCTCGATGTCGCCGACATCCCACTAAAAGGCGCGCACAATCTTGAAAACGTGCTGGCTGCCGTTTGCGCCGGAGCGCTGATGGGCTGCGCTCCTGAGAAAATCCGTCAGGCCGTTCACGAATTCAAGGCCGTCGAGCACCGTCTCGAATTTGTGGCGTCGATCCGCGGCGTCGATTATTACAACGATTCCAAGGCTACCAATGTCGATGCCACGGTCAAAGCCCTGGAATCATTTCCCGCGAACATTCACCTGATTCTTGGCGGCAAGGACAAAGGCAGCGATTACACAGTCCTGAATGATCTGCTGCGCAAACGAGTGAAGCGGGTTTACACGATAGGCGCAGCTGCCGCAAAGATCGAATCGCAGATCGTTTCCGCCAAAGACGGCGGCCCCGAACTCGTCCACGCCGAAACCCTCGAGAACGCCATCCGCAAGGCCAGCGCTGTCGCACAAGAAGGGGACATTGTTCTGTTAGCTCCGGCCTGCGCCAGTTTCGATCAGTTCAAGAGTTACGAGCACCGAGGGAAGGTCTTCAAAGAAGTAGTCCGATCATTGTCCTAAGGTCTTCCCCATGGAGCCACAGAGGCACAGAGAAGATCTTCTTAAGTTTTGCCTTCTCCGAGTCTCGCTGACTCAGTGGTGAGACTGCCGCGTACCAAAACAATCAACAATCAAAACTCAACATCAACAATTCTTCCTCACCGCTCCGTGGTGAAATAAATGTCCCATGGCGAAGCGCGTGAGTGTCGACCGCTGGCTGTTCACCGTCACCATGCTTCTGGTGTTTGTCGGACTGGTGATGGTCTTTTCCGCGTCAGCCGTCATGGCTCGCGAGCGTTTCGGATCGCCCTACGCATTTCTCTCCAAGCAGCTGATCTGGGCTGTCGCCGGACTCGCCACCATGGTGGTCACGATGCGAGTCGATTACCGGCGCTACAAGAATCCCGGTCTGGTCTTTTCGTTCATGGGCGTGACCACGCTGCTGCTGATCTCGGTTTTCTTTCTCGACCGCTCGCATAATACGCATCGCTGGATTCACGCCGGAGGCTTCTCGTTCCAGCCCTCGGAACTCGCGAAACCCGTCTTGATCCTGTTTCTGGCCTACTTCCTAGAGAGCCGCGGCAAGACCATGGACGACGTCCGCAACACGCTCATTCCCGCGGCCGCTCCGGTTATCGTCTTTCTGGGACTCATCGTGTTGCAGCCCGATCTCGGCACGGCCATCGCGTGCGCCAGCATTTCCGCCTGCATCCTTTATGTCGCGGGCATGCGGATGCGCTACTTCGGGTATGCCTTCGCCGCCGCGCTGCCACCGCTCTATTTCCTGATCTTCCACGTCGCATGGCGCCGCGACCGTATCCTGGCGTTCCTCAACCCTTATGCCGACCGGCAAGGTAGCGGATTCCACATCATCCAGTCGCTGATCGCGGTCGGCACGGGAGGCATCACCGGCGTCGGCTTGATGGAAGGCAAGCAGAAGCTGTTCTACCTGCCCGAGCCGCACACGGATTTCATTTTTGCCGTGACCGCCGAAGAACTCGGATTGGTGGGCGCTGTCTTTGTCGTTACGCTGTTTGCAATTTTTCTGTGGCGCGGGATGCGGGTCTCTTGGCGCACAGAAGATTTGTTTGGCCGCTATCTTGCCGTGGGCATCACCAGCATGGTCGTCCTTCAGGCCTTCATCAACATCAGCGTAGTGCTGGGCATGATGCCCACAAAAGGCATTCCACTGCCGCTGGTTTCCTACGGAGGATCGTCGCTATTCGTGACCCTGGCCTGCATTGGCGTGCTGCTGAACATCACCAAGCAGACCGAATAAGGAATTGTCGATTGTTGATTCTTGATTGTTGATTTAACTTCTCCTTGTGGCTCCCTTGCGGCCCATCTCCATGGCTTTTCAATCAACAATCAAAAATCAACAATCAACAATCCGACCGATGGTTGCCGTCGCCGGAGTCCGCTAATCCATGCGCGCAATCCTGGCGGGCGGAGGCACCGGCGGACACGTCATTCCCGCGCTCGCTATTGCCAACCAACTCAAGCAAAGCTACGACGCCGAATGTTTGTTCATCGGCACAGCGCGCGGGATTGAGAACCGTCTTGTCCCAGCGGCCGGATATCCGCTGCAACTGGTTCGCGTGGGCGCGCTAAAAAACGTCAGCATCATGACCCGGCTCAAGACTTCGTTTGACCTGCCCCGCGCCGTCTGGAGTGCCGGCCGCATGCTGAACGAATTCGCGCCCGACGTTGTTATCGGCGTCGGCGGATACGCCTCGGGTCCGGCCATGCTATCCGCGGTCTTGAAGCACATCCCGACGCTCGCCTTCGAGCCCAACGTCGTTCCCGGATTTGCCAATCGCATGGTTGCCAAATTCGTGTCCGGCGCGGCGGTCCATTTCGAAGAAAGCGCGAAATACTTCCGCCACGCCGAGGTCACCGGAGTTCCGGTGCGTCAGGCATTTTTCGAGATTCCTCCCAAGCGCGGTGGGACGCCGACCGTTCTGGTCTTCGGCGGAAGCCAAGGAGCGCACGCCATTAATGAAGCTGTATTCCGCTGCTTGCCGGTCCTGCAGCGGGAAGCGCCCGGGATTCACATCATTCATCAGACCGGGGAGCGTGACTATAATGACGCCCTGGTAGCGTACAAGTCGCATCACGAGTCGGCCGAAGTCTTCAAGTTCATCGAGGACATGCCGGGCGCATTTGCGCGGGCCGATCTGGTTGTGTGCCGTTCGGGAGCGAGCACCGTGGCCGAAATCGCGGCAGCAGGGAAGCCGGCCGTGTTCGTTCCATTTCCGCGCGCAGCGGACGATCATCAGCGAGTCAACGCCGAAGCCTTGGCGAAACATGGCGCCGCAATCGTAGTAGAAGAGTCAAGGCTCGAAGGAGTCTGGCTGGCGGAAACGATCGCAGTGCTGCTGCAGGATCCGCAACGCTTACGGCAAATGAGCGAAGCGGCACGAGCCCTGTCGCATCCAAACGCAGCGCGGGATATTGCGGCAATGGCAGCACGGGTCGCAGGAATCGAGGGAATTGAGTAATTGGGTAACTTGGTAATTGAGTAATGGTTGTGGCCTCACAGTGTGCCCTGCTGCAATATTCCGAAGGTGGGATTTTTTAAAATTGCCCAATTACTAAATTACCCAATTACCCAATTTTTTCTATGTTCGCAAAAATCCAACGCATCCACTTCGTAGGCATCGGCGGGATCGGCATGAGCGGTATTGCCGAGGTCTTGCTGAATCTTGGCTACAAAGTCTCCGGCTCCGACCTGAGGAGTTCGACGGTCACGCAGCGCCTCGCCAGTCTTGGGGCAATCACGTTTGAAGGACACCGT
>Ga0070735_10000680_pt1 | contig 35318 bp, 34 predicted proteins | sample Coa_R1_FD_66443 | JGI IMG/M metagenome (GOLD analysis project Ga0070735, IMG submission 66443) | Surface soil microbial communities from Centralia Pennsylvania, which are recovering from an underground coalmine fire - Coalmine... | ecosystem: Environmental > Terrestrial > Soil > Unclassified ...
AGATGCAGGTCGAGCTCATCACCCCCATTGCCATCGAGCAGGGCCTGCGCTTTGCCATCCGCGAAGGTGGCCGCACCGTTGGCGCCGGCGTCGTCACTGCCGTCAAGGAGTAAGTCGTGGCCACCAAAAGCAAGGAAAACCGCATCATCGTGACCCTCGCCTGCACGGAGTGCAAGGAACGGAACTACACAACCGAGAAGAATCGCCGGAATGATCCGGAGCGTCTCGAGTTCGACAAGTTCTGCAAGCGCTGCCGCAAGCACACGTCACACCGCGAGACACGATAGAGCACGCAATACCCGAGGGCCGGCCCCCGAGATGGGGCCGGTCTTCTGTTTGTGCAAAGAACCCGTCGGAGAAATCGAGGTCGCGGGCGGGGTGAGTCCCTCCTCAGGTCACGGTCCCCCTCGCTCCGGCAATGCCGGAGGCTTTGACAGTGTGGTGAATACCTCGGTATACTTGCTTGAACCGAGCCCGCGTGGGCCGGTCCTATTAATTTATGGACCAGAAACCGAGCTGAGTAACTCGGGAACGAAGGCCCGTAGCTCAATTGGTAGAGCACTGGTCTCCAAAACCAGGGGTTGCACGTTCGAGTCGTGTCGGGCCTGCCAGAGTACCTTGCGCCGGCCATCCTGTGGGTCCGTCGTCCCGGGCGGAGCGAATCCCGACCGCCCGCAGCCGCTTCCATCGAGGTGAACCGTGGCCAAGTCAACCGCATCAACGCCGCAAGACAAAGCCGCCGGTCGGTCGTTGCTTGGATCTCGTGGTCCGGCGCGCGACGGCAGCCGTCCGCAGGCGAGTGTCCCGGCGCGGCGCAATCCGCCCAATCTCTTCGCCTTCTTCCAGGAGTCGAGGGCCGAGCTCCGCAAGGTGACGTGGCCGACCCGACAGGAGGCAAGCAATCTGACGCTGGCCGTCATTGGGATGACGGTCGGGATTGCCGCCTTCCTGGGCATTTGCGATGAGATCCTCAACCGCGTGATCGCGCCACTCATTGGCGCACATTAGAGAGACGGTTTGAATGACAGCACTGAGGGAGACCCCCGACACCGCGACGCTCGAGACAGGCGCTGACGAGCAAGAGGCAGCCACCGTCATACCCGACGACTCGAAGTGGTACGTCATCCACACGTACTCCGGTTACGAAAAGAAGGTGAAGAAGAATCTCGAGCACCGCATCGACTCGATGGGAATGAAGGACAAGATCTACCAGGTGGTCGTACCCGTCGAGAACGAAATCGAGATCAAGAACGGCCAGCGGGTACCCGTCGAGCGCAAGATGTTCCCGGGGTACGTGCTGGTGAACATGATCGAGCTGCGGGAAGGTGATGACGCCTCCAATCAGGCCTGGTTCGTGGTGCGAAACACACCAGGGGTCACCAGCTTCGTCGGCTCTGGAACGCGCCCGATTCCGCTCCTGGACCGTGAGGTCAGCGCCATCCTCAAGCAGTCGAAAGAAGAGGCGCCGAAGGTCAAGCCGACCTTCACCCGCGGTCAGAACGTTCGTATCATCGACGGACCGTTTGCCGAGTTCATCGGAGTCGTGGACGAAGTCAGCGCCGAGCGCAACAAAGTGAAGGTCCTCGTCAGCTTCTTTGGCCGCGAGACGCCGGTCGAGCTTGACTTCCTTCAGGTCGAGAAGCTGTAGCGCACATTAGTTGCTCGTAGCGCGCTTCTACGGCGTGCCGCTCGCGCGTGCCTGGGGCGCACAAGGAGAAGAGATCGTTGGCAAAGAAGATCAAGACCGTCATCAAGCTTCAGATCGATGCAGGCAAGGCGACGCCCGCTCCGCCAGTGGGACCGGCGGTTGCACCGCACCTGAACGTTATGGAGTTCGTCAAGCAGTACAACGAGCGAACCGCGGCTCAGGCGGGAACCGTCGTCCCCGTCGAGATCACCGTTTTCGAGGACCGGTCGTTCACGTTCGTGCTGAAGACCCCGCCGGCCGCCGAGCTATTGCGCAAGGCGGTGGGGGTGGCGAGTGGCTCGGCCACACCAAATCGAGCCAAAGTCGGGACGATCAGCCGCGACCAGCTGCGGGAAATCGCCCAGACGAAGCTACCCGATCTCAATGCCACATCGATCGAAGGTGCCGAGAAGATCATCGCCGGCACCGCGCGGAGCATGGGCATCGAGGTCGAGCGCTAGGAGTCGAGAGCTGGGCCGGACAGCCGGCTCGGCGCGAAAGTTGGGAGGCCGGTGTCAGGCCGCGGTACCAACGAGAGGAGTGAAACATGACACAGTTAAGCCAGCGTGGCAAGAAGTACCGCCAGGCGGTAGAGGCGATCGAGCCCGACCGGCAGTACGCGCCACAGGAGGGCGTCGAGCTCGTCAAGCGGGTTTCGACGTCGACGTTCGACGGTACGGTCGAGCTCCACATGCGGCTCGGCGTCGACCCGCGGCACGCCGACCAGGTGGTGCGTGGAGTGGCAATTCTTCCGCACGGCACCGGCAAGCGTCCACGCATCATTGCCTTTGCCCAGGGAGACAAGGCACGTGAAGCTGAAGAGGCCGGCGCCGACGAGGTCGGGGGTGAGGAGCTCGCAAAGCGGATTCAGGACGGCTGGCTCGAGTTCGATGTCGCCGTCGCCACCCCGGACATGATGGGCGTTGTGGGCCGGCTGGGCCGCGTTCTCGGTCCGCGCGGGCTGATGCCGAACCCGAGAACTGGAACGGTGACCGCCGATATCGGCCGGGCCATCGACGAAATTCGCCAGGGGCGAGTCGAGTTCCGGGTGGACCGCACCGGCATCATTCACGTGCCGATCGGAAAGGTGTCGTTCGAGCCGCAACAGCTGCTGGACAATCTCGGAACAATGGTGGATGCAATCGTCCGGGCACGCCCCAGTGGCGCTCGCGGCACCTACGTTCGCAGCATCGCGCTGTCGCCGACGATGGGACCGGGTGTCGCGCTCGATACCGCCGCCACGACGGCGCTCGAGGCACATTGACACGGCGCCGCAAGCGCGGCATATACTTTGTAGCCAACAACCGTATAGCCAGAGACAGCAGGAGCGTTCGCCGCTTAATCAGTCCTGCCGAGGCACGAGCACACAATCACGATGTGTCATTGCGCCTCGGAAGGAACTTCCGGGGCGCTTCGCGTGATTGGAGGTTTCAATGCCAACCGCCGAAAAGGCGCAAACGATCGAGGAGCTCGCACAGAAGCTGCGGGATAGTAAAGGTGCCGTGCTGCTGGACTACCGCGGCCTGAACGTCCGACAGATCACCGACCTGCGTCGGCAGCTTCAGCGTGAGGATGTGGAGTTTACCGTGGCGAAGAACACGCTGCTGCGGATCGCCGCCGAGCGCGCCGCCGTGGACGTGTCCGGGGAGCTGCTCGAGGGGCCGACCGCGGTCGCCTTCGGCTGGCGTGACGAGGTAACGCCGGCACGCCTCCTCGCAGAGTTCGTCCGGCGCAATCGCGTGGTGTCCCTCAAGGGCGGAGTGATCGGCGGCCGTTCGCTCGATGCGACGCAGATCGGGCGAGTTGCCGAGCTCCCCTCGCGCGATATCCTGCTCGGCCGGCTTCTCGGCGCGTTCCAGGCGCCGGCGGCTCGCGCCCTCGGCGTGCTGCAAGCGCCCGCCCGAGAAGTGGCCGGGCTAGCCCAGGCGCTGGCTGACCAGCGCCAGTCCGCCGCCTGAGCGGCGTCACGTTCCGCATCCAAGTCAGATTCCAGCCTCTCCGGCCGACTGACCGGTCAGTAATCACCCACCCAGCGCATTCAAGGAGGATACCGTGGCAGTAGCACAGAAAATGAGCACCGACGAGCTGCTCCAGCAGTTCGAGCAGATGACCATCCTGGAAATTTCGGACTTCATCAAGGCCTTCGAAGATCGATTCGGCGTGACCGCCGCCGCACCGGTCGCGGCCGTCGCCGCCGGGCCCGCTCCAGCCGCCGCCGCTGAGCCGGTCGAGGAGCAGACGGAGTTCACCGTCATGCTGACTGGCGCCGGCCAGCAGAAGATCAACGTGATCAAGGCGGTGCGCGAGATTACGCAGCTCGGCCTGAAGGAGGCCAAGGCGCTGGTCGACGAGGCGCCGAAGCCGGTAGTCGAGAACGTACCGCGCGAGCGTGCCGACGAGGTAGCGAACAAGCTCAAGGAAGCTGGCGCCGACGTCGAAATCAAATAGCCGTCAGAAGCAGGACGGGGGGCGCACACCCTGCGCCCCCCTCTTTTCATTTCCTGCGGGCGACCAGATCCCATACTTCCCAGAGCTCCGGCGCGCCGAGCAGATAGGCTGAGGCTCCGAACGTGGCGAGGCCGACGCCCACCTCGAAGACTACCGTTACCAGCGCTCCGATACCGCGTTGTGGGAGAACGGCGGTAAAGGGATCCAGCATGACGTACAGCGCAAGTCCCATGACCGCGCTCGCGATAACCGTGTCGCGCAGTGTCCCGGCGAGACTCGCTCGTCCGATGCCCCCCAACCGCGAGTCAAGCGCGACCACGAGCCAGACCGCCTGAACCAGCGTCGCGATAGCGGTGGCAAGGGCGAGCCCTCCCTGTCCCGAGTCCCTCGGCACGAGATGAACCAGCAGAATGCTGAAGCCGGCATCCAGTACAACCGCGACGATCGCGATGCGAACCGGCGTCACGGTGTCGCGCATCGCATAGAAGACGCGCGGCAGAATCTCGATGGAAGCAAGCGGGGGTATGGCCAGCGCCAGAAAGAGGAGCGCGAAGGCCGCATGCTCGGTGTCCAGATAGCCCCAGGCACCGTGGTTGTAGAGCAGATCGATGATCGGGCGGCGCAGCACCAGCAGGCCGACCGCGGCGGGTACCGCGAGGAAGAGGACGAACCGGAGGCTTCGATTGACGGTCCTGCGGATAGCCTCCACTTCATCGTGGGCACTGAGCTGGGAAAGGGTCGGGAAGATGGCGGTGGCGGACGCCGTGCCCAGCGCCGCGACCGGGAAGGCGATGAGCAGCCACGAGTAATTGAAGGCGCCGAGCGCCCACGGAGGCAGGCGCGTGGCCAGGTAAAGCGTCACGAAGAGCATGCCCTGGAACGCCGCCAGACCGATCATCCGGGGGATAAAGAGGTGCAATACTTCCCGGGCCTCCGGAAGATTCCGGTCGATTTCGAGACGGTAGCGATTCCGTAGCTCCCGCCCGAGGCCGGGAATCTGCACGGCAAACTGCGCCGCCGCTCCGATGACGACGAACCAGGAGAGCCCGACCACGCCGTGGCTGCGCCCCAGCAAAGCGCCTATGATCACCGAGACGTTGTAGAGCAGCGGCGCGATGGCGGTGAGCACGAAGCGCCGGTACGACTGAAGCACGGCGGTGACAACCGCCGACGCCCCCAGGAAGATGGGCTGCAATAGCATGATGCGCGTGAGATCGACGCTCAGCGCTCGCTGGGAGGCGGTAAACCCGCTGCCACCGGCCAGAAAGCCCATGATCTCCGGCGCGAGGACGAAGGAAACCACCGCCATGGCCGCGAGCGCGATGGCGACGCTGTTGAAGACAGTACTTGCCACGCGCCATGCCGCTCGTTCGTCACGGGCCGTCCCGGTGCCGAGCAGGCCGGCAAAGACCGGCACGAACGCCGCGGCCAGCGCTCCCCCGGAGACCAGCGTGAACATCGTGTCCGGAATGCGGAACGCCGCGAAGTACGCATTGATGGGACGCCCGTTGCCGAACACGTCCGCGATAACCGCCGTCCGCACGACGCCGAGTACGCGGCTGAGTATGAGCGAGGCACTCAGTAGCAGGGCCGCGCTTGCTAGGCGGCCGGCGCGTGGAGTCATTCTCGAGCCGGGAGCAGTCCGCGCGGTCATTGGCAAAATCGCGAAATTCTAGCGCACCCGGATCGGCGGTAATCGCCGTGCTAGTATTTGTGGCCCTATGACGGTTACCGTATGCCGTTGGAGCGAGGCGGACGCCTGGAATCAGTTCGTCTCGACCGTCCCCGAAGCCCACTTTCAACAGAGCTGGCAATGGGGTGAGCTCGCGCCCGCGCTCGGCGCCCAGGCTCTACGTCTGGCCGCCGTGGACGGCGACCGGATCGTGGGGGCCCTCCAGTTGCTTACCGGCCGTCTTGGCGGTCGAGGGCCATCCCACTTCTATGCGCCCCGCGGGCCGGCGCTGGCCGAACCACGGCGCGAGCTTCTCGCTCCGCTGCTGGAAGCCGCGTGTGACCTTGGCCGCGAGATGGGAATCGCCGGTATCCGGCTCGAGCCCAACGTAGCGGCGAGTACGACATCGTGGCGCGTGCTCCTTGGCTCTGTCGGCTTGAGACCCACGTTTCCTCCCAGTCAGCCGCGAAGCTCCTGGATGCTGGATATCACCCCCGGTGAAGAAAAGCTGCTAGCCGGAATGAAGCAAAAGACCCGGTACAACATCCGGCTGGCCGAGAAGAAGGGGGTCGAGATCAGCACCGGCGGCATCGCCGACCTGGACGAGTTCTACGCTCTTTACCAGGAGACGGCCCGGCGGGACGGCTTCTTCATCCACGACCGTGCCGTGTACCGCCGGACCTTCGAGATATACGCCTCCGGCGGTGAGTTCGAGCTCCTGCTGGCACGCTTCGAGGGAGAGCTCATCGCCGCGATCACCACACTTCGCTTCGGCGGTACGTGCTGGTATGTCCACGGCGCATCCAGCAACCGCCACCGAAACTTGATGGCGACATACGGGCTCCAGTGGATCGCGATCCAGCGAGCCAGGAACGCCGGCTGCCGGCTCTACGATTTTCGCGCCGTCCCCGACGTCCTGAGCGAAGATCAGGACATGTACGGCGTCTATCGATTCAAGGAAGGCTTCGGAGGGTATCATGTGACCACTCTGGAGACCTACGGCGCGCCCTACAGGCCCGCGCTCTACGGCGCATGGGATCTGGCGCTCCGCGGCAGGTTCCTGCTCGATCGCTGGCAACGCCGGCGGCGGGGCCTACCGGCCCGGCAATTCGCGTGATATGGCAGGATTCGAGTTCGTCCTCGCAGGCCGATACAAGCTAACCGCGCCGCTGGGCGAGGGTGGCATGGCGGCGGTCTACCGCGCTCGGGACCTGCGGCTCAATCGCGAAGTTGCCGTCAAGATCCTGCGCCAGGATCTGACCCACGACCCCGATTTCCTGTCACGTTTCGAGCGTGAAGCTCAGATGGTTGCGTCCCTGTCACATCCGGGAATCGTGCCGGTGTACGACGTTGGAGAAGACGGCGGCAGCAGGTTCATCGTCATGGAGTACGTCCCGGGTCGGACCCTGAAGGATGCACTGGAATCTGGTGGACCGCTGGAGCCGGCACGTGCCGTTGCGATTATGCTGACCGTTCTGCATGCGCTTGCCTACGCACACGGTCGCGGGTTGATTCATCGCGATGTGAAGCCACAGAACATCCTGTTGTCGCGGGCGGGAGATGCCAGACTTGCCGACTTCGGCATCGCCCATCTGGCCGGCGGATCGACCACTCGCACCGCTGCGATTCTCGGCTCCGCCCATTACCTGTCGCCGGAGCAGGCAAGGGGGGCTGAAGCAACCGTCGAGTCCGATATTTACTCCTGCGGCATCGTGCTCTATGAGATGCTGGCGGGCGCGCCGCCGTTCGACGGGCCCAACGCTCTCGCAATAGCGAACCAGCATCTCCATGATGAGCCCGAGCCGCTGCAGCAGCGGTCGCCCTCCGCTCCCGCCGCGCTGGTAGCGGCCACGATGCGCGCCCTTGCCAAGAATCCGGCCGATCGCTTTCCGGACGCCGAGTCATTTGCCTCGGCGCTCGACGCTGCGCGACCGGCGACCGACTCAACCGCGGTGGTGCCGCTGTCGGGACACGAGACGGAGCACACCGAGATGTTGACGCGGGATCAGGCTCCGCTCGCTCCGGAGCCGTCGCTCGTCCTGCGGCGCTCAGTACGCAAGACTGTCGCATTTGCCGCCTCCTGCGCACTCGTCGTATTCGTACTCGCTCAGGCCGCCGGCACTCCCGCGGTTGGACACTTGCTGCCCGCCTATCCCTCCCTGCCCTACGCCGCGTTCCCGGCCGGTCTCGCCGTCCTGCTTCTGATTTCGTGGCTTCGCGTGCGCTCCTGGAAGTATTCTATGGACGGCAACGCCGCGGTGATGCAGTGGGGTCTCTTCGGGCACCATCGTTTCGGTGTGCCGGTCCGGTACATCACGACGCTCGAGCTCAAGCAGAGCCCGATCGATCGTCTGCTGGGAGTCGGCACGCTCGAGCTATCCGCCCGAGATCACCTCGGGCGCGAGCGGAGACTCATCATGGAGGATTTGCCGAACCCCAGGGAAACCTATGAGGAACTGACGCGCTCTGTCGGGCGGGCGCTGCGGCCACGCCCGCAGCCGCCGGGCTGAAACCAGCCCTTGCGCTCCGAAGGTCGGGGCGATTTCGCCGTCCGGCTGAGAACCTCGGCCCAGTCGCGACCGGCAGCCTGGCGGCAGGATTGTAAGTCCCTCAGAGTCCGAAGAGCGCTGCCTCGTCGAGCTCAATCGCCGATCCCCAGGCCAGGTCCTTTGCCCTCCGGTACGCCTCGCGCTCGCGGCGGGACACCACCAGGTGCTTCAGGCCCTGTGCCGTGCAGAGCATCAGGCGCACGTGCCCGGGACGGTGCTGAGGATGACGCACCACTCGCGCGGCGACTGCGCGAGCGGGGCGCTTCGATGCGACCACGTACGAGTACTTTTCGTCTTCGTACGGCAGCGTTCCCGCCTTGACCGCGCGCAGGGCGCGGGTCCTTGACACTCGGGCTGAGAAGTGGCACCAATCCCCCGGGCCCTCGGTGCAGTGCCAGTCCGCCGGAAACGGGGCGGCAATCGAAGCCCCGAGCCGAACGAGCTCCTCCGTGGCCTGGACCACCAGCCCGTATCCGGCCGGGGTGCCAGGCTCGACGATGGAGAGCACATCGATTGCATGCTCCCAGAGGCGCGCCACGAGCGCGGGGACTCTCAGCGTCGGGACCTCGGACAGCAGAAAGGCCGCCACGACCAAGTCGGCCGGATTGCCGCTCCAGTCGGCCGCCAGGTCGGTAAGACGCCACTCGGCGTTCCGGACCCCACGCGAAGCGGAGTGCGCGGCGAGCGCCCGTCCGAGCTTCATCATCTTTCGATCTCGCTCGAGTACCGTTATCGAGTACAGCTCGGGCCAGATCGAAACCGCCGCCCAGCCCGCGGTCCCCGGCCCGCCGCCGGCATCCAGCAGTGACGATGGCCGTACGTCCGGCCGCCTCATAGCCGCTTCCGCCAGGACGGATCGAACGGCGGCATAGGTGGCGGGCATCCGATAGGCGGCGTAGGCGCGCGCGTCGTCGCCCGAGCGGACGGCGGGGAGAGCTGTCTCGGTGCGCCCGTGGCGATAGCGCTGCGACAGCTCGCGGGCGGCGGTTACCACTTGCGCCGACGTGGCACCGAGCTCGGCCTCCAGCGCCGCGCGCAGGTCCCCCGGGATCTCCACAGCCGCATTATCGGGCGTTGCCGCAAAAAACCCGAGGCCGGCTCTTTCGAGCCGACCCCGGGCCGGAGACCATGCTGTGTTAGTCGAGCGTCAGCACTCGCTGTATCCGCAGAAGTGGCACTTTTTGCAGCCCTCTTCATGGGCAAGCGCCGCCCATCCGCAGGTCGGGCAGATATCGGCGCGCACCGATAGGTCAGGCAGCATGCCGGTTCGGGTGATGTGATCCTCGACCTGCTCGGTGTATTCGTCCAGAACCTGGGCCAGCGCATCGGGCAGCGACAGCACCCGATTGGCGCCGAAGCCGACGGACCGGCTGCCGCCGATTCCGCTCAATTGATCGACGATCTGAGCGATCTTTTCGCGCTGCGTCAGAGGCGACGGAGTGCGGAGGACGAGAGAGATCAACCGCCCCAGGGCCTCGGCAAATGCCATGACGTCGCTGCCGGAGCTGCCGATATTGACGAACGCCTCCAGCGGCTCGCCATCCTGGTCCATATTGACGGTGACGTACGCCGTGCCCATCGGCGTAGCGATTTTGTGCGTTTCGCCGGCGACTTTACGTGGCCGCGGGCGGATGGTCGGCAGACCGGGCAAGGAAGCCTGGGTCGGCCGTTCCTCGACGGCGAGGCCGCCGTCCGCCTCAGCGTCGCGCTTGCTCTCCGTGACTCCGACGTTCAGAACCTGCTCTCCCTTGCACCCATCGCGGAACACCGTGATGCCCAGGCAGCCAAGGTTCCATGCCAGCTCGTAAGCATCCTCGACGTCCTGGCGCGTTGCGCTGTTCGGAAGGTTGATCGTCTTCGAGACGCCGTTGTCGGTGTGCCGCTGGAAGGCGGCTTGCGTGCGAACATGCCACTCCGGCGCCACCTCGTGGGCCGTCACGAAGACCCGCTGCAAGTCATGGGGGACGCCGTCGAGCCCGTGAACGGAGCCCTGGCCGCTCACCCGCTCCATGAGCTGCTCGCTGTAGATGCCGGTGCGCCGGGCGGCGTCCACGAAGTGAGGGTTGATGAACGTTAGCTTGCGGTCCTCTACCTTGTGCTGGAAGGCCAGCGCGAAGATCGGCTCGATCCCGCTCGAGGCATCGGCGATGATACTGATAGTCCCGGTTGGGGCAATGGTCGTGACGGTGGAATTCCGCAGCGGAGGTCCGTCCTTGTAAATGCTGCGCTCCCAGTTGGGGAACGGCCCTCGCTCGCGCGCCAGCTCCTGGGAGGCCTCGTGGCCGGCTCGCTCGACGAAGCTCCAGAGCTTGTCGGCCAGCGCGATCGCCTCCTCGCTGTCGTACGGGATGCCGAGCGCAAAGAGGAGATCCGCCCACCCCATGATGCCGAGCCCGATGCGCCGGTTCGCCTTGACCATCTCGTCGATCTCGGGCAATGGATACGGATTGACCTCGATCACATCGTCCAGGAAGCGCGTACACAGCTTCGCAACGCGCTCCAGCTCGACCCAATCGATCTCTCTGCGGCCGTCGGTCTCGACGACGAAGGAGGCTACGTTGAGCGAGCCGAGGTTGCACGCCTCATTGGGCAGAAGCGGCTGCTCCCCGCACGGGTTGGTCGCTTCGATCAGGCCGACCTCCGGCGTCGGATTCGCAGGGCTGTGGTTGATGCGATCGACGAAGACCATCCCCGGGTCGCCGGTACGCCACGCCGAGTCCACGACCTGGTTCCACACGTCCCTCGCCCGGACCCGGCCGGTGACCTCGCAGGTATGCGGGTCGACCAGATCGTAGTAGTCGTCCCGGCGTAGGGCGTCCATGAACGCGTCTGTGATGGCGACACTGATATTGAAGTTGGTGATGCCGCCGTCGTCTTTGCAGCTGATGAACTCCAGGATGTCGGGGTGATCGACACGCAGGATTCCCATATTGGCGCCACGTCGTGTGCCGCCCTGCTTGACCGCCTCGGTCGCCGCGTTGAACACTCGCAGGAACGAAACGGGGCCGCTGGCCCGCCCGCCGCTCCGCAGCACAAGGCTGTTCTTCCGCCGAATGCGCGAGAACGCGAAACCGGTGCCGCCGCCGCTCTGGTGGATAATGGCGGCGTTCTTGAGCGAATCGAAGATCTCCGGGATGGAATCGCCCACCGGGAGAACGTAACAGGCCGAGTACTGAAGGCCGTTGCCCGTGCCCGCATTCATCAGGGTCGGCGAGTTCGGCATGAACTTGCGGTCGAGCAGGACGTCGTAGAACTGGGCCTCGTAGCGCCGCGCCGTTTCGCTTCCCGACCACCGCTCCTCGGCCGCCGCCACCGCCGTGGCAACCCGCCAGCACATGTCTTCGGGAGACTCGACGACCTCGCCGCGGCGCTTCATCAGATAGCGCTCACGCAGGACACGAAGCGCCGACTCAGACCAATCGACTCTCCGGTCATCCGGACGCGGTCGCCTCACGACGGAGTCACTCGCGTAGGCTTCGTCGGCTGCCTGGGCGGCCTGAGCAACCGCCCGCTGGATCTGGACCTCCATTCGATTCTCCATGTCGGTTGGCTGAGCAACCTACGGTATGTGGGGGTGTACTTCTATCCTAGGCCCTAGATGATGCGTAGTCAAACCGGAAATACCAGATGTAGCGGCTGCAATATCTGTGCCGCACTATATAGGGTAGTGAACACCCGCCGCCAGCGTCGCGGTGTCTCCATGACGCAGCGAGACGACCCTTCGTGCGGCGCGCGATTTCGCCGAATGACCCGCCGCGGCGGCGTCCCGGGCGGGTGCCCGGCGTACCCTATCATTGGGTCAGGGAGGCCGGCCGGTGATCGAAGCCGATTTCGCCCTGTTCAACGTGGATAGGCTCGTAACCGTGGCTCCAGGCTCGCATCCTGCGGCGCGGGGTGAGCTGGGCGTCATCGAGCGAGCCGCGCTGGCGGCTCGCGATTCGAAGATCGTCTGGGTCGGAACCGTCGACGAGTTCCAGGAGCAGGTGGTGATGGCGCCCGGTGCCACCTTGCTCAACACCTATGGCCGGACGGTCCTGCCCGGCTTCGTGGATGCCCACACGCATCCGGTCTTTGCCGGAGACCGTTCGTCCGATTTCTACCGGCGCGCCCTCGGCGAGAGCTACGCCGAACAGCTCGAGTCGGGCGGCATCATGCGAACCGTTACAGCAACCCGGGCGGCCAGTGAGGATAGCCTGCTCACCTCGGCGTACCAGCGTTGTGGGACCTTCCTGCAGTACGGGACGACGACCATTCAGGCGAAGACCGGCTACGGTCTCGACCTGGAGACCGAGCAAAAGTCGCTACATGTCCTCGCCCGGCTCCAGCACCTGCAGCCGCTCAAGGTCGTGCCATCGTTCCTCGGCGCGCACGTCACGCCGGGGGACTTCGCGGGCGGGCCAGAAGCGTACGCGCGCGAGGTCGCGTCCACCTGGCTACCGGCCATCGCGGGAGCCGCCGATTCAGTCGACGTGTGGTGTGATCCGGGCGCCTTCTCCCCGGAGCAGTGCCGCGCCATTCTCCAGGCCGGCCGCGATCTGGGTTTCGCCCTCACAGCGCATGCCAGCGAGCTGGAGCGCGGCGACGGCGTCCGTCTCGCCGTCGAGCTCGGCGCTCGCTCCGTCGACCACGCGGTGTATCTGGACGACGAGGACATCGCCGCCCTGGCCGGGAGCCGTACCGTGGCGGTTCTCCTCCCGGGCACGACCTTCTTTCTCGGCTCCGAGCGCTACGCTCCCGCCAGGCGCCTCCTCGAGGCCGGCGCGACGGTTGCACTTGGGACCGACTTCAACCCGGGCACGTCGTGCACCCAGAATATGCAGTTCATTCTCACGCTGGCAGTGCTCAAGCTGGGTATGTCACCCGAGGAAGTCATCAGGGCGGCAACCGTGAACGGCGCGCAGGCAGTCGGCCTGGAAGATCGAGTGGGCTCGCTCGAGGTCGGGAAGTTCTGCGACTTTGCCGTTTACTGTGTGAACGACTACCGTACGATTCCCTATTTCTACGCCATGAACCTGGTGGAAACGGTCGTGGCCGGGGGGCGCGTGGTCGTCCAGGACGGGCATGTGGTCACCACGCCGCCTCCAGTCGCAGTCGCGACGTGATACGCGACCTCCTGGTACGGCTGCTGGTCTTTCCGTGGCCGGCGCCGCTCCGGCGCATCCTCGAGCATCTCGCAATGTCGAACGCGGTTCAGCGATTCTTCGTCCCGCACTTCAAGGTCGGTGTGGTCGGGGTTATCACCAACGACTTGGGGGACATTTTGCTCTTGCAGCATGTCTATCGGCACGAGTATCCGTGGGGGTTTCCTAGCGGCTTCATGGAGCCGGGCGAGCAGCCGGACGCCGCCCTCGTCCGGGAGATACGCGAGGAAGTGGGTCTGGAGGTCAGACTGCGTGGGGTCTGGAGGGTGTACGCCGACACGCGCCGCGCGCTGCTCAACGTCGTTTACCGGGGAGAAGCGGTTGCCGGCTCGCTCTCACCGCATGGTGAGATCTCCGCTGCCGGCTACTTTGGATCCGACGCCCTTCCGCCGTTGATTCCGGACCAGCGCGAGCTGTATGAAGCGGCTCGCCGGGAGGCCGCTGCTGAAGCTGCTCGAGTCGGTTCCTAACTTCTCCGAGGGCCGGCGACCCGCGGTCGTCGACAAGATTGTTGCGGCGGCGCGGGCGGTTCCCGGGGTGCGCGTCCTCGACGTGCACTCGGACCAGGATCACAATCGAAGCGTACTCAGCCTCCTCGGGCAGTCGAGCGCGGTCCAGGAAGCCGTGTTCCAGGCGATCTCGACAGCCACCCGTCTGATCGATCTTCGCGAGCACAGCGGCGAGCATCCGCGCGTGGGCGCAACCGACGTCGTGCCGTTCATCCCCATCGGCGACAGTACGATGGATGACGCCGTATCGGCCGCGCGCGCCCTCGGCGACCGGGTCGTCCGCGAACTCGAGATCCCGGTCTACTTCTACGAGGAAGCCGCGACCGGGCCCGAACGGCAGAACCTCGAAAACATCCGGCGCAAAGGCTTCGAGGAGCTGCGGGAGGCGATCGAGTTCGACGATTCGCGTATCCCCGATCTCGGGCCGCGCCGGCTGCATCCATCGGCGGGTGCGATCGTCATCGGCGCGCGGGGACCGCTCATTGCGTACAACATCTACCTTGACACCGACGACGTGACCGTGGCGAAGGCGATCGCGAAGGCAGTGCGCCACAGCGGCGGCGGCCTTCGCCACGTCAAGGCGCTCGGCATCGATATCCCCGCACGCCGCCAGGTACAGGTCTCCATGAACCTGACAAACTACCGGCGCAGTGCCGTCTACACGGTGTTCGAGATGGTGAAGGCTCACGCCGAGTCGCACGGCGTCCGGATCACCCACTCGGAAGTGGTTGGTCTCATACCTCTGGACGCACTGGTCGACGCTGCGCGTTTCTATCTGCGGCTGCACGAGTTCGAGCGCGACCAGATCCTCGAGAGCAAGCTCATGGCGGAGTAGGTGATGGCGGGCTCCGTCGACGTCGATCCGCTCTCCCTGCAGGTGTTTTCGAACCTGTTCAGCTCCGTGGCAGAAGAGATGGGTGTCCGGCTGCAGCGGTCCGCGCGCTCGCCCAACATCAAGATGCGTCGGGACTTTTCCTGCGCCGTGTTCGATTCCGGCGGCCACCTCCTCGCCCAGGCGGCCCACATCCCGGTGCACCTCGGCGCCATGCCGCTGGCGATGCAGGTCGTGGCCGAGCGCTTTGACCTGCGGGCAGGGGATGTGGTCATCATGAACGACCCGTACGCCGGCGGGACGCACTTGCCAGACATTTCGCTCGTTTCGCCCGCCTTTACCGACAGCGGTGAGCGAATCGGCTATGTTATGTCACGCGCTCACCACTCGGACGTCGGAGGCCTGTCGCCCGGCTCGATGCCGCGATCGACCGAGATCTATCAGGAAGGGGTGATCATCCCACCCCTCTTGCTGGTCGAGGGAGAAAGGCTAAACCAGCCGCTGCTGGATCTCATCCTGCGCAACGTCCGGACGCCGGAGGAGCGCTGGGGTGACCTGGCGGCCCAGCTCGCTGCCCAGCGCGCCGGCGAATCGGGGCTTCTCCGCCTGGCCGATCGTTACGGGATAGCGTCGGTGGCGCTACATGGCGGTGCGCTCCATGCGTATGCCGAACAGGTGATGCGGGCACTCATCGCGCGCATCGAGCCGGGGAGCTACCGATTCGAAGACTGCCTGGACGACGACGGCCAGAGCTCAGAAGCGGTGATTATCCGGGTGGAGCTCCGCCGGGATGCCGGATTGACCGATCTCGAGATCGACTTCAGCGGCAGCGACCCGCAGCGGACGGGCGGCGTCAACGCCGTTCTCGCCGTGACGTTTGCCGCTTGCCTCTATGTCCTCCGTTGCCTCACTGGCGAGGATGCCCCGGTAAACGCCGGTTCGATGGCGCCGCTGCGGATCAACGCGCCGGCAGCTTCGGTAGTCTGCGCGACTCCTCCGGCCGCGGTGGCGGGCGGCAACGTCGAGACCTCACAGCGCATCGTGGACGTACTCTTCGGCGCGCTCGCGCTGGCTTTGCCCGATCTAGCGCCGGCGGCCAGTCAGGGCACCATGAACAATCTCACCTTCGGCGGCTACGACACACTCCGAGGGCGCCCCTTCGCATACTACGAGACCATCGGCGGCGGCATGGGCGGCCGTCCAGCCGGTTCGGGGGCCAGCGCCGTACACGACCACATGAGCAACACACTGAACACGCCGATTGAGGTGCTGGAGTCGGAGTACCCGCTCCGCGTGGAGCATTACCGGCTCCGCGCCGGCACGGGTGGCGCCGGCGCGCGGACCGGCGGCGAGGGGGTGGAGCGCGATCTGCGCTTCCTCGAGCCTGCCGCCGTGTCGATCCTGTCTGAACGGCGACGTTTCCCTCCGTACGGACTGCTGGGAGGTGCTCCCGGAGAGGTCGGCGAAAACGTGCTGATCCGGGGCGGCGAACAGTTTGTCCTCGGCTCGAAAGCTTCATTCACGGTTGAACGGGACGATGTTCTGAGCCTCCGGACGCCGGGTGGCGGAGGCTGGGGCGGCTTGCCTGCGGAATCAGACTCCTGTTAGTCTTCGCTGACTTCGGACGAGGTGGCGGTGGCACGCTTTCACATACTGACCGCTGCCTGCATTCTGGCGATGGCGCTAGCGGGATGCGGCAGCAAGGCAGCGTCACACACGGCCACGTCGGGGCTCCCCTCGCCTTCCGTCACGCCGAGTCCCACTAGCGACGTCCCGGCGTCAACCGCGACGCCAACCCTCGGGCCGTCTCCCACGCCACGCGCGACCGCGTCGCCGACCCGGACAATCGCGCCAACCCCCAGACCTCCGCCGACCGCTTCCACCGTTCCCGAGGTCGTATGGGCCACTCTCCGGCCGCAGACGGTCGTCGCCGGAGGCAAGCTGCAGGCGAGCGTGCAAACTCGTGGCGTGGTTTCTCGAGCTCAAATGTACATCGGGTCGGGGAGTCCGACTGCGCCCGGACCGGTCGCGGTCGACCTGGCGGCCTCAGGAGGCGGCTTGTGGACCGCAGCGGTGACCGCTCCCTCCGTGCCGGGTGAGTACCACTACACGGTGGGGCTGTTCAGTGCTGGCGGTCACCGTGACGTAATCGACAATGACGGCTGGAATGTTCTGGTCGCTTCCGGCGGCTCGGGCCAGGGTTCGGGTCAGCCGCAACCGCTTCCGGCCGACGTACCGCTCGTCCCGCCGTTCAACTACTCGAACCCGGTAGCTGCGACGTTTCAGGCGGAGGGGAAAACGGTGTACGGTTCTGAAGTGTCGAGCAACCGGCGGCCGGATGTTCCGCCGTCCGCCGTCTCTCAGTTCTACGCGGTGAGATTGCCCCGCGCCGGCTGGACGCTCGACCAGACGACCATTCCGGCAGCGGGCGCCACTGCGTTCACCCTTGTCGCAACATCCGGCGCGGTCCGGGTTTGCGTCGTCCAGTTCGCCGATGGGGCGGTTCATATCTTCTATGGCAGCCTCGCGCAGGGATAGTCCGACGTCACTCTCGTCATTCGTGCGCGGGTTCGCCCGGCGCCGGGTGGTCGTGCTCGGCGATATGGTGGCCGACGAATACGTGATCGGGCGGCCGTCTCGTATCTCACGTGAGGCGCCGGTACTCATTCTGCGCCACGGCGGAAGTTTCGTGAGGCCCGGCGGGGCGACCAATGCCGCCTACAACCTGTGCTCACTCGGTGCGGACACGCATGTGATCGGAGTAATCGGCGATGACGAAATGGGGCGCCGGCTTATCACTGCGTTGCACGAGGTCGGACTCGACACTGCCGGTCTGCTCGTGGATCCCCACCGTCCGACATCAACCAAGACCCGAATCGTCGCCAAGGGCGTCCAGGAAGCCCAGCAGCAGATCGTCCGGATCGACCGCGTCGACGAGAGCATCGTCGATGGCCGGTTACGCGACCGTCTTATCGACCTCGTGTGCTCAGCATTACCGGACGCGGACGCATTGCTGCTCTCCGACTATGAAAACGGCGTGATCTCTCAGGAGGTCATCGACCACTGTGTGCCCCGCGCCGCCGGCGCCGGAGCTCTCGTAACCGTCGACTCGCACGGAGACCTGTTCCGCTTTCGAGGTGTGACGGCGGCGACGCCGAATCAGCCGGAGGCAGCCGCAACGCTCGGGATACCGATTGAGACGGAAGCCGATCTAGACGTAGCAGGCGAGAAGCTGCGCGCCGGTATGGACGCCAGGATGGTGCTGATCACGCGCGGGAGTGAAGGGCTGGCGCTCTATGAGGAAGGGAACAGTCCGTTCAAGCTGCCCGCCGTGCTGGTCCGGGAGTCGGACATCGTCGATCCTACCGGCGCCGGCGACACGGTCGCGGCCGTCTTCACGCTGGCCCTGGCCGGACGGGCCGCGGCCCGCGAAGCCGCTTACCTCGCCAATGTCGCCGGTGGCGAGGTCGTGCGGCGTCTCGGCCCTGTGACGCTCAGTCGGGACGAGCTCCGAGCCGCACTGAAGCGTGCCGTTGCTCCGCGACGCCGCGTGCCTGACGGCTCACGGCGATCGGCGCCGCGCGGCCGCCGCCCGGACCGCGGGTAGAATGGAAGGCGCAGCGGTCCGCCTCCCGGGCCGGCCCCTCACCGCTCTCACCGAAGGACCGATCCTGTCAGTCACTACACCGGTACTGGCGCATATCGACGTGCCCGAGCACGCATTTGACGGGGCTGTCCCGCTCGTTACGGTGATGCGCGGCGAGTATGTCGGCGGCCTCCACCGCGGCATGGCAGCAGCGGTCGACTCCGCCGGCGACGAGCTGATCGCCATCGGCGACACCGGGCAGCGGGTATTCCTCCGCTCCGGTGCGAAACCGTTCCAGCTGATGCCGGCAGTCCTCTCTGGTGCTGTCGACCGATTCGGCGTGACGCAGCAGGAGCTTGCTGTCCTCGCGGCCTCCCACCACGGAGAACAGGGACATATTGAGGCCGTTTACTCAGTGCTCGCGAAGGCCGGACTCGAGGAGTCGGCGCTTCACTGCGGCATCCACCCGCCTCTGAGCGAAGAGGCGGCGCGTGTCCGCTGGCGGGAAGGTAAGGATCCGTCGCCTGTCTGCAACAACTGCAGCGGTGCCCACACCGGGATGCTCCTGGCCTGCCTTACCAACGGCTGGCCGCTGGATTCATACGGCTTGGCCGGCCACCCGCTCCAGATAGAGACGCGGGCCATCCTGGCGACCTTCGCGGGGATGCCGGAAGGGGAGATACAGCTCGCCGTTGACAATTGCGATGTCCCGACCTTTCGCATTCCGCTGCGGAGCGCTGCACTCGCGTTTGCTCGCCTGGCGAGCGGCGCGGCTGTCCCCACCGCTCTGGCCACGGCGGCACGGCGGATTCGAGATGCGATGACGTCGCATCCAACGATGGTCGGCGGCACCGTCTCATTCGATAGCGCGCTCATGGCCGCGGCTCGCGGCCAGATCGTATGCAAAGGAGGGGCAGAGGCGTTTCAAGGGGTAGGAATCGTCGCGCCTGGCGCCGGAGTGGCCCTGAAAGTGGCGGACGGCGGCTCGCGGGCCGTCCCTCCCGCCTGCCTCGCCATCCTCTCACAGCTGGGGGCGCTCAACTCGGATGCGCGGCAGTCCCTGATACCGTACTTCGAGCCTGATGTGCGCAATCGCCGGGGAGAAGTGGTCGGTTGCCTGCGGCCGGCATTTCACTTCGAGCCCGGCGCATGAAAAAGATTCGGGTCGGCGTACTATTCGGTGGCCAGTCCGGCGAGCACGAAGTATCGCTTGCCTCTGCCGCCTCGGTTCTCGAGGCTCTCGACCGTGAAAAGTACGAAGCCGTCCCCATCGGCATCACCCGTGGGGGACAGTGGCTGATTGCCGATTCCCCTCAGGACCTGCTTCGCTCGGAAGTCACACTCGAGCTGCCGGGCACCGATGAGGCGATTCCCGACGTCACGCACCACAGCATCGTCCGCGTCGACCGCCGCGGAGTCGGGCTGCATGACTCGGCGGTCGATGTCGTCTTTCCCCTTCTGCACGGCCCGCTCGGGGAAGACGGGACGGTACAGGGCCTGTTCGAGCTGGCCGACATTCCGTACGTGGGTTCGGGAGTGCTGGGCGCGGCGGTGAGCATGGACAAGGTCATGATGAAGGCAGTGCTGGCTCAGTCGGGACTTCCCGGCGTACCATACCGCCTCATCCAATCGGTCGCCTGGGCACGCGATCGCGACGAGATCTTGGGCTCTACAATGCGGGACCTGCAGACGCCGCTCTTCGTCAAACCGTGCAACCTTGGGTCGAGCGTCGGCATCTCGAAGATCCACGACGTGGCAGAGCTGGCATCGGCGATCGACGTGGCGCTGCGGTACGACCGAAGGGTGATCGTGGAGCAGGGTGTCGACGCCCGGGAGATTGAGTGCAGCGTTCTCGGGAACGACGCACCTCTCGTCTCGGTACCCGGCGAGATACGGTCGCACCACGATTGGTACGACTACGAGAGCAAGTACACCGACGGGCTGGCCGACCTCGTGATCCCCGCTGAGCTCGAGGAGTGGCAGGTCAAAACCGCCCAGGAGTATGCCCGTCGCGCGTTCCAGGCGGTCGATGCGGCCGGCCTCGCCCGCGTTGACTTCTTCGTGCGGCGGGACAACGGCCAGATCCTGGTGAATGAGATCAATACCATGCCGGGCTTCACGTCGACCAGCATGTACCCGAAGCTATGGGAGGCGAGCGGTGTCTCCTACCCAGAGTTGATCGACCGGCTCATCCGGCTCGCCATAGACCGCCATGATCACAAGAAGGCACATCGGGAGATGCGGTGAGCCGGTCCGATGTACCCTCCGGTGGCCGTCATCTTGTGGTACGATTCCGCACATAGCACAACATCTCGATCGTGAGGGGGTACGGATGAACCGGGTCGCGCTGGCGGTAATCGTGGTCCTTGGCTTCGCGGTCCTGGGGCCAAGAGTGTCCCGCGCCGCCTATGTTCTCACCCTCACTCCCACGCCCTGCCCGGGCACCTGCACGCCGACTCCGAACCCCACTGTCACTCCGACCCCTGCCCCGCCCGTGGTAGCCACCGAGACGCCGGTCAAGTTCGTCACGATCGGCAACCCGACGCCTGGACCCGTTGGAACGACCGAGTACCTCATCGACGTCACTTCACAGTTCGTCTGTTTCGCGCTTGCCGAAACCGTCCAGGTGAGTGTATTCGCGCCATTCGGCGTGGCGGTGCTGCGGCCGCTCGATCCGTCTCAGAGCAGCGCGGGGACGACGGTCAACGTCCAGGTCGATCCGACGACCGGCCACGCCCTGCTGTCGCTTGAAGTCCTGAACATGGGAGTGGGAGCGGAGGGTGTACACCTTACGGCCTACTGGCCGGCCGAAGATTACCAGTCGACCGTTACCGTCATCCCCGGCGCCGGCGAGACGGTCACCGCCACGCCAACTCCGACGGAGACACCCACGCCGACGCTCACGCCGACGCCAACCGAAACGCCCGGACCGGGAACACCGCGTCCCACCGCGACGCCAACCCAGGAGGAGGACACGCCGACACCGACTCCCGTGCCCATTGCGCCGCATTCGGCCCTACGGGCGAAGAAACGCCTGACGGAGCGGACCCTGGCGGAGCCGGCGAGCTCCGGCGCGCCCCCGGTCGCTGCCTGCGTGCAACCGAGCATCGCCCAGGGCAGCACCGTGACAGCAAACGGTACCCTCATGACGCTGTACGGCCTAACCGCGCCCGGCGCGATTTGCACCGCGGGCGCGACTGACTATGCGGTCTCGAATCTCGCCGCCGGCATAGGGGGCGTGGTCTCCAGCTCGGCATCGCAGAACTTCGACGGCTCCTCGCAAACCGCCTCGAGCGCGGGTCTGACGAAATTCCTCTGGGATGAGGTCAGCGCCGGCGATTTTGGCATCGCCACGGTGACCTGTAGCCTGGACAACGGTCCGCCGGCGACGGCATGTGCCGCCTTCGTGATCGAACAAACCAAGACGTCGAACTACATCGGCGGTTTGAGCACACAGCAGCTCGTGTCGCTGCTTTCCCGGATCGAGCGGCGATACTGCCCGGTCGGCAGCCAGTACCTCGCGCCTCTCACACCGTAAAACACCGCGGCCGGGGTGCGCGGCTCCCGGCGTTTCTGGGACGATGGTGGTGACGGGTAGTTGGCGCCCGTAGGAGCACGTCCTGATGGACAGCCAGTTCCCCAACCGCCTGGAGGCGGGACGCCGACTGGCCAGTCGGTTGCAGGAGTACCGAGACTCGCCCGCGGTCGTGGTAGGTCTGGCGCGCGGCGGCGTGGTTGTTGGCTACGGTCTGGCCGCGGAGCTGGCACTTCCATTGCGAGCGCTCGTCGTCCGCAAGATCGGAGCGCCCTCCAACCCTGAACTGGCACTCGGGGCAGTGAGCGAGACCGGGTGCCTGCGGTTGGACGCCGAACTCGCGCGCAGCACCGGCGCATCACCTGATTACCTGCGAGACGCGGTGTCCGCCGAGGTCGAGGAGGCAGCCCGGCGCCAGGAAGCGTATCGCGTGGGCCCGGGTCCGGAGGACGTTCGCGCCCGGCATGCAATCCTGACCGACGACGGCATCGCTACCGGGGCGAGCGCCATAGTTGGCGTCGAGTCGCTGCGCCTGTTGGGAGCCCTCTCGGTGATCGTCGCAACCCCGGTGGCCTCACCCAACGCCGTGTCCGTGTTGCGGCGGCTGGCCGACCGCGTCGTGGTACTGGACGCCCCGCAGCTCTTCTATGCCGTGGGCGTACATTACCGGGACTTCGATCAGGTGTCGGACGCGGAAGTCATCCAGTGTCTACATGATGCGCATCTGCGTTTCGCAAGCGACGGGCCGGCAACCCCCAAATCGTGAATCAGGGCTCTTCACCCCCACCGGCGGTGAAACCGGCTCCGATGCCCCACTCGGCGCGCCGGTGAGAAACCCGGTCATGTCATGCCTCCCGGCTATCACACTGCCGCGCCCGCGGATGTCCCCCGTCCTGTCTCCGAGTCGCGGACATCCAATGCGAGTGCCATTGTTGGGAAGACATGCCGGTACAGGTTGTAGTTCAGGTAGAAGTCACGCGGGAATCCCGTGCCGGTATGATACGGTTCGTCCCACGTGCCGTTGGACTGTGTCTCACTGAGGAAACGCACCCCGGCGCGGCAGGAAGGGTGCGCGCCGAATCCGCTGAGCTGGAGCGTCATCACCGCCCATGCGGTCTGCGAAGGCGTGCTCGGTCCGATCCCCGCGAACGATTCGTCGTCGTAGGAGTAACAGGTTTCGCCCCAGCCGGCGTCGGCATTCTGCCGCGAGAGCATCCAGCGGGCGCCGGCCCCAATCATGTCCCCGACCGGCCAGCCGCGCGCGTGCATCGGAGACAGCGCCGACACGACGCACCACGTGCCGTAAATGAAGTTCACGCCCCAGCGGCCGAACCATGACCCGTCGGGACGTTGAGTGGCGCGAAGATACCTGAGTCCGCGCTCCACAACCGGGTTGTGGAGACTCCAGCCGATGCGCGTCAGCGCCTCGAGAACGTGTGCCGCGACATCTTCCGAGGGCGGGTCCAGCAGCGCGCCAAAGTCGGCAAACGGCAGGCGATAGACGATCTGTCGGGTATTGTCCTTGTCGAAGGCGCCCCAGCCGCCGTTGCTCGATTGCATCGCAACCAACCACTGCACGGCCCGCGCGACCGCCGCCGAGACATCCGAACCACGTCCCGCTTCGAGTAGCGCCACGACGATGACGGCGGTATCGTCGATGTCCGGATACAGATCGTTGTCGAATTCGAACGCCCACCCTCCGCCGGCGGCCCCTTTCACTCGGACCTGCCAGTCCCCGCCGCCGCGAATTTGCTCGCGCAGCAGCCAGCGTACCGCCCGCTCCAATGGCTCGCCGGCCGCCGGCTGTCCGACCCAGTGGAGCGCAAGAGCCACCCAGGCAGTATCCCAGACAGGAGACATGCAGGCCTGGAAGCGGAAGCCACGCTCATCGCGCAGCGAGAAACGTTCCATTCCCTGCAGGCCGCGCCGCATGGCGGGATGGCCGAATTCGAGTCCCTGTAAGTGAAGTGCTATGAGCGAGTAGACCCACGGCGGCTGGATCCCTCCCCAGCTGCCGTCTGCCTCCTGGTGCGCGAGTATCCAGTCGACGAGGCGGCCCCGCGCCAGGGCTCTCCCGGGCTGCAGCCGCGATCTGTCGTAGAGCTTGAGCGCGCGATCGGCCCACCAGAAAGGGCCGGAGCCTGGGACCCGTCGGAGCGACGCCTCCGTTCCCGGCGCCACGATTTCAGGTACCACGCACCCGAGGTCGCGCACCGGCTTGAGCGACAGAACGATCAAGAGGGGCGCGATAGTGCCACGCGCCCAGCAGGCGAAGTCATACAGATTCAGCGGTACCCAGGGCGGCAGACAGACCAGCTCGGGCGGCATGCTCGGCACGCCCTCCCAGGGATACTGGCCGAACAACGCAAGCCAGATCTTCGTGAACACCCGCGCCTGGGCGACTCCGCCGAGGCGATGAATCACCCCGAGCGCCCGCTCCATCTCTTGGGCCCCCGGATCAAGTCCGAGAACCTTGAGAGCGACGTAGGCCTCGATGGTGGTACTGAGGTCGGCGGGCGCTTCGTAGTAGAGCGACCATGATCCGTCCGCTCGCTGCTTGCCGAGCAGATAGCGGATCGTGTCTTCACGAATGGCGTCGATGGGCAGGCCCAGGAACCTGAGAAGCAGCACGTGTTCCGCGGTCATGGTGACGTTCGTCTCCATCTCGGCGCACCACCATCCTTCCGGATTCTGATGGGCGAGCAGCCACTCCACGGCCCGGTCCAGTGCCTCAGCCATCGTCTTTCCTTCGCCCTCGGTCGAGCTGTGCCGCCAGGGCGCGCGCCGCGGCACGCCCGCTCCGCACCGCCGATTCCATGGTGTCCGGCCAGCCGGTATCCGTCCACGCGCCCGCGATCACCACGCCAGACCTCGCCGTCTCCGGTCCCGGGCGCTCGAGCCCGGGAAGAGGGATGAACGTCGCCTCACGATCTCGGGTGGCGGCTCCGCGCAACAATTGCGCCGACGACAACTGCGGCAGCACCGTCTCGAGCTCCTCGCGGCAGAGGACGACCAGGGCGTCACTGGACTCGCCGACGTGGCGGTTGGCCGCGCTCAGACTGCAACACAGGTAGCCCGGACCTTTCTCGAACACCCACTGAACCGGTGAGTCGATCAGCGCGGCGAACCCGAGACCCAGCGCGCCCGTGTCGTACCACAGGTGGACGTCCACGATTGGGGAGTACCGGAAGCGGTTGAGATCCGGCAGCCGGTACTGGCGGTATCCACGCAGGATGCGTCGCAGACGGGCCGGCGGCACTGCGAGCACGACGCCCTCGTACTCCAGGCGGCTGCCGTCGCCCAGCACGATCGCTATCGGGTCACGCCGGTTAGCACCACCCGGGCCGGCATCCAGCTCGACAACCGGGGTGCGTAGTCTCACGCTATCGAGCGTGGCGGCGGCGGCCTCGGCAAAGCGCGCCAGTGGAACCCGCGCGAAGCCGAATCTCGCGGCATCGTGGTCTCCCAGAAATGCAGTGGCAATAACGAACATCGCCGATTCCGCCGACGCCTCCTCCGGCGGTGCATTGAGCGCCGGAACCAGGAAAGGGTGCCAGAATGCGCTCCTGCTAGCCGGCGATTGGTGGCGACGATCCAGCCACCGGGCGAACGTCTCCTCCGGCGCGACGGGCAATCGAGCCGCCATCACGCCCCAACCGGCTCGCAGCCGATCGGACAACGAGAGGTGACGGTTCGTGAGCAGGGCAGGAACGAGGTGTAGAGGGGCGGGCAACGCGGCCGCGCGCAGCCGCACCGGAGCCGAGCCCTTGCGGAGCAGGATGGCCTCGAAGCGCTCCTGCATCCAGGTTGCCGGCCCGTCGGGGGCCCTGACCTCGGGCAGCGATGCCACGAAGTCGATCAGCTCGCTGCAGCATGCCAGGAAGACGTGCTGGCCGTTATCCACTTCGACGCCGCCGACCCGGAAGGAGGTCGCCTTCCCGCCGAGCAATCGGGTGCGCTCGAAGAGGTCGACGGTGTAGCCGAGGCGCTTCAGCTCGCGAGCAGCGCTGAGACCGGCCAGTCCACCTCCCACCACCCCTATACGGTCTTTAGCCATGACTTCATCATGACCGACAGCTTGGTGCGCCGGCTCAGCAACACTCGTCCCTCCAGCGGGAGGTGCGGCTCGCGTGCGATCACCTGAAGGACTGCCTGGTAAATCCCGGCCATCGTGTTGACGCACACCCCGGCGCGCCGCGGGATGTACGACGTCACGGCGCAGCCGGATTCGAAGCGAGCTGCGGCGCGGGCCACCTCGAAGCGCACGAGTGGCTCCCAGCCCCGGGGCCGCGGCGAGTGGAGGTGGTCTACCGTGAGGCCGAAGCGCCGCAGATCCGCCTGCGGAAGATACACACGTCCGCGATCGCGGTCCTCGCCGACATCGCGCAGAATGTTCGTCAGCTGCATGGCCACACCCAGATCGTCGGCGCAGTGCAGCGCCTCGGACTCCGTGAAACCAAAGATACGGACGCACATGCGTCCGACCGTGGCGGCCACCAGGCGACAGTATCGCTCGAGGTCCTCCCAGCTCTCGTAGCTCGTCACCACAAGGTCCATTTCGACGCCGTCAATGAGCTCTTCCAGCTCGCTGCGCGGGATGGCGCACTCCGCCACGACCTCCGCCAGCAGACGCATGACGGGATCGTCGGCGCGGCCGGCGTAACAGCGGTGTACCCGTTCGCGATGCAGCGCGATGGTCTTTGCCAGACGAGTCGCCGCCTCTTCACTGCCGGCGCGCGCCAGATCTACGTCGTCGTCGATCTGACGCGCGAAGCTGTACAAAGCGTAGATCGCAATGCGCTGGCGGCGCGGAAGCGCGACAAATCCCCAGTAGAAATTCGCCGCCTCGCGTCGCGTCAGGTCGCGGCAGTACCGCGCGTCCGCCTCCAGTGCAGGCTGGGGAGCGACGACGGGGGTCGGAATCGGCACGTCCGGCACAACCCCATTACGCAGCATGGCGGAACGCCGCCGTCTGCCTGCGGGCGCTTCCCAGGAGCGCCTGAGAAAGGATCCGTAACTTCGTACGACGACCGACGGTCGGACGGGTCATCCCAGTCTGGTATCCCACGTCTCGAACGGCCGCGACGATGGCGAGTCCCCCGAGGCGATAGAGCGCGAGCTGGGCCCGTAGCGCATACGGTACCAGCCGCTCGAGCTCCTCGCCGGATGCCAGCAGATCAGAGGCGCGGCGGCAGGTCACCTCGACCGCACCGGCCATTCCGTGCTCCCGGATCTCGCATTGCGGAATATAGGTGCGTTCCTTTTCCCTGTCCACGAGAACGTCCTGCGCGAAGTTCGCAAGCTGGAGCCCAATGCATACGTCGTCGGAGAGACTCGGCGCCTCGACTGCTCGCACGCCGAAAACTGCGAGGACCATGCGTCCCACCGGCGCAGCCGAAAACGTGCAGTACCGCGTGAGCGCCTGCCAGTCCTCATACGATTTCACGCACTGGTCCTCGATATTGGCCGCGATGAGATCGAGAAACGGGCGTACCGGCATCTCGAAGCGTTGCACTGTCTCGCGCAGCGCGATCAGCACCGGATGAATCGGCTCCTCACGCCCGGCAAGACAGTCCTCCACCTGTGTCCGCCACACTTCGAGGCGCCGCAGGCCGTCACCATCACTTTCGTCGCCGAAGTCGTCGGTGGTACGACAGTAGGCATAGATACGCGCCAGGTGAATCCGGACGTGCCGCGGCAGCAGGCGAGACGCGACCGAGAAATTCTCGTAGTGGTGTGCGGCCAGGAACCGGCAGTAGCGATCCGCAGCAGCTAGCTCGAAAGACCCGGTCAACTGCCGACCACCTGAATCGTCACGCTCCGATCGCGCGACGAGCACAACTCAATGAAGAAGATGCGTTGCCAGCTTCCGAGCGTAACCTCGCCCGCCACCAGTGGTAAGGTCTCGCTCGACGACAGGAGCAGGTGCCGGCCATGGGCGTGTCCGTTCCGTGGCTCGTCGGCCGGGATTCCCGGTCGGCGGTCGAGCTCGTCGTGCTCGTATCCGCCGGTGGGAGCCAGTCGCTCCAGGAGCCGCTGGAAGTCGGAGATCAGGAGTGGCTCGTTCTCGTTGATTCGGATCGCCCCGGTCGTGTGGTTTGAGAATACGTGCACCACTCCATCGCGGATGCCTGATCTGGCAACGACTGCCAGGACTTCGTCTGTTATGTCAAGGAACTGGCCGGCGTCCGCGGTTCGTAGCCGCAATATCTCGCTCGCGGCTCGAAACGATGCCGTGGACGCGACTAACCGCGGGGTCCGCCGCAGATCTTCGATTGTCGCCGAGCCCGTACAGAACATGACGGTACGCAGTACCTCGACGATCTCGACTGCCAGACCGAATGCCGCATCTTCAGATTCCGAGGCGGCCCGAAGGAACGGTCCGGCCAGCCCGGCGAGATCCGCCCCGAGCGCAACCGCCTTGGCGACGTCCATGCCGTCTTTGAGGCCGCCGCTGGCAAAGATGATTCCCTCCGGGGCGGCTCGTCGTGCGCCCCGCAATGCGTCGGCGGTCGGCAATCCCCAATCCGCGAAGGCGGCCGCGACCTGGCGGCGAACCGGGTCGTCCATGCGGTGCTTCTCCACCTCGCTCCACGAGGTTCCGCCCGCGCCAGCCACGTCCACCGCCGCGACGCCTGCTTCGAACAGGCCGCGGACAATGTCGGCAGAGATCCCCCACCCGACCTCTTTGGCAATCACCGGGACATCAAGAGCGCCGCAGAGCTCTCCGATCCTGTCCAGTAGCCCGCCGAAGACCGTGTCGCCTTCCGGTTGCAGGGCTTCCTGGAGCGCATTGAGATGAAGCACGAGACCATCCGCGCGCAGCAGCCCCACGAGGCGCTTGCACTGCTCAGGCGTCACCCCCCGGTTCAGCTGCACCGCGCCGAGATTCGCGAACAGGAGAGCATCCGGTGCGAGCGGTCTGACGTCGAATGTGGGAAGAACGTCAGGAGACTCGAGGAGTACCCGTCCGGACCCCAGGCCCATGGCCAGATGTAGCTCCTGGGCTACCCGCGCCAGCGCCATATTGATCTTCCCCGCCTCCGGCACGCCGCCGGTCATGCACGAGATCAGCAGCGGCGCGCCGAGGCGCCTTCCAAGAATGGCCGTGCCCGTGTCGACCCTGTCGAGGTCAATCTCGGGGAGCGCGCAGTGCTGGAACCGATAGCGCTCGAAGCCGCTCGTCACGCCCTTGGCGGAGACGTCCTCATTCAGATTGATGCGGATGTGGTCCGCTTTCCGCTCTACCGTCGGCTCGTCGCGGGCTTCGGACGCTCGGATCGCACACACCCTCGGCACCTCCAATCGATCGAACTGGTAGCCGGAGTGCGGCTACCGCCGATTCCACCAGATAATCGAGCGAAGGAAGAGTAGTGTGCCAGCGGGCGACTCACGATCGGCAAAGATGAGAACGATTCGCGCTGTCCGCCCGCATAGAACCGATACCTGCTCACTTCACTCCGCGCGTCTCAGCGAGGCTCGACCGGCACGCCGCTATAATCCGATGGTACACGCCCCGCATTTCGGCCCGAAAATCAGTGTGCGCTGACCACATATCGAGAGCGGGAAAGGCGAGAGCAGCCATGGCCATCACCATGCGCCAGAATGTCCGGGTTGCCGGCTACATCATGCGCCAGCGCCTCAAGGGTAACAAGCGGTTTCCGCTCGTGCTCCAGCTCGAGCCGCTGTATCAATGCAATCTGGAGTGCGCCGGTTGTGGCAAGATTCAGCATCCCGCCGATATTCTCGGACGCCGCCTGAGCGTGCAGCAGTGTATTGAGGCCGTGGAGGAGTGCGGAGCGCCGATCGTCTCCATCGCGGGCGGTGAACCCCTCATTCACAAGGAGATCGACAGGATCGTCGAGGCGCTGGTAGCAAGGAAGCGATTCGTCTACCTTTGCACCAATGCCATCTTGATGCAGAAGAAGCTGCATCTGTTCAGCCCGTCGCCCTACTTCTCGTGGTCCATTCATGTCGACGGCCTGCGTGAGCGGCACGACGCATCGGTGTGCCGGCCTGGTGTGTTCGACAAGGCGATCGCGGCGATCAGGGAGGCCCAGCAGCGAGGCTTCCGCGTCACCACCAACACCACCTTCTTCGATCAAGACGATGCGCTGAGCGTGCGCGAGGTCCTGGACTTTCTGAACGATGAGGTGCGCGTCGACGCGATGCAGATATCGCCCGGCTACGCGTACGAAAGGGCGCCGGACCAGGAGCACTTTCTCGGCGTGGAGCGCACGCGCCGGATCTTCCGGGAAGCGTTCTCCGGTGGGAAGCGAGCGAAGTGGCGCCTCAATCACTCGCCGCTGTTTCTCGACTTCCTGGAAGGTAAGGTCGATTTTCGCTGCACTGCCTGGGGTATCCCGAGCTACTCGGTCCTCGGCTGGCAGCGGCCATGTTACCTTCTAGCCGACGGCTACACGGCATCGTACCGGGAGCTCCTCGAGACAACTGATTGGGACGCGTACGGCCGCGGAAACGACCCGCGCTGCGCGAACTGCATGGCGCACTGTGGGTATGAACCGACGGCCGTCGCTGCCACCATGTCATCGCCTCGCGAGTCGTTGCGCGCGACCTACGATGTGCTCCGTGGCGGTGTGGCCACACTCGCTGGCCGGAACTGACGCCCAGCCGTGACGGGCGGCGCGTTCCAGGGCACTGCCGACGTGTTTCTAACGGGCGCGACCGGCTTCATCGGCAGCCATGTGCTCCGCGCCCTGCTGGACGAAGGCTATAGCGTGCGCGCGCTGGCGAGAGACAGCTCGTCACCCCGCCTTCCCACCGGGTGCGCCATGGTTCACGGCGAGCTGCGGCGGCCCGGGGAGCTGGTCCGCCACCTCGCCGGCTGCCGGTTCCTCGTGCATAGCGCTGCTCTCTACAGCTTCTCGCCCGCCACGCGCCCAGACGCGTGGCAGATCAACGTAGCCGGCACCAGAGGACTGCTGGAAGCCGCCCGAATCGCGGGCGTGGAGCGAGCAGTGGTCACGTCGAGCTCGGCCACGGTCGGGCCGGCTCGAGGCAGTCGAGCCGCGACCGAGGCGGACTATGCGTTCGTAGATGCCGGCGCGCACCACGGCTACCACGCCTCCAAGATCGCGCAGGAGCAGGTTGCGATAGCGGCCCGGCTTCCTGTGGTCCTGATTCTCCCGACAGCGCCGGTCGGCCCCGGTGACTGGAAGCCGACGCCGACCGGGAAGATGGTCGTCGACTTCATGCGGGGCCGCATCTTTGCCTCCATCCCGGGCGGCCTGAACGTCGTGGCCGTTGACGATGTGGCGCGAGCGCACGTCGCGGCTTTGCGGCACGGCCGCGATCGCGAACGGTATCTGGTCGGCGGCGAGAACCTGAGTCTGAGCGATCTCTGGCGCCGCCTTGCCGTGCTTTGTGGCACTCGGGCGCCGCGCCGCAATCTGCCGTACGGACTGGCATCAGCTCTTGCGTGGCTGGACGAGTGGCGCTGCCGTGCGGAGGGACGCATCAGCGGGCGGGCCGTCGATCCGGCCGTGCCCGTGGAGGGCGTCGCCATGGCCCGGTACAACATGTTCATCGATGACTCGAAGGCACGCCGTGAGCTTGGCCACGACCCGACGTCGGTCGACACCGCTCTCGCTCGCGCGGTGTCCTGGTACCGTGAGCACGGCTACGCATTCTGACGGTCGGGAGCCGGCACGCATCGTCGCCGCGACCCGGCTGGAGTACTGGGCGGCACGGATCGCCGCCGGGGGTGGACGTGTCGAGCGTGTCGGCGTCGGTTTCACGTGCGTGGCGCGGCATATCACTGCAAAGCCAGTGATTGCCTGCGGATTGGCGGGGGCCCTGGTGCCGGACCTCGCCCCGGGCGCGATTCTGATTCCGCTGGAAGTGGCTCTGACCGACGGCAGCCGTTTCGCCTGCGATCCGCAGCTGCACCGTCGCCTGGTCGACGCGGCTCGATCGCTGGGCCACGAGCCCCGGACTGAACCAATCCTCACCGCGCCCGGCCTGGTCACGGGCCGGGCCCGAGCGGAATGGGCGGAACGAGGCTTCATCGCCGCCGACATGGAGAGCGGTCACCTGGCCCGTCTGGGAGTGCCGTTCGCGACGGTTCGCGCCGTGCTTGACACACCGGCGCGCGAGATTTCCGAGCAGTGGCTTGGCACGGCCGCCCTGTTGCGGCCGGCACTCTGGGTCGAGCTGGTCTGGATGGCATACCGCGCACCCCGATACGCTCTGATTGCGGCTCGGGTGGCGACGGCTGCGGTTGCCGGCGTCGGTCCACCGAACACCGTCCCGGCCGGGCGGCGAACGGAGCCGCCGTAGCAGCGCCGCTACGCGCCGGTCGGGATCAACTTCTCAGATGCCGCCGCCAATAGCGAGGCGAGAGACTCGCGCCGCATACAGTTCTCGAATGCGAAGCTGCGCATGAGGGTGTCGATTGCCGCCTCGTCGAGATCACGGAAGCAGGCCGCGGCTTCGGGCACGAGCGCTTCGGCGAACAGGATGCTCCGAAGGAGCCGACGGCTCTGCCAGATTGGGTCCCAGGGTAGCTCATCGCCCGGAGACAGCTCGCCGGTGAGAACCGTAGTGACCGCCTCGAGTATCCCTGACAGCTCGGCGTCGGTACCGCCCCACGAATCGACACCAAATCGCGACTTCTTGGTGAGTACGCCCGCGATCCGTCGTACGTACGGGGAGTCGGGAGCGGCGTATACCAATCCCTGCAATCCAATGTCCTTGTACGTCCACAGCGCCCAGTGCGCGCCGTAGCGGTCGTACAGCGCGATCTGGTCGGCGGCCAGATCGTACCGGGTCGCGTCCAGCTCCCGATCGCCGCTGTAGACAGGACCGAACTCGCCGATCCAGACCGGCGCGCCATGCTCCCGCATAAATGCCGACTTGCGCAGATAGTGTCGCTCCAACCATGCCCGGTCGCACCACACCGACCCGGTGTATCCGGGATACGGACCGCCCCCGGGGAAGCCACAAAGCGCGTAGTCGTGAGCACTGTACACCACACCCGGCCACGCCTCGGTGAAGTCCGAAAAATCGCTGGCGAAGTGGTTCCCGTCGACAAACACCAGGTGATCCGGGTCCACCGCACGAACGGCGTCGTACAGCCGCCGCGTGACCGGAATGAGAGCACCGTGTGTCCGATCCTCCGGCTCATTGATGAGGTTGTAGCCCGCCACCCAGCGGTTTCCGCGATAGCGGTCGGCGATCACCTCCCACAGGTGTGCGGCGCGGTCCTGGAAGTGGCGGTGCTGCCAGAGGAGGGCGCGATGTGTCGGATTGTCACAATGCCAGTCGGGGTTCTGGTACCCCTGGACGGCATGAAGATCGATCACGGTGTACAGCTCGTGCCTGGCGCACACTTCGATAGCCCGGTCCAGGTGCCTGAATCCCTCGTCCCGAACCACGAGCGGATCGGCATCGCTCTCGAAGTGCCGGTAGTTGATCGGAATCCGAACCAGGTTGAGTCCGAGCGACCGCACGTAGGCGGCGTCTTCGTCGGCGAAGAAGTATTCAAGAAAGCGCTCGAACAAGAACGTGTACCGGTCCTCACCCAGCTCCCGACGGAGAGCGTCGCGCCAGCCCTCTTCGTTACCGGGGAAGCCGGTGATGAAGTTCTCCATGTTGAGCCAGCCGCCAAGGCCCACGCCTCGCAACCGCAGGACGTGGCCCGCCTCATCGACGACTGACGACCCCATCAGCTGTAACAGATTGTCCCTCCAGGCTCCGGCGATGTCACCGGGAGCGAAGTCCTGGCGCAGCGCGCTATCGAGTGTGCCACATCATCGCCGGAGGTGCGACTGCGATCTGGTCGCCCTGAGGCCGGAGGTTCCTCCCCTTTCTCGAGTGGTGTTACCTCCGGCTGACGAGCGCCGTGTTCCCCGCACGGCACCCATCGCTTGCGACAGTACCACCATGGCGCCAGTCTGTCTACTCCATCCGGTTGCGATTCGGTTACAGTTCCTTACTCCGTCACGCGGACATGCCATGAGCAGACTGTATTGATCTGCAGGTAGTAGGAGCCAGCCTGGTGCTCGTAATCGATATCCCGGCCGGAAGTGGCGACGGAGTTAGCCGCCAGTCCGGACAACGTCCCATTGGCCTGATAGAGGAGAATCTGGAACTCCTGCGGCTGATTGCCCAGAGCGGCGCAATTGAATTGGTAGTGAATCTGCCAGCTGGCGTTCACCGCCCTAAAGGTCTGCGTGGTGTGGGCACCGGCGCCGTTGATGTCGAGCAGAGTCGGCGCAGCAGTCGGCGACGGTGAAGCAGTGGGGCTGGGACGCGGCGTCGCCGTCGGACGCGGGGTAGCCGTCGGCTGGGGAGGCGGCGGCTTGAATCCCGGCGGCGGAATCGGCGGTGCACTGCCGGCTGTCCCGGACTCAGCCTCTATCCTCCACGCGCACGTGGTGACAATGCCGGCGGCCCGGGTACCTGCGCTGCCCAGCTGCTTGGTGCCGCTGCCCTGCGCGCCGTAGCTGTCCACCACGTCCTCGTTGTACGTAGTGGCATAGCTCGGATCGTACAGCGTGATGGAGAAAAACTGATTCTTAAACTTGCCGCAGTTGAAGGACCAGCCGAGGGTCCACGGCGCGGATCGCGCGACGAACTGGGGATCGACTCCGCGTGGCGTTCCCACGCCATGCGTGCTGAACCACGCTACCGGACGCGGGGTCGGCGTGACGGTCGGCGGCGGTGGTGCGGAGCTTCCAGCCGAACAGCCGGAGACCAGTAACGGCGGAAGTGCCAACAGAGGCAGGGCCAGACGCCGGGTCCTCATGGAGCTCGGGCCGTGGACAGGGATCGCACGTACTGAATCACCCTTCATGCTAGGGGATCGAATCAGGGCTGCCGCCGAGCTCGCGCGTACGAGATCTCGGAATCCTCAATGCACCGGACGGCGGGCCGACGCCCACGGCCCACCGGTGAACGGCTTCAAAGGGCCTACCGAGGCCGGAGGTTCCTCCCCTTTCTCCCGGTGGTATTACCTCCGGCTGACGAGCGCCTTCCCCACCGTGGTTAGCACCCGTCACCGCAGACCGTACCACGGGAGTCGTCCGCCGTCCACGCTCCGAGGTTGCAATTCGGTTACAGAAAAGGCGGCGGCGCAAGCCGCGCCGTCATATCACGCCGTGCTTGCGCCGTTGCAGAAAGGAGAGGTCAGGTCGATACGCAGGAGTCCCGGCAGACTCGCTGACTATCTTTACTGTAGAGGAAATGAACCGCCTCGTCAAGTGGGAGACAACCCGGGTGTGAACGCTCAGGGAAAATGTCCGGGCTAAGCGCTCAGCGATTTTGTCACTGTCGGAAGCATGAAGGAGACAGTGACGTTGGGCATGCGAGAACAACACCGGCTGCTGGTGATCAGCG